>ERZ894229.77-NODE-77-length-108509-cov-80.4787_pt1 | contig 108509 bp, 92 predicted proteins | sample MGYA00380295_ERZ894229 | MGnify/ENA primary metagenome ERZ894229 (study PRJEB32331, sample SAMN06328479) | human gut metagenome | biome: human gut microbiome; feature: stool | host: Homo sapiens | collected 2014-09-17 ...
GTGATACTTGGTGATACTTGGTGAGGCTTTTTTTTAGCCAAGTGTCACACATAAAAAACTGATAATCAATTCATTGCAAGATTGGTGATACTTGGTGATACTTTATTTCATACTTTTCATGAGGCAAAACGACACTTGTGCAAGTATCCGTTGGCGGAGTTACATGTGCACCCATGTAGCCAGAGTTAAATATGCGCTAAGTTAATTCCGCAAACGGGTTATTATATGTATCTTTGCCGCTCAATTTTAAAAAGCAATACATGATTTCAGTAGACGGACTGACCGTAGAGTTTGGCGGGTCCACCTTATTCAGCGATATTTCATTCGTTATCAACGAAAAAGACCGCATTGCCCTGATGGGTAAAAACGGTGCAGGAAAGAGTACTTTACTTAAGATTTTGGCCGGCGCGCGTCCCGCTACGCGGGGCAAGATATCGGCTCCCAAAGAAAGCGTAATTGCTTACCTGCCTCAGCACCTGATGACCGAGGACGGACGAACTGTTTTTGAAGAAACAGCATTGGCTTTCTCACATATACACGATATGGAGGCCCAGATTGAACGTTTGAATAAAGAGCTGGAAACACGTACTGATTATGAATCGGACAGCTACATGAATCTGATTGAAGAAGTATCTGCCCTGAGCGAAAAATTCTATGCGATTGACCTGACCAATTACGAAGAGGATGTTGAAAAAGCATTGCTGGGATTAGGATTTGAGAGAGAAGATTTCGGACGTCCTACCAAAGACTTTAGCGGCGGCTGGCGCATGCGTATCGAACTGGCGAAGCTACTTTTGCAAAAGCCCGATGTATTGCTACTCGACGAGCCGACCAACCATCTTGATATTGAATCCATTCAATGGTTGGAAGACTTTCTTATTAACAGTGCCAAAGCCGTAATTGTAATCAGCCACGACCGTAAGTTTGTTGATAACATCACCACACGTACCATTGAAGTAACCATGGGGCGTATTTACGATTACAAAGTAAACTACTCTAAATATCTTGAACTGCGCAAAGAACGACGTGAACAGCAACAAAAAGCGTTCGAAGAGCAACAGAAGTTCATTGCCGAAACCAAAGAGTTTATTGAACGATTCAAAGGAACCTATTCAAAAACGCTACAGGTACAAAGCCGTGTAAAGATGCTTGAGAAACTTGAGATTCTTGAAGTGGACGAGGAAGACACTTCGGCTCTACGCCTGAAGTTCCCGCCTTCTCCCCGCTCCGGAAACTATCCTGTCATCATGGAGAATGTTGGCAAACAATACGGTGACCATGTGGTATTTAAAAATGCCAGTCTGACTATTGAACGCGGTGATAAAGTAGCCTTTGTAGGACGAAACGGAGAGGGTAAATCAACCTTGGTAAAATGCATCATGAAGGAAATTGAGCACAACGGCACTCTTACCTTAGGGCATAATATTCAAATAGGATATTTTGCACAGAATCAGGCATCCATGCTCGATGAGAACCTCACTGTTTTTCAAACGATAGATGACGTAGCTAAAGGTGATATACGAAACAAGATACGCGATTTGCTTGGCGCTTTCATGTTTGGCGGTGAAGAGTCGACTAAAAAGGTTAAAGTTCTTTCCGGAGGTGAAAGAACCCGCCTGGCCATGATTAAACTATTGTTGGAACCCGTCAATCTGCTTATTCTGGATGAGCCCACTAACCACCTTGACATGAAGACCAAAGATATTTTGAAACAAGCACTAGCCGACTTTGACGGCACATTGATTGTAGTTTCACATGATCGTGATTTCCTCGATGGGTTAGTAACCAAGGTATACGAATTTGGAAACAAGAAAGTAACCGAACACTTGTGTGGTATTTATGAGTTTCTTGAGAAAAAGAAAATGCTATCGCTCAACGAACTAGAGAAAAAATAGAATAATCTTTTTTATATATTGATAAGGTTTATATCGAACTTTATTTGCAGTAAATATGTTTTCTTTGCTAATGTGATTTAAAAACAATGATTATCCATTTTAAAACGAAAAGAAAAATGAAAAAACTGTTTTATTGCGCTGCATTTGTTGCAGCAATGGGCTTATTCACAACTGCTAATGCTCAGAATACCGCTCAGAAAAAAGAAGTAAAGAAAGAGCAATGCGATAAGAAATGTGACAAGAAAGACGGTAAAGCTTGTAGTAAAGCCGATGCAGACAAATCTTGCTGCAAAAAAGATGCTGCTAAGAAATCTTGCTGCAGCAAAGAAAAAGCAGAAAAGAAATAAAAACGTTACCAATGCGTAACTAAATGAAAAGCCGACCTTTTACAGGTCGGCTTTTCTTGTTCATAGACGAATTACCACAACCATTTTTTATGAACATTAGTTGTTTGAGAGCAACAGAGTTTCTATCTTTGCCTTCATAAGAAATGTACATGCAAAAAAAGAGGAAATATATATCTTTGTTTCTATGTATGATCAGCTTGTTCTTGCTGGTTATTTCTTCTTTTACCTCACCACCACCATGATGAAGGCGGTATTTGCTTTAAGAAAGATCTGGCCGAACATCCTATTCATCATCATGCTGATGATACGTGTTGCAATGATCAGTGCATCGCACAAATACAACCTCTTCACCCTTCAGGCGCTGAAAAGATTGTCTCGCCAGATTATTTTCTCATCCTTACACTCTTTACCGTGCCACTTATTGAGTGGCTGCTACAACCACAACAAAGGGTACTCAAAAACCAAGCATATCATTACCTAGAGAGGCTTCACAGCTCTCCGGTCACTTCGCATAACCAACTTCGCGCCCCTCCTGTGCTTTCTGCAATTCTGTAAAATACAGATTTTCTTATCAGTTAGCTGGGGTATTTCAGATCGAAATACTCGTTTATACGTATACTATTAATATTATAGATAAATAAACGATGAATAAAGTTATATATACAGGCGGCTTATTGCTGTGCCTGCTGGCATTGGGCGGATGCCGTTCAAATAGCGAAAGCGATCACCGTCACGAGCACGAAACAGAAGGTGAGCATGAACATGAAGGTCATGGCGACGAGATTATTTTCCACAAAAGAAAAAGCAGAAGCAGCCGGGATTGAGGTCAGCACCGTAAAAAGCGGAACATTCTATCAGGTTCTTCAAACAAGTGGTGAAATTATGGCTGCTCAGGGGGACGAAAAAACGTTAGTAGCATCAGTGTCAGGCATTGTCTCTTTTCAAACAAAGATAGTGGAAGGTATGAAAGTAGGTGCAGGTAGTATGCTGTTGAGACTTTCATCAAACAACATTGCCGATGGTGATCCGGTGCAGAAGGCCAAAGTTGCTTACGAAACATCACAAAAGGAGTTTAACCGGATGCAGGTGCTGGTAAAAAGCAAAATTGTATCCGAGAAGGAGTTTAACACCGCTCGTCAGAACTATGAAACAGCTAAGATCAGTTACGAATCTCTGGCTTCCGGGCACTCCAGGTACGGACAAGCCATTCAGGCACCCATAAGTGGTTATATTAAAAACATTTTAGTGAAAGAGGGTGATTACGTATCAACCGGACAGCCACTCATGCAAATCAGCCAGAACCGTCGACTCTTTCTCCAAGCTGAGATCTCTGAAAAGGATTATGCACATCTGCCTCATATTACCACAGCCCGTTTCAAAACAGCCTACAACCCAAAGGTCTACTCCCTGAATGAGTTGAACGGCAAACTGCTTTCATTCGGCAAGAGCACTAACGGTAGTTCTTATTTTATACCGGTAACATTTGAATTTGACAACAGAGGCGATGTTGTTCCTGGCAGTTACGTGGAAGTTTATCTGCAATCGTCTCCGATAGAAAATACAATTGCCATTCCTCGAAGTGCGTTGACAGAAGAACAAAGTATTTACTACGTTTACCTACAACTCGATGAAGAAGGATACGCCAAACAGGAAGTGACGCTGGGAACCGATAACGGCGAATTTGTTCAAATAACGAGCGGACTTAAAAATGGCGACCGTCTGGTTACCAAAGGTGCCATGCACATTAAACTAGCCTCCGCAAGTAATGCGATCCCTGCTCATTCACACGAACATTAAGAGAGAACGGTCATGCTAAATAAAATTATTCATTACGCATTGCACAACAGGTTAGTTGTGCTTGCCGCCTCGTTTATTTTACTGATAGCGGGGCTATACACGGCTGTTCATACAGAAGTTGATGTCTTTCCCGATTTAAATGCGCCCACGGTGGTAATTATGACCGAGGCAAGTGGTATGGCGGCCGAAGAAGTTGAACAACTGGTTACTTTTCCCATTGAAACGGCCGTGAATGGTTCAATCGGCGTAAGAAGGGTACGTTCTTCCTCTACCAATGGTTTCTCAGTAGTCTGGGTGGAATTCAACTGGAACACTGATATTTACCTCGACAGGCAAATTGTATCCGAAAAACTAGCTGAGGTCAGCGAATCGTTACCTCCTACAGTGGGTAGGCCTACGCTAGGGCCACAATCGTCTATTTTGGGCGAAATGCTTATTGTAGGACTTACAGCCGACTCAACTTCCTTGCTTGATTTGCGCACAATAGCCGACTGGAGTATAAGGCCGCGTCTTCTTTCGACCGGTGGTGTAGCTCAGGTTTCTGTTTTAGGTGGTGACATCAAAGAGTTTCAGATTCAACTAGATCCGGGATTAATGAAGCACTACGGTGTTAGTGTTGATGAGGTGGTTGCAGCTACCAAGGATATGAACCTAAATGCGAATGGCGGTGTGGTATACGAATATGGCAATGAATACATTGTAAGGGGTGTATTGTCAACCAACAACGTAGAGCGTTTAAAGAAAGCTATGATTCGAAAAACCAACGAAAGACCAATATACCTAGGCGATGTGGCCGAAATTAAAATAAACGGCAAAGCACCCAAGCTGGGTTGTGCTTCCTTACGTGGTCACGAAGCTGTGTTATTAACCGTAACCAAACAGCCTAACACAAGTACGATTGAACTAACCGAAAAGTTAGAAGAAGCCTTGAATGATATACAAAAAAACCTGCCACGTGATGTTAAAGTGTCTACCGATATATTCAGACAAAGTCAATTCATAGAATCATCTATCCACAATGTACAACGTTCATTGTTGGAAGGCGGTATTTTTGTAGTTATTGTTCTGTTCTTGTTTCTAGCCAATGTGCGAACGACACTTATTTCTTTAGTAACCCTTCCTCTGTCATTGCTTGTATCCATATTGGTACTACATTATATGGGAATGAGTATTAATACCATGAGTTTGGGAGGAATGGCCATCGCTATTGGTTCGTTAGTCGACGACGCCATTGTCGACGTGGAAAATGTATTTAAAAGGCTACGCGAAAATAAATTAAAGCCTGTAGCCGAACAAGATTCCGTTATTAAGATAGTTTTTGAGGCGTCCAAAGAAGTGCGAATGCCTATTTTAAACTCAACGCTAATTATTGTTGTGAGCTTTGTGCCTCTTTTTTTTCTAACAGGGATGGAAGGGCGTATGTTGGTTCCGCTAGGCGTTTCCTTCATCGTATCTTTATTTGCATCGACCATAGTGGCGCTCACTCTCACCCCCGTGTTATGTAGTTACTTGTTGGGCCGAGAAAAAGGAGACAAACTACCTAAAGAAGCTTTCGTTGCTTTATGGATGCAGAAAATTTACCGTAGAAGTTTGATGTGGGCATTAGCCAATAAACGCATCGTGCTGGCAGGTACGGCTGTTTTATTTATTGCAGCGCTAGTGACATTCCTGAATCTGGGAAGAAGTTTCCTCCCCTCTTTTAACGAAGGCTCATTTACTATCAACGTGAGCTCGCTGCCGGGAATTTCGCTCGAAGAAAGCAATCGTTTAGGATTACAGGCCGAACAAGCCTTGCTCTCTATTCCGGAAATACAAACTGTGGCCCGTAAAACCGGTAGAGCAGAACTTGATGAACATGCATTGGGAGTCAATGTATCTGAAATCGAAGCCCCTTTTATTCTGAAAGACAGGTCGCGTAACGAACTGATTGCCGATGTACGCAAGAAACTATCAATTATTTCAGGAGCAAATATCGAAATAGGCCAGCCCATCAGTCATCGTATTGACGCTATGTTATCGGGAACCAGAGCAAATATCGCCATTAAACTTTTTGGTGATGATTTGAATAAGATGTTTGTTATGGGAAATCGCATCAAACAAGCTATTGCGGAGATAGAGGGAATAGCCGACTTGAATGTGGAACAACAGATAGAACGCCCACAATTAACCATTGTGCCTCGCAGAGAGATATTGGCCAAATATGGTATCACTCTGCCTGAGTTCTCGGAATACATCCGGATTGCATTGGCGGGAGAAACCGTTTCTCAGGTATACGAGGGGGGAAAAGCGTTCGACTTAACGGTGAAAGTGAAAGAGAATAGCAAGGATGAAATGGCCAAAATAGCAGCTTTGACTATTGATACATCCGACGGCAAAAAGGTTCCTCTTAGTTATGTGGCCGACATTTCTTCCACCGCCGGTCCCAACACCATTAACCGGGAAAATGTAAAGAGGAAGATTGTTATTTCAGCCAACGTGGAAAACAGAGATCTTCGTAGTGTGGTAAACGATATACAGAAGCAGATTGACGAAACCATTACCCTACCCGAGGGTTATCACATTGAGTACGGTGGTCAATTTGAAAGCGAAGAGGCGGCTAGCAGAACGTTGGCATTAACCTCCTTCTTGTCCGTGATCGTCATCTTTTTACTACTCTATCATCAATTCAAAAGTAGCACTCAAGCGGGAGTCATCCTGCTTAACCTGCCACTTGCATTGATTGGTGGGGTATTTATGCTAGCCGTAACAGCCGGTGAACTAAGTATTCCGGCTATCATCGGTTTTATATCACTATTCGGAATTGCAACGAGAAACGGTATGTTGTTGGTGAGTCATTACCAGCATCTTCAAGATGTAGAAGGCTATTCTTTGCAGGAAAGTATCATTAAAGGTTCGCTCGACCGACTTAATCCGATATTGATGACGGCACTTTCATCGGCCTTGGCACTCATCCCGCTAGCCATTAATGGTGATCTGGCAGGCAACGAGATACAGAGTCCCATGGCAAAAGTTATTTTAGGAGGGTTGCTGACATCCACTTTCCTCAACGGATTCATTGTGCCCATTGTATACCGGTTCACCGCAGCTAAAAAGAAATCTAATCATTAATACGTATTAAAGATGAGAAAAATAAAAATATTCCTCTACCTCGTTATTTGTTTCGGTAATATTTCAGCCAGCGGACAAATAACTCGTGAGACGGGTTCCATAAACGAATTACTCCATAGCGTGGAAACTCACAATACTGAACTGAAAGCCTTTTCTCAACGCATGCAGGCTCAGAAAACGGAAAACAAACTGAGTAATAACCTGCCAGATCCTACTGTGAGCTATTCACATCTGTGGGGAGCTGATAACAGTAGTGAAACAATTGGTGAATTGATTGTGTCGCAGAGTATGGACTTTCCTACATTGTACCATACTAGGCGGCAACTTAATAGGCAGAAAAATGCAATGGCCGATCACGAATATCAATTAAAAAGAAGAGCGATTCTGCTCAAGGCACAGGAAATCTGCTTTGACATTATTCTGCTCCGCAAGGAACAACTTCTATTAAAGGAACGCCATCAAAATGCTTCTGAACTAGCTATTTTGTATCAACAGCGGATTGAAAGTGGCGATGCCAATGTCATTGAACTTAATAAAGTTAAACTGGAATTACTCAATGCTAAAACTGAAGCAAGTATAAACGAAACGAATCTTAAGAAGAAAGAAGAGGAACTGATTATATTAAATGGAAGCATTCCCTTTCAGACAGAGCAGCTGACTTACCCAGCGATTGTTTTGCCTACTGATTATGCCGAAATAAAAGATGATGTGTTGAACGGAGAATTGGCACTGGCAGCTTTAGAACAGGAAAGCCGGGTTGGGCACAACTTGCTGAAAGTAGCCCAAGAAAGCTGGTTGCCTAAATTGGAAATAGGATACCGCAGAAATACAGAATCGGGCGCCCCGTTTAACGGGTTCGTAGTAGGATTCAGCGTTCCATTATTTGAAAACAAAGGCAAAGTAAAAATGGTCCGCCAGCAACTGCTCAGCACTGAGTTGAGTAAAGAGCAGGTTAAAAGCGAAACTACCTACAACGCATTGCAGAACTTTCGCGAAGCACAAAAAACAAAACTACTCATGGATGAATATGCTTCGCTATTCAAGGAACACTCCGACTTACTTATTCTAAAGGAAGCATTAAAAAGTGGTCAGATATCGTTGATAGAATATTTTTCCGAAGCAGCAATTATCTATCAAAGTCAACTCAACTATCTCCAGCTAGAGAACAAATATCATAAAACAGTAGCCAATTTGTTTAAAAATAAATTATAGGGTGCGTACTATCTCGGGTAAATAACCGCTTCTTATCCTCCATTCTTGGGGATACAAATTATTAGCTCTGTTCCCGATATTTTTCACAAATCCTAATGGCAATTGTTTGTAAGTGAGCAATACATATCCGCGAGGGGCTGTTACATCTAATGTGACAGCCTCTTTCCTCAGGTAGGCAATGGCCTGTTCATAAGGGACTTCTACCCGAGGAAAAATGTCGGAACGAAGAACGGAGCTCATGGCTAGAGAGTGATCGGGAATCAGGTCCTTGCCTTTCACTTCTCCGATAACAACACCTGCAAAAATAACATGCAGATATTTCTGGATGAGCTGTAACTCATTTTGGTACTGCATTGGAAAAGCATATATCGTTGAGGGATTAAGAGACAACAATTGGTATTCCTCATTCTTATCAACCCATGTTTTGGCCTTTTCAAAAAACTCCTTCAAAGGTGCAACTCCTCCTTTGTTTTTGCTTTTACCGGACTTGGATCCACCAGAGAGAGTCCGCTGGTTTTCTTCTTTTCCGTACGGTTTACGTAAAACAGCTAAAAAGAATCCTTCTCCTTTGGTTATATGGGGCATAAAACGGTAAACTGGTAATCTCGCATCGATAAGACATCCTTTAATACCCCATTCTTCATGGGTATCAACAGGCAATACCTCCGCGCCCAATTCATGTTGCATCCACAACAGATTTTCTTCATCTTCGTGTGTATTATAAGTGCAGGTACTGTAAATAAGTAGTCCACCCGGCTTAAGTGAAGGCCAGATATCAGCAAGTATCCGTCGTTGTCTTTTCCAGCACACATCCACGTTTTCTTGGCTCCATTCGGTTACGGCCGTTGCATCTTTACGGAACATACCTTCACCCGAACAAGGTACATCAGTGAGAATCACATCAAAGAAATGCTCCAAACAAGTGAAATCAGCCGGATCATTATTTGTTACCACCACACGCGGGTTGCCCCACTTTATGATATTCTCAGCTAATATATTTGAGCGTGAACGAATCACTTCATTGGCAACAAGCAAACTACCTTCGGGTAAAACTCCCAAGCAATGAGTTGATTTTCCTCCGGGTGCTGCACATAGGTCCAGCATCACAGACGGAACATTTACATATTGTTTCAGAGCTTGCTCCAAAAACATGGAAGAAGCTTCCTGCACATAGTAGCAACCGGCATGAAACAACGGGTCAAAGGTAAAGGTAAAACGTTCATCCAAGTAATAACCGGTAGAACACCATGGAACACTCTCCAGACGAGGGTCATTCCTATACCCTGCCATTGATTTTAAGGGATTGAACCGAATACTAACAGGGGTTTCCTGTTGCAAGGCTGTGTAAAGTTTATCATACTCCTCTTCGCCCAATAAATGGCGCGTATATGCTATAAAGTCGGCAGGTAAGTTCATTTTGTTCTTTTAAAGAATGCAAATATCAAAAATATTTCGTCTCTTTGCAACTTTCAGTCGCACATAATCCGTCTAACACACAAAGAAGAAATTTAAATTAAAAAATAAGAAGCATATGAAACGAATCATTTTTGTATTAATGGCCAGTATGGCCTTGTGTTCGCTGACTCTGGCTCAGAACAAAACAATCGCAGCAAAAGACAGCGTAGAAAAAACCAAAGTCACAGTTACTCAAAATGACAATTCTGCTGATGAAGAAAACTCGGATGCAACTTCCGCAGCTGAGTATACGGACACTCCCGATACCTCTTCAAACAATGCAACAATGTCTTTTGATGATGATTTTCCTTTTCAAACAAATGGAAAAGGCTGGGAAGCAGCTTTATTAATACCCATCATTGCTATTGTAATGGGCATAGGTCTTCCAATGTTTATTGTCTTTATAGCTTTTTACTTCAGGTATAAAAACAAGAAAGCGCAATACAGACTTGTAGAACAGGCTTTAGCCGCCGGACAGCCTATCCCGGAAAGCATGTTCAAGCAGAATTTGGATAGCGACATTCGGGTAAAGGGAATTAAGAATACCTTTTTAGGACTGGGACTTTTTATCTTCTTGTGGGCACTAACCGACGAATTCGGACTAGGGTGTATAGGTTTACTAATTATGTTTACCGGGTTGGGACAGTTGGTTATTCACTACACACAAGAATCGTCATTTAAGGGAAGCACGGCTAACAGACCGACAGCTCCCAGACAATGTGAAGAGAAAGCGGAAGAAAAAGAAGCCAAGCAGTCAGTTGAAGAATGAGTCAGCTTAACGACATATCATTAGTAGCGCAGGTCGTGGTGTTTAAAAACACCAAGGCCTTCGACGAGTTGGTTAAAAAGTATCAGTCGCCCATCAGGCGCTTCTTTTTAAATCTGACGTGTGGTGATAGCGAATTAAGCGATGACTTGGCACAAGACACATTTATAAAGGCATACACAAACATTGCATCTTTCAAAAATTTATCGAGTTTCTCAACTTGGCTGTACAGAATTGCATATAATATTTTTTATGACTATATTCGCAGCCGGAAAGAGACTAACGATTTAGATGCCAGGGAGGTAGATGCTATTAGCAGCGTAGAGCAAGATAATCTGGGCCAGAAGATGGACGTTTATCAGTCGCTTAAAACTCTCAAGGAAATAGAACGGACTTGCATAACACTATTTTACATGGAAGATGTAAGCATAGAGAAGATAGCAGGAATCACCGGATGCCCTGTTGGTACGGTAAAGTCACACTTATCAAGGGGAAAAGAAAAGTTAGCTAATTACTTAAACAAAAACGGTTATGACAGAAATTGATGATAAAATGCTAAAACAATTCTTCAATGACAATAAGAATGAGGTTGAAGATAACGGATTCAGCGAAAGGGTAATGTCACATTTACCGGGAAGAGCCCAACGCTTGGCTAAACTGTGGACATTGATTTCTTTCCTTTTAGCAATTACTTTATTTGTGATACTTGACGGTTTTCAAATTATTGCGGGTATTTTGAGAAATGTATTTGTTTCTCTTGTACAAAATGGAGCCGAGAATGTAGATCCCAAATCACTTCTCATTGCATTAATTGTACTCGTGGTAATAGGTATACGCAAAGCATGTTCCATTGCCTGATTGAATGATATATATCTTATTGTTTTGACGTATACAAAAAGAAATATAAAACTATTGCTTTTTTTATTTATTTCTCTCTTGTGCATGCAAGGTTATGCACAAGAGAGAAATGATTCTATTTATACGACCGATTCGTTACTTAATAACCAAAGAAGCGATTCGATTCTGGTTCACTTTCTACAGAAAATACAAATTCCAATAACTGACACCAATGAAGTGAAACTTTTAAAGAGTGGAGAAGAGAAATTTCTCTGTCTCTTTTCTGAAATAAAAAAAGCTAAGCATCACATTCACCTAGAGTACTTTAATTTTCGCAACGACTCTATAGCCAATGCTCTTTTTGAGCTTTTAAAAGTCAAAGCCAAAGAAGGCGTTGAAATACGTTTGATTTTTGACGCATTCGGCAATTGGTCGAATGATAAACCGTTAAAACAAAAACACTTGGATTCCATAAGTAGTTATGGGATAGAGATTACTAAATTTGATCCGTTTAGATTTCCTTACCTAAATCATGCTTTTCACAGAGACCATCGAAAGATAGCCATCATTGACGGAACTATTGCATACACAGGTGGAATGAATGTGGCCGATTACTACATAAAGGGACTACCCAAGATAGGCAGTTGGCGAGATATGCACATCCGTATACAAGGAAAAGCCGTGAAATACTTACAAGATATTTTTCTGGAAATGTGGAATGAAACAACCAAACAGCAAGTTAAAGGAGCTGCTTATTATCCCCAATTTTCTGGAGACACAGCCATATTTGATAAAAGCATCGCTATTGTTGACCGCGCACCGCGCATCCGTTCCAAAGAAATGCGGAAGACTTATGCAGCATCCATACGGTCGGCCCAACACTGCATACAGATTGTAAATCCTTACTTTGTTCCTACACATTCTATTCGTGAAGCCCTGAAAGATGCACTTGCCAGAGGTGTAAAAGTAGAAATCATGATTTCATCCAAATCGGACATACCTTTCACTCCGGAAGCGACATTCTACCTCGCTCATAAACTAATGAAACGAGGAGCTAACATATACTTATTTAATAAAGGTTTCCATCATTCCAAAATTATGATGGTGGATAGTTTATATTGTACCGTAGGTTCGGCTAACCTCAATAGTCGGAGTTTACGCTATGATTACGAAACTAATGCTTTCATTTTCAGCAAACAAACCACCAAAGAGTTAAGCGATTTATTTGAAAAAGATAAAAAGGGAAGCATCTTACTTACTCCTCAAAGATGGAAAGAACGCTCAAACTGGAAAAAATTTCTCGGATGGTTTGCTAACTTACTCACTCCATTTATTTAAAATTCGTATAGCAAAAAAGAAACATTCTGCGTACATTTGCATACATAAGCAATATTCACTGAAACATGAAACAATATTTGGAACTTCTCGACAGAGTACTAAAAGAAGGAATCAGAAAGGAAGACCGAACTGGAACCGGAACGATTAGCGTATTCGGACATCAGATGCGGTTTAACCTCGAAGAAGGTTTCCCATGCCTTACAACCAAAAAGCTTCACTTGAAATCAATCATCTATGAGCTTTTATGGTTTCTCAAAGGAGATACCAACATCAAGTATCTGCAGGAAAACAATGTTCGTATTTGGAACGAATGGGCAGATGCAAACGGTGATTTGGGACATATTTATGGATACCAATGGCGTTCGTGGCCCAATTACGAAGGAGGGTTTATTGACCAAATCAGCGAGGCTATCCATACCTTGAAAACCAATCCAGATTCTCGCAGAATCATTGTAAGTGCGTGGAATGTTGCAGATATTCCCCATATGAATCTGCCGCCCTGCCACATCCTTTTTCAGTTCTATGTAGCCAATAATCGTTTGAGCATGCAACTGTATCAACGAAGTGCCGACATTTTTCTAGGTGTACCTTTTAATATTGCTTCTTACGCCTTACTTTTACAGATGGTAGCGCAAGTCACAGGTTTACAGGCAGGAGATTTTGTGCACACATTAGGTGATGCACATATTTATCTCAATCATCTGGACCAAGTTAAACTACAACTATCACGTGATCCGCGTCCACTCCCCCAAATGAAAATAAACCCGGATGTGAATGATATCTTTAAATTCGAATTCGAAGATTTTAGTCTGGAAAACTATAACCCGCACCCACATATTAAGGGAGAAGTATCTATATAAGCTGATGAATGAAATTATTATAATAGCTGCTATTGATAAAAGGAATGCCATTGGTTTCCAAAATAAGCTCCTTTATTGGTTGCCCAACGATTTGAAACGTTTTAAGACGCTAACAACAGGCAATACACTCGTTATGGGAAGAAAAACGTTTGAGTCACTTCCCAACGGAGCGCTTCCAAACAGGAGAAATATCGTAATTTCTTCCAATCGGGATTTAAGCTACGCAAATGCTGAAATATTTTCAAATTTGGAAGAGGCCATACGGAGCTGTCAGGACGAGAAAGTATTTATAATTGGCGGTGAGAGCATTTATAAACAAGCTATTGATTGGGCCGATCGCTTGTGTATGACTGAAATACATGCAGAGGCAGAAGATGCAGATGCCTATTTCCCCACTATCAAACCTGATTATTGGAAAGAGGAAAGCAGAGACGATCATCCTGCTGATGATAAACATCCCTGCTCTTATTCGTTTGTCAATTACGTAAGACGAAATTAATCCTCATCAATATCTACCATGATGGGCATCTGTCTTTTAATTGCTTCATGGAAAGAAATCAGCGTTTCAGTTCTAGCCAAGCCCAATGGTTGTAATTTATCATGGATAATGCTCAATAAATGATGGTTGTTCTTGGCATATATTTTAATAAACATATCATATTGGCCGGTAGTAAAATGACATTCAACCACTTCAGGAATATGCTCCAATGCTTTCGCTACAGAATCAAAAGATTCAGGATCCTTCAAATATAAACCAATATAGGCACAAGTTTCATAACCTATCTTTTCCGGATCAAGAACATATTCAGAACCTTTTAGTATTCCTAAGTTTGTAAGTTTCTGAATTCGTTGATGTATGGCAGCACCGGAAACGTTACAAGCTCTGGCAACCTCTAAAAAAGGAATCCGGGCATTGCCAGCTATAAGTTTCAGAATTTGTTCGTCTAATGAATCCAATTGATGATGTCCCATTTAAATCAAATTATATAAGTATAAAATTATACATTGTATTTTTTCGCAATGAATATGCAAAGTTAATCATTTATTTCACAAATAATCATTCAATTTATTACTTTTATTTGCAAAATAAAGATAAATCAAAAGAAACAGAAAACAAAAACACAGTCTATGTATTAACAAGAATAATGCATACCTTTGCAATATTCAAATTGTTATATTATGAAATTACTATTAAGTATCCTTGTAGCTATTTTGTGCATTGGTAATACCTACGCACAGAAATTCGAAGATTATTTCGTCAACAAAAGTATAAGAGTTGATTACATATTTGCCGGAAACAGTTCGGCTCAACAAATCTATCTGGATGAACTATCGGCCTTGCCTGAATGGGCCGGTAGAAAAACACATCTAAATGAAGTACCTCTGAAAGGGAACGGGCAAATCATTATGAAAGATATTAAAACCCAGCAAGTAATTTACAAAACATCCTTTTCTTCTCTTTTTCAGGAATGGATAACGACAGACGAAGCAAAACAAATAGCTAAATCCTTTGAAAACAGTTTTGTTCTGCCGTATCCTAAAGATAGCGTGGAAGTGGTAGCATTATTGTTCGATAGCTACGGAAAAGAAACGAGTAAACTAAAACACATCATTGATCCGAAAGATATATTGATACACCAAAAAGAATCTGCGCACATCCCATACAAATACATCATACAAAACGGCGACTATAGCCAATGCATTGACATTGCTATTCTTGCAGAAGGTTACACGGAAAAAGAGATGCAACAATTCTATGCTGATGCAGAAATTGCCTGTCAAAGCCTTTTTGAGCATGAACCTTTCAAATCAATGAAAAGTAAATTCAACGTGGTAGCTGTTGCATCACCTTCAACTGATAGCGGGGTAAGCATTCCCAAAGATCGTTTATGGAAGAAAACTGCTTTTTCATCACATTTTGATACTTTTTACTCAGAGAGATACCTGACTACCAGCAGAGTGAAACAAATTCACAACGTCTTGGCAGGCATACCTTACGAGCACATTATCATTCTAGCTAATACCAAACAATATGGAGGTGGAGGAATATTCAATGCCTTTACACTTACAACAGCACATCACCCTCTCTTCCGCCCCGTTGTTGTACACGAATTTGGCCATAGCTTCGGTGGATTAGGAGATGAATATTTCTATGAAGATGATGTTATGAATGACACGTATCCTAAAAGCGTAGAGCCTTGGGAGCCCAATATTACCACTCTAGTAAACTTTAGTACGAAATGGAAAAGTTTACTAAATACCTCCACTCCGATACCTACGCCGGTAGATAAAAAAGACAAGTACCGCATTGGCGTTTATGAAGGGGGTGGTTATTCTTCCAAAGGGATATATCGTCCTGCATACGACTGCAGAATGCGTACCAATGATTGCGCAGAATTTTGTCCTGCATGCCAAGACGCATTGCGTAAACTAATCCTTTTTTACACTGAAAAATAAAATGATTGAGATTGTCCGTATCACAGATTGTTCTACCCAAGAATATCAGTTTACAGAAGAATTATTAACCGCGAGCTTTCCCGAAGAAGAATACCGGGAGTTAGATATGCTGAGAAAATATGTAGAGAAGGAAAAATACTTTTACTATCACATTATTTTGCATGACGAAGAGCCCATTGGTTTGGTTTCATTTTGGCAACTAAGCAACTATTACTACGTGGAACATCTTGCTGTTCATACCAATAAAAGAGGGAAAAATTATGGAGGACTGATTCTAAGTCTACTGAAAGAGAGACTGCAACAGATTATATTAGAAGTGGAGCTTCCAAACGACGAAACATCCATGAAAAGAATCAAATTCTACCAAAGAAATGGTTTCCATCTTTTAGACTATGATTATCAGCAGCCTCCATATAGAAAAGGAGGCAGATGGATTCCCATGAGACTGATGACAAACTGCGTTTCATCGAGCGAACAGATCCCACAAATTGTGAAAGAAATACATCAGAAAGCATATCACTGCATCAAGTAAGTGATAAGACTACATAAAAAAAGAGATAGCCGTTTGACTATCTCTTTTTTTATATAATTAGCTAACTGATTACTGACGCGGCTGCGCAGAATAGTTAATCTTAAGAGCGTAAGCTTGACGAAGAGCCTGTTTAATATCAGTTACAACACCCATCTTAGTTTCTTTGTCAATTTTCAAAGATACCGTCATAAAGGGTTGATCCTCTTCTTTCATACTTGATCTCTCTTGCGTAATATAGTCTTGAATCTGACTAATTTCAGCATAACTATCATTTAACTGGATACGGCTTTCAGAACCGAGTTTCTTACGAAATTCAGCGGTAGGCTTACCCACATAGATGAAAGTTACAAGAGACTTCTTCTCTAATTTTTCCAATTCAGTACCCGTAGGAACCTTGAACTCAACCTTTAATGTAACTTCACGCATTGTTGTTACAATCATAAAGAAGAACAACAAGGTGAAAATAAGGTCAGGTAGAGAAGAAGTATTCAGCGCAGGCATTCCACGCTTACCGGTTTTATTAAATTTTCCCATTACTTCTTTCCTCCTCCGTAGTTTTTAGGTTCAGCCTCAGATATCTTCTGAGGATAAATGTCACGAATCGCTTTTTGCTGCTCTTCATCCAAATCAAGATAATTTTTCTGCCACTTTTCCTGAGCAAGTTCATCTCTTAACTCATTGTATGCGGCAACTAGTTCATTTTGAACATCAATATATGCCTGATAAGTTGAATTACGGTCATTTTGTAAAGAGATCACGTGTTTCTCCGTTACCTGAACATTACCAAAGAAAGGAATATCCTTATTGTATTTTTCAGGCAATGATTCGTCATTGTACGGATTCGCAATGAAATCTTTTGCTCTTTGTCTTAATTGCTTAATGCTGATATAGTCCTTACCACACATAAGTTGGTCCTGGAAATTCAGGTAAACAACAAGAACATTTCGTTCTTTAACTATCACATCATCTTGTTTTTGATCCTTTTCGGGTGGAGGCGGCAAGCGTCTGGCCAAACCACGGTCAGTATCCATAGATGTTGTAATAAGGAAGAAGATAAGCAACAAGAAAGCAATATCCGCCGTAGAACTTGAGTTAATCTCAGGTACACTTCTTTTTCCTTTTGCCATTTTATGCTATCTCCTAATTATTTAAATTTCTTAGAAATCCCGAATCCTAAAATCAATAGGATCAGAACAGCCATCATTATGTAAATAGTATATAAGAACATATCTGTCAGCTTCAACCAGAAGGGCACATTTTCAGCACCATCATAACCCGGCATTACCAACGCCTGCTCACTACCTGCAGCCCAAGTAACGATTAAAAGACCTACAAGAACTATAATACTAGCTAACGATTTAATAGCAGCTTTTGGTGAATCAATAAAGTTCATCACAAACTGGTAAACAGCCGCAGCCAAAGTTATAACAATTGTTATACCTAATAGAACATACATCAAATAGATCAGAGAATCCGTATATACTGGCTGTGACATATCCGGTACAAGTGGATTGGGATCTTCCCCGCCAAAGAAGAAGAGGCCTGCCACAATAATCGTAATAGCAAGTATTACGTAAAGTACCGAACCTGAAACTTTCTGAATTTTCATTTTCATATCCCTGACTAATTATTTTTTGTATTTCAAATTGTATTTAATTACCATATCAAGCAATGTAATAGAAGAATCTTCCATATCACTTGTCAAGGCTTCAATTTTAGAAAGGATGTAGTTGTAGAATAACTGAAGAATCAAAGCAACGATCAAACCGAAGATAGTTGTGATCAAAGCCACTTTCATACCACCAGCAACAACTGTAGGAGAAATATCACCAACTTGTTGGATTTTGTCGAATGCCTGAACCATACCGATAACTGTTCCCAAGAATCCCAAAGAAGGAGCCATTGCGATGAACAGTGTGATCCAAGAACAACCTTTTTCAAGGTAACCAGCTTGTACACCACCATAAGAAACTACTGATTTCTCAACCACGTCGATACCTTGATCAACTCTCATCAAACCTTGATAGAAGATTGAAGCAATAGGACCTCTTGTGTTGCGACATACGTCTTTAGCAGCTTCAACATCACCTTTTTCCAAAGCAGCCTCAACAGCAGCAATCAGTTTCTTTGAGTTAACTTCAGCCAAGCTCAAGTAGATAACTCTTTCAATACAGAAAGCCAAACCGATAACTAAAGCGATAGCTACGAAACTCATGAAGAATGCAGAACCCTCGATGAACTTAACTTTAAGTTCTTTGTGAATACCACCTTCTTCAGCACTAACAGGTGCAGCAGCAGCTTCGTCAGCCGGAGCAGCAACTTCCTGAGTAGCAGCAGAATCAGTAGCAACAGCTTGTTCAGTTTGTTCAGCCGCAGGTGCATCTTGAGCCTGAGCAAGTTGAGTTGAGCCAAATGTAAGGACTCCCATCACAGCAACAATTGCAAATAACTTTTTCATTGTGTGTCTAATTTTTAAGATTAATTAATTGAATTATTATTATTATATTTACTCACGTTCTATCATTTAATAACAGCGGAGAGAGCGGGATTCGAACCCGCGATACACTTTTGGCGTATACACGCTTTCCAGGCGTGCCTCTTCAACCACTCGAGCATCTCTCCAACGATACATCCATCAAAAAAACAGATGGCTTGGTGATGCATCCGAATACCTTTTGAGGATTTCAGGCACAAATGTATTCTTTTTTTTCTTTTTCCCCAGCATTATCGCTTTTTTATATTTAAGTTTCCCACAAAATTAATAAACTTTAAAATCTGAATGGAGTTATTTGAGCATTCCAAACACTTTTAATGCATTCTCAGACGTGAGTTGGGAAAGGTGTTCTGGACTTACTTTACACACCTCTGCCACTTTCGTCAAAGTATCCTTTATAAAAGCACTTTCATTGCGTTTACCCCTGTGTGGTACAGGGGCCAGATAGGGAGAATCTGTCTCCAGGACAAGCCTATCGAGCGGAATAAGAGGTAGTATCTGAGGCAAAACAGATTTCTTGAACGTTACGGTTCCATTGATCCCAAACATAAATCCGGCAAATTCCATAGCTTGATTCAATTCTTCAGGTGTGCCCATAAAACTATGAAATATGCCTTTCAGCGAACTGCCTTCGTACTCTTTCAGCACCTTATATATATAGCTAAAAGCATCTCTACAGTGAATAACAATTGGCAAGTTATATTGCAAAGCCAATTCTATCTGAAATTTGAAAGCCTCAATCTGCTCATCAAGAAAAGTTTGATCCCAATACAAATCCATGCCCACTTCACCCACAGCAACATACGTTTCATTTTCCTCCAGCTGCCGGCTGATCTCTTGTAGTTCATGTTTGTACATACCATTCACACTAGTAGGATGTAATCCAATCATAGGGAAGCAATAACCTTTGTATTGGTTACAGACCTCTAATAAAGGAGTTACCGTACTACTGTCAATATTGGGCATAAATATATGTGAAACACCTGCCATACGGGCTCTTTCAATCACTTGAGGCAGGTCTGAGGAGAATTCCTCCAAAAACAGATGTGAATGTGAATCGATAACAGTCATTAATCTTTCTTTTCTCCGGCTCTATAATAATATACAATACCGTATTCACGGCATAAATCTAACCTCTTATCGACATCGGGCACGTCTTTATAATAATCTTCAATTTGATTCCACGCGTCCAAAATCAACTCATCAACCTGCGGCCTCATCAAAGTCACATCTTCCAGACTTTCTGCCGTCAGCCGCTGCAAATTCTTTTGCCTCTCGTTGCTTTCAACAAAGATATCATAACGGACCTTCACTTTGGCTATTGTGGGATTATAAATAGGTATCCCACCTTCGGATGTACGTTTCATTTCACCTACGATAATTTTCTCTCCCCACTCCATTAACGCAGTTTCGCTGATCAAGTCTGGGACATTATGTACATTGGGCTGTAATCCATAATAGTTCTTTTGCGCAGGTTTAATTTCCATACGCAATGCAGCCAAATTAAGTACCTGAATAAAATGAGAAATGTACAAGCGTGCCAGTTTCGTGTTTTCCTGATGCTTTCTACTAGCTTTAGACTGATTATCAAAACAAGCTTTATAGTACTCACTCAATCGTCTGAAACGGTTTAGCAAGCCTCTGATCTTTGATATGGTATTCAAAGACACCGCCATTTCGGAAACAGAGATCATTCCAATTTTTTCCAGAAGCTTTTCCATGGCTCTAATTCTGGCTTGATCGGTATTTGGTAAACGTCTGTAGGGCATGAAACTATAAATTTAGGTCACACTTCTCTTTCTCTTAAATTATAAATAATATCTTTTAATTGCAATTTGCGTTCATCGGGCACATTCAATTGCGTCAAACAATTTTCGGCCCGTTCGCAATACATTTCTATTTGCTGCTCACAATACATTCTGATCCCCAGCTCGTCATAAACAGACTTGACTGCAGCAATCTTCTCTTGAGGAACATATTCTGTAGCACTCAACCACTTTTGCAAGATTATTTTTTGCTCATTATTACTCTTTACCAAAGAATTGATGAGTAAGAACGTCTTTTTGTTGCACAAAATATCTCCGCCTATATTTTTGCCAAAAACTTTAGGATCACCATATACATCAAGCAAGTCATCTTTCAGCTGAAAAGCCAAACCAATATTGATACCTACTTCATATAATAAATCAGCATCTTTAATAGAAGCTCCTGCGAGAATAGCCCCCAGTTTTAAGCTACAAGCCAGTAAAACAGCCGTTTTCAACCGTATCATATCAAGATATTCCCTTTCAGAGACATCATTACGGTTTTCAAACTCCATATCAAACTGTTGGCCTTCACAAATCTCCAGTGCCGTGCGACTGAAAAGTGCAATAACCTCTTGCAATTGAGAAGAGTCACAGCTTCCTACCAGTTGATAAGACAATACCAACATGGCATCGCCCGAAAGAATAGCAGCATTATCATTCCATACCCGATGCACAGTGTCTTTTCCACGTCGTTTATCGGCCCGATCCATCAAATCATCGTGCAGCAACGTATAATTGTGATACATTTCAATGCCCATCGCCACGGGCAATATATTTGCAACCTCCTCCTTATATATATTATGTGCCATCATCATCAAAACGGGCCTGATGCGTTTTCCACCCAAAGAAAGTACATATTTTACTGGATCATATAAACTTCTCGGCGATCTGTCGAAAGAGTAGGCCGACAAATACTCATTAAATAAATCAAGTAGCTGAGATTGCGAATACATCATTTTCGGGAAAGGTTAATAAAACGGTTATTTATGTAAAAGGGCTGCTTTTGGCAGCCCTTACACTTTAACAATATAAAAATTATTGTAGTCTAAACATTACAGGCACCGTGTACTTAACACGTACTGCCTTTCCTCTTTGCATACCGGGTTTCCATTTAGGCATGGTACCAATCACACGCAAAGCTTCCTTATCCAAGTAAGGGTCAACACTACGAACAACCACCGGGTCAACAACAGAACCGTCTTTGTTCACAACGAACTGAACGATTACACGTCCTTGAGTTCCGTTTTCCTGAGCAATAGTAGGATACTTGATGTTTTTAGCAAGGAACTGCATCAATGCAGCCTGTCCGCCCGGGAAATCCGGCATCACTTCCACTACTTGGAAAATGGTTTGTTCTTCAGGTTCTTCTTCCACCACCTTAACAGGTACATACTTCACTTCAACTTTAGCACCAGTCTCTTCAGTAGATGCAAGTGTAGTTTCCTGAAGGTCTGTCTTATCATCAACAATATTAAGCACTTCAGCTACAGCAGGCGCATCGGGTGGTGGAGGCGCTACTTTCTCTTCTTGTTGAGTGATAGGAATAATTTCCTCTTCAAAAACGACATCGGTCAAAGCCTGGCTGGTATCAATCTTTATGTCACGTTTGGTCCATTCGAACGCTACGAACATAAAGGCTAAAACTACCACGTAACCGACGAGCAACCAGGTAGACTTTTTATTCTCCAGGTCCGCTTTAGGCGATTTTTTAACTTCCATAATATAATTATTAATAAACGTGTGTCTTCTTTGTGGCAAATATAGTACATTTTCAATGATACGATAACACCTTAAATTCCTTTTTTTACTGCTTGCCCCTTATTTTTCGTTTTTTTAAGGTAATCAGAAGTTCTCAATGCAAACATGGCGCTGATATCTATAAAATGAAGTATATTTGACGCCGAAAACCGATCTGTTATATCATATTAAAAAACAATGAAAAAGATTACAATTGCCATAGACGGCTTCTCTTCCTGCGGTAAAAGTACAATGGCCAAAAGCCTTGCCAAAGAAATCGGATATATCTACATCGATAGTGGTGCCATGTATCGTGCCGTAACTCTATATTGCATAGAAAACGGGCTGATAGAAGACGGTGAGATACGTACAGAAACGCTCAAAGAAGACCTAAAAAGAATAAACATATCGTTTAAGATTAATGCAGAAACCGGACAGCCCGACACATACCTGAACGCTGAGAACGTAGAAAACAAAATTCGCACAATGCTTGTTTCTTCCATGGTAAGTCAGGTTAGCGCTCTTGATTTTGTTCGTTCGGCCATGGTTGAACAGCAACAAAAAATGGGTAAAGAAAAAGGTATTGTTATGGATGGCCGCGATATTGGGACTACTGTTTTTCCCGATGCAGAGCTTAAAATATTTGTTACGGCATCGGCTGAAGTACGTGCGCAACGCAGATTTGACGAGCTCAAATCAAAAGGCCAGGAAGCCAGTTATGATGAGATATTGCATAACGTGAAGCAGCGCGATTACTTGGATCAAAACAGAGAAGTAAGTCCGCTACGCCAAGCCAGTGATGCCATTTTATTAGACAACAGCACCCTAACCATAGAAGAACAAAAAGCCTGGCTTATCAATCAGTTTAACCGGGTGGTTAATCCATAAACAGATTAGCTGCCACAAAGCACAGGTATTATGATTAAAGTAGAAATAGACTCAGGATCCGGCTTCTGCTTCGGAGTGGTCAATGCCATCAAAAAAGCAGAAGAGGAGCTTTCAACAGGAGAGACACTGTATTGTTTGGGAGACATTGTTCACAACGGACGCGAAGTGAACCGTCTCAACACGAAAGGATTAATTACCATTAATCACGAAGAATTCAGCCAACTTAAAAACGTAAAAGTACTGCTAAGAGCTCACGGAGAACCACCCGAGACCTACGAAATAGCCAGAAAAAATAACATCGAAATCATTGACGCCACCTGTCCGGTAGTTTTGAGACTCCAAAAGAGAATCAAGCAAGAGCATGACGGTAAACAAGAAGTAACTACTCCTGCGCCAAATGAAGATATACAAATTGTTATTTACGGTAAAAACGGACATGCCGAAGTGTTGGGATTGGTCGGACAAACAGCCGGAGAAGCCATTGTTATAGAGCATTTTGACGAAGTCAAAGAGTTGAATTTCAATAAAAGTATTCGTCTGTACTCGCAAACCACGAAATCACTGGATGGCTTTAAACGAGTAGTGGAATACATACAAGAGCACATATCCCCCGAAGTTACTTTTGAGTATTACGACACTATCTGCAGGCAGGTAGCCAACAGAATGCCCAATATCAGAACATTTGCGGCCTCGCACGATCTTGTTTTCTTTGTTAGCGGTAAGAAAAGTTCCAACGGCAAAGTGTTATTCAACGAATGCAAAAAGATGAATGAGAACACTTATTTTATTGAAAGTGCTGATGAAATTGACCTTTCGGTTCTAACGAAAGACATCCGGTCCATTGGTATTTGCGGTGCCACATCTACTCCAAAATGGCTGATGGAAGATATTAGCATGTTTATCAAAGAAAAGGTCAAAGAACTTGAAAATTAACGTTATTTATTAGTAGATAGTTTACTTTGAGTGCAAAGCGCCCTAAATAATCTGGCTTTTTGCTATCTTTGCAACACATTTATATCTTAAAAAGGTTGTTATGGGAACGATTAAATGCATAGGTATTTTAACATCCGGAGGAGATGCTCCGGGCATGAACGCGGCTATCCGCGCAGTAACACGAGCTGCTATTTACAACGGACTTCAAGTCAAGGGTATTTACAGAGGCTATAAGGGACTCATCACCGGTGAAATTGCTGAATTCAAAAGTCAGAATGTAAGTAATATCATTCAACTGGGAGGAACGATCTTGAAAACCGCCCGTTGCAAAGAGTTTACTACGCCCGAAGGTCGACAAACCGCATACGAAACGATGCAGCGAGAAGGTATTGACGCGCTTGTCATCATTGGAGGAGACGGTTCACTTACTGGAGCCAGAATCTTCGCGCAAGAGCACAATGTTCCATGCATCGGGTTGCCCGGAACCATTGACAACGACCTTTACGGAACCGATACCACCATTGGTTACGATACTGCGTTGAATACCATCTTGGATGCTGTTGATAAGATACGTGACACTGCAACTTCACACGAACGTTTGTTCTTCGTTGAAGTGATGGGAAGAGATGCCGGTTTCCTTGCATTAAACGGAGCCATTGCTTCGGGTGCCGAGGCAGCCATCATACCTGAGTTCAGTACGGAAGTTGACCAACTGGAAGAATTCATCAAGAACGGTTTCCGCAAGTCAAAAAACAGTAGTATCGTTATTGTAGCCGAGAGTGAACTAACCGGAGGCGCCATGCATTATGCAGAACGCGTAAAGAATGAGTATCCCGAATACGATGTAAGAGTAACCATTCTGGGTCACTTACAAAGAGGTGGAAGCCCTACGGCGCACGACCGCATTTTGGCCAGTCGTTTAGGTGCTGCTGCTATTGACGCATTAATGGAAGACCAGCGAAACGTGATGATTGGAATTGAGAACGATGAAATTGTTTACGTTCCCTTTACCAAAGCAATCAAGAATGATAAGCCGATTAAGAAAGAATTAGTGAATGTTCTTAGAGAACTTTCCATCTAAATTGATCAGGGATATATACTAAAAAAGGCAACCAGTTAGGTTGCCTTTTTTAGTATATGCCTATCGCTTCTTTAGCGGAACATATTCGGCTACATCAAGTACATTCTTGTACGCCGGACGAATAATGCGCTTACCGTCGAAGTTTAGTTCTTCGTTTCTGTGAGCACACCATCCAACGATACGAGCCATGGCAAACAGGGGAGTATATATTTCCTGGGGCAAACCTATCATCTCATATACAAATCCCGAATAGAAGTCCACGTTACTGGACACTGTTTTACCGTTATTCTTTACTTTAGCAAACATCGTAATGGCACGATCTTCGAGCAATTCAAGGAAAGCGAATTCCTTGTCGCGTCCTTTTTCTTTGGCCAAGTCGCGAGCCAATTCTTTCAACAGCAAGGCACGAGGGTCAGAGATGGTGTAGACCGCATGACCGATACCATAAATCAATCCGGTTTTATCGTAAGCCTCCTTGTTGAGCATACGAGTAAAATAGGTATCAATCTCATCAACATTGGTCCAGTCCTTGATCTTTTCTTTCAGGTGATGAACCATATCAATAACCTGTAAATTAGCACCACCGTGGAGCGGTCCTTTCAATGAGCCGATACCCGCTGCGATAGCAGAATAAGTATCTGTACCCGTTGACGAAGTAACGCGAACAGTAAACGTAGAGTTGTTACCGCCACCATGTTCTGCCTGCAACACAAGTAATAAATCGAGCGTGCGAGCTTCCAGTTCCGTATAATCCTTCTTCAACATGAACAAGAAATTCTCGGCAATGGAAAGATTCTCCTGCGGGTGACGAATGTGCAGAGACCGTCCAAAAGTAGCATGCCTCAACATGTTATAAGCATAAGCTATGATGGTAGGGAATTTTGAAATCAATTCAATACTCTGCCTCATCAGGTTATCGCGGGAGTTATCATCGGGCTTTGGGTCAAAGGTGTAAAGTTCAAGTACACTTCTTGCCAGAATATTCATAATATCAGAACCCTCCAGCTCGAGAATATTCATTTTTGTTTTCTGTTCAAGCGGCATATTATCATTCAACAGCTCCAGAAAACCGGCCAACTCCTCTTTATCGGGCAAACGTCCCGACAGTAATAAGAAAGCCACCTCTTCGAATCCAAAACGTTTTTCCTTGATGGTAGAGTGAACAAGATCTTCTACATCATACCCCCTATAAAACAATTTACCGGGAATAGGCTGCAAGCCCCCACCGGGAATTCGCTCATAGCCCACTACGTTGCCAATCTTTGTAAGACCCACCAGCACTCCGGTGCCGTCTTCGTTACGCAAGCCACGCTTCACATCGTATTTTTGGAAGAGTTCATTATCAATTTTGGTGCAACTCTTCATCTCTTCAGAAAGTTTGTATATAATATACTCCTTTTTCATATGGTTTATTGTTTTAGGGTTATTATTTCTTTTGTATTTTTTCCGTTATTTCTTTCGCAAAAACCGAGGTAGGCAACGCCTTTCCTCCGGGCATGAAACGAGCCAGATCATTGGTAGCCCTGCCATCGGCAAAGTTTTCTTCCAAAGCCTTTTCGATAACGTCTGCTGCTTCTTGCCAGCCGAAGTACTCCAACATCATGACTGCCGATAAAATCAGCGAGCAAGGATTGACCACATCTTTTCCGGCAATATTGGGAGCCGTACCGTGTGTCGCTTCAAAGATAGCATGACCGGAGTCATAATTAATGTTTGCCCCCGGCGCAATGCCAATACCACCTACCATAGCGGCCAACTGATCTGATACGTAATCGCCGTTGAGATTCAAAGTAGCAATAACGGAATATTCTTCGGGCACTAACAAGGTGTTTTGCAGAAAAGCATCGGCTATGCAATCTTTCATAACCAACTGGCCTGTGCTGATGTATTCACCAAATTCTTTTTCCGCCAACTCGTACCCCCATTTCTTGAAGCCTCCTTCCGTGTACTTCATGATGTTACCTTTGTGCACCAACGTTACCGAAGGTAAATGGTGCTCAATGGCATACTTACACGCCGCACGTACCAAACGCTCGGTGCCTTCACGGGAGACGGGTTTCACACCAAAAGAAGAAGTTTCCGGGAAGCGTACCTTTGTTACGCCCATCTCCTTGTGAAGAAATTCGTAGAATTTATTTGCTTCGGGCGAACCTGCCTCCCACTCTATGCCGGCATATATATCTTCCGTGTTCTCGCGAAAGATGTGCATGTTGACCTTCTCGGGCTCTTTCACCGGAGAAACGACCCCTCGGAACCAGCGAACCGGACGAAGACAGACATATAAATCCAACGTTTGTCGCAAAGCCACATTCAAAGAGCGGATTCCACCCCCAACTGGAGTAGTGAGTGGGCCTTTAATACCTACCAGGTATTCTTCAAAAGCCAGCATCGTTTCGTCGGGCAGCCATGAACCGGTTTGGTTAAAAGCCTTTTCGCCGGCCAACACCTCCACCCAGTCAATCTTACGTTTACCTCCGTACACCTTTTCAACAGCCGCATCAACTATCAACTGCATGGCCGGAGTTATCTCGGCTCCTACTCCATCACCGGTAATATAAGGTACGGTCGGGGTATCGGGAACCAGTAATTCACCATCTTTTTGCTTAACAATCTTGCTCATTTTATTTTGTATTTAAAGCAGATCCTGCCTTAAACCAGGCAATCTGCTGTTCATTGTATGTATGTTGCACTTCAAAACTCTCCACCGTACCATCTGCATGCAGAAGTGTGATGATGAAGTTTTTGCCGGGAGCAAACGCTGTCAATCCCGATAACGTGATAACATCCGCCTCACGAATGCGATCGTAATCATCTTTATTCACGAAAGTGAGTGCCAACATGCCTTGTTTCTTGAGGTTCGTTTCATGAATGCGCGCAAAGCTCTTTGCCAAAATCACTTTCACATTCAAGAATCGAGGTTCCATAGCCGCATGTTCCCGACTAGATCCTTCGCCGTAATTTTCCTCGGCTACTACGATGGACGAGATACCCGCCTGCTTGTATTGTTTGGCCGTGCCCGAAACGGTTTCATAAGTCTGTGTGAGCTGATTGAATACCTTGTTCGTTTCACCGTTGAAGGCGTTGACCGCTCCCATCAGCATGTTATCGGAAATGTTTTCGAGATGCCCTCTGAATCGCAACCACGGACCAGCCATGGAAATATGATCAGTAGTACACTTACCCGCAGTCTTGATGAGTAATTTCATTGAAAGCGCATCCTCACCGTTCCAGGCAGAGAAAGGTTCCAATCGCTGCAAGCGCTGTGACTCGGGACTGATAGCCACCTGCACATGACCTCCCTTGGGAGCCAGGTAACCGCTTTCGCCGGGAGCAAAACCCTGCAACGGAAGTTCATCACCTTTGGGCTCGGTCAGTTTCACTGCTTCACCTTTTTCATTCACTAACGTATCAGTAAGTGGATTAAAGCCCAAGTCGCCTGCAATGGTCAGCGCCATAGTCAGCTCCGGAGAAGCGACAAAGGCAAACGTATTGGGATTACCGTCGGCACGTTTGGCAAAGTTACGGTTGAACGAAGTGACAATGGAGTTTTTACGTGTAGGGTCATCGGTATGACGTTTCCACTGTCCGATACACGGACCGCAGGCATTGGCCATAATAACCGCCCCTACTTGTTTGAATGTATCGATCATACCATCGCGCTCCACAGTAGCCCGTATTTGTTCAGAGCCGGGGTTCACTATCAGCGGTGAAGCCACTTTTAAGTTCAACGCCACAGCCTCTTTCGCTATCGAGGCGGCACGACTTATATCCTGATACGAAGAGTTGGTACACGAACCAATCAGTCCCACTTCCATCTTCCGCGGATAGTCATTGGCCTTTACTTTAGCGGCAAATTCAGAGATAGGCGTAGCCGCATCGGGCGTAAACGGACCGTTAATGTAAGGTTCGAGAGTGGAAAGATCAATCTCAATCACCCGGTCATAATATTGTTCCGGGGCAGCCATAACTTCAGCATCGGCACATAGTTCATGCGCCACGCTGCTTGCCATTTCGGCTACACAGGTTCGGCCTGTTGCCTTGAGGTAAACAGCCATGCGTTCATCATAAGGAAACAACGAAGTAGTAGCTCCTACTTCGGCCCCCATGTTACAAATGGTGCCCTTGCCCGTTGCCGACAAACTTTCCGCGCCGGGACCAAAATATTCTATAATAGCATTGGTACCCCCCTTTACCGTTAAAATACCAGCCAACTTCAAAATGACATCTTTCGGCGAAGCCCAACCGTTGAGTGTACCGGTAAGCTTCACGCCAATGAGCTTCGGCATTTTGAGTTCCCACTCCATGCCGGTCATCACATCAACCGCATCGGCACCACCCACGCCGATGGCAACCATACCCAGTCCGCCGGCATTGGGCGTGTGCGAGTCTGTTCCTACCATCATGCCACCCGGAAAAGCATAGTTCTCCAGTACCACCTGATGAATAATTCCCGCACCGGGTTTCCAGAACCCGATACCGAATCGGGAAGAAACATCACGTAAGAAATCATACACCTCACGGTTCGTTTCCGTAGCCGTGGCAATATCCTCCTTTGCCCCTTTATAGGCTTGAATAAGGTGATCGCAATGAACGGTAGACGGCACCGCCACGGTTTCTTTCCCCGCATTCATAAATTGCAGTAACGCCATCTGAGCAGTAGCATCCTGCATCGCCACACGATCGGGACGAAAGTCGACGTAGTCCTCTCCCCTTTGAAATGATTTCAGCTTGTTTTCATCGTAAATGTGAGCATACAGAATTTTTTCGGCTAGTGTGAGCGGGCGCCCCAAAGCCATCTTTGCCCGTTTTATTTTCTCCAGATAAGAGCCATAAAAGCTCTCTAACATTTCCTCGTCGTATACCATTGTCTCTTATATTTATAAATCTACATTATAACGAGCCAAAAAGCAGTAATGTTTAAGAAATAGGCTGTTTTTTGCGATTATCTTTCAACAAAAGACGTACCTTTGCAACGAATTCGAATAAAAATACAGGTGAACAAGATAAATACAAGCACTTTGTGCGCACAAACCTCTTTGCAGCAACAACAACTGTTGTTACGCATGGAATATGAATACGAAAAAGAAGAATTCCAACGTTTGACCCAGACCATGGGCATTGGAAGAAAGATAAAACGCGGGCAATGCTGGCATCCTGTTTCTACGGGAAGAAGTTATTACAACTCTCTGAATCAGTTCGTTATAGAAATAGAGCGCAAAGAGGATAAAGACATTGAACATGCTTTTGAATACGGTAAGCCGGTTTGTTTCTTCACACAAGATGCCGGTAATCAGATAAAATATTTGCCATTTACTGCCCAGGTAAGCTATGCCGATGACGAACGAATGGTAGTGATCCTGCCCGGAGCTTCGGCACGCATTGAGCTGGAAGTAGCACATCAACTGGGGGTTCAGCTTTATTTTGATGAGACCAGTTACCGAACCATGTTCGAGGCATTGGCTGATGTGATCAGGGCAAAGGGCAACAGACTGGCTGCTTTGCGAGACATCATGCTCGACAATCAGTTGCCTGCCGAGCGACAAATTTTCCCTCAACGCTTTCCCTGGCTCAACAGTACACAAGAAGAAGCAGTCAACAAGGTGTTTCGAGCCAAAGATGTGGCGGTGGTGCACGGCCCTCCGGGTACTGGCAAAACAACCACGCTGGTGGAGGCCATATACGAAACATTGCATCGGGAGAATCAGGTGTTGGTATGCGCGCAAAGCAACGCGGCGGTTGACTGGATTGCCGAGAAGCTGGTTGACCGCGGTGTGGCTGTGCTGCGCATTGGAAACCCCAGCAGGGTGAACGACAAGATGTTGTCTTTTACCTACGAGCGTCGCTTTGAAAGTCATCCGTTGTACAGTGAATTGTGGAGCATCCGCAAAGCTATTCGTGAAACAAGCCGCAAAAGGCATGAACGCATAAGCGAACTGAAAGATCGGGCCACACAAATTGAGATACAGATCAACGAAGATTTGTTTTCGCAAGCACGTGTCGTAGCCTCAACGCTGGTCAGCTCCAATCATCGCGTGCTGAGCGGGCGCAAATTCAGCACGTTGTTTATTGACGAAGCAGCCCAGGCATTGGAAGCCGCTTGCTGGATTGCCATCCGAAAAGCCGAACGGGTAGTGTTGGCGGGCGACCATTGTCAGCTGCCACCCACCATTAAATGCATAGATGCGGCCCGCGGCGGACTGTCGAACACGTTGATGGAAAAGATCGTGACCGGTAAACCTCAAAGTGTTTCTCTGCTCAAAGTGCAGTATCGCATGCATCAAGCCATTATGCACTTTCCTTCGCATTGGTTTTACAGCGGCGAAGTTTATGCCGCTCCTCAGGTGCACAACCGAAGTATTCTGGATTATGATACTCCGCTGGTATGGCTGGACACGTCGGGACAAGACTTTCACGAGGAGTTTGTGGGCGACAGTTACGGACGAATTAACAAATCCGAGGCTAACCTTTTGCTCACCGAACTGGAGAACTACATCAAACGCATCGGGGCCAAGCGCATGCTCGACGAGCGTATTGACTTCGGCATCATATCGCCATACAAAGCACAGGTGCAGTACTTGCGAAATGAAATAAAACGCAGTCGTTTCCTGCGGCCATTCAAAGCGGCCATCACCGTTCACACCGTCGACGGTTTTCAAGGACAAGAACGCGATGTTATTTTCATCAGCCTGGTACGCGCCAATGACGATGGGCAAATAGGTTTTCTGAGTGATCTCCGCCGAATGAACGTAGCCATTACCCGCGCACGGATGAAGTTGGTTATTTTAGGCGATGCCTCTACCCTGACCAAACATAAGTTCTATCGGGATTTATTTGAGTACATTAAGTTGCTTTGATTGGGCGTTTTCATCAAAATACCTTTACTTCAGCACCGCTTTACGTGCTAATCTTGTCAAGAGCAAGTTTATGTATTATTAACTAATGGTTAGGTTCGTGCCGGCCATTGGGAAGAGTTGGGCAAAACATAACCAACTTTTTGAAAAACATAACGGCCGATTTGAAAAAGATAACGAGCAATTTGAAAAGAGAAACCGTCTTTTGGTCCATGAGAAACCGTCTTACGGCCAAGAGACGGTTTCTCCCGGACCATTTGCTACCGTGCAAATAAGAATAAGCTACCGTCTCAGTGAAAAATTGAACCGTGCAAAACGAAAAAAGGCAGGAGTTTGAGCTCCTGCCTTTGCGCCTATATTAATTTGAATATACTATAGGATTATGATGACAAAGATAATACATTATACGATCAAAGTCAAGTATTAAAGCAATTATTTTGTATGTCAAGTCGGAATAGCATGAATAAAATGGATCTTCAAAACAAGCATTGGCTTCCATTACCAACAAAAAAACCGCCCCCAAGCTGGGAACGGTTTCTATCCATCAACGAATGGATTGATTTATGTTAGTTGTTTTCAGGGCGAAGTTTACGAACCACTGCACCGGCTTGCCACATTTCACTTTCGCGAAGCTGACGAAGTTCTTCATTCAGTTTCTCACGGTAATCGGGTTGTGAGTTCGAGTCAATAGAACGTTGAGCCTCATTACCTACTTTTACTTCGTGATACAATTTCTCGAATACAGGCTTTGTTGCATCGTGGAACGGACCCATCCAGTCGAGCGCACCGCGTTGAGCAGTAGTTGAGCAGTTAGCATACATCCAGTCCATACCGTTCTTTGCAAACAAAGGCATCAATGACTGAGTCAACTCTTCTACTGTTTCATTGAAAGCCTCCGAAGGAGTGTGACCGTTTTCACGCAAAGTTTCGTACTGAGCCAACAAGATTCCCTGAATAGCACCCATCAAAGTACCACGCTCACCTGTCAAGTCAGAGTACACTTCGCGTAAGAAAGTTGTTTCAAAAAGATAACCCGAACCTACGCCGATACCCAAAGCAACCACGCGCTCAAATGCACGACCTGTTGCATCTTGGAAAATAGCGTATGAAGAGTTCAAACCGCGACCTTCGAGGAACATGGTACGAAGTGACGTACCTGAACCTTTAGGAGCCACCAAAATAACATCAACATCTGCCGGAGGAACAATGCCTGTACGTTCTTTGTAAGTGATACCAAAACCGTGTGAGAAATAAAGAGCCTTACCGGCAGTCAGGTTTTTCTTCACTGTAGGCCATACTTCAATCTGTGCTGCATCTGAAAGCAGGTACTGAATAATTGTTCCGCGTTGACAAGCTTCCTCAATATCGAAAAGAGTTTCGCCAGGTACCCATCCGTCGGCAATTGCTTTTTCCCAAGTCTTTCCACCTTTACGTTGACCAACAATTACGTTGAAGCCATTATCGCGCAGGTTCAATGACTGACCGGGGCCTTGTACACCATAACCAATTACGGCAATCACTTCGTCTTTCAATACTTCACGTGCTTTCTCCAAAGGAAATTCTTCACGGGTTACTACATTTTCAGTAACACCACCAAAATTCATCTGTGCCATTTTGTTTTTAGTTTTTTATGCCTCTCTTACGCATTCTGTTTTACGTGGCGAAAGGCGGTTATTAATTATATAATTCTCTTTATTATCTGTTATACGAATATCACTTTCGAACGACAAACCACCTCGTCATCGTTCTTCTTCACCTCCACATGATATTCATCGGGCCCGGCCTGCTGCATGGCAAATGCCAGCTTATCTCCGTAGTAGCTCTCGGCTACATAAGCCATTTCAAAGCGGCGGATACGCTTCGTTTGATACATTTCAATAGGAAATAAGTCGAGTATGTGCTCTATGTAACGAATACTATTAACGTGTCCGTTGATGTCAATGTCACTGTAACGTGCCTCCAGCGTACCGGCAGGCGGCACATCGGCATCGACTTTAATGCGCGAAGGCTTCTCAATAGGGCAAGGTTCCTGGCACACATAATCAACAATGCCGCCACCGTGCAAAGTAAGCAAGTCGGCAGGCTTGCGGGTTGAAAGGTTAATCATAGCCCAAATAGAACGGGCATAGCCAATCTTCTTGCCGTCTTTGTTAATGATGGCAAAGTTACGGTCTGTAAAAAGGCGATACACATTCTCAACCCAGGTTTGTATGCTGAACTCTTCGTATTGATAAGGCATTTCGTCGAGTTCAACGGCCAAACGTGAAAGAACCCACGTGTAATTGTCTTCATTGAGCGTGGCAATTCCAAAGCCACGGTCGGTAGCATGGAAGCCGGCACAGTTCAGTAAATGATTGCCCAGCACACCCATGGTAAGCCTTCCGTTGAAGTCAACATGAAACGGTTCGGCAACAAAACGATAGGTTCCTATTTTATTCTCCGGTTCACTCATTCTTCACAATTCTTTTTACTGCGGATATGCTTCTGTTCTCTTTCGGTCAGATACTCACTCAGCTTTTCCACGCAACTCTTCGTAATGGCAATGCGGCCCGAACGAACAAATTGCAGTATGCCTATTTCCTTCAGGTCATCGTACAATTCCTGCGTTTCCTCCGTTGTTCCCGATTTCTGAATCACCATGTAAGTAGGATTGATTTCAATGATACGGGCATTGTGACGGCTCACGATGTACTCCACACGGTTACTGTCAAGCAACTCTTGCGTAGGGATCTTATAAAGTGCTATCTCGCGAAAGAAGATTTCATCATCCGTAAAGTAATGAGCCTGAACCACATCAATTCGTTTTTCAATCTGTTTGGTTACTTTCTGAATCGTATCTTCATCCGTACAAGTAGTGATGGTATATTTATGAATACCCTTGATGGAAGAAGCCGACACATTGAGGCTCTCTATATTCAACTGTCTGCGGGTAAATATAGTAGTAATCTGATTAAGAATACCAGCTATGTTCTCCGAATAAACGTTGAGGGTGTATAATGTTTTATCCATAATATTTTAATGATTAGCCTAACATCACATTGGTTACCGTATCTCCTGCTGGTACCATGGGATAAACCATGCCTACCTGCTCTACTTCTACTTCAAGCAGATAAGAGCCGTCGGTAGCAAGCATTTCTTCAATAGCACCGGCCAGTTCTTCGCGCTGCTGCACCTTACGTCCTTTGATGCCGTAAGCCGAAGCTATTTTCACAAAATCAGGATTTATCATAGGGGTGTTAGAGTATCTTTCCTTAAAGAAAAGCTCTTGCCACTGGCGAACCATGCCTAAGAAACTGTTGTTCAGCAAGATGATCTTCACGTTGGTACCGGTTTCCATGATGGTTCCCAGTTCCTGAATGGTCATCTGCAACCCACCGTCACCACAAAAGAAACAAACAGTTCTGTTCGGTGCTCCGAAAGCAGCGCCAATAGCTGCCGGTAAGCCGAAGCCCATCGTTCCGAGTCCGCCCGATGTAACCATGCTGCGTTTCTGCGAGAATTTAAAGTAACGGGCAGCAAACATCTGATTCTGTCCCACGTCAGTAACAAGCACTGCCTGGTGGTTGGTCGCCTCCGAAACGGCATGAACAACCTCACCCATGGTAATTTGTCCTTCTTTAGGGTGAATTTCCTTCTCCACAACTGCCTCGTACTCTTTTTCTTCGCAAGGCAAGAAGCTATCTCTCCATTCACGGTGGTTGTTTTTCTCAAGAAGTTCGGTTACTGCTGCCAGTGTTTCCTTGCAATCGCCCAATACGGCTACGGTAGTCTTCACGTTCTTGTCGACCTCCGCGGGGTCAATATCGAAATGAATAATCTTGGCTTGTTTGGCGTATGTTTTGAGGTTACCGGTTACCCGGTCATCAAAACGCATGCCGATAGCAATCAGTACATCACATTCATTGGTCTTTAAGTTGGGGCCCAAGTTACCATGCATACCCAACATGCCTTTGTTTAGCGGATGGGCTGATGGTAAAGCCGAGAGGCCGAGCAATGTGCATCCGGCGGGAATATCAGCTTTTTCAAGGAACTCTACCAGCTCGTTTTGTGCTTCGCCTAGTTCAACGCCCTGGCCAACCAACGCCCATGGCTTTTTAGCTGAATTGATGATAGCAGCTGCTTTGGCAATGGCTTTCGGGTCCATTTCGGGAACCGGAACATAACTACGGATGTAGTCAATAGTACACGGCTCGTAAGCAACCTTTTCTATTTGTGCATTCTTGGCAAAGTCGAGCACTACCGGACCGGGCCTACCGCTGCGTGCTACGTAAAAGGCACGCGCTACCGCCCACGGTATATCTTCAGCTCTACGTATCTGATAGCTCCATTTGGTAATGGGCTGCGTTAAGCTAACTAAATCTATTTCCTGAAAAGCATCCGAGCCGAGCAATGAGCTGACTACCTGTCCGGCAATCACCACTATCGGCGTACTGTCAAGCATGGCATCGCCTATTCCGGTAATGGCATTGGTGGCACCCGGACCGCTAGTCACAACGCAAACACCAACTTCACCCGATACTCTGGCATATCCTTGAGCAGCATGTGCGGCTCCTTGCTCGTGGCGAACAAGAACATGCTGCAACTTCTCTTTATAATCGTACAAACAATCGTAAACCGGCATAATCGCTCCTCCGGGGTAGCCGAAGAGGGTATGTACTCCCTCATGGATCAATGAGCGAACTAAAGCTTCCGATCCGGTGATGAGTTGTTTTTCCATTGTTTTATCTATTTCTTTTTTGTTTTTACTAGTTTTAATCAATCAACCGAACGGCTCCCTTATCGGCCGAGCTCACCATGCTGGCGTATGCTCTCAGGCTCTTTGAGACGTTGCGCTCACGGGTGACGGGTGTCATAGGCCGTGCAGCCAGTTCTTCGTCGGTCAGTTTCACGTTGATTGTTCTCTCGGGTATGTTTATTTCTATGATGTCACCGTCTTTAATCTTTCCGATATTACCTCCGGCAGCAGCCTCGGGTGAAACGTGTCCGATACTTAACCCCGAAGTACCTCCGCTGAATCGGCCATCGGTTATCAAGGCACACTCTTTACCTAAGTGACGTGATTTGATGTAGGATGTAGGGTAGAGCATTTCTTGCATTCCGGGACCGCCTTTAGGGCCTTCGTGGGTAATGACGACGACATCGCCACTGACGACTTTGCCTTTCAGGATGCCTTCGCAAGCAGCGTCTTGAGAATCAAATACTTTAGCAGGACCGGTAAACTTCCAAATGCTTTCATCCACACCGGCTGTTTTAACAACACAACCGTCTTGCGCTATGTTTCCTTTCAAAATGGCCAATCCACCATCTTTAGAATAAGCATGTTCCATGTCACGGATACATCCCGAAGCACGGTCGGCATCCAACTCTTTGTAATAGCATTCCTGCGATCCCATTACCAAGTTAAACTTGCCGGCAGGTGCGCTCTTGTACTTTTTCAAAGCTTCATCGCACACATGGGGACTGGTAATACTATATTTATCAATGGCTTGGGCAAGAGTCATACCATCAACACGATGTACGTTGGTTTCAACCAATCCGGCGTTAGCCAGTTCGTGCATAATGGCCATAATTCCACCTGCCCTGTTTACATCCTGAATATGATATTTTTGTGTATTGGGAGCAACCTTACACAAGCAAGGGCTTTTGCGCGAAAGCATATCGATGTCATCCATCGTAAAGTCAACTTCCGCTTCGTGAGCAATTGCCAATAAGTGCAACACGGTATTGGTTGATCCACCCATGGCGATATCAAGTGTCATGGCGTTTAGGAAGGCCGCACGCGTAGCAATGCTGCGGGGTAATACGGTTTCGTCTCCTTCACCGTAATATTTATAGGTATTTTCTACAATCAATTCGGCTGCATCCTGAAATAAGGCAGCACGGTTGGCATGCGTTGCCACGATGGTTCCGTTGCCGGGTAAAGCCAATCCGATGGCTTCGTTCAAACAGTTCATGGAGTTGGCCGTAAACATGCCCGAACAGCTTCCGCAAGTAGGACAAGCACTACGTTCTATCTTCTCCACTTCTTCATCGCTCACGCTGGAATCGGCCGATTTAATCATCGCATCAACCAAATCAAGGTGCTGACCGTTCAATTCTCCGGCCTCCATCGGACCGCCCGATACAAAAACGGTGGGAATGTTCAGCCTCATCGCTGCCATCAACATGCCCGGAGTTATTTTGTCGCAGTTGCTAATGCAAACCATCGCATCGGCTTTGTGCGCATTAACCATATACTCTACACTATCGGCAATTATATCTCGTGAAGGAAGCGAATAAAGCATCCCGTCATGTCCCATAGCAATACCATCATCAATGGCAATGGTGTTGAATTCGGCAGCAAAACAGCCCAGTTTCTCAATTTCAGCTTTCACCTTTTGGCCTATTTCGTGCAGATGCACATGCCCCGGCACAAACTGGGTAAATGAATTCACTATAGCAATAATTGGTTTACCCAATTGTTCTTTCTTCATACCATTGGCTGCCCACAATGCACGAGCTCCTGCCATACGGCGTCCTTGTGTACTAAACGAACTGCGTAACTGCTTTTTCATAATTCAAATCATTTTATAATTAAAGAGCCTCTCTCACACAGTGAGAAAGGCTCCAAATTAATATCTATACTATACTGACATACATATATAACCTTCCTCACGCTCTTGATGGGACCACCACGACGCTAATAATATCCAGCAGAGACAGGTTAATAGATGTACTTGTAATCATATTCTTCTTATTTCTTAAATCATGTTGCAAAGGTAGCGGCTTTTTTATAAACTCCAAACAAATCGAAGAAAAAAAACGTTTATTAATTCATAATCGTAAGAAAAAGAGGTCTCAAAACCTTATTCTATTACAATTAGTTTCAGAAGAAACCTTTTAGGAGGGTATTATAAAAGAAGTTTCAGAACCACGGAAGTGCTTAATAATCTGAAATTTACGCGTCAAGATACCAGAATCGAACTAAATAATTAGTATATTTGCAAACTCTGTTATGGAGGTATTATTAACCAGCTATTAAAATTTGAAAATGGAAACATTAGGAAACAAGTATATCACTGTAGCGTATGATTTGTACACTACAGAAGATGGAGAAAAAGACTTGGTAGAACAGGCAACTGCAGAGCGTCCGTTCCAGTTTATCTCTGGACTCGGAACAACTTTGGATTCTTTCGAGAGCCAAGTTGCAGGACTTGCCACAGGAGATAAGTTTGAATTTACATTAACTGCCGAAGAGGCATACGGCGAATACGTTGACGAGCATGTTATTGAATTGCCTAAGCATGTCTTTGAAATAGACGGCAAATTTGATTCGGAAAGAATATTTGCAGGTAACCCTATTCCTTTAATGGACTCAGAAGGTAACCGTCTAAACGGTACTGTAGTTGAAGTAAAAGACGAAGTTGTTATTGTCGACATGAATCATCCGTTAGCCGGTGCCGATTTGACTTTTATCGGTCAGGTAATCGAGAGCCGTTTAGCAACTAACGAAGAACTGCAAGGCATGGTAAACATGATGAGTGGTGAAGGTGGCTGCGGATGCGGTGGCAATTGCGGATGCGGTAGTGGCGATGAAGAAGGTGGCTGTGGCTGCGGAAGCAAAGAAGGCAAAGAAGAAGGCGAAAGCTGCGGATGCGGCGGTGGCGGTTGTGGCTGTCACTAATCGGATAAGCTATACTTATTATAATAAAAGCCGTGAAAGTAGTTTCGCGGCTTTTATTTATATATATATAGGTGTTTATCAAATAGCCGAACGCTACTCTTTGTGCGTCATAATATCAAGAACTAGTTTATCAGTTTCGTTCATTCCCTGTGAGCCGATAAGAGTAAGGTTCCGAATGCTGCGATCAACATCCTGATCAATAATACCCTCTACAGAAGTAACGCATCGATTCTCCATGGCCATCATAGCCGACAAAACAGCAGTTGATACGCCACTCGCTACTTTCAATGCGCAACTGGGCTTGGCCCCGTCACAAATCATTCCCGTCAGGTTGGCTATCATGTTCTGGACTGCAGAGGCAACTTGCGGAAAGCCTCCTCCCATGAGCCAGGTTATACCGCAACTGGAACCGGTTGCGGCCACCACGCAACCACACAAAGCCGATAACCGACCTAAACTTTGCTTAATGTAGATAACCGTAAGATGGCTCATCATCAGTGCACGTATCAGTTCTTCTTCTGTTTTTTCGTTTTCCTCGGCATAAATCACAACCGGCAGCGTAGCCGAAATCCCCTGATTACCACTGCCGGAGTTACTCATGACAGGAATCATGGCTCCTGCCATACGAGCATCACATGCACCGGATGTATACGAAAGAATACGCGAAAGCGTACCGTTTCCCATCATTCGTTTCTCGGAATCACCTTTCAGCATTCTCCCTAAAGAATGACCGTAGTTTCCTTTAAAGGAACTCTCGGCAGCTGCTTTATTTAACTTTGCCGTATCTAAAATAAAGGCTATTTCAGCGAGTGGGGCCGTTAATGCAAAATCATACACCTTGTGTAAGGTCAGATTCAATGTTTTTTCTTGGGCGGAAGCATCTGCCACAACATCTTCTTTCAAGAGCACATCGGCATCTTTGGAAACAAATACAAAACGGGTGTGTTCACCCGATATAATTGCGCATGAGTGTGATGAACCAGCCTCACACACAACCTCAACATATAACTTCTCCGTGCAATCGTCTTTCAAAGCAATGGATATACGCTTTTCGTTTAAGTAAGCTTTTCCTTCTTCCACTGCTTGAGGAGTGCTGTCTTTAAGAACTTCCAGCTGATAGCTTGATTTACCAATCAAGGCCCCTAGAGCAACTGCAATGGGTAAGCCGATCATGCCTGTTCCGGGGATACCTACTCCCATTGCGTTTTTAAGTATGTTGGCACTTAAAAACACACTAATCTTTTCGGGGCGACACCCCAATACCTCAGTTGCCTTCGCCACACACAAAGCAACGGCAATGGGCTCTGTACATCCAATAGCAGGAATAACCTCCTGTTTCACCAGGTTTATAATTTGTTGTCTCTCTTCTTGTGTCATAGGGAATATTACTATACGGTGCAAAAGTAGGCAATAATAAAGAGGGTGCAAAATAAAGGCACAGAAATACGGTCCGAATCTTTCTCTCAAAGACTCGAACCGTAGAAATCAATTAACCTTAATGAAAAAATATTATGAAAAACTAATTCGAAATATTATTTATGAGTGATTTTAAAAGTTACCTGACCTTTTAATGGGTTCTCTGTTAAGAGCCATTTATCTTGCTGCTTTTTTATATTCAAGTGGTGCAAACGATTATCCGACGGGAGACAAACACTTCCCTCAGCAACAGAACTATCGGCAGTAAAAAGACGAAGTTCAATGTTACTCCAATCCATTTTATCTGTACTCTGCGCCAAAGCGATGTGCGGCAAAGCTACACCATCACGTACTAAAATAACCGCAGGAATCTGTCCGGCTTCAATTTCATTCCAACCCGGTTGGTATACTTTGCCCGACTGGTAATCAATCCATTTGCCACCGGGCAGGTAAACATTTCGTTTATTTCCTGCTTCCATCAAAGGAGCCACCAACAAATCGCTGCCAAACAGATATTGATCTTCGATAGTCCACACAGCAGGATCGGTCGGATATTCAATGCAAAGAGCACGCAACATAGGCAATCCTTTCTCCGTACATTCTTTGGCTTGTGCATAAATGTAAGGCATCAAACGGTATTTCATCTCGGCGCTCTCACGGAAAGCGCGCACAAAAGAATCGTTGTATAACCAAGGTTCTTTAGGAGGTGCACCGTGGGCGCGACTATGTGAGGTTAAGAATCCGAATGGCAGCCAACGTCGATAAAGTTCCTCAGGGGCCTTCTGTACAAAACCACCAATATCATGACTCCAAAAACTAAAACCGCTTAAACCAAGAGAAAGTCCGCCCCGAATTGTACCTAGCATACCAATATCCGTATTAGCAGCATCTCCTCCCCAATGAAGCGGATAACGTTGAGAACCCGCCCATGCACTTCGTGCCCAAATAATGTTTTCACCTTTTACTTGCTTGGTTATCTCGGCTACCGCTTTATTATATCGCAACGGATATAGATTATGTTCGTACAACCCTCCTTTGCCCGATGCATAAAAACCGTTAAGCGGTGCTGCTTCACCAAAATCAACCTTTACGGCACCAACATCCATAGAAAGCAACCCTGACAACTTTTCCTGGTACCAACTAACGGTCTGTGGATTTGAAAAGTCGAGTACAGCATCTTCATAGGGCAACGTACCTGCAGCATTCTTCACTTGTAATCCTTTCTCTATTATTTCATTGAAATATCTATTTTTAGGAGTGAAATAAGGAAGCTGCCACAACGAAATATGAAAACCATCGGACAGTAAGTCTTTTATCATCTTCCGGGGGTTCGAAAAACGACTGGGTGCAAAGACATAATCACATTGCCAGTCTGTTTCAAACCAACCGGTATCAAAGTGAATGACGTCGGCAGGTATCTTATATTTCCTTAGGTTCCGCGCCACATCGTATCCTTCGGCTTCACTGAAATAGGTAATGCGACTCATCCAAGTACCAAAGCTCCACAACGGAGGCATGGGTGATTTACCAGTCAGGCAGGTATATTCATTAAGAACCTCTTTGGGTTCTCCGAAGAAAACAAATAAGTCGAGCGCTTCATCAGCCATAAACAGTTTATTGATACCGATGTAAGTAGACCCAAAGTCGCAAGTCACGGGTGCCGAAGTATGCATGAACATACCATAACCCCTATTACTCATAAAGAAAGGTATTGGTTTATACATTTGATCCGTTTCCGGGCCTTGCGGATCAGTCACAAACAAATTCACTTTCTGCCCCACTTTATTAATGGAAGTAAAAGACTCTCCACAACCCACAATCTTTTCACCCGGCGACAAAGTAAATACGGGATTGATGCTGCGTGAGTTATCAACCCCTCTTTTTATAAAGTTGAACGGCAGGCTTTTCACTTGGGTAGAATCATTGTCGCACCACCGCCAAGTGTCTGTCAGTCGGCGACCGGCAGCATCGTAGAAACTAATTCTCCAAGGGTTCTCCTCAATAACGATGCAACCAAAAGCACTTTTATATTGGTGTGCACCCTTTAACGCCGTATATTTCCAGCTAGTATCCTTACTAGGGGCTCCTGCCAGCATAAGAGAAGGCGCATCTGCGGGTGCAGCAGATGATGTCACCATGCGAATACGCAATGTACGCGGTGTAACAAAATCAACAGAAAAATTCAGTCGGGGATTGTTATCATAAGCAGTTTCAGGAAAATCAAGCATCTTTAAAGTTTGCGGCAACACAGTATTCACATTAAAAGCTTGCCGGGTATATAATGAATGACGTTTCCACTCAATGGTTCCCTGAGCTTTTTCAGTATCAAAAGCCGATAGCTTGTCGGCAAAGAAAAACAGATTGGTAAAATCGGCAAAGTCGGCGCTCATATCTTTGGCCTGACTTAGCAAATAGGGTGTTCCCCCATTAGTAGATAACTGAGCAAAGAGTGGTAATGAGAGCGAGAAGATGAAAATCAAGACAGTTATTATTTTCCTATTCATATGTATTGCATTTAAGGTTATTAACAAGAATGCGTAAAAGTAGAATAAATAAACGGCTCGGATAGTAGTCCTTTGTTTTATTATGGGGAATGAAATGTTGCATTGAGAAAAGTTTGTTATATTTGCAAGATAACGTAACATTAAAACCACAACTATATGTTTAATTCATTCGGCAATATTCTCAGACTCACAAGTTTCGGCGAGTCGCACGGTAAAGGTGTAGGTGGAGTCATTGACGGCTTCCCGGCCGGTGTGGAAATCGACATGGAATTTATTCAGCAAGAACTAAATCGCCGCCGTCCCGGACAATCGGCCATTACCACCGCCCGTAAAGAGCCCGATGAAGTAGAGCTTCTTTCGGGAGTATTTGAGGGAAAAACGACCGGATGTCCCATCGGGTTTATCGTTTGGAACCAAAACCAACACTCTAACGACTATAACAACCTCAAAGATATTTATCGCCCATCGCATGCCGACTATACGTATGCAGTTAAATACGGAGTTCGCGATCACCGCGGAGGAGGTCGTTCCTCGGCACGCGAAACAACGTCGCGGGTAGTAGCAGGTGCTTTAGCCAAGCTGGCGCTGAAACAATTAGGGATCAAGATTACCGCCTATACAGCCCAAGTTGGTGAAATCAAACTTGAGAAAGATTATACGGCATACGATTTAAGTACAATAGAAGAAAATCCTGTTAGATGCCCGGATCAGGAAAAGGCAAAAGAGATGCAGGAACTTATTTACCAAACAAAAGGTGAAGGTGACACCATTGGAGGTATAGTTACGTGTGTAATCAAAGGTTGCCCGGTTGGGTTGGGACAACCTGTATATAACAAATTGCATGCAGCATTAGCCAATGCTATGATGAGCATCAACGCAGCCAAAGCCTTTGAATATGGAATAGGCTACAAAGGCATACACCAAAAAGGCTCTCAACAAAATGATATCTTCTTCAACGACAACGGTACCATAAATACCCATACCAACAATTCAGGAGGTATACAAGGCGGTATCAGCAATGGTCAGGACATCTACTTTAACGTATTGTTCAAACCCGTTGCCACCGTATTAATGGAACAACCTACTGTGAATGCCGACGGTACGGATACCACTATCAAAGCACGCGGCCGTCACGACCCTTGTGTGTTGCCACGTGCAGTGCCCATCGTTGAAGCCATGTCTGCTCTGACCATACTAGATTATTATCTGCTCGATAAGGCTACCAGATTATAATCAGAGCCATAAATAAAGAAACAATCATGAACAGAATTCAAGAATACATCAAAAAGAATGAAGAAGGCATGATGAACGATTTGTTCAGCCTAATCCGCATTCCCAGTATTAGTGCTCTACCCGAGCACAAAGACGATATGATGGCTTGTGCACAAAGGTGGAAACAGCTTTTGCTCGAAGCCGGCGCCGACGAGGCAATGGTGATGCCTTCAGCCGGCAATCCTATTGTTTATGCACAAAAGCTGGTAAACCCGCAGGCCAAAACCGTATTAGTGTATGCACACTACGATGTGATGCCAGCCGAACCATTAGAATTATGGAAAAGCCAACCTTTCGAACCGGAAATCAGAGACGGATACATCTGGGCAAGAGGAGCCGATGATGACAAAGGACAGTCATTCATTCAGGTTAAAGCATTTGAATATTTGGTAAAAAATAACCTGCTAAAGAATAACGTCAAATTTATCTTCGAAGGAGAGGAAGAGATTGGATCACCTAGTTTAGAAGCCTTTTGCGAAGAACATAAAGAAATGCTCAGAGCCGACATCATTTTGGTAAGTGACACCAGTATGCTCGGAGCTGATCTACCCTCACTGACTACCGGCCTGCGAGGCCTTGCCTATTGGGAAATTGAAGTGACCGGACCTAACCGTGATCTTCATTCAGGTCACTTTGGAGGTGCCGTGGCCAACCCTATCAACACTCTCTGCGCCATGATCAGCCGTATTGTTGATCACGACGGACGCATTACCATCCCCGGCTTTTACGATAATGTGGAAGAAGTACCGCAAGCAGAAAGAGAGATGATTGCGCAAATTCCGTTTGACGAAGAGAAATACAAAGCCTCTATCGGCGTCAAAGAATTGTTTGGTGAAAAAGGGTATTCCACATTGGAGCGCAACAGTTGCCGTCCGTCTTTTGACGTTTGTGGCATTTGGGGTGGTTATACCGGTGAAGGCTCCAAAACTGTATTACCTTCAAAAGCTTATGCAAAAGTTTCTTGTCGATTAGTTCCGCATCAAGACCATCACAAAATATCCAAGCTGTTTGCCGAATATATTACCAGTATAGCTCCCCAAAGTGTACAAGTAAAGGTCACACCTATGCATGGCGGTCAAGGATATGTATGCCCCATCACACTCCCAGCCTATCAAGCAGCTCAAAAAGGATTCGAGATAGCGTTCGGCAAAAAGCCATTGGCCGTTCGCCGAGGAGGAAGTATTCCTATCATCTCTACTTTTGAACAGGTATTGGGAATTAAAACCATTCTAATGGGATTCGGTCTGGAGTCTAACGCCATTCATTCTCCAAACGAAAACTGCTCACTAGATATTTTCAGAAAAGGCATAGAAGCCGTAGCCGAATTTCACTTGGCGTATCAGGAATAATATATTATTTTGAAAATGGAAAGCTTAACAATTCAAGCAATAGGCCTCATGTCCGGCACATCACTAGATGGGCTGGACATTTGTTGCGCCACCTTTCAAAAAAGCAACGACCAGTGGGCATTTAAAATCGATTGTTCCAAAGCGTATTCTTATTCGGATGAGCTTAAAGAAAAGCTCGGAAACAAAGCGCAACAAATGTCAGCCATTGAATTTGTGACCTTTCATAGTGAATATGGAAAGTTCCTAGGCAAGAGAGTGAATGATTTCATGAAAGATTTTCACGTAAAGCCCGATATTATTGCCTCACACGGACACACCATTTTTCATAAGCCGGAAAAACAAATCATGTTTCAGATTGGAGATGGAGCTGCAATTGCTGCGGAAACTCACATACCCACAGTCTCTGACTTTAGAAGATTAGACATCATGCTTGGCGGACAAGGAGCACCGCTTGTTCCTATAGGTGACCGTCTTTTGTTTGGGGCTTATGATTATTGTTTGAACCTGGGAGGCTTCTCAAACATTTCGTTCGAGAGCCAAGGGAAGCGCATCGCATTTGACATCAGCCCGGTAAATTATGTTATAAACCATTATTGCCGGCAAATTGGTCTGGAATTTGATAAAGACGGGGAAATTGCTCGTTCGGGTAATATCCATCAACCTCTTTTAGACGAGCTTAACTCTATCAAGTTTTATCAGCAACCGGGACCTAAATCACTGGGAAGAGAATGGGTGGAAACATTTATTTATCCCATATTAGTAAAGTACAATCTACCACTCAAAGATACACTTCGTACTTTTTATGAGCATGCAGCTTATCAAATTTCCCGTATTGCTAAAGGCGGAAATTTGCTGATTACCGGAGGAGGAGCATTCAACTTATTCCTTGTAGAACGAATAGAAGAGTTAACTGCCTGCCGCATTGTAATTCCCGACAGGCAGATTATAGAATACAAAGAAGCTCTTATTTTTGCTTTTTTAGGAGCACTATATTGGAACAATGAGCCCAATTGCCTTGCTTCCGTTACCGGCGCCCCTTTTGATAATATTGGAGGAATGTTGTTTAAAATGAACCATTCACGTTAAAACGCGTCTTCATTCATCGTATAATGGCCTCAGTCAACTCCTCCACGGAGAAACCGGCAAAGAATTCAGCTGTATTAATGCTTTCAAGAGCACTGTGCACGTCCTCAACCGTATACCTCACTCCCTTTAAAGCATTCTCTACTGGCGAGAGATCACCGTTATTGCCAAAGAACGTTCCGTAAAATTTAATATTTTCAATCACAGAATTCTTTACCGTAGCAAAGACCTGAATTTTACCGGCAGTAAAACGAGTGGTGAGTGTAATATTAAACTGAGGCGAATGACCATAATTCCATTCCCAAGAAGAAAATTTATCCTGACTGACCCGTTCTATTTCAGCCAATTCCTCATCACTGAAGACATACTCCTGCATATCCGGGAATTTACGCTTCATGTGTTGCAAAATAGTCTCCGAGAATTCCTCAACCGTAATTTTCCGGGGCAAGTGAGGCAATATATTTGTTACCGCACTACGAACTGATTTGACACTCTTCGAGTCAATCAGATCCTTAGGAACCTCCAGCGCCTTAGATAAAACACTCAAATTCGTATCAAACAAAATGCAACCATGATGCATGATGCGCCCATTAATATAAGCTTGAGCATTACCACAAATTTTTTGTCCCCCAATCACCAAATCGTTTCTTCCGGTGAAGCTAGCCTCAACGCCCAACTCTTTCAACGTTTCAATAACCGGTTCCGAGAAAGTTTTAAAGTCAAATTGACTTCCTTTTTCCTCATTAGATATGATGGTATAATTGAGGTTGTTGTGATCATGATAAACAGCCCCGCCACCCGAAATTCGTCTCACCACGTTGATGTGATTCTCACGCACATATTCTGCGTTAATCTCTTCCAGTGTATTCTGATGTTTGCCAACTACAATGGTTGGCTCATTGATCCACAACATGAACACCTTTTCGTGATTCAGCAACTTTTTGAAACAATACTCCTCAAGTGCAATGTTATACTGAGGTTTATTTGATTTACTGATAATATAGATCATACTGCATTATTTAGAAAAAAGAAAATCAACTTACTGTATCCAAAGATAAGCAGAAATTGATTTTCTTTATCATATATAGTAAAATTCCGGTTAAGATTTCTTTTTCGGGATATGTATAGACTCACCCAACACATCGGCAAAAGCCTCATATAAAGCTTCTGAATACGTAGGGTGTCCATAAATCACCTTCACAACCTCATCGACTGTTATCTCCAATTCCATCAATGCAGCAGCTTGATTGATCATTTCAGCAGCTGTAGGTCCAACGATATGAACCCCCAGAATCTCACCGTATTTGGCATCGGCAATTACTTTTACAAAGCCCAGATTATCACCGGAAGCCATGGCACGTCCGTTGGCTGCAAAGTCAAAACGTCCAACCCTGACGTCATACTTCTCACGAGCTTGCTCTTCGGTCAATCCAACCATGGCAACTTCCGGAATAGTATAGACTACAGAAGGTGCAGAAGCCAGTTTCACTTCACGATGATTACCTTTCACTGCATTTTCGGCAGCCACTTCACCCATACGGAAAGCAACATGCGCCAACATCTTAATACCGTTCACGTCACCCGGTGCATAAATACCTTTTACGCTAGTTTCCATAAACGAATCAACCTTAATCTTTCCACGCTCGGTTTCGAACTCAATTTCGCCTACACCTTCTAAATCAGGAACGCGCCCGATAGAAAGAAGAGCTTTATCAGATTCAATCACCTCACCGTTAGCCAATTTTACCTGAAGCTTATTTTTTGCTTCTTCAATACCAACAATAGAAACGGAGTTCAGAATCTTAATACCTTTCTTTTTCAACGTATCCGCCAGTACTTTAGACGCTTCGGAATCAATTGCCGGAACTATTCGGTCCATCATTTCGACAATGGTCACTTTACTGCCAATGGCATGCATGGCCAAAGCCATCTCCACACCAATCACACCACCACCAATTACAGTTAGCGTTTCGGGTACTTCCTTCAATGAAAGAAGTTCATCACTTGACAGAATACGAGGATTGTCAATGCCGGGAATATTGATTCGAGAAACCTTAGAACCACCTGCTAGAATAATCTTATCAGCCTTAATGATTCGGTTACCGTCAACCACCACATCTTTGTTCTTATTAATTTTGGCCACCCCACGGAAAACATCCACACCATTACTTTTCAGCAACGCTTCAACGCCCATGGTAAGCCTCTTCACCACACCGTCTTTGAATTTAACCACCTGATTCATATCGATGGAGTATTTTGTGCTGGCAAAATTAATACCGCGAGCTGCTCCCATCTCAATAGCCTCAATAATTTCAGCGTTCTTCAAATACGTTTTGGTAGGTATACAACCCACATTTAAACAAGTACCTCCGTACCATCTCTTTTCAATGATAGCCACCTTGGCTCCCAACTGCGCAGCACGAATAGCAGCAAAATATCCGGCAGGGCCACCTCCGATCACAGCCACGTGATACTCGTCATCGGCCACCGAGGCCAAAGGTTCTTGTTCAGCCACCGGTTTAGGAGCAGGAACCTCTTCGTCAGATAAAGTCTCCAATGACTCACCCGGCTGTCCGATATAAGCAATCACTTCGGTTACAGGAACCATATCGCCCGCATGGCGGAGTATTTTCAACAAAACGCCAGAAGCCTCAGCTTCAATCTCCATACTCGTTTTGTCGGTCATAATCTCAAGAATAATCTCCCCTTCCGTGACCGTATCACCTTCTTGTTTCAGCCATTTTACGATTTGCCCTTCGGTCATATCAATTCCCGCTTTAGGCATAATTACTTCAAAAGCCATATCTTTTTGTTTTTATATTATCATGAACTAGTTACCCATCAAATCAATAACGAGAACGGATTTTCAATCAAAGCCTTTAAATCCGTCATAAATTTAGCCGCCACCAAACCGTCAATCAGTCGGTGATCACTTGTCAGACTCATATTCATCATCGGACGAATAACGATTTCATTATTGATAACGACCGGCTTTTTCACAGTTGCCGCTACACTAAGAATCGCCGCATTGGGTTGATTGATAATAGCAGAAAAATGACTCACACCATACATGCCTAAATTACTGATTGTAAATGTACTTCCCATTTGTTCGTCGGGTAACAATTTTTTAGAGACAGTACGTGCAGTCAAATCTTTGATAGCGACCACTAATTCGCTGAGTGACATTTTTTCAGCATGTTTTACAACGGGAACAATCAATCCTTCTTCCAAGCCAACAGCAACAGCCAAGTTCACGTAATTGTGAAAAATAATTTGATTGCCGTCTTCCGAGAGACTTGAATTGATATACTTATGTTTCAACAGCATACGTACCAGTGCCAATGAAAGCAAATCAGTGACTGTGATTTTCTTTCCCGTCTTCTCCATAATGGGTTCAATCAGTTTGGCACGTAAAGCATTCATCTCCGTCATGTCCACCTCCCAAGTCTGCATGAAAGTAGGCGCACCAAAATAACTCTCAGACATACGCCGCGCTATCACCTTTCTCATCATACTCATCGGAACCATTTCCGTTTCATCAGTTGAGTTACTTACAGCAGCAACTTGCTGAGAAGCTTGTGCATTAGTAGCAGCTTTCGCAGCAACAGCGACTTTTATCCCGGCAGGAGGTGTTCCATACAACTCATCACGGGTAAAGAAGGCTTTCACCTGCGGATCAGACACCAACGCAAGCACATCATCCTTCATGATTTTACCATTGTGCCCAGACCCGCTAATGCCATTTAAATCAATATGTTGTTCTTCTGCAACGCGACGAGCTAAAGGAGAAACATGTATTTTTTTCACATAATTAAATCCCGCTACATCGTTTTTATGTATACGTCCTTTTGGCCCTGTACCTTCTACGTTTAGGAGACTGACTCCCAAACGCTTGGCCAAAGCACGTGCCGCAGGGGTTGCTCTAAATTTTATTTCTTCCATCTTCCTCCTCCTTTACCTATTGTTCACTAATTTGAGGATATATTTCTTTATACGCTCAACACTCGGAATCATAGCCGTTTCAAGAGCCTGATTATATGGGACCGGAATATCTTCTGCAGCCAAACGTAAAATAGGGCCATCCAGATAATCAAAAGCTTCACTTTCTGAAATGACAGCCGATATCTCACCGATAAACCCGTTGGTTTTATGCGCATCATTCACCAATAAAACTCGTCCGGTTTTCTTCACTGACTCCAAAATAGCTTCTTTATCAAGAGGGATCAGTGTACGCAAGTCAACAACCTCAACACTTACTCCTTCGGCATCACGAAGTTGGTCGGCTGCTTGTAACACCCTATCAAGCATACGTCCATAAGTAATTACTGTTACATCTTTTCCTTCTCTTTTTAAGTCAGCTTTTCCCAAAGGAAGTACAAAATCAGGATCCAGTGGTACCTCACCTTTCATGTTATACTGGGCTTTGTACTCAAGAAAAATAACCGGATTGTTGTCGCGAATAGAAGCTTTCAGAAGGCCTTTAACATCAGCGGGAGTACCCGGAGCAACAACCTTTAATCCGGGAATGTGGCAAAACCACGACTCAAGCGACTGCGAATGTTGCGCCGCAGATCCTACACCAGAACCAGCTGCACAGCGAAACACAACAGGTACCTGCCCTTTTCCTCCAAACATATAACGCGTTTTAGCCGCTTGATTAACAATGTTATCCATCATGTAAACTACAAAATCCATGAAAGTAACATCAACAATGGGACGCATACCGGTCATCGCTGCACCGATAGCACAACCCGAAATGGCATTTTCTGAAATAGGTGTGTCACGTATACGTTCCGCACCGAACTCTTCAAGCATCCCTACCGAAGTACCGAAATCTCCACCGAAAATACCGACGTCTTCACCCATGAGAAATACGTTTTCATCACTACGCATTTCCTCAGACATAGCCATAATAATGGCATCTCTGACAGACATTAATTTGGTTTCGTTATTCATTTATATCGTATTCTTTTATTATTATACAACTTGCAACCTTAAATATGATGCTGAAAATTAATCGGCAAAAATATCTTCAAAAGCCGATTCATAAGATGGTTCCGGACTATTCAATGCAAACTTAACAGCATCTTCCACAGCCGTTTTCGACTGTACATCCAGTTCATCGAGCTCTTGCTCAGTAGCAAGATTATTATCAACAAGATAACTTCTGAATTTCAAAATAGGATCTTTCTTTTTCCAGCTATCAACTTCCTCCTTGGTACGATATTTACCGGGATCCGAAGTAGAGTGTCCAAACCACCTGTAGGTAACACTTTCAACCAATACAGGTCCATTACCGTTGCGCACATACTCCACGGCCTCTTGCATTTTCTCGTACACAGCAACTATATCGTTACCGTCTTCAATAAAATGTCCGGGAATGCCATAAGCAGATGCTCTTTGATAATTATAGTCAACGTTAATAACGTTCTTTATCGGGGTACTGATACCATAGAAGTTGTTAATGGAATAGAAGATAACGGGAAGTTTCCAGATAGAAGCAAGGTTGAGTGTTTCATGAAAAGTACCTTCATTACAAGCCCCGTCGCCAAAACAACAGAGAACAATTTTCCCTGTATTTTTCATTTTTTGAGTTAACGCAGCACCAATAGCCATTCCCATGCCTCCGCCAACAATGCCATTGGCACCAAGATTGCCATTGTCCAAATCAGCAATATGCATGGAGCCGCCTTTGCCTTTACAAGTTCCGGTAGCTTTGCCCATAATTTCGGCCATCATTCCGTTCAGGTCAATCTCCATGGCTATACTCTGTCCATGTCCACGGTGATTGGAAGTGATGAAATCTTGTTGTCCGATTGCCGCAATAGCACCCACATTGGCAGCTTCCTCGCCCACAGAGAAGTGAGTCATTCCAGGTACCTGCCCCTTTTTAACCATTTGGTTCACTTTATTATCAAAGTTACGAATGTCAAGCATCAGCTTGTGCATGTGCAGTAACTTTTCCTTTGGTATTTTTGCCATAAACTAATCGTATTACTATAGATTATATAGAATCATTCTACATAACGAACGATAAACGATACAGATTGTTCAGGCCTTTTATCATTTTAACAGTGGTATAGGTATTTTGAGTGAAATAAAGATGTTAGATTTTGATGACTAAATTCTCTACTCACTCCAACATAAAGAGCCAATATATAATAATAGTTAGCAAAACTAACATGGGAATAAATGGTAGTGGGCGTACGCTGACAGATAAATAAGTAATTTGTTACGCATTTGATGGAAAGCTGATGTCTTATTCCAATTTGGAAAATATCTTATTTTACTCCATCATTTCTGATGGAGTAAAAAGAAAGATCAGCTATCTTACAAAGTGCGTGAAAACTTTATCGACTCTTTGAGGCTCAATAGAATCCTTGGCTTGTTTACGCATCTGCAACAACCAAGCCATATTACGCCCCAAAACTTGCATAATTTGAACACCTTCAGCATCTTGTAAAACTTCACCAGCTGTACGGCCGTGTATAATATTCCAATAATTAGAAGTTGCAAGTATCATTTCGGAATAACTAAGGTAATGATTCAAACTATCGAAAGTAGCAGAGCCACCCGTACGACGAACAGCTACAACGGCAGCACCTACCTTGTGACGAAGAAGATTTCCATTACTTCCCGAGACATAAAAAGCACGGTCTAAGAAACTTTTCATAGTTCCCGGAATGCCGGCATAATAAACCGGTGAACCCAAAATAATACCATCAGCAGCTTTCATTTGCTGAATCGCATCATTAACAATATCTGTTGCTATAGTACATCTCTCATCTTTGTTACGGGCACAGCCACCACAAGCCAAGCACCCCCTGATTGCTTGATTACCAATGTGAATCACTTCAAATTCTATGCCCTCAGTCTGCAACTGTTTGCCTACTTCCATCAACGCATGATAGGTGTTCCCTTTCTTATGGGGACTTCCATTAATAGCCACAACTTTCATTTCTTTATCTTTTTAATTATTTTGTTACTGCAAAATTGATATATTTGTATCAATTAAACAAGTACCTACCAAAAGGTTGTATAGTTACCAAAAGGAGTAAATTATGGATAATAAAGGAAGTATCAACAAATATATTTTCAAAGGCAAGGAATATTTTTGTTCTTTGGAATTGGTTATGGAGATGATTGGTGGCAAATGGAAACCCATCGTATTGTATCATTTGAAACAAGGAACTATGCGTTCGGGTGATTTACAACGAAGCCTGAAAGGCATATCTAACAAAATGTTTACCCAAACGGTAAGAGAGTTGGAGCAAACAGGGTTGCTTGAGCGGATTGTTTATCCAACAGTTCCGCCCAAGGTAGAATATAAACTCAGTCCTATGGATGAATCTGTCATTCCGGTTATTGATACCCTTAACACTTGGGGTAGATCACTTACAACTCCCAAACTATTGTAGACGTACGCTTCCTTTCAACCTGATGTCAGCCGAAGAAGTTCCTATGTTGATACTCATTTTCCCTTTAGGAAGTTTGAATGCATGGCCTGCAACATCCCAACGAGAAACGTCAGAAGCAGATAAAGTTAGTTTTACTGTTTGCATTTCTCCTTGCTTCAACGCCACACGTCGGAAACCTTTCAAACGCATTAGCGTATCATCATCGGGGAGATTAACGTATAACTGTACAACTTCCTCACCATCACAACGACCAGTGTTTTGTATGTCAACAGACACCTCAAGCACGCTACCTTGCCGCAGAGCATCTTGGCTTATTTTCAGATTGGTATAACGAAAAGTGGTATAGCTAAGTCCAAATCCAAACGGATAAAGTGGTTTGCCTTTATAGTACATATAAGTACGTCCGTTACGGATGTTATAATCGAGCATGTGTGGTAATTCGTCGATGCCTGTAAGCCATGTTTGCGTGGTGCGTCCCGCCGGATTATAAGTACCAAATAACACATCAGCCACAGCATTTCCCATCTCTTGACACGATTGGGTTAAATGAATAATGGCAGGTACATGCGCCTGAGTCCAGTTTATTGCATACGGAAAACTGCTAATGAGTACCACCACCGTATGAGGATTGGCTTTGTGTACCAGCCTTATTAAATCTTCCTGTTCCAATTGCAGGGATCCCCGGTCCACATCCTCACGTCCGTCGGCAGAAATCGCACTTTTGCCCCAAGGAGCCGCTCCCCATTCCGGACTACCTGTTGGTTCGTTGCCTGTACAAACAATAACCACATCTGCCCAATGAGCTAACTGTTGAGCCTCACCCTTCCGATCGTCCTTTGCATACCTCACCTCTGTTGGTTGACCGGCCACAGCATTTCTGATACCTTCCAAAGGAGTGATTTTGTAAGGAAGTGTACCGCTATACCAATCTTCAATCACCGCATCGGCACGATTACCTATAACGGCAATCTTCTTCACGACCGACTTATTGAGTGGAAGAATCTCTTTCTCATTCTTAAGCAACACCACCGATTTATTGGCTACCAAACGTACAAAATCTTTTGTTTCCTGTTTCAACCAAGGATCCAGTGTATCTTTTACTCCGATATCTTTATACGGATTATTATCCGACTCATCGAGTAAACCCAGTTTCAAAAACACACGATAACTACCTTTAATGTTCTCATCCAACTCTGCCTCGGTAACGAGACCTTGGCGACAAGCATTCAACAGAGGAACACGGTAATCATCCAAGAAACGTACTATTCCGGCTTTTATACATGCCCAGGCAGCATCTTCCAGATTATTAAATTGTTTGTGAGTAGCCACCAATTGCCTAAAGGCACCGGCATCAGTAATAATCATGCCGGTAAACCCCCACTCCTTTTTCAAAACATCTTTCAGAACAGGATGAATGGTACAAGGAATATTGTTGTATGCATTATAAGCAGTCATCAATGCGTTGGAACCTCCTTTAGTGATACCTTTCCAAAAAGGATAAGCATAATATTCGCGAAACAAAGTCTCATCAAAATTTGAAGAAGTCTCCGTACGACCATATTCATTGCTATTGGCCAAGAAGTGCTTCATTAAAGAAGCCGTTTTCCAATACACAGGGTGGTCACCTTGCAAACCTTTTACAAAAGACACAACCAACTCACCTACTAAATAAGGATCTTCTCCATAACATTCTTCCGTGCGTCCCCAACGAATATCGCGTCCTAAATCAGCATTAGGTGACCATAACACCAATCCGCCCTTGCGGTATTTGGGACTCTGGTACAGATAACGGGCTTCGTAAGCTATGTGATCGGCCACTTTTTTAATCAATTCGGCATCCCATGTCTCTCCTAATCCATATCCCTGAGGAAAGATAGTAGTTGGCTGTTTAGGCCCCCTTGTCTTCTCATCCCAAGCCGGCCCACCAAGTACTACACCATGAATAGCCTCTATACTACCGGCTGTAGCAACTCCTAATCGCGGCGCACCCGCACCACCAAACGCATTGATTTTCTCATCAAAAGTCATGAGTGAAACTAAGTTGGATAAACGTTCCTCATCCGTAAGATCGGGGTTACGGAACAAATACTTATAAGGAGATTGTGCCATGACCGATAAGATACAAATTCCCATAAGCAGGGTTATTCCCATTCTGCATGCTCTGTTTTTCATTATTCTGCTATTCTTTAAGGTTCAACATCTCACACCCTTCCTATGCTTATGCAAAGGAAAGAAAATGCAATGTTCAAAAGTAAACAGAATATGCTAATTCAAAGGGTATGAAATGTTTTCAATAACTCCCTTTTCTGCACGCATTACAGCCCGGCACAAAACTAATCCAGCGGATGACGGAAACTACAACCGTTCCTCCATTCCGAGCAACCGTAAGCAGTTTTGCCCCGAATGATAGTTCCCTTACCACAAAGCGGACACACTTGTCCCACCGCTACGGACATAGAGGTCGGCAATGATGCGGCACCTTTCTCTTTCTTCGGTTTCGGAGTTGTGGCCTTGCGCTCACGCTTCTTGGGTTCCTTTTCTTGCAGAGTAACGGCTTCCTGAATCGTAATGCGACGGTTGGTATTATCCGCCAACACCGTCATCACCACTTCCGTAACCATTTGCTTCAACTCCTCTAAAAACTGATGTGCATCATACGTGCGCTTCTCTATTTCCCGCAGTTTTTTCTCCCACAAGCCAGTTAACTCAGCCGATTTTAATAGCTCTTCGCGAATAAGTTGAATCAGTTCCACACCTGTTGGAGTGGCAATGAGGTTTTTTCGTTCTTTGCGAATATAATTGCGTTTAAACAACGTTTCTATTATAGCAGCACGAGTAGACGGGCGACCTATACCATTTTCCTTTAAGGCATCGCGTAATTCATCATTATCGACCAACTTACCTGCCGTTTCCATGGCACGCAATAACGTTGCTTCGGTATACGGACGCGGAGGTTGAGTCCATTTCTCGTACAAATCGGGTACATGCGGTCCGCTCTCTCCTTTCACAAAAGCAGGCAATACATTTTCCTCCTCCTCAAGCTCTTTTTCTTCAGAAGTTTCCTTGGCAAAGACCACGCGCCACCCCGGATCCAGAATCTGCTTTCCTGTAACTTTGAATTCAATCTGATCCACCTCGCCCAATACGGTAGTGGTAGCCACCTTACAGTCAGGATAGAACACAGCGATGAAACGGCGGGCAATCAAGTCGAACACGCGTCGTTCCATATCCGTTAATGCCTGCGGATGAACCCCTGTAGGAATAATAGCGTGGTGATCGGTCACCTTCGCATTATCGAATACTTTTTTTGATTTAGTCAACGGTTTTCCCTCCAAAGGAGCCGTGTAGACAGTATAATCACGCAAACCCTTTAAAATACCGGGACACTTGGGATACATATCATCGCTCAGAAAAGTAGTATCCACGCGCGGATAAGTAGTCACCTTCTTCTCGTACAGAGCCTGAATCAACTTCAAGGTTTCGTCTGCTGAGTAGCCAAACTTTTTATTGCATTCCACCTGCAAAGAAGTAAGGTCAAACAAACGGGGAGGAAACTCTTTTCCCTCTTTCCTGTTCACGCCGGTTACTTCAAAAGGAGCCTCTTTGATTTGTTCTAATAATGCCATGCCCCGCTCCCGATCCTCAATAGGATCGATACCCGGATTGGGCTCCACTTTCTTATTGGCAGCATCACCCTTCTTCTCTTCCTCAAGCAATACCTCCTCCTCACTCTTCTTAATGATAGCCGAGAAAGTCGTATCCCGATACACCGTTTTGAGTTCCCAGTATTGCTTAGGGGTAAAATTCTCAATTTCAAGCTGGCGGTTCACTATCAACGCCAACGTAGGAGTCTGCACCCGTCCGATGGAAAGCACCTGTTTGCCTTGCCCATATTTGATAGTATATAAACGAGTAGCATTCATGCCCAGTGTCCAGTCACCGATAGCGCGTGACAGTCCGGCTTCATAAAGCGGCTGGAACTCCGATTGATCCTTTAGTTTAGAAAAACCTTCGCGAATAGCCTCCTCTGTCAGTGAAGAAATCCACAAACGTTTCACCGGACACCTTGCTCCCGCCTTTTGCATGACCCAACGTTGAATAAGTTCCCCTTCTTGTCCGGCATCACCGCAGTTGATAATTTCATCGGCCTGCTGCATCAATTTCTCGATGGTGTGAAACTGCTTCTCATAAGTAGGATTACTGATCAGCTTTATTCCAAAGCGAGGCGGAATCATGGGTAAACTGCTTAAGTTCCATGATTTCCAGGAAGGAGTGTATTCGTGCGGCTCTTTTAATGTGCACAAATGACCAAACGTCCAGGTAACCTGGTATCCGTTTCCTTCTATGTATCCGTCTTTTTTGATTTTAGCTCCGAGTACATCGGCAATATCACGCGCCACTGAAGGCTTTTCGGCAATGCAAACTATCATTCTGTCTTTTTATTGTAGAAGCAAAGGTATGGAAAATAGGGGATAGTTGAAAGGGATGGACAAAAAAAAAGGAGTCACGCCTGACTCCAACCTTTGTTAACCTTAAATCTAATACTATGAAAAACACATTGCAAAGGTACGCACTTTTTTGGCATTTGCAAGCTTCGTGTGCGAAAACGCATGCTTTATAACATAGTTTAAGAGTTACGCCCTATTTAATTAATTTTATAGCAAAGAACAAAAAAGAGGTAGCAAGTTTACCCTGCTACCTCTCTTATTTATCTAAAACCCGAAAGAATTTTTAGTCTTCCATGAGTATCTCCAGAATCTGACAAGCAGCCTTAGCAACCGGAGAACCGGGACCAAAGATAGCTGCTACACCCGATTTGTAAAGGAAATCATAGTCTTGCGCCGGAATTACACCGCCGGCAATAACTATAATATCTTCGCGACCCAGCTTCTTAAGTTCTTCAATAATTTGAGGAATAAGAGTTTTGTGTCCCGCAGCCAGTGAAGAAACACCTACTACATGCACGTCATTTTCAACGGCTTCGCGTGCAGCTTCGGCCGGAGTCTGGAACAACGGTCCCATATCCACATCGAATCCGCAATCAGCATAACCTGTTGCAACAACCTTGGCACCACGGTCGTGACCGTCTTGTCCCATTTTTGCAATCATGATACGAGGTTGACGTCCCTCTTTCTTGGCAAACTTATCGGCTAGTTCACAAGCACGCTTGAAGTCTGCATCGTTTTTACTTTCTGATGAATACACGCCTGATATAGTTCTGATTACTGCTTTATAACGTCCTACAATCTTTTCGCACGCATAAGAAATCTCACCTAAAGTAGCACGTACACGAGCTGCTTCAACAGCCAGTTCAAGTAAGTTACCCTCTTTTGTTTCCACACATTTGGTGATGGCATCGAGAGCAGCCTGAACTTTTGCTTCGTCACGACCTGCCTTGAGTTCCTTCAAACGTTCAATCTGTTCTTTACGAACAGCCGTGTTATCAATCTCAAGAATATCAATAGGAGCCTCTTTTTCGAGACGATATTTGTTAACACCTACAATGGTTTGCGAACCAGAGTCGATACGAGCCTGTGCACGAGCAGCAGCCTCTTCGATACGCATCTTGGGGATACCTGTTTCGATAGCCTTAGCCATACCGCCTAGCTTTTCAACTTCTTCAATCAATTCCCAAGCCTTGTGTGCCAACTCGTTTGTCAGGCTCTCTACATAGTAAGAACCACCCCATGGGTCAACGTTCTTGCAGATGTAAGTTTCTTCCTGAATATAGATCTGAGTGTTACGGGCAATACGAGCAGAGAAATCAGTAGGCAAAGCAATAGCCTCATCGAGCGCATTGGTGTGCAAAGACTGAGTATGTCCCAAAGCAGCAGCCATAGCCTCGATACAAGTACGGCCAATGTTGTTGAACGGATCTTGCTCAGTAAGTGACCAACCCGAAGTTTGCGAGTGCGTACGCAAAGCCAATGATTTAGAGTTTTTCGGGTTGAACTGTTTTACGATTCTTGCCCAAAGCATACGTGCAGCACGCATCTTGGCAATTTCCATAAAGTGGTTCATACCGATAGCCCAGAAGAAAGAAAGACGGGGAGCGAAAGCATCGATATCGATACCCGCAGCCACACCGGCACGAAGATACTCCAAACCGTCGGCCAACGTGTAAGCCAGCTCGATATCGGCAGTAGCACCTGCTTCCTGCATGTGGTAACCCGAGATAGAAATAGAGTTGAACTTAGGCATCTTTTGAGAAGTATACTCAAAGATGTCAGAGATAATCTTCATTGAGAATGCGGGTGGGTAAATATAAGTGTTACGCACCATAAACTCTTTCAAGATATCATTCTGAATAGTTCCGGCCATTTCTTCCAATTTAGCACCCTGTTCCAGTCCGGCATTGATATAAAACGCCATGATAGGAAGCACGGCACCGTTCATTGTCATTGAAACAGACATCTTGTTCAAAGGAATACCATCGAACAAAACCTTCATATTCTCCAATGAACAGATAGAAACACCCGCCTTACCTACGTCGCCAACCACACGTTCGTGATCGGGGTCGTAGCCACGGTGCGTAGCAAGGTCGAACGCAACAGAAAGACCCTTCTGACCAGAAGCCAGGTTACGGCGATAGAAAGCATTTGATTCTTCTGCAGTAGAGAATCCGGCATACTGACGGATGGTCCAGGGACGCAACGTGTACATCACCGAGTAAGGACCACGTAAATAAGGAGGAAGACCAGCAGCATAGCCCAAGTGTTCCATTCCTTCGAGGTCTTCTTTTGTATAAACAGGCTTCACATTGATGTGCTCCGGAGTTTTCCAGTCGGCCTGAATACCGTTTGCCTTTTGCCATTCAGCACCATTCACAGGCTGAAAAGCAGCATATATATCTAAGTTTTTAAAATTTGGTCGCATGTTCTTATTTCCTTTTTATTTCAACAGCTTTGCGTTATACTCTCTCAGTGTTTCAAGCACATTAACACGTACGTGAATAAAGTTCTCGATTCCGGCAGCCTTGAGCTCGTCCATGTTGGCAGGTGCTCCGGCTACGATAAACATGGCACGGCCGTTGAGTGCCTTAAAGGCAGGGACTGCATATTCAACGTATTCGTCATCGCTTGAACAAAGAACCACAATGTCTGCATTGGCAGCCATAGCCGCTTCAACACCGGCTTCAACTGATTCAAAGCCGAGGTTATCAACCACCTCGTATCCGGCACATCCCAAGAAGTTGCAAGAGAACTGAGCACGAGCCTGACGCATAGCCAAGTTACCGATGGTAAGCATAAATGCTTTCGGACGTTTGGCAGCTGCTTCTGTTTCCAGACGTAAAGCCTCGAATTCACTTGCTGCACGTTGCAATTTCACCGTGGCAATTTCCTTATGCTCGCATCCGCAAGAACAATCGGCATCAGCCGGTTTCTTTTCGCCTGCTTTTTCAGAGAAGTTAGGGAACTGATTGGTTCCGAGCAACACTTCCTTGCGTTGTGCTACTGCTTTGTGGCGAGCTGCGCAACTGGCGTTAACAGCAGCCTGAACAGTTCCGGCAGTTAATGCCATGTAGAAACCACCTTTATCTTCTACTTCAAGGAAAAGATCCCAAGCCTGCTGTGCAATGGCAACAGTTAGGTTCTCAACATAATAAGAACCGGCTGCGGGGTCAACCACCTTGTCGAGGTGAGACTCTTCTTTAAGAAGCAGCTGTTGGTTACGTGCCAAACGTTCTGAGAACTCATCGGGGTTTTGGTAAACCTTATCAAACGGAGTTACCGTGATTGAATCTACACCTGCCAACGCAGCACTCATCGCTTCAGTCTGAGTACGCAACAAGTTTACATGCGCATCAAACAAAGTCATATTGAATGTACTTGTTTCAGCATGTACTTTCATTTTAGCAGCACAGCGGCATTCATCGTTTTCACCTTTATTATCGCAGTCGCGCAGGCAAGTTGGCTCATAAGAAGCAACGATATTGGCCCACAACATACGAGCAGCACGGAACTTAGCTATTTCAAGGAAATAATTAGAACTGATACCGAAGTTGAATTTGATTTTCTTAGCTACCACAGTTGCAGGTAAACCGGCATCAGTAAGTTGACGAAGATATTCATTTCCCCAAGCGAGCGCATAGCCCAGTTCCTGAGAAATATAAGCACCGGCATTGTTCAAGGTAAGTGCATTCACATTGAGCACTCGGTAGAAAGGAAGAGGTTGAACGGCTTCGATAAGAGATTTGGCTGTTTGAATCAAATCACCCTTTTCTTTACCGTCAACAAGCATCTTATTAAAATAATCATAGTTAATAGATCCTTGCAGCTTCTTCAAGTCATAGTCTTTCTTCTCGAAATAAGCCACCAGAAGTTGAGCCAGCTCTACCACATGTCGTTGGCAAGTTGAGAAGTTCAGTTCTACGCTCTCTGCACAAATATCCTTCAACAGAGTTTCAATCACTTCTGCTTTCAGATCTTTGGAGTCGATACGGAAAGAAAGAGAATCGATTCCTTTCATCAGAATGTCCAGCGCTTTTTTGTTAGCCTCTACCGGATCAACCACATTGATATCCTGACGCACCAACCATACATTGCTTTTCTTGGTACCTCTCAGGTAAGGAAATTCACCCGGAAGTGCATCAACGGTTTTCAAGCCCTCGAGGTCTTCCATGCGGTAGAAAGGTTTCACTTTAAAGCCTTCGTTTGTTTTCCAAACGAGTTTCTTCTCATAATCAGCCCCTTTAAGGTCGGCTGTTACTTTCTCCATCCACTGCTCAGTGGTTACGGGAGCGAAGTCCGAGAAGAGTTTTTCTTTACTGTCTGCCATAGTTTATTTAAATATTTAAATATAATAATAGTATATTTATTCTTTAATCTGCTTATTGAATGAAACGAATAAGGCTTGCAAATATACTGAATAACTTAAAACGAGGTACTTATTTTATAGAAAATTGATAATGAGAAGCTACCTGTGAGGCTCTTTTGGCATTTGCAGATTGCAAATTGACGTAATTTAGCGCTGGCCTGCTTGACGGGTCAGAACAATATGGCTGTAAGTTAAATGATAAGGTCAAAAAAGAATCAGAAATAGATGTTTGATGTAATGGTTATTAGTGAATTGAATTATACTTTTTATAAGTCATATATCCCCATGGTATTGCAAAGAGTACACATATCACTAAAGTGATAAGTAGTATTTCAAGATAAGACGCATCATTCTCTATAAAATTAGAAAGAAACAGAACAACAATAATAGTACTCATTTTCACCGAACGCACAAAACCACTTACACAAATAAACTTCCACTTGCTTGTTTTTTGGAACAGTCGATATTCCCAACCATTCATATTAATATATTGCACCAATGGTTTCTTCGCAAACAGTCGCCACAAATAAAAGAGTAAACATGCGGCAAAAAACACAAGTCCGACTATCAAAATACTATCCGACATATTTTTATCACCGGTTACTATTTCAAATAGAATTAGACCTAAAAGACATGTACTGACTACAATCCCCAAAATGGTTCCAGGTAAGTTAGCATACTGGATTCTCTTTAATGCTTTCTTTTTCATATTGATATGGATTCAAAGAAGATTTATGGTGCGAATATAGGTAATATATTTCTAACACAAATGCAATTCATCGAAATATTTTTACCAAAACACCATTCCCCACCCCTTTTCGGCCGATTTTTGTCAAGAGCAGGTTTATATATTATTAACCAATAAAGCAGGGAGCAACAATCATCAGCAAGACTTGGACAAAACATAACCAACTTTTTGAAAAACATAACCGCCGATTTTAAAAAGATAACGAGCAATTTGAAAAGATAAACCGTCTTTTGGGTCATGAGAAACCGTCTTCCGGCCAAGAGACGGTTTCTCGCGGACCTTTTGCTACCGTGCAAATGGCAATAAGCAACCGTCTCAGCGAAAAAATGAACGGCACATAACGAAAAAAGGCAGGAGTTTGAGCTCCTGCCTTTGCGCCTATAATAATTTGAATATACTATAAGATTATAGGTACAAAGATAATACATTATACTGTCAATTCCAAGTAATTCGGTCTTTTATTTGTTTGCAACAATCACACAATTATCTGTTATACAATCCATGCTATTCAAACCAACAGAGACTGAACGGTTTTTTGCCGTTTTTCATCAAAAAGCACTCGAAATAGCCTAAACGTCGTCGTCTTTTTAGTTAAATTGGAGTTAATGAATCTATAGTCTTAGTTAAAAGTGATAGATAGTGAGGGTAAAACAGTCGTTTTAGTGGTAGACATCTTTTACCATCACTACCCCGAAACGCCTTTCAGCAAGTGGTTTTAGCAAGTTAGTGAGGGTAAGTGATGGTAAAACACACTTTTTTTTCTCTGGGAGGATGAGAGGAATGCAACAGCAAGCGAGGGTAATTCGTATGGTCTTTATCTGTAAATAACATAAAAATAAAGGAGACATTACTGTTGCTAACGTCCTCGTTTATAGCTACTTTTGCACGAAATTTGAGAAACGCATTAATTATATCATTATGGAATGGTTAGAGGATTTGTTCTGGAATCCCAGCTCGGTGGCTCATATCGTTTTTTTGTATGCATTTGTCATCGCTTTGGGTGTTTACTTGGGTAAAGTGAAAATCTTTGGAGTTTCCTTAGGTGTTACGTTTGTTTTGTTTGCAGGGATTGTTGTTGGACACTTCGGGTTTACGGGTGATACGCACATCTTGCATTTCATTCGGGACTTCGGTTTGATACTTTTTGTATTCTGCATCGGTTTGCAAGTAGGACCTTCGTTCTTTTCTTCTTTTAAAAAGGGCGGAATGACGCTTAACTTATTGGCAGCCGGAATTGTTGTGCTCAACATTGCTGTGGCGCTGGCCTTGTACTTCATTTTGGAAGGCAGGATACAGCTACCCATGATGATTGGTATTTTATATGGTGCCGTAACCAATACGCCCGGACTAGGTGCCGCTCAGGAGGCGTTGGCGCAATTGAGTTACACCGGCCCGCAGATTGCATTGGGGTATGCGTGTGCTTACCCACTTGGCGTAGTGGGCATTATCGGTTCCATCATTGCCATCCGCTACATCTTCCGGATTAACTACAACAAAGAGGAAGAGGACTGGAATAAGGAAACGGACAACACGCATCAAAAGCCTCATCTCATGCACCTCGAAGTGCACAACGAGGCGATATTTGGCAAGACATTGGGTACGGTCAATAACTTTTTGGGACGCCCGTTTGTCTGTTCACGAATTCGAAAGGAGGGACACGTAAGCATCCCCAATCAAAATACGATTCTCGAAAAAGGCGATCAGCTGTTTGTTGTTTGTTCTGAAAATGATGCCGATGCCATTACGGCTTTTATCGGCAAAGAGGTTAAGGTAGATTGGGAGAAGCAGGACCAGCCGCTGGTATCAAGAAGAATATTGGTGACCAAAACTGAAATCAACGGAAAGAAGCTGGGCATGCTTAACTTTCGGACCATGTATAATGTAAACATCACTCGCGTCAATCGTTCGGGGGTTGACTTGTTTGCAAATCCTAATCTGGTGCTTCAGGTGGGCGACCGTGTGATGGTGGTTGGATCCGAAGATGCTGTAGAGCGAGTTTCCAATGTATTGGGTAATTCGTTGAAGAGACTGAACGAGCCTAATATCGTGACTCTGTTCGTAGGTATTTTTATGGGTATTTTGGTAGGAAGTTTGCCGCTGGCATTCCCCGGAATCCCCACACCGGTGAAACTGGGACTGGCAGGCGGTCCGCTGGTTGTTGCAATCCTCATCGGACGATTCGGGCACAAACTGCGTTTGGTAACGTACACCACTCAAAGCGCCAACCTTATGGTCAGGGAAATTGGCATTGTGCTCTTCCTTGCCAGTGTGGGCATTGAAGCGGGAGCTAACTTCCTGGAAACGGTGGTGAATGGCGATGGACTACTTTATGTGGGTTGCGGCTTTGTTATCACCATTGTACCTTTACTAATTATTGGTGCCATAGCACGTATGTACTTCAAAGTAAACTATTTCATGCTTATGGGACTTATTGCGGGTAGTAACACGGACCCTCCTGCATTGGCTTATTCCAATCAGGCTACGAATAGTGACGCTCCGGCAGTGGGTTACTCAACCGTATATCCTCTATCGATGTTTCTACGTATCTTGAGCGGACAAATGATTTTGTTACTGATGATGTAATGAGTATATAATAAGGAAGCAGGCCGACAACAAAATGTTCGGCCTGCTTCTTTATTTTATATCAACCAACCTGATAGCAGATTACAGCTGTAACTTCTTCTTCACAAATTCGGCCACGAACAGAACTGTATCATCTACCCCTAAAGCAGAAGAGTCTATGCATAAATGGTAGGTAGCAGCGGCTCCCCAGGTCTTGTAGCTATAGTAATTATAATATTCCGATCTTTTTTTATCTGTACGCTCAATCAGTTCCTCGGCCTCAGCCTTACTCACGTGCATGGTTTGACACAAACGCTCTATGCGGTCGTCAAGCGAAGCCGAAACAAATACATTGACGTGTCTGGGGTGATCTCTCAAAATATAATCGGCACACCTCCCCACAAACAAACACGACTTTTCGGCGGCCAGTTTGCGAATCACATCGCTTTGAACCTTAAACAAGGCATCATTGCTCAGGCAGCTGTTGCATGCCATAATGCTGTCATTCGGAAAAGGAAAACGCATACCAAACAATCCGTTCATCAACGGTTGAGAAGGTTTCTCGTCTGCCTTTTCAAAGAAATCACGACAGAGGCCGCTTTCTTCGGAAGCCAAGTTTATAAGTTCTTTATCATAAAAAGAAATCTCCAGAGAAGCAGCCAACTTCTCTCCTATCTCGCGGCCGCCACTTCCCAGTTGCCTGCCTATGTTAATTACAAAATTATCTCCCATAGCATTTTATTTTATCATGTTCAGCTACAAACTTACTGATAATTTCTAAAAATACATATCTTTGCACCGACAAAGTTCTTTCTCATCATTATCATTAAGGTGCCCCGGTAAAACGGGGAGAATAGGGAACCATGTGAAAATCATGGGCTGACGCGCAACTGTAAGCTGATCACTGTTTACCGCTCAATATCCACTGTGCAAACGGGAAGGATGGTAAATTATGCTAGCCAGGAGACCTGCCTTAATTGAGCTTTGACATGCTTCGCGAATAAAGCCAATGTCTGGAAATCCAATGGTATCTCCCGCCAAATGGTGTCATTATGTTATTTCCTCTCAAAAAAACTTCTCAAGAAACATCCAAAGAAGCCCGCAATGTGTTATTAGATACGTGAGAAAGATATTTATTAACTCAAACAAATAAATATGATTAGAAAAATCTTAATCGCCAACAGAGGTGAGATTGCAGTCAGAGTGATGCGCTCCTGTTATGAAATGGGCATTCAATCGGTTGCAGTATTTTCCGAGGCCGACAGAACAGCAAGACATACTTTGTATGCCGATGAGGCATATTGCATTGGCAGTGCATCAGCAAAAGATAGTTATCTGAATATAGAGAAAATCATTCAGGTAGCCAAAGCTTGTCAGGCGGATGCCATACATCCGGGATATGGCTTTTTATCAGAAAATGCTGATTTTGCCAGAAGATGCAGGGAAGAGAACATTGTATTTATAGGTCCGCAACCGGAAACAATGGAGGCGATGGGAGACAAGATTGCTGCCCGTATCAAAATGATAGAAGCGGGGGTTCCTGTTGTGCCCGGCACACAAGATAATCTTAAAAGTGTAGACGAGGCAATAACCCTTTGCAAGCAGATCGGGTTTCCGGTGATGCTGAAGGCTTCCATGGGTGGAGGCGGAAAAGGCATGAGGCTGATTCATTCGGAAAGCGAAGTGGAAGAGGCTTATACCATGGCCAAGTCAGAGGCAATGGCCTCTTTTGGTGACGACACGGTTTACCTGGAGAAGTTCGTGGAAGAGCCGCACCACATTGAATTCCAGATTTTGGGTGATAAGCACGGAAACGTTATTCATCTTTGTGAACGGGAGTGTTCTATTCAACGAAGAAATCAAAAAGTAATAGAAGAAAGTCCGTCGCCATTCATCAACGAGACTATTCGTCAGGAGATGGGAATGAAAGCGGTGGCCGCAGCAAAGGCTGTCAACTACGAAGGAGCGGGCACCATTGAGTTTTTGGTCGACAAACATCATCAGTATTATTTCTTGGAGATGAATACCCGCCTGCAGGTGGAGCATCCCATTACGGAAGAAGTTTTAGGGGTCGATTTGGTGAAAGAACAGATTCGCATTGCCGACGGACAGGTGATGCATCTTTCGCAAAACAACATCAAGCAGCGCGGACATGCCATTGAATGCCGGATATGTGCCGAAGACACCGAACAGAACTTCCGTCCGTCGCCCGGTATTATCAAACAGTTAATTGAGCCCAACGGCATCGGGGTGCGCATTGACAGTTATGCATACGAGGGGTATGAGATACCCGTTTACTATGACCCGATGATTGGCAAGCTCATTGTCTGGGCTACTACTCGGGAGTATGCCATCGAACGGATGCGACGTGTTTTGTATGAATATAAAATTACCGGTATAAAAACAAACATCAACTACCTGAGGTGCATTGTGGAAACGGAGGACTTTATCGACGGGAAGTACGATACCGGCTTTATTCCCAAACACAGTGATCATTTACACATCGGTATTACGACACACACCGAGGAAGAAGAAAATGTAGCCATGATTGCAGCTTACATTGATTATTTAATGAATCTGGACGAGAACTCAACTCAGTCGGCAGATAATCGCCCCATAAGCAGGTGGAGGGAATTCGGCTTGCACAAAGGTATATTAAGAATTTAAACAGTGAAAGATGGAAATACACATTGGAAACAGAATAGCCGATATTCAATTAATCAGCAAAGATGGCAATAATGTAGTGCTAAGCATTGACGGAAAAGAGTTTGAAATAGATGTAGTAATGGCCGAAAACGGTTCTTGTTCCATATTGCACGACGGAAAGTCGTTCAACGCACAGCTCATTCGTCAGGAAGACGGCAAAACGTATCAGGTGGATACACACATGTCTTCGTTTAAAGTCAATATTGTAGACAGTCAGGCCAAGTATCTGCAAATGAGAAAAAAGACTTCGGAAACGCCCGAAGATAAAATTGCTTCGCCAATGGCCGGAAAAGTGATCAGCATTCCTGTTACGAAAGGACAGGAAGTGAAAGCGGGTGATGTGTTGATCATTGTGGAAGCCATGAAAATGCAGAATAGCTATAAGGCTTCCTCGAATGGAACCGTGAAAGAAATCTTGGTGCAAGAAGGAGATACAATCAACAGTAACCAGGTATTAATTACACTCGATTTATTTAAAGAATAACAAGATGAATACAACGAAATATAACGATTTTGAGGAGAAGAACCGGAAAGCCGAACTAGGCGGCGGTGCCGATAAGATTGAGAAACAGCATGCAGCCGGTAAGATGACGGCTCGTGAACGCATTAACTTGTTGGTTGACAAAGATTCTTTTGTGGAACTGGATAAGCTGGTTACGCATCATTGTACCAACTTCGGCATGGAGAAAAACAAACTGGCCGGTGATGCCATGGTTAGCGGGTACGGAAAAATAGACGGACGCCTGGTGTTTGTTTATGCGTATGACTTTACTGCTTACGGCGGATCACTCGGAGCAGTAACTGCTCAGAAGATTGTTAAAGTGCAAAAGCTTGCATTAAAAAACGGTGCACCGGTTATCGCTCTCAATGATTCCGGCGGTGCTCGTATTCAAGAGGGAATAGAAAGCTTAAACGGTTATTCGGAGATTTTCTATCAGAACATTATGGCAAGCGGGGTTGTTCCGCAAATCTCAGCCATCTTAGGTCCTTGTGCCGGTGGAGCGTGCTACTCTCCCGCTCTGACCGATTTCATCTTCATGGTAAAAGAGAAAAGCCACATGTTTATTACCGGTCCCGATGTGGTAAAGGCGGTAACTCATGAGGAGATTGATAAAGAAAAGCTTGGCGGAACAAGTACGCACGGTTCGCAAAGCGGAGTGACTCATTTTGTGTGTGATACCGAAGAGGAGTTGTTGATGTCCATTCGTGAATTAATCAGCTTTCTGCCGGCAAATAATATGGAGGATGCTCCCGTTAAGCATAGCACTGACGATCCCAAAAGAGAGAATGAAGAGTTGCAAGACATCATCCCCGATGACCCCGATCAACCGTATGACATCAAGCAAATCATCGAATGTGTTGTTGATGAGCGTTACTTTTTTGAAATCATGCCCGACTTTGCCCGCAACATCGTAATCGGTTTTGCACGTTTGGGCGGACAATCGGTTGGCATTGTAGCCAATCAGCCCAACTATCTGGCAGGGGTGCTCGACATCAATGCGTCTGACAAAGCAGCTCGTTTCATCCGTTTCTGCGACTCTTTCAATATCCCAATTGTTACGTTCGTTGATGTTCCCGGTTTTCTTCCCGGTTACTCACAAGAAAGTAACGGTATTATCCGTCACGGCGCAAAGATGGTTTATGCTTATGCTGAAGCTACTGTTCCTAAAATCTCTGTGATTACTCGTAAGGCTTACGGTGGTGCTTACATTGTGATGAACAGTAAGCTAACCGGATCTGACGTGAACTTTGCCTACCCCACAGCCGAGATCGCGGTCATGGGTGCAGAAGGGGCTATCAATATTCTGTTCAGGAATGCCGACGAAGCAACCAGACAAAAGGAGTTGGAAGCTTACAAGAATAAGTTTGCAACGCCCTATCAGGCTGCCGAACTAGGAAGCATTGACGAAATCATTCTGCCCCGGCAAACTCGCATCAGACTTATTCAGGCTCTTGAGATGACTCAAAACAAAGTGGTGACCAATCCGCATAAGAAACATGGTAACATGCCTTTATAAGCATGTCAGGCCATCTTCTTGAATTTTCGGAACTGTCGCCAAAGCATGAAGCCGGAAACAAGACTTGCCGCTAAATCGGCCGTTGGCATGCTTGACCATACGCCGACAGCGCCAAAGTGTTGAGGAAGGATGATCAGGCAAGGAACTAAAAACAATAATTGGCGGGTGAGTGAAAGAAAAATCGCTTTACCCGCCATTCCTATGCTTTGGAAGAAGTTGGCAGTAACCATCTGGAATCCTACGATAGGAAAGAAGGTCACCACAATACTCAAACCTTGAGAAGCTAACGCAATGAGTTCTTCATCTCCGGTAAAGATCGAAGTGGCCAAATGAGGAATGAACATACCGATTAAGAAGCCGGTTGTGGTAACAAATGTGGCTCCATAAATAGTGAGCTTAAGCACCTCGGTTACCCGCGGATACAACTTAGCACCGTAATTATATCCTGCAATAGGTTGCATACCTTGGTTAAGCCCCATCACAATCATGGCAAAAAGAAAGACCAGCCGGTTAACAATTCCGTATGCACCGATAGCTAAGTCTCCACCATGTTCCTTTAAACCATGATTGATTAAGATAACGATTAAGCAGGAGGCTAAGTTCATCATGAAGGGTGACATACCGATGGCTAAGGAATTAAGAACGATCTTCTTACGTAGCCTAAAAATGCCTTTGTGAAAATGCAACAGCTCGTTTGGGTTACTGAATACTTTCAATTGCCAAAGCAAAGCAAAAAACTGTGCTAGGACTGTAGCAGTAGCGGCTCCGCGGATACCCCATCCTAACACAAAAATAAACATCGGTGCCAGCAACACGTTGATAACAACTGTTGAAACGGTAGCCATCATGGCTTTCTTAGGATGTCCGGCAGCACGCAACGTAGCATTCAACCCCATGTATAAGTGGGTAACAATATTACCCGCCAATATAATCTGCATAAAATCTCTTGCATACCCTATGGTTTGCTCGCTGGCACCAAAGAAGTAAAGTATCGGGTCCAGAAACAGCAACGTAAGTAAAGTAAAGAAGATGCCTATTATAATATTGAGCACTACTACGTTGCCCAATACTCTTTGAGCGGTATCATAGTCTTTTTGTCCCAGCTTGACTGATATTAAAGTGGCGGCACCGGCACCAACCAAAGAACCGAAAGCTGCTGCTAAATTCATTAAAGGAAACGAAATAGCCAGTCCGGATATAGCCATAGCTCCCACCCCATGTCCTATAAAGATGCTATCAACCATATTGTATAGTGAAGAAGCCGTCATGGCAATAATAGCCGGAACTGAATATTGCATGAGCAATTTTCCGATTTTCTCTGTACCAAGCGCTGTTGGAGTTCTTTGAGTAGTCATAAATAAATAATTTTGTGACTGCAAAAGTACGGAATTTAAATAAGGACTAAAAAAGAAAAACATTCTTTCACATTGCAGAAAGCTCATGAGAGGTTAGCAGGAAATAGCTCGTTTTATCAATTAAGCACGAAAATAATGCCGTAAATAAGAAATGTTTCGTATTTTTGCATGCGAAATTGAGTTAATACGTAACGAAATGAACATATTAGAATTAAGTGAACAGGAGATTATCAGACGAAAAAGTCTGGAAGAGCTCCGTGCAATGGGTATTGAACCCTACCCTGCTGACGAGTATATAACGAATGCTTACTCTACCGATATAAAACAAGAATTCAATGAAAATGAGGAAGGTGAACCGCGCAAGGTGTCGGTTGCCGGACGTATGATGAGTCGTCGTGTGATGGGTAAGGCTTCGTTTATTGAGCTACAAGATTCCAAAGGACGTATTCAGGTATATATCACCCGAGACGATATTTGTCCGGGAGAGAACAAAGACTTATATACAACTGTATTCAAGCGCTTGCTCGACTTGGGTGACTTCATCGGTATTGAAGGTTTCGTATTCAAAACGCAAATGGGTGAAATCAGCATCCACGCGCAGAAAATAACCGTATTAGGCAAATCAATTAAACCTCTTCCTACCGTTAAATACAAAGACGGTGTTGCATTCGATTCGTTTGAGGATCCTGAAATGCGCTACCGTCAACGTTATGTTGACTTGGTTGTGAATGAGGGTGTTAAAGATATCTTCATCAAAAGAACGAAGGTTTACTCTTCCATGCGTGAGTTCTTCAATGTAAGAGGCTACATGGAAGTGGAAACTCCTATACTTCAGGCAATCCCGGGTGGAGCGGCTGCTCGTCCGTTCATTACTCACCACAACGCTCTCGACATCCCTTTGTATCTGCGTATTGCAGATGAGTTGTATCTCAAAAGATTGATCGTAGGTGGCTTTGAAGGGGTATATGAATTCTCCAAGAACTTCCGTAACGAAGGAATGGACCGCACACACAATCCGGAGTTTACTTGTATGGAAATTTACGTGGCTTACAAGGATTACAACTGGATGATGGAGTTCACCGAACAGATGCTCGAGAAGATATGTATGGACGTTAACGGCACCACTGAACTAAAAGTAGGTGATAAGGATATTAGTTTCAAAACTCCGTTTAAACGAGTTACCATGCTCGACTCTATCAAAGAGTTTACCGGATACGATTTATCGGGTAAGGGCGAGGAAGAGATTCGTGAGGTTTGCAAAAAACTGAATATGGAGATTGATGACACAATGGGTAAAGGTAAACTCATTGATGAAATATTCGGAGAGTTCTGCGAAGGTAATTACATTCAGCCTACCTTTATCACTGACTATCCGGTTGAAATGTCACCGCTGACCAAAAAGCACCGTAACAATCCTGAATTAACGGAACGTTTCGAGTTGATGGTGAACGGAAAAGAATTATGTAATGCATACTCTGAGCTGAATGATCCAATTGATCAGTTGGAACGTTTTCAGGATCAGCTTAAGTTGAGCGAAAAGGGTGACGACGAAGCCATGTTTATTGATATGGACTTTGTGCGTGCACTTGAGTATGGAATGCCTCCTACATCGGGAATGGGAATTGGGATGGACCGTCTTGTCATGCTTATGACCGGACAAACCACCATACAGGAAGTTTTATTCTTCCCGCAAATGCGTCCGGAGAAGACTATCAAAAAAGATCCTGCATCCAAATATACAGAACTGGGCATCAGTGAAGATTGGGTTCCGGTTATTCAGAAAGCCGGCTACAACTTAGTTGATGATTTGAAAGAAGTAAATCCGCAGAAGTTGCATCAGGATATTTGCGGTATTAACAAAAAATACAAATTAGAGTTAGCAAGCCCATCGGTCAATGATGTTGCCGAATGGATTCAAAGACTTAATTCGTAATTGTAATGAAACTACCCGGCAAGATAGCTATAATGGGAGGAGGAAGCTGGGCTACAGCCATTGCAAAAATGGTATTGGCTCAGGAAGATTCAATCAATTGGTATATGCGGCGAGACGACCGCATTGCCGATTTCAAAAGGCTGGGACATAACCCGGCCTACCTAACCGGTGTAAAATTCGATATGAAACGGATTAATTTCAGTTCGAATATCAACGACATCGTAAGGGAGTCTGATACATTAGTATTTGTCACCCCCTCTCCTTATCTGAAAGCTCATCTGAAGAAACTTAAAACTCGCATCAGAGATAAATTCATTATTACCGCCATCAAAGGTATTGTTCCCGATGACAATTTAATTGTATCGGAATACTTCACCAAAGAATATGGTGTACCCGAAGAAAACATTGCCGTCCTTGGCGGACCGTGTCATGCGGAAGAGGTTGCTCTTGAGCGTCTTTCTTACCTGACTATAGCCTGTCCCGATATGGACAAAGCCAGACTTTTTGCACGTAAATTGGCGAGTAGTTTTATCAAAACATCCGTCAGCGATGATGTTATTGGTGTTGAATACAGTTCGGTACTCAAAAACGTGTATGCCATTGCGGCCGGTATTTGTAGCGGACTGAAATACGGTGATAACTTTCAGGCGGTTCTGATGTCCAACGCCGTACAAGAGATGAATCGTTTCCTGAATACTGTTTATCCGCTGAACAGAAACGTTGATGATTCTGTTTATTTAGGAGACCTACTGGTAACCAGCTACTCTAATTTTAGCCGCAACCGGACTTTCGGAACCATGATTGGAAAAGGATATTCGGTAAAAAGTGCGCAAATAGAAATGGAAATGATAGCTGAAGGGTATTACGGAACAAAGTGTATCAAAGAGATTAACAAGCATCACCATGTGAATATGCCCATTCTTGATGCTGTTTACAACATTCTTTACGAACGTATTTCTCCGATGATAGAGATCAAATTACTGACAGACTCGTTCAGGTAACGTACTCCTTTCGTTGCATCAACTGGAGCAGGTTCAACCGTATTATTTTATTTATTACCAACCTTTAAACAAAATAGAAAGTATGATTAGTTTGAACATTGAAAAAACTTTAGGATTCATATCCAGAGAAAAAGTTTTTGCATACGAGCCTCTTGTTAAAGAAGCGCAAAATGCATTAGAGAAAGGAACCGGAAAAGGAAATGATTTCCTGGGATGGTTGCACCTCCCCTCTTCTATTACACAAGAGCATCTAGAAGATATCAAAGCTACAGCTCAAGTCTTGAGAGAGAACTGCGAAGTAGTTATTGTGGCAGGTATCGGCGGCAGTTATCTGGGCGCTCGTGCAGTAATTGAGGCTTTATCAAACAGCTTTACCTGGTTGCAGGACAAGAAAAATGCGCCTAGCATTATCTATGCCGGCCACAACATCGGCGAAGATTATTTGTATGAGCTGACTCACTTCCTGCAAGACAAGAAGTTTGGTGTCATCAACATCTCTAAATCAGGAACGACTACTGAAACGGCTCTTGCTTTCCGTATATTGAAAAAACAATGTGAAGATCAACGCGGAAAAGAGATGGCACAGAAAGTTATCGTTGCCATTACTGACGCATCAAAAGGTGCTGCACGTGTTACAGCCGACAAAGAAGGATACAAATCATTCATCATCCCTGATAATGTAGGGGGTCGTTTTTCAGTGCTTACTCCGGTAGGTTTATTGCCTATTGCCGTAGCAGGTTTCAACATCGACAAATTGGTGGCCGGTGCTCGCGAAGCTGAAAAAGCATGTGGAGCAGACGTACCGTTTGCTGAGAACCCCGCTGCTATTTACGCTGCAACCCGCAACGAATTATATAAAAGCGGAAAGAAAATTGAGATTCTTGTTAACTTCAACCCCAAACTTCACTACGTAAGTGAATGGTGGAAACAGCTTTACGGAGAATCTGAAGGAAAAGAAAACAAAGGTATTTTCCCTGCAGCAGTAGACTTTTCTACTGATCTTCATTCGATGGGTCAATGGATTCAGGAAGGTGAAAGAACCATCTTTGAAACTGTTATTTCAGTAGAAAAGACAAACCATACGGTATTGGTTCCTTCTGACGAAGCCAACTTAGACGGTCTAAACTTCCTTGCCGGAAAACGTGTTGACGAGGTGAATAAAATGGCAGAGCTAGGCACTCAGTTGGCACATGTTGACGGTGGTGTTCCTAACATGCGACTTTGCATAGCCGACCTTAGCGAACAAACCATCGGAGAGTTGCTATACTTCTTCGAGGTGGCATGCGGCATAAGCGGCTATCTTCTTGGCGTGAATCCTTTCAACCAACCGGGTGTTGAAGCATACAAAAAGAATATGTTTGCCCTACTCAACAAGCCGGGTTATGAAGAAGAATCAAAAGCCATTCAGTCAAGACTGTAATTGATACAGCATTAATTAAATAATCCTCTTGTGTTAACTGATAGCGAGCACAAGAGGATTTTCTTTTTCAAAGCGTCAGAAGCCACTGACATAATTCGTACCTTTGCAGAAAATTATAGAAGCCGTATGTTTAAAGAAGAAATAAAGAAATATTTAGCCGAAAACCAACACGCACGCATTCAGTTAAAGTCGGTTTTGTTCGACATGGACGGGGTGTTGTTTAATTCCATGCCGTATCATGCTGACGCCTGGCATAAAGTAATGGCAAGCCGCGGACTTGAATTGAGTCACACTGAGGCTTACATGCACGAAGGACGCACCGGTGCAGGAACTATCAATTTGGTATATCAACGCCAACTGGGACGTGATGCTACAGAAGAAGAAATACAAGATATCTATAAAGATAAGACCATTGAATTCAACAAACATCCGTTAGCAAAACGTATGGATGGAGCTGCTGAAATCATCCGAAAAGTAAAAGAAGATAAACTGGTGCCGACAGTGGTAACCGGTTCGGGTCAAGCCTCACTGCTGAACCGATTGGAAGAAAACTTCCCCGATACGTTTCAGGAAAAACTGATGGTAACAGCTTTTGATGTACAATACGGCAAGCCGCATCCCGAACCCTATCTCATGGCTTTGAAAAAAGGCGGATTAAAGCCCAACGAAGCAATTGTCATAGAAAACGCACCGTTGGGAGTGGAAGCCGGAGTAGCAGCGGGCATCTTTACCATTGCAGTCAATACGGGTCCGCTCGATGCCAGTGTGCTGTTGAATTCGGGTGCACATCTTCTTTTTCCATCCATGGAAAGCTTATGCGATGCGTGGGAAGATCTGTTCAGCGCTTTACAAGCCACACAGTTATAAAGAAAGAGGTGTTTACCTAGTAACAAGTAAACACCTCATTTTCATGATATTAAAGTTAATGTGACCTGGGTGGGACTCAAACCCACGACCTTCAGAACCGGAATCTGACGCTCTATTCACTAAGCTACCAAGCCTTAATTGCAGTGCAAAATTATAAAAAAATACGCTTCTTCCTAGTAAAAAACTTGTTTTTATACCAAGCAGACTGAATTTCACAGCTTTCAAAATGTTATTTTGACACCATATAGACTTAATCTTAGTCAAATAGAATGTATTTTAAACAAATATTCAAACAGATATAAATATTATTTCTATCTTTGCCGACAATTAAAGATACTAAAATATTATGAGTTACCTAATAAAACCAACAAATTACAAGCCTTTGCTTGACCTGAAACAAACCGAATTGGGAATAAAGCAAATCAAAGAGTTTTTCCAACTGAATCTATCTTCGGAACTTCGTTTGCGCAGGGTTACAGCACCACTTTTCGTGTTGAAAGGAATGGGGATTAATGATGATTTGAACGGAGTGGAAAGAGCTGTTTCATTCCCGATTAAAGATCTTCAGGACGCTCAGGCAGAAGTGGTACATTCATTAGCTAAATGGAAAAGAATGACGTTGGCTGATTATCACATTGAACCGGGATACGGAATATATACCGACATGAATGCTATCAGAGCCGACGAAGAACTTGGTAATATTCACTCTTTATACGTTGATCAGTGGGATTGGGAACGCGTAATTACCAAAGAAGACAGAAACATCGATTTTCTTAAAGAGATCGTGAACCGTATATACGCTGCTATGATCCGTACCGAATACATGGTTTATGAAATGTATCCGGTCATCAAGCCTTGCTTGCCCAAGGAGTTGTTCTTTATTCACTCGGAAGAACTCAGACAGTTGTATCCCGACATGGAAGCAAAAGACAGGGAAAATGCCATCGCTAAAAAATATGGCGCGGTATTTATTATAGGTATAGGCGGTCAACTGGGCGACGGTAAGAAACATGACGGCAGAGCTCCTGATTACGATGACTATTCCAGCAAAGGATTAAACGGTTATCCCGGACTGAATGGTGATTTATTATTGTGGAACGATGTATTGCAAAGAGCTATCGAATTATCGTCCATGGGGATTCGTGTCGACAAAGAGGCTTTAGTACGCCAGCTCAAGGAAGAGGGAGAAGAAAAAAGACTTGATCTTTACTTCCACAAACGATTGATGAATGACACACTTCCATTATCAATAGGAGGCGGTATCGGACAGTCTCGCCTTTGTATGTATTATTTGCGCAAAGCACACATCGGTGAAATTCAGGCTAGCATCTGGCCCGAAAGCATGCGCAAAGAGTGCGAAGCACTTAATATGCCGCTGATTTAAACAAGTAAATCATGCAAGTACAAATAGAAGAGAGCTGGAAAAATCGTCTGGCTCCTGAATTTGAAAAAGATTATTTTCGTGTACTCACTGACTTTGTGCGCAGTGAGTATACTCATTATACCATCTATCCTCCGGGGAAGCTGATTTTCAACGCTTTCAACCTCTGTCCGTTTGACAAGGTTAAAGTTGTCATCATCGGACAAGACCCTTATCACGGCCCCGGGCAAGCTCACGGGCTCTGTTTTTCGGTCAATGACGGAATACAATTTCCGCCTTCTCTGATGAATATATTCAAAGAAATCAAAGCAGACATCGGACACGATGCCCCCACTAGCGGTAACCTGACCAGATGGGCAGAACAAGGAGTGTTGCTACTGAATGCCACGTTGACAGTCAGAGCACATCAGGCCGGATCACACCAGAAAAAAGGATGGGAAGATTTTACAGATGCAGCCATAAAACTGCTTGCCGAAGAAAAAGAACATCTGGTTTTTATTTTATGGGGAGCATACGCACAAAAGAAGGGTGCTTTTATTGACCGCAACAAACATCTCGTTCTGGCTTCGGCTCACCCATCGCCCTTATCAGCTTACAACGGATTCTTTGGCAACAAACATTTCAGCAAAACCAATGCTTACTTAAAAGCAAACGGTAAGGAAGAAATCAACTGGTAGTTTCCATACCATATAATAGCATAACTGCCCTGCCTTTAAACAAAAAGACAGGGCAGTTATGCTATACTCACCACTCAGAATATCTATAGCAACACATGGTTAATACCATTGAATATTGCTTTGCGTCTGGCTTCTCTGTTCCCATTTCAAATCCTGAAGCACGCTGGCATTGGCACGTATGGTAAAGTTATAGTATTTATAAACGCCAAACGGAGACAGACTGGCAGACATGTTCCAACAGTGCAAGTCACGTGAAATGGTAAATGCCGTTTGCGTAATCTCTTTAGCTTCAAAATCATAACCGGAGTTAAAGCTCATGTTCCAACGATTAGAAATTTTAATGTTGCCGGATGCACTCAGGTTATGCGTATACCGATACGGATACCGCATGCTTTTTTCATTAATAGGTTTAGAAGTATCCTCACGAATGTTAAACGAATAGTTGAAGTTCAAGTTCCAAGGCATTTTAAATACCTGATAACCATCAGCATCTACCTTCGCCTTTTCAACTTTCTTCTCAGTCTGCCCGTTACCATCCGTCATTTCATCCGTATCTTCTCCCGGCTTTTTCTCGTCTTTCTTGTCGTTAGCGCCTTTTTCGTCTTTAGGGCCAAACCACTTCTTCCACGTATCATTATTGAAACTATAGTTAAAAGAAGAGCCCCATCCCTGGAAGCGTCCGAAGCGCCCGTATGACCATTCCGTGCGATCACCCACTACCACTTTACCATTTTTATCGAACTCATACGCATACGTAGCAAAAGACGAATTCAAGTTCAGCGTGTAATTCTTAGAAAGCTTTAAGCGCAAACGCATGGAAAGATCACTCCACGGACGAGTTTCGGCAGCCATATTGTAAGAGATGCTGGCACCCAGTTCATCAATGATACTAATCTTACGTATCGAATCGTTCTTCGTTTTGTACTTGGCTTCAATGTTATTGGATAAATCAAAACTCACCGAACCCTGCTTTCCTCGTCCGGGAACACCAAAGGGTTGATTACTGTAAGGCGAATACGTCACCGTATCAAGTTCGTTATTTGAATTGCGGTACACATAAGACTTATAATATCCATAACGAGAAGAGCCAAAATCGGGAGCCGCACTTAAACTGATTTGCGGAGTGATAACGTGACGAATTTGAATCTCTTTCTTCTTGGCGAACAAAGGTTTATACATACCGTACAGTTTGGTACTCACGCCCAAGCTGGTATTGTAGTTGTACACCCGGTGAAAACCATGAATTGTATCCGTTAGCACCTCCTTACCGGCAGCAGAATCCCAGTCGCGCATCACCTTCTTTGTATACCATCTTTCCGTATAATTAAAAGAAGGAGTCACATTGAAATATTTGAAAAGAGTAAAGGTAGCACTAACGGGTATGGTGTGACTCATACCATTGTTCCAGTCGTTCACCAGATTTGATTTGAACAACTTATCATCTTTAGTCGTAATACTATTCGTTAATCGTCCGGTGTAACTCATTGAAATCTTCTCATACCAACGTTCGTCACCTACCGCTTTCTTACGTTTAAAAGGATAGATACGGCTCAAAGCAATGTTTAAGTCGGGTAAGGTAATGGCTACAGAAGAATCGCGCAAGGTCTGCGCAATATTAAAAGTGCTTGAGATCGTCAGGTTCTGATCCGGGAAACTTCTTGAATAACTGACACTAGACGTTTTGGTGCCTTGCGACATCAACTGTGAATTATAAAGGTTATTGATATTTGTGCGTTCATAACTGCTGGTCGAGAAGTTCACGCTAGCAGAAAACGTGGAGTTGGGACTGGCTTTAGCGTCTTGACGATGCGACCAAACCACCTTAAAGTCTTTGGCTACCAAATAATCATCGAGCCCTTTATCGCCCGTTTTGGTTACCTGATAATCTGCCTGAAAGCTACCAGAATATTTATATCTTCTGTTGTAATTAGACTGAACTCCAAGCGCCCAAGAACCTTTGGTGAAAATATCTGCCGTCACTTTCATATCCATCTTATCACTGATGGCAAAATAATACCCCCCATCGGTCAGACCAAAGCCACGGCTTGAGTCATCCATGTAGGTAGGCATTATAAAGCCCGACGAATAACTACTTGAAAACGGGAAGAAGAAGAAAGGTACCGCAATAGGAAGCGGAACATCTTCAACCACCAGGTAAGCCGGACCAGTTACCACATTCTTTTTCGGTTTTACTTTGGCACGAGTCAACTGCAAGTAAAAGTGAGGATGATCGTGGTGATCGCAGGTTGTATACTTACCACCTACCATAAAAAGTTCATCGTCGGCACCTTTTTTGGCATTATTGCCAACCACATACCCTTCACCCTGTTGAGTGACGATATTACTGATAAGACCTTTTTTGCTTTTAAAATTATATCTTATTGTCTTGGTTTCATAAGGAGTCTCTCCGTCTTTGAAAACCGGAGTCCCCTGCATATTTCCCAAAGAATCGGCCACACCATGAGCATACACCGTGCTGCTATCCATGTTCATGGAAATAACCTGAGCTCCGAGCTCTATCTTCTCATAGTTCACCTTGCCTTTGCCGTACAGATGCGCATAACCGCCTTGGGTAAAGACAATGGAATCATTGGCCTCATAAACAACGGGAGCATTCAACGGCTGTTTCTTTTTAGCCGGACCCTGCAAAACAGATGAATCTTTTTGCAACGTATCCTTTTTCAGAGAATCAGAAACGCTTCCGGGAGCAATAGGCCTCCTTCTACGCTGAGACATTGCACCGTCAGACAATGTCAACATGACACACAGTAGTATGAATGATATAATTGTATTTGCTTTCAATGGCGTCATTAACTAAATTGTTTACGCTTGGAGAGGCAAAAGTACGCATTCTCTGCCAATTATAAATGTGATTGCCTCTTTTTAATTATTTTTTTAGTTCCTACAAAAACAACTCACACCAACGATCAAAACGCACAAGTCCCTCAGTGCCATGCTTCAGCAAACTCTTACGCGCTCCTTCCACACTCTTTTCTTTGTCGAGCTTCGTCTTAGAAAAAAACTTGTCGGCAAAACAAATAACCTGTTCCTCCATACTAACCGGTAACATATCACGATGTGGAAGCGGAAGATTTTGTTTGATAATATCTTGCAAAGACAATCCGGCTCCGGTATGTCGTTCGCAAACCAGAGCATGCTCGGGGTATCCGGCTTCACGAAGAAAATCGGCTCCCAGATAACCGTGACAGATATAAGGAAAATCACCGTGACAATGAATGCCCGGTGCGTTCGTCAGCCCGATTCCGATATCGTGCAACATAGCAGCCTCGGCAATGAACTGAGTATTGAGTTGTAACTCAGGATGTTTCTCTGCTATATCAAGAGCCTTACGGGTTACCGACCGGCTGTGTACTAACAATATATTTTTCAGTTCATCCTCCAGAGGATAGAGCTTGTTTATCAAATCGATGGGACGTATCATTACTCTGTTTTTATTGCAAAAATAAATATTATTGAATACATTTGCACAGATATAAATCAAAAATAACTATAAAGAAATGGATATTCAAGAATTCTTAAACCTTACTATCTTCGGCATAGCCATTAAGCAACCCGTTACTTTTTTAGTAAAAGCTTTATTAATTTACCTGGTTACACAAGGTGCGGTTTCACTTATTAAGTTTCTTTTCCGAAGATCGCAAAGAAAACACAACTCCACTTTTCTTGATAAAACGACGGCCAGCTTCCTGCAGCGCATAAGCGTTTATGCGCTGTACATCATAGGAGGTGCCATTTTTCTTTCGTTAATTCCGGGAATGGAAAAAGTTGGGAACTCTATTTTGGCCGGTGCCGGTATCATGGCTATGGCGGTGGGTTTCGCTTCTCAAGAAGCTCTTTCAAACTTTATCAGCGGACTCTTCATTGTTTTCGGCAAACCTTTCAGGATTGGCGATACCATTAAACTAGACGACATTGTAACGGGAACCGTTGCCGAAATCACACTGCGGCACACCGTTATTAAAAGTTTGGAAAACCGTACCATTATCATACCCAACAGCAAGATTAATTCGAGTACGATTATTAACTCTACGCTTAGTGCGGAAGACATCTGTAGCTTTATCGAAGTGGGGGTTTCTTATGATGCCGACTTAGACAAAGCCATGGGAATTATGCGTGAAGAAGTGATGAAGCACCCTTCGTTAAAAGACCACCGAAGTGATGAAGAAAAAAAGAAGAATGCTCCCGTGGTAACAGTCAGGGTGATCAATCTGGGTGATTCGGCCATCACACTCCGGGCGTGGGCTTGGGCAAATAACAGCGGAGAAGCCTTTGCCATGAAATGTGATCTGCTCAAATCCATCAAGGAACGTTTTGACAGGGAGAACATTGAAATTCCATTCCCATACAGCAATTTGATCATAAAAAATCAGGTGAAAGGATAGATTACAGGCATTTTATGCAACCACCGCTACATAAAATGCATAAAAAAAAGTATCACCAAGTATCACCAACCCGGTAAGAGCTTGATAATCAGACTTTTTCGTGTGACACTTGGCTAAAAAAAAGCCTCACCAAGTATCACCAAGTGTCACCAACTTTTTTAATAGTTATTATTTACAAGTACATCACTATTTAGCTTGTATATATAAGCTTTTTAATAAGCACGGTTAGATGATTTATTTTGCAGGTGAGTAAATTTTGTCTCCACCCGGATGTACACACTTTGTACACCCCCATGTAGGACACCTGTACACCGGGGTGTACAAATGTCCTACACCCGGGTCTACAAAGAATTTGGCAACGAGAAAAAAAATAATTCAACAGTAGCACACCAAGCACATGCTTGTTGCTAATCTTCAGCCCTTTTCCTCACGCTTTCTCTTCTTCCATAACTGCCAGGAGTTGATCACATTTTGCCACAGCACATAAGAGCCCGGGCCTACTGACGCCAACGGATTGAGGTACGTATGCGCCATCCAAATGGCAAGAATAGTATTCTTCTGTCCCAATGACTGTCCCCCGCTTATTCTGTCATGATACACACTTCCTATTGTTTTGCCTAAGAAAAATTGCAAGCAACAAGCCACTAAGGCACCAACGGCAATTAAAATCTCGGTCACGCCATCAGCCGGATTATGAATCAACGAGTTGACTGTTTGTGCCGTAACAATGGCCAGAGAGAATGCCCACAGATAGAAAGCTAATTCGTGATGACTCATTAATTTCCGATGCACTTTAGGTAACAAATGTTGCAAAGCCCAAGCCAGCAAGAACGGGAAGATAAGCAACGGAACCACTTTGCTTAGAATCAGGAAAAAAGATTCATAAAAATCAGCTCCCGCACGGGGTTCAATGACCGGAAAGATAAGTGGCACCGCAATAGCCGCACCGATATTGGCTAAAAGAGTATAAGTGGTTACGCTCGCTGCACTTCCTCCTAATTTAGAAGTAATCACTGCCGCAGCCGTTGCAGTGGGGCAAATAATACAAACAATAATGCCCTCGGCCACCAACTTATTGAAACGATATAGTAATAAATATATTGCCAGAGCACCAAGAATCTGAATACCGAGTAACCAAAAATGAAGTGGACTAATCTTTAAATCCTTGGGTTGCACCTTACTAAAGGTCAGCAGCAACATAACAAAGATGAGCAACGGAGTAACAAATGAAAACAATATAAAAACCTGATAACCAATGGCTCCCACCAACATGGCAATGGGTAAGGTCCAGTCCTTAAAAAACTTAAGCATCGGGAAACATTTTAAAATTCAGTTGCAAAGTAAGACCTTAATAAGGAATAATACTATCTTTGCGGCGATTTTTTAATTTAAAACAGTTTAAAAATGAAAGAAAACAAGTTAACCGGGCGAACAGCCATCCGTTGGAAACAGTTCAACCACAAAACTTACTCTGTCTTCTGTAGTTTGAAGAAAGAAGTCAACATCGGTGTCTTAACAATTGCAACATTGGCTTTTGCCAACGTAAAAATTGCATCGGCACAGAATGACACGATCGGACAACTGAAGAACATGGAGCTGGAAGAGGTTGAGGTTACCGGCACGCGCGTTCCCCTAACCGAGATGCAATCGGCCAAAATGGTCACTGTACTCTCCCGTGATGAAATTCAAGCGGCAGCGGTTCACAGTATCAACGATCTTTTAGAATATGCCGCAGGCGTTGATGTCCGCCAGCGAAGCGAATTCGGTATACAAACAGACATCTCAGTACGGGGAGGTACTTTTGACCAAACCACCATTCTTCTCAACGGGATCAACATCTGCGATCCTCAAACCGGACACAACACCGGAAATTTCCCGGTATCCATCCATGACATTGAACGAATAGAGATACTTCAAGGCCCAGCTGCCAGAGTATTCGGAACCTCAGCCTTTACGGGAGCAATCAACATGGTAACCAAGAAAGCTACTGAGAATCAAATCACCGCCCATTTAACAGGAGGCGGATACGGACTGCTGGGAACCGGTGCAGGGGTCAGCTACACTAACAAAAGGTTCGGGCATCAGCTTTCAACCAATTACAGCCGAAGTGACGGAGCTACCAAAAACAGTGATTTCAATACCCGGCGAGGGTATTATGCGGGCTCATTCAACCACAAGGATGTAAATATGAAGTGGCAGCTTGGGCTAAGTGATCAAAAATTTGGAGCAAACACCTTTTATTCTGCCGCTTACGATAACCAATACGAAGAGACTCGCAAATACATTGCTTCCGTACAGGCACAAACCAAAGGAACAATTAAATTTACTCCGGCTTTCTACTGGAATCGTTCCCTCGATCATTTTCAACTAATCAGGAACACTCATACCGGAGAGAACTTTCACCAGACCGATGTTTTTGGTGCCAGTCTGAACGCTTCGTTCGATTCTTCATGGGGCAAAACTTCCTTGGGTGCCGAGATTCGTAACGAAGGAATATTGAGTACTAACTTAGGCAAGCCTCTTGACGAAGATCAGTACGTAAACATTCCCGGAGAGGACCAGCAATATACCCGGAAAGATAACAGAACCAATGTAGGATACTATTTGGAACACAACATCTTATTCTCTCGGGTTACCGTTTCCATGGGTGCCTTGGCGAATATGAATACGGCACTGGATCATAAGTTTCGCTTCTATCCGGGAATAGACATATCGTACAGGCCAACCGATAACATCAAATTGTTTGCCTCATGGAACATGGCGCTGCGAATGCCTACTTTTACGGATTTGTATTACAAGAGCCCAACCATACAGGGAAATGTAGGATTAAAACCCGAAAAGACTCAGGCTTTCAGTATCGGTGCCAACTACCGGACCGACTATTTCCAATCGTCATTGAGTTCTTTCTACAACAAAGGAAAAGACATGATTTATTGGGTGATGTACTCGGCCGACGACATATACCATTCTGCCAATTTTGAACTAGATAACATGGGAGTGGAACTTTCTTCGTCCATCGACTTCCAGCGACTGACAAACGGAAAGAGTTGGCTGCAAGATTTAAGCATTAATTATGCGTACATCTATCAGCACCGCAAAGACAATGAGGAAATCTATAAATCAAGTTACGGGCTGGAGTATTTGCGACACAAACTGGTGGCACGCCTCAATCATCGTGTGTGGAATAAACTAACAGCCAACTGGGCGTTCCGGTGGCAAGACCGCACAGGCAGTTACATCAAATACAACGAGATGAATCAATCAACCAATCAGTTGGTTCCCTATGCTTCGTACTGCGTGCTCGACCTGAGATTGTCGTGGAATGCACCCAAATATAAACTCTTTGCAGAAGCAAATAACCTGCTCAACCGGACTTACTATGATTTCGGCAACCTGCCTCAACCCGGAATATGGCTGAAAGCAGGCATCAGTTATCAAATCAATCTGTAATCATTAACAAATACCAAAGGCGAGGTGTTATCTCATCCATACACCTCGCCTTTATTTATAGTCTATTAGTAACATATTCTTTGAAGATTAGCGCAAAAAGTCCAAAAGTTAAGGGTAAAAGGTTTAGTTTCGGCAAATTTCTACTACATTTGCAATTAATTACCCTATGAAGCAAGTATATAAATACATATTGTTATTTTGTATTGGCCTCTGGTTGCCATGGCTGCCCGACTGTTCCACTGCTTGGGCCAAAGATTTTGTTGTCGTTATTGATCCGGGGCACGGCGGACACGATCCGGGTGCTGTAGGTAGAATATCTAAGGAGAAGAACATCAACCTGAATGTGGCTCTTAAGTTAGGCAGACTCATCAAGAACAACAATGATGATGTCAAAGTGATTTTCACCCGAAGCACGGATGTTTTTATTCCACTCGACCGACGAGCAGAAATTGCCAATGATGCCAAAGCCGATCTCTTTATCTCAATACATACTAATTCCGTAGCCGGCTCAAGAACTGTAAAAGGCGCATCGACATGGACGCTGGGTCTAGCCAAATCAGAAGCAAACCTGGCTGTTGCCAAACGAGAGAACTCCGTTATTCTGTATGAAAGCGATTACAAGACAAGGTATGCTGGCTTCAATCCTAACTCAGCCGAATCATATATCATTTTTGAGTTCATGCAAGACAAATACATGTCGCAAAGCGTGCACCTGGCTTCGTTAGTACAAAAAGAATTCCGCAATACCTGCAACCGCATTGACCGGGGTGTGCATCAAGCCGGTTTTTTGGTGCTCAAAGCAAGTGCTATGCCTAGCATTTTGGTTGAGCTGGGCTTTATTTCCACCCCCGAAGAGGAAGCGTATCTCAACACTGAAGAAGGTCTCTCATCGCTATCCAAAGGCATATACAGAGCATTTCTCAGATACAAGCGAGAGCATGAAATTAGAATCAACGGTTCCAGCCGTACTGTGATTCCCAAAGATATAGAAGACGATACAACCAAAGCAATAACCGCAGCAGCAGATTCTTCTAAAAAAGACAGTTCATCGAGAGCTTCTCAAAATCAGGAAGTGAAGCAGGAACGAAAAGCGGAGAAAGCCGTAGTTCCACTTGTGGAGACAAACGCTGCAACGAAAGATGAAATTATATTCAAAATACAAATACTAACCTCCTCCAGCTCATTGAAAAGTACCGATAAACGTTTCAAAGGCTTGAAAGATGTAGAGTACTACCAAGAAGGAGGATTGTACAAATACACTTATGGCGCTTCTGCGGATTACAATAAAGTACTCAGAACAAAGCGCTCCATCTCGACCGACTTTAAAGATGCGTTCATTATAGCTTTCAAAGAAGGAAAGAAGATGGACGTAAACGCCGCTATCAGTGAATTTAAAAAGAACAGGAAATAATAAAAAGAAAAAATATGATTGCTAAATATATTACGAAGGAAGTTAAAATAGGCATAGCAAGTATTATCGCATTAGGAGTAGTTGTTTATGGCATTAATTATCTGAAAGGAATCAGAATGTTCAAACCAAGCAGTTACTTTTATTTTAAATACGAGGATGTGAATGCATTAGCTAAATCGAGTCCGGTATTTGCCGATGGCTTTCGCGTAGGTATTGTAAGTGACATATCATACGACTACAACCAGCGTGGCAACGTTGTGGTAGAAGTGGAACTCGACAGAGACATGAGAATTCCCAAAGGTAGTACCGGCGAACTGGTAACAGAGATGATGGGAGGAGTTAGAATGAACATATTACTGGCCAACAACCCTCGCGAAAGCTACTCCGTTGGCGACACCATTCCCGGAACACTTAACAACGGCATCATGGCGGGTGCAGCCGAGCTGATGCCCCAAATAGAGAAAATGCTTCCCAAACTCGATTCTATTTTAATATCTTTAAATACGATTCTTAGTAATCCCGATATTCCAGCTACGCTGAAATCGGTCAGAAACAGCACGGCAAACCTGGAGGCTGCAAGCGGACAAATGAGAAAGCTCATGAATAAAGACATTCCTCAGCTAACAGGCAAGCTCAATACAATCAGTGATAACTTTGTTGTAATCAGCAGCAATTTAAAAGAGATTGATTACGCAGCCACGTTTAACAAGATTGATTCTACCATTCATAACGTGCAGCTAATCACTCAGAAGCTTAACAGCAAAGACAATAGTGTAGGACTACTACTGAATGACCCCGCTCTGTATAACAACCTAAGCACCACCAGTGCCAATGCAGCAAGTCTTCTTGAGGACCTCAAAGCCAATCCGAAAAGGTATGTTCACTTCTCTATTTTTGGAAGAAAACAAAAATAAGATTTTATATTATATAGATTTCATCTAAATAATAGGCTACAGTTATACATAGCCTTAAAAGTAGTCAATCTCCCTTTATAAACGTATTTTAAGAGTTTATGTTATAAAACACAAACGAAAAATACGATGATTAAATAGACTGATTATCAAGGAGTTAAACAAAATCAAGTATCTACAAGAAGAAACAGAACAGTGTCATTCTATAAGTGGCTGAAACAAAAGGATTTATTCCTTCATTGAAAAACGCAAGAAAAAAAGCATTTGTTTTTCTCGAATAAGATTCCCAAATTTGCAATTGTAGAAGTTTTACTTAATTAATAAATGTATTGATGTCGTTATGATTGAAACAAATCATGTCGGCTTATGGAACCGCTGTCTTCAAGTTATTAGAGACAATGTTCCCGAGACGACGTTTAACACCTGGTTTGTCCCTATTGTCCCCCTGAAATACGAGGACAATACATTGACTGTACAAGTTCCGAGTCAGTTCTTTTATGAATTCATAGAAGATAAGTTCGTGGATTTGCTTCGTGCTACTTTATATAAGGTTATTGGAGATGGTACAAAGCTGATGTACAACGTCATGGTTGACAAGAGTTCAAAGACTACTGTTAACCTTGAAGCGAGTAATCGTTCTACCGCCATCCCCAATAAAAGCACGATAAGAGGCGGAGGCAACAAAGCTCCGAACATTCTCAAGGCACCGGCTGTACAGGATCTTGATCCTCAATTGAACCCGGATTATAATTTCGATAACTTTATTGAAGGATACAGCAACAAACTATCGAGAAGCGTAGCCGAAGCCGTGGCTCAAAGTCCGGCTAAAACAGTATTCAACCCTCTTTTTATTCATGGAGCCTCCGGAGTAGGAAAAACTCACTTGGCCAATGCAATCGGAACAAAGATAAAAGAGATTTATCCCGAGAAAAGAGTGTTATATGTATCTGCACACTTGTTTCAGGTACAATATACGGACTCAGTTCGTAATAACACGACAAACGATTTCATCAATTTCTATCAAACCATTGATGTATTGATCATTGATGATATTCAAGAGTTTGCAGGAGTAACCAAAACCCAAAATACTTTTTTCCACATCTTCAATCACTTACACCAGAACGGTAAGCAGCTGATATTGACTTCAGACCGCGCTCCTGTTCTATTACAAGGCGTTGAAGAGCGATTGCTTACCCGTTTTAAGTGGGGTATGGTAGCCGAGCTCGAAAAGCCGACTGTGGAGTTAAGAAAGAATATTCTTAGAAATAAGATTCATAGAGACGGATTGGAGTTTCCACCGGAAGTGATTGAGTATATTGCCGAGAACGTAAACGAGAGCGTTCGAGACCTGGAAGGCATTGTGATATCAATCATGGCACACTCAACGATTTATAACAAAGACATTGATTTGGAATTGGCTCAACGCATCGTTAAGAAGGTTGTTAAGTACGAGACCAAAGCCATAACGATTGATGACATCATTGGTACAACGTGCAAGCATTACGAAATTGAACCTGCGGCAATTTATACTAAATCGAGGAAAAGAGAAGTTGTACAGGTCAGACAAGTGGCCATGTTCCTGGCTAAGAAGCACACTGATTATTCTTCATCCAGAATAGGACAGCTCATAGGCAACAAAGACCATGCAACCGTACTTCATGCTTGTAAAATAGTGAAAGAACTTTGTGAAGTAGATAAAAGCTTCCACTCTGATTTGGAAGCAATAGAAAACACCTTGAAGAAAAGAAACTAAGAAAAATGCTTATTAAGTAAATGCCGGTATAAAATCATGTTTTATACCGGCATTTATATTATATGCTAGTCAAGAAAACCTTGAGCACGCAATGCATTGAGCAAATTCACTGAGGTTGCTTCATTGTCTTTCTTGGTGTACCTCACATCCGTAAACACTTGAGCCAATGTTTCTTTCTTATTCTCTTGAATAAACTTCATATTTTGAGGCAAAGACTCTTTAAACGCATACAACTGATCCAGTTCATCGGGCGTATAATCATGATAGTGCTCTTGATGAATAAGACCCTTAAAAGGCAACCGATCTACCTGGTCAGGTATCTCAGCCGGGTAGCCAAGCGTAATGGTCGTAACTGGAAATACCAGTCGCGGCAACTGAAGAGCATCAATGATAGGCTGAGGATTGTACGTCGTGGTGCCCAGGTAACAAATGCCCAAACCTTTGTCTTCGGCCAGCGTGCAAAAAGTTTGCGCAACCAGCAAGGTATCTACAGCAGCATTCATGAACGACTGAAAATTTTCGTATCCGGGTTCTGCGTTTCTTTGAACGCACCATTGGCTGAAACGTCTGAAATCAGCGCAAAAGGTTAACACTACCGGAGCCTGCTTCACCATCGGCTGATTATAATGCGCAGGAGAGAGCTTCTCTTTCATTTCAACATCCCGGGTAACAATAACGCTGTAAACCTGCATATTACCAACCGTAGAGGCCCGAAAAGAAGTCTCAAGCAAATCATTTAACAATTCATCAGTTACATCAGTCGCCTGATACTTGCGAATGGTTCGTCTATTCTTTATTGATTCCATTGTTTTAGTTTTCAGCAAATATATACCAATTTCACTTCACAAACGAACATCAAATGATTAAAAATACCAAAAAAGAAAAACTATTCATCTGTTTGAAACAAGTAAATTATATATTTTGGATAACTTTAAAGGATATATAAAACCATAAAACACTGATAATCAACTATTTAAATATTCAATTTGGAAAACTTTATTTTTAATATTAAAAACCTATCTATAAATTTGGGAATAACAAAAAACATTCCTAGATTTGCAAATACATTTGTTAACGATAAGTATTACTTCTACACCTTACTTATTATTTTTAATCATCTAAGAAAATAGCAACGTGAAAAAAGAAATTTATTCTTATGAAGAAGCCTTCAAAGAATCTTTACGATACTTCCAAGGCGACGAACTAGCTGCAAGGGTTTGGGTAAACAAATACGCAGTAAAAGACTCTTTCGGAAACATCTACGAGAAGTCGCCGGAAGATATGCATTGGAGAATCGCTAACGAGATAGCCAGAGTTGAAGCAAAATATAAAAACGGTCTGAAAGCAGAAGAACTTTTCACTTTGCTTGATCAATTCAAATACATTGTTCCTCAGGGTAGTCCGATGACGGGCATAGGCAATAATTATCAGGTTGCCTCTCTTTCCAATTGTTTTGTAATAGGTATTGACGGGGCAGCCGACTCATACGGTGCCATCATCAAGATTGACGAAGAACAGGTCCAACTGATGAAAAGACGCGGTGGTGTGGGACATGACCTTTCACACATCCGTCCTAAAGGTTCACCGGTAAAGAACTCTGCACTCACATCGACCGGCATCGTGCCTTTCATGGAGAGATATTCGAACTCTACCCGTGAAGTAGCGCAAGACGGACGACGAGGAGCCTTGATGCTTAGCGTTTCTATTAAGCACCCCGACTCGGAGTCGTTTATCGATGCTAAAATGACAGAAGGCAAAGTTACCGGGGCCAACGTGTCGGTGAAACTGGACGATGCGTTCATGACTGCCGCAACGGAGGGCAAAACGTACGTTCAGCAATACCCCATCAACTCGGCCAACCCCACTACCGTCAAAGAGATTGATGCCTCGGCATTGTGGAAAAAGATTGTTCACAATGCATGGAGATCAGCAGAACCCGGTGTACTTTTCTGGGATACCATTATCAAAGAGTCAGTGCCCGACTGCTATGCCGACCTGGGTTATCAAACCGTGTCGACCAATCCTTGCGGGGAAATTCCGCTTTGCCCGTATGACTCATGTCGTCTGCTGGCCATCAACCTTTACTCATACGTTGTGAACCCATTCAAAGCCGATGCTTATTTCGACTTCGAATTGTTTAAGAAACACGTAGAGCTGGCGCAGCGCATCATGGACGATATTATTGATCTGGAACTTGAAAAGATAGAGCAGATCATCAAGAAGATAGAAGATGATCCTGAAGGCGAGGAAGTAAAACGTGCCGAGCACGTACTTTGGGAGAAGATATACAAGAAGAGCGGACAAGGAAGACGTACCGGTGTGGGTATCACAGCCGAGGGCGATATGCTGGCCGCACTGAACTTGCGTTACGGAACCGAAGAAGCAACCGAGTTCTCCGAAGAAGTACATAAAATAGTAGCTTTGCATGCCTACCGTTCATCGGTACAAATGGCCAAAGAGCGCGGAGCATTTGAAATATACAGTACGGAGCGTGAGGCCAACAATCCATTCATCAACCGTTTGCGTGAGGCCGATCCGGAACTTTACGAAGACATGAAGAAGTACGGTCGCCGTAACATTGCCTGTTTGACTATTGCTCCCACCGGAACAACCAGTTTGATGACACAAACCACGTCGGGCATTGAACCGGTCTTCTTACCCGTTTACAAACGCAGAAGGAAGGTGAACCCCAACGATACGCAAGTACGAGTTGACTTTGTGGACGAAACGGGCGATGCATTCGAAGAATATATTGTATTCCACCACAAGTTTGTTACTTGGATGGAAGCCAACGGATACGATCCGGCAAAGAGATACACTCAGGAAGAGATTGATGAACTGGTTGCCAAATCACCTTATTATAAAGCGACATCGAATGATGTGGACTGGTTGATGAAGGTGAAGATGCAGGGACGCATTCAAAAATGGGTTGACCACTCAATCAGCGTAACCATTAACCTGCCTAATGATGTAGACGAAGACTTGGTTAATCGTCTTTATGTAGAGGCATGGAAATCGGGTTGCAAGGGATGTACCGTTTACAGAGACGGTTCACGCTCGGGAGTGCTCATTGCTGCTACGCCCGAGAAGGACAAGAAAGAGGAACTGCCTCCTTGCAAACCGCCTACGGTAGTGGAAGTACGCCCCACTGTCCTGGAAGCCGATGTAGTGAAGTTCCAGAACAACAAAGAAAAGTGGGTAGCCTTTGTGGGCTTGCTCGATGGCAGACCTTACGAAATATTCACCGGTTTACAAGATGACGACGAAGGTATCCTTCTTCCCAAGAGTGTGACCAGCGGACGAATTATCAAGAGTGTAGACGAGCATGGCAACAAGCGTTATGACTTCCAGTTTGAGAACAAACGCGGATACAAAACCACCATCGAAGGCTTGTCCGAGAAGTTCAACAAAGAATACTGGAACTACGCCAAACTGATCTCGGGAGTGCTCCGCTGGAGAATGCCTATTGAACAGGTCATCAAGTTGGTTGGCTCTTTACAACTCGACAGTGAGAACATCAACACCTGGAAAAACGGTGTGGAACGTGCACTGAAGAAATATATTCAAGACGGTACCGAAGCTCACGGAAAGAAATGTCCCAACTGCGGTAATGAAACGCTCATCTATCAGGAAGGCTGCCTGATATGCACCAGTTGCGGTGCATCCAGATGCGGCTAGAATGGAAAAAGATAACAAAGAAAAGGAATCTCTAGTCGGGTTCCTTTTCTTTTTTCTCATGCAGCACAAACGTTTGCGGACTATTTTGAACGAGTTCAGCAAGGACAGATTTCTAATATCTACAGAATATTTCTATCATTGCACTATCATGAATGGATCAAATTAAATCTAATATATATGATAGTATCATTTAACATCGAATATCGCACCAACTGGGGTGAGGATGTCAGAGTTCTGGGTTCAACAACAGAGCTGGGGAACAATGACCATAAGCAAGCTATTCCCCTCCGTACTACGGACGGTACACATTGGGGCGCCGAAGTGGAGTTATCATATCCTGAAGCAGGAATTGCAAACTATATATACGTCATTTACAAAGAGAATCAAGTGGTCAGAGAAGAGTGGCACGGCATTCAACGCTGTTTGCTTTTGCCTCAAACGACTGATGCCGCGAAGAAAATAACAGTATATGACAGCTGGAAGAATCTGCCGGAGGAACAATATTTCTACAGCTCGGCCTTTACCGAATCATTGCTGGCACACCGCAAACGCGGAGCACTGCCCAAAAGTCACAAAAAAGGATTGATGATAAAGGCTTATGCACCCCGTATCAGTGAGGATTATTGCTTGGCTATCTCGGGCAACCAAACCATTTTGGGCAACTGGGAAGCCGATAAAGCCTTGCCCATGAGCGATGCTTGTTTCCCTGAATGGGTGACCGAAGTAGATGCCTCCAAACTAACATTCCCACTGGAATATAAATTTGTTCTCTATAACAAAAAGGAGAAAAAAGCAGAAGCCTGGGAGAATAACCCGAACCGCTACCTGGCCGACCCGGGCATCAAAGCCAATGAAACACGGGTACTGTCTGACCGATACGTGTACTTCGACACGCCAGCTTGGAAGGGTGCCGGTGTGGCTGTGCCTGTCTTTTCACTGAAATCGGAAAAGAGTTTCGGTGTGGGCGACTTCGGCGATCTGAAGTTACTGATTGACTGGGCGGTTGAGACGCACCAAAAGGTGGTGCAGATTTTGCCGGTGAATGACACCACCATGACGCATAGCTGGACGGATTCTTACCCGTACAGCAGCATTTCCATTTACGCATTTCACCCCATGTATGCCGACCTTAGCCGGATGGGCAAGCTCAAAAAAGCAGCCGACGCCAAACGTTTCAACGAGAAACAAGCCGAACTGAACAGTTTGTCGGTTATCGATTACGAGGCGGTAAACCAAGTGAAGTGGGAATATTTCCGCCTGATCTTTCAGCAAGAAGGAGAAAAGGTATTGGCATCCGAGGCGTTCAAGGAGTTCTTCGAGGCCAATCAGGAATGGCTGCGGCCGTACGCGGCATTCAGCTACCTCAGAGACGCTTACAAAACACCCGACTTCCGGTTATGGCCCAAGTACAACACGTATAAGTCTAAGGAAATTGAGCAGATGTGCCGGCCGGGAACAGCCGACTATCCGCACATCTCCATCTATTATTTCATTCAGTTTCATTTGCACCTCCAACTCTTGGAGGCAACCAACTACGCACGCGCCAACGGCGTGGTGCTAAAAGGTGATATTCCCATCGGCATCAGCCGCAACAGTGTGGAAGCATGGACAGAGCCGCACTACTTCAACCTGAACGGACAAGCCGGTGCCCCACCCGATGACTTCTCGGTAAACGGGCAGAACTGGGGCTTACCCACTTACAACTGGGAAGTGATGGAACAGGATGATTACAGCTGGTGGATGAAACGTTTCCGGAAAATGTCGGAATACTTCGACGCTTACCGCATAGATCACATTCTGGGTTTCTTCCGTATCTGGGAGATTCCGATGCACGCCGTGCACGGATTGCTGGGACAGTTCGTCCCTTCCCTGCCCATGTCGCGCGAGGAAATTGAGAGCTACGGCCTGCCTTTCCGCGAAGAGTTCTATCTCACCCCTTACATTCACGAGTACTTTTTGCAGCAAGTGTTTGGCGAGCAAACAGATTATGTGAAGCAACACTTCATTGAGCCAACCAACACGTGGGAGGTGTACCGCATGCGCGAAGAGTTTGACACGCAGCGAAAAGTGGAAACGTTCTTTGCCGGAAAAACGGATGCCGACAGCATTCGGGTACGCGACGGTCTGTACTCGCTTATTAGTGACGTGCTTTTTGTGCCCGATCACAAAGAACCGCATAAATACCATCCGCGCATCGGCGTGCAGCACGACTTCATTTACCGGGCGCTGAACGATGGAGAGAAAGAGGCGTTCAACCGTTTGTATGATCAGTACTACTACCATCGCCACAATGAGTTTTGGCATCAGCAAGCCATGAAGAAGTTGCCACAGTTAACACAGTCGACCCGCATGCTGGTGTGCGGAGAAGATTTGGGTATGATACCCGATTGTGTAGCTTGGGTGATGAACGATTTGCGCATTCTGAGTCTGGAAATTCAGCGCATGCCCAAGAATCCGGCAGAAGAGTTCGGCAACCTGCACCATTATCCGTACCGCTCGGTTTGCACCATCTCCACCCACGACATGTCCACCCTTCGTGGCTGGTGGGAAGAAGACCGCCAGCAAACACAACGGTACTACAATAACATGCTGGGGCATTACGGAGAAGCGCCGCAGACGGCCACACCTGAAGTTTGCGAAGAGGTGGTTCGCAACCACCTGTACAGTCAATCCATATTCTGTATCCTATCGTTGCAAGACTGGTTGTCGATGGATGGAAACTGGCGCCGGACTGTGGCCGACGAAGAGCGCATCAACATACCCGCTAACCCCCGTCATTACTGGCGTTACCGCATGCACCTCACACTGGAGCAGCTGCTGGGAGCCGAAAGCTTGAACAAGAAAATAACCCATCTCATAGAGCAATCGGCCCGCAACCTTTACTGGTAAGTAGCATCTTCAGCATAAGAATGCAAATATAGAGAGAGCAAAACAGCAAATTATCTCTATATTTGCATTTCTTATTTAAGTCCGTTTGTCATGAAAACAACATCAACCATCTTTCTACAGAACTTGGTTTTCTACGCTTACCACGGTGTAGCGCCTCAGGAAACCGCAGTGGGCAATACCTTCATCATCAACCTGAGTCTGAAAGGCGACTTCGGGCAAGCCATGCAAAGCGATTGCGTGGACGACACGGTAAGCTATGCCGATGTGTTTCTGGCGGTGAAAGAAGAGATGAGCATCCCGTCGAAACTATTGGAGCATGTTTGCGGACGCATTGTGCAAAGGCTTTTCCGTGACTTTCCTCTTATTGAGGAAATCAATCTGAAGCTGGCAAAAACCAATCCGCCCATGGGAGCGGATATTGATGCCGCCGGCGTAGAGGTTCACTGCATCAGGTAAATGGGCCACATCGGCGGGGCAATGGTAAAAGGCTTCACCGCAATGTTCTCAAACCGGCTTTTCTTTTTATCATACAAGAGAGCATTTTTTGTCAAGTGCAGTTTTATGCATTATTAACCATTGCTGGGAATGCCGGAAGCACCGCCTGTGTTTTCGGGAACAACCACTGCCTTTTTGGAATGGCTGGCGGACTTTTCAGAATAGTTGGCCAACTTTTTAAAATCCCCGCCCAACTTTTTAGAAAACATAAAGAGGAATTTAAAAAAGTCCTTGATGTTTTTTGAAAAGATAACGAGCTTTTTCTCCAAAGCCACGAGCAGTTGGACGAATTGCAACGACCAATGGAGGTAATTGCCACGAGCAATGGGGTGAATTGCTGGTAGCAATTTACAAAAATAAAAGGAACAAAGAGCCGGAACAACGGGTTTTGGGGAAGAATAGCTGACCACAGAAACGAAAAAAGGAGAAGCGCCGGCTTCTCCTTTTACGTGCATTATAAATTGAATACACTTTAACTTTACGTTTACAAATATACAACATTACAAACACAAAGTCAAGCTTTTACTCCAAAAAAAATCATTCCTCAACGCCATAAAAAAGCTGTTTACTTCACACGCTTCAATCTCACTGTGTGTATGAGTCTGTGTGACATGCCAAAGTAGTCGGTGCGGTGATGAAATGTTCTGCAAACAACCGGCATTTGTCAGCATACCGACAGACAAACAACAGTGAACGTTTTACTTTAACGTCTTCTTTTTCTTGCTTACAGCCTCAACAATTTCGGTAACCACCGTCTGGTTCTCAAAGCGTTTGGCGTAGCCTGTATAATCGGGACGGGTACGTTCGTATTCGGCATCGAGGAACAGCGGACTAGATATGATATGATCTGCCGTTGAACGATTGCAGCAAAACACAATGTTCTCCACACCCGCCAGTCGGGTCAACGCTTTCACGTCCGTGTCATGCGGCTGAAGTGTCATGGGATCGGTGAAGAAGAAAAGATAATCAATCTCGCCGTCAACAATGCGCGAACCCATTTGCTGGTCGCCCCCAAGCGGACCCGATTTCAGAATGGTAAAGTCCCACTCCACCTCCGGGTGCTTTTCTTTCAGCGCAGCAAGTATAAGAGTTCCTGTAGTTCCCGTACAGTAAAATTTATGTCCCACGAGCAATTCGGAGTTCCATACCGCCCATTCAATAAGATCCTTCTTCATGGCATCGTGAGCCACCAAGCCGATTTTTCTGATTAGTTTTTCCATAATAATTTGTCTGTTTACTGATAAATGTTTCGTTGCCTATGTTTATATTATAATTTCAAGGAAGAAAAGCTCTTTCGTCCCTTTGCATAGAACTGCACCAAGATACTGCTTTTTATTTGTTCGGGAATGGAATGAAGAATTGTTTTTTTCATATTTTCATCCCGTGACGCCCTAAAATCTTTCCTGATAGCAGCATATTCACGTCTTGCCGCCAACACAGCACGAGCGTTGGGCAGCTGTCCCTTCAACACAAAAGCGAGGGCTGCCACATAATCGAGCACCATCCTGGCGCGCATCACCGGCACCAGTTGATCGGCCGGCAAGTTCTTGTACAGCATGATGAGGTTGTTGCGGAAGTTGAGAAACGTTTTGCGCGGATTTTCCTTTTTCAACGTAGCCCCCCCCACATGAAAGACCGTGCTTTGCGGCACACAAACAATGCCGCGACCGCGGGCACGCAAGCGCCAGCACAAGTCAATTTCCTCCATGTGCGCAAAGAAACGTCCGTCGAGTCCGCCTGCATCGCGGTAATCTTTCAGGCGAATAAAAAGTGCCGCACCCGTAGCCCAGAACACCGGTATCGGTGCATCATATTGTCCGTCGTCCTTTTCCACCGATGAAAAAATGCGTCCGCGGCAAAACGGATAGCCATAAGCATCTAAGAACCCGCCGGAAGCGCCGGCATATTCAAAGTAAGCTTTGTCTCGCCAACTGCGTATTTTGGGCTGACAAGCAGCCACTTCGGGGTGCACATCCATGTAGGCAGCCAGCGGTTGCAACCAGCGAGGCTCCACGGCCACGTCAGAGTTGAGCAGCACCACGTACTCGGCTTCCACCTGTTGCAAGGCGAAATTGTACCCATCGGCAAAGCCATAATTTTTTTCCAGACGGATGATGCGCACAGACGGGAAATCCGTTTCCAGCAAAGCAACCGAGTCGTCGGTCGACGCATTATCGGCCACACAAATTTCCACGCCGCCATCGGCAACGGAGTGCTCAATGACCGAAGGCAGGAAGGTGCGGAGCATTTCACTTCCGTTCCAGTTCAGAATGACAACTGCTATTTTATTCATGCGTTTATTTTAAGGGTTGTTTGTGTTTCCAGCGTTTGTGCGACCAAAACCAGTAGGCCGGTTCGCGTAAAATGGTTTGTTCAACGTGGCGTACAAACATTTCGGTTATCTCACCATCGGCGGTTTCTTTGGGATGTTCGGTCATTAACACGAACGTAGCCTCGCAGTATCCGCGTTTTTCTTTCTGCAACTCACAATAAAAAACCGGGTAGTTCATCATGCGGGCAATGCGTTCGCCGCCATCCATGAACGAGGTCTCTTGGTTGAGAAAGGTAGTCCAGAAGTGCAAACTCTGGAGGTTGGGCGATTGATCGGCCACCAGTCCCAAGGCAAGTTTCTTGCCTGCATGCCTGGCTCTGATGACTTCGCGCGCCGTATCGTGTTTGGGCACATTATAGCCTCCGAAGCGGGAACGTATGTTTTGAAAGAGCTTATCTACATAAGGGTTGCGGAGTGTTTTGTAAACCTGCATGGGTATGTCTTCGGGTTTCATGTACATTCCCATGCCGATTGTCCACTCGAAATTGGCGTAGTGCGGCATCATCACCACAATGCCGCCGTACTTGTCGATCATTTCAAGGTATTGCTCCGTGTTATGGAACTTCATGCGTTGGTGCAGCTCGTCGACGGGCATCTTGAGCATCTTCAGGCTTTCGAGCATGTAGTCGCAGATGTAGTGGTAAAACTTGCGTTCAATAGCCAGCAGCTCCTTTTCCGTCTTCTCGGGGAAGGAGTTCTTAAGGTTACGCCACACCACCCTACGCCTGTAACGTGCCAGCTTATACATGAGCACATAGAGCAGATCCGACAGCACATAAAGGGCTTTCATGGGCAATGAGGCCAGTAGCCACATGCCCAGGTAAATAAAAAAATAGACTAATCTAGACATTCCAATTATTTATTTACTATGGTGGCCTGCAAAGCCGTACCATCTTCATTAAAATCACCCAGACGAACCTGCACTACTTCGTTATCTTTCGCCTCAGTATCTTGCAGCTCTATGCGAATGTAGTTCGTGGTAAAACCGTGCATCGGACTTCCGGCTTTGGGTTTCTCGAGCAGCACGGGCCATTCCTGACCGATAAAGCGCGCATAGAATTCCCGGGTCTTTTCGTCCGACAGTTCAAGCAACAGCTGACTGCGCTTGTGTTTTTCTTCGCTCGTAACCACGTGGTCAATTTTCAATGCCTGCGTTCCGGGGCGTTCCGAGTAACTGAACACGTGCAGCTGCGACACATCCAGCGATTTGATGAAGGCATACGCCTGCTCAAAACACGCATCGGTCTCCCCTCTTGTGCCCACAATCACGTCAACTCCAATGAATGCATGCGGCATCAACGCTTTTATTTTCTTCACCTTTGAGGCAAACAACGCCGTATCGTATTTACGGTGCATCAGCTTCAATACTTCGTCACTTCCCGATTGCAGGGGAATGTGGAAATGCGGCATAAACCTTTTCGACCGCGACACGAACTCAATGATCTCATCCGTCAGCAAGTTGGGCTCGATGGAAGAGATGCGGTAGCGTTCAATACCCTCCACTTCATCCAATGCCTTCACCAGCTCAAAGAAAGTTTCTCCGGTTGTTTTTCCGAAATCGCCTATGTTTACGCCCGTAAGCACAATCTCTTTTCCACCTTCGGCAGCCGCCTGAGCTGCTTGTTTCACTAACGACTCAATGGTTCCGTTACGGCTTCGTCCGCGGGCAAACGGTATGGTGCAGTACGTGCAATAGTAATCGCATCCGTCTTGCACCTTAAGGAAATAACGCGTACGGTCGCCCCGCGAACAAGAAGGAGCAAACGAACGGATATCTTTCAGCACGGAAGTGTGCGCCTCACCCGACTCGTTTTTCTTCAAATCGCCCAGATATTGCATAATATCTGCCTTTTGTTCGGCACCCAACACCAAGTCGACTCCTTCAATCTTTGCCACGTTATCAGGCTTCAGCTGGGCGTAACAACCCGTAACCACCACGAAAGCGCCCGGGTTTTCTTTCACCAACTTATGAATAACCTGCCGGCACTTCTTGTCGGCCATCTCCGTAACCGAACAAGTATTCACTACACAAATATCAGCCTTTTCACCTTTTCGTGCAGTACGTACGCCTGCTTCACGAAGTATTTTACCTATTGTAGATGTCTCTGAGAAGTTCAATTTGCAGCCTAAAGTATAATAAACTGCCTTTTTATCCTGAAATACAGTTGTATCAATCATACATTAATAAACAAAAAATATGGCGCAAAGGTACACATTATTATAATTAAAATTTGTTATACAGCCTAAGAGTTAACCACTCAGGGCCACCAAATGTGGAACTTTATTTCTATTTTTGCACAATATACCAAAATTCGTGCAATGATTAAAGAGAATTTTATCAAACTCTACGAGAATAGTTTTCGTGAGAATTGGGACCTTCCTTGTTACACTGACTACGGTGAAGATGTAAATTATACGTATGGTGAAGTAGCCCGTGAAATAGCCCAACTGCATTTGTTGTTTAAACATTGCAGCATCAGGCGCGGCGAGAAGATCGCTATCATAGGAAAGAATAATTCGCGCTGGTGCATTGCCTACATGGCAACCATCACTTACGGAGCGATTGTGGTTCCTATTCTGCAAGATTTCAATCCCAATGATGTGCATCACATTGTGAATCATTCCGAATCTGTTTTCCTTTTTACCAGTGATACCATTTGGGAAACATTGGAGGAGGAACGATTGAGCGGGTTGCGTGCCGTCTTTTCACTAACTGATTTTCGCTGCCTGCATCAGCGCGACGGAGAAACGGTGCAGAAGTTCCTCAAGCATATCAACGAAGAAATGCAGCAAACGTACCCCAACGGCTTTCAAAAAGAAGATATTCAATACACCACATTGGGCAATGAAAAGGTGATATTGCTCAACTACACTTCGGGAACCACCGGTTTCAGTAAAGGGGTAATGCTTACGGCCAACAACCTGGCAGGTAATGTTACTTTCGGAATCCGAACGGAATTACTTAAAAAGGGCGACAAAGTACTTTCTTTTCTGCCTTTGGCACATGCTTACGGCTGTGCGTTCGACTTCCTCACTGCCACTGCCGTAGGAACACACGTCACTCTTTTGGGCAAAGTTCCCTCACCGAAAATCATCATGAAGGCTTTTGAGGAGGTCAAGCCCAATCTCATCATTACCGTGCCGCTGGTTATTGAGAAGATCTATAAGAATGTCATTCAACCTCTCATCAGCAAAAAGGGAATGAAATGGGCGCTCAGCATTCCTTTACTGGACAACCAGATTTACGGTCAGATTCGCAAAAAACTCATTGAGGCGCTGGGTGGTCGCTTCAAAGAAATTATTATTGGCGGAGCAGCCATGAACCCCGAAGTAGAAGAGTTTTTCCAGAAAATTAAATTCCCTTTCACCATCGGATATGGAATGACGGAATGCGGACCGCTTATCAGTTACGCACCGTGGAATGAATTTGTGCGCACTTCGTCGGGTAAAATTCTCGATATCATGGAAGCACGTATATATAAGGAGAATCCCGAATCGGAAACAGGTGAGATACAGGTAAGGGGCGAAAACGTAATGGCCGGCTACTACAAAAACCCCGAAGCTACCGCCGAAGTCTTCACCGAAGACGGATGGTTGCGCACCGGCGATTTGGGAACGATGGACGGCAACGGCAATATATTTATCCGTGGAAGAAGCAAAACTATGATTTTAAGCTCTAGCGGACAGAATATTTTCCCCGAAGAAATTGAGGCACGCCTTAATAATATGCCATTCATTCTTGAAAGTCTGGTTATTGAGCGCCACAAGAAACTCGTTGCTCTGGTTTATGCCGATTATGAAAGTCTGGAATCTCTGGGACTGAACCACACTGAGCACTTAAAAACCATTATGGATGAAAATCTCAAGAGTCTAAATAATTCAGTGGCGGCCTACGAAAAGGTAAGTGAGATACAACTTTATCCCACCGAATTTGAGAAAACACCCAAAAAGAGTATAAAAAGGTATCTTTATAATAGCATCGTCGAAAAATAATATGTTGTTAAACATGCCTGAAAATCAGGGGATAAGGAGCATGAACAAAAAAAAATAAAAAAAAATCGGCAAAAAGAGTACAACATATCAAAAAAGTCTATACATTTGCATCGTTTTAATAAGCAATTGATTGTATTACAGATTTAAAAAAGCAAAGAAAATGAAAAAATTAATTTTAATGTTCGCAGCTATCGCAGCAGTATCTTTCGCATCATGTGGTAACAAACAAGCAGAAGCTGAAAAAGCTAAAGCTGATTCAATCCGTATCGCTGATTCAATCGCAGCAGTAGAAGCAGCAGCAGCTGAAGCAGCTGCAGCAGCAGCTGATACTACAGCTACTGATAGCGCAGCAGTTGTAGCTGAGTAATCTCAGAACAACTCAAAAATTTAAAAAGTCTGTGGTGCTAAGCACTACAGACTTTTTTTATGCACTCATGCAAAAGAATAATCAGTAAGCAAAGAAGCACTTCAAGCTTAAGCATAAAAAAATGGGCACCCAAAAGGATACCCATTTATATTATGTGTCGGAGTATAATTACTCAGCAACTACTTCAAAAGCAACTTCTACTGACACTTCCTTGTGAAGCTTAACTACTGCTTTGTAAGAACCAACTTCTTTAACAGCGTCCTTAACAACAATAGTTTTTCTATCGATTTCGAATCCAAGCTTAGACAACTGCTCAGCAATTTGAATATTACCTACAGAGCCAAAGATTGTACCGGTAGAACTTACTTTAGTTGCAATGGTCAATGAAACACCTTCCAATTTCGCAGCCAGTTCTTCAGCATCTTTTTTAATCTTTTCAAGCTTGTGTGCACGCTGCTTAAGGTCTTCAGCAAGCATTTTCTTTGCAGAAGGAGAAGCAATAACAGCTTTTCCGGTAGGGATTAAGTAATTACGACCGTATCCAGACTTAACTGTAACGATGTCATTCTTATAACCCAAGTTTGCTACATCTTCTTTTAATATAATTTCCATACTTTTCCTCCTTACAATTATTTCATCATATCAGTTACATATGGCAACAACGCCAAGTGACGAGCTCTTTTAACAGCCTGGGCAATTCTACGCTGGAACTTCAAAGAAGTACCTGTGATGCGACGTGGAAGAATCTTTCCTTGTTCGTTAAGGAACTTCTTCAAGAATTCAGGATCTTTGTAGTCAATGTACCTAATACCGCTCTTTTTGAAACGACAGTACTTTTTCTTCTTAACATCTACTGAGGGCGGAGTTAAATATCTTATTTCAGATTGATTTTGTTGTGCCATGATTAATTTTCCTCCTTTTTAGTTGATTTTACACTTCTTCTCTTAGCAGCATATTCTGCAGCGTACTTATCCATTCTGAAAGTTAAGAAACGGATAATGCGTTCATCACGACGGAAGTTAATCTCCAGCTTCTCAATAACAGAAGGCTCAGCATTAAACTCAATCAGTTGATAAAAACCAGTTGACTTCTTTTGAATGGGATAAGCCAATTTCTTAAGTCCCCAGTTCTCTTCATTAATAATCTCAGCACCTTCTTCAACAAGAAGAGCTTTGAATTTCTCTACCGCTTCCTTCATCTGTACATCAGACAAAACGGGAGTCAAAATGAAAACGGTTTCGTATTGATTCATACTCATTTAATTAAAAAAATAATTTTGTTTTTAAAATCAGTGCGCAAAGTTAGCCATTTTATTCTGAACCACAAATAATTAATCTTTTTTTGTATCTTTCCCACTAGGAATTCTAAAAGAAGAAAACTATCTTTGTGAGGTTGCTTAAACAATAATTTAATGACAGAACAGTTTAATTTTGATATTAATTTGATCTTCGCCATTTTAAATGGCAAAGTATCAGCAGCTATTAACCGAAAGTTATACCGAAACTTCCGGCTAAACGGCCTGGAGATGACTCCGGAGCAGTGGACTGTAATGATATACCTTTGGGAGAAAGACGGGGTAACTCAGCAAGAGTTATGCAATGCGACTTTTAAAGATAAACCTAGCATGACCCGACTTATTGACAATATGGAACGGCAACATCTTGTGGTTCGCATAAGCGACAAAAAGGACCGGAGGAACAATTTAATCCACCTCACTAAAACGGGGAAAGACATTGAGCCACAAGCTCGCATAGTTGTAAGTAAAACCTTAAAGGAAGCTTTACAAGGAATTGAGGTTAAGGATTTGCAGATAAGTCAGGATGTGCTGAAAAAGATCTTTTTAAACATCAAAGACTAATCAAACCGAGAAAGGAATTGAAAGCAAAGAAGCTAACAATTTGAGATGTTTAATGTTTTTTTTGCATAAATAATTTCATGCGTTAAATAATAATGCTTTTCTTTGCGACTAGAAAATAATAATCGATTAAAAGACACACGTAATGAAGGCTTTTTTGAAAAATTTGGGACTAATCCTGATTATACTAGGAACAGTTATACTGATAGCTTGTTCCGTTACAGGAAATGTTAATAACAATGCTATCTTGCTTACTGCAGCCGCATTGGTTGTAGTTGGAGTTATCTCTTATATTGTTATCAATAAAAGAATAACTGACTAAGCTCGTAAAGCAATCAGGAATAAAAAAAGCCGGAACATGTTCCGGCTTTTTTTATTCCTGATTG
>ERZ894229.78-NODE-78-length-107565-cov-176.383_pt1 | contig 107565 bp, 103 predicted proteins | sample MGYA00380295_ERZ894229 | MGnify/ENA primary metagenome ERZ894229 (study PRJEB32331, sample SAMN06328479) | human gut metagenome | biome: human gut microbiome; feature: stool | host: Homo sapiens | collected 2014-09-17 ...
GCTTACTGCCACTCTTAAAATTTTAGAACGTGGTCTTGACAAGGGGCCCATTATAGACTTCGCCATGTTGCCGCCTCGGAATGGGGCTCAAAACGCTATATGGACATGGAGCATCTATTCAAGATGGAAATTGAGCAGCCAAATGACGAGGAAAATCCATATATCTGATTACGATATTTACTGGCGGATGAAATGAATTTGCGAAAGAATCTTGACACTACCGAGTTTTCCCTTCGCGCTGGCTCAGGACAGGAACACTCAGTGCCAAACTGACGAAGCAATGGCCGTTCACATAGGTTTTGCCCGTATGGCAGGCATGGTCATGCAGTAAGGAGACGGCATCAAACTTCTTACCGAACTTCGGCACTGTCGTATCATCGACGATGAGGAAGACCGGCTCATTCTGTAAGGCCGCTGGACTCAGGCTGCAAGCCAATTCCGCAATTTGCAGGCGTAGAGAACGACTCGTCACTGTTTTGCTCCGAAGGTGCCCGGTAAATAACTAACTTTGAGTCAGAATACATATGCAGTGCCTGTTTGCGTAGGATAATTATCCTTGCTTACCGCATTGAACAAACCAGTTAGGAGATATCTTTGACAAAGTCTACGAGCAATAAATCATATCTTAAATTCACTCACTAGTACTTTCATTTTTAACATAGTTCACATCAGCCTCTGCCTGGCGTCGCGTACATCCAATCCGATTTACAATTGAAACTTTTATTCCTTCGTCTGTATTATTGGCAGGATTATCAATAATTTCTCGAACCGTTCTTAAATTTTCTTCAATAAATGGGAAGCCCTTTAACTTTACCATTATATATTACACCTCTCTATTAGTTCTCTTTTGAATCTACTGTATTCTTTATTTTTTGTGAAATAGCATCTCTTAATTGAGTGCTGCTTGTGCTTTTGGTATACGGAAAATATACGATTTCAACACCTTTATCTTTAAAATATTCTTCATACCGTTTAAATCGTTCTGTTCCTTTGTAATCAGATCCAACGAATAATTTGTCATAATGCCACAATGACCAAGCATCAGAATCTTCGGGACAAGAATCGACAACTTTATCAACGTACTTGCACGCTCCAACAATTGCTTTTCGTTCTTCTAAAGGAATAAAGGTTTCCTTACCTTTCCATTTCCCACTTGAATGAACGCCGACAATTAAATAATCGCATTGTTTTTTTGCTCTGCGCAATAAGTTTAAGTGTCCAATATGGAAGAGATCAAAAGTTCCCGATAAATAGCCAATTTTAACACGTCTCTGATTATCTAATCGACCGCTTTCTTTTTTATATTCATAACTGTGTATTCCATATCCATGAGGATCATCATGATACCATTGAAGAATACGCTTGAAAGTCTCTTCGTACTGAGGTATATAACGTAATTCCCTAGCAAAAATTCTATTAACGATTTCTTCTGCTAGAGGAGCCATTAAATTAAGGTCATTCTGTCCCCCATAAAAGTGAGAGCCTTTAAAGGAAGCTGGACTAACATCAAGAATCCTATTAGGACTGCCATAAGCTTCTAATTCAATATTCACAGATTCAACAAATCGGACAATTGCAGCTTTAGCTGCTGCATAGACTGAGGCACTAGGTGATGCCATCCATCCGCTAATACTGCCCATGACGCCAGCATAAAATGTTTTATCGTCCAAAATTCGCTCATAAAAAATGCGGAAAATTTTCAATGTGCTTACAGTATCTATCGTCAGCATCTTATCTATTTCTGCCGTATGATGAAATTGAAAATCCGCAATACGGCCAATGCCTGCTGTTACCATAAGCAACTCAACATTTTCATCCGAAGCAAGATTGTATAAAAGGTCTTCGTTTAATGCCAATAGATCACAATAGTTATAGTGATATCGGCTGGGATATAACAGATCTTCTTTCGGATTCTCTCTGTCACAAATTTCAACAAAATACCCAAGATTAATTAATTTACTGCTGATTGCAAGACCAATTCCATTACTGCCACCAACAACTACTGCTTTTTTTTCTTTCAATGAAAGTCAAGCCTCCTTATGTATAATAAAATATTAAATTATACTATAATAAAAATTATTCTTTTTTAAAATATTGCATTATGTACTCAACAACTCTAGATGAAGCTTTTCCATCAGCAATCGCACCAGTGAAATTTTTATAGTGTGTTATCATTTCATGATATTTATTTTTATCAAAGTTTAAAATATCATTAATTAAATCTTCCTCATTTCTATTTTTATTCCATGGAATTTGAAAAAACAAAGGCGTTAATTTTCTATTTTCTTTTATATAATTATCAAGATCCTTTGTATACAAAAACACAGGTTTATTACTAATAAAAAAATCATGATAAATGGAAGAATAGTCTGTTATTACTGCATTAGAAATGGCAATAAGTTCTTGTACATCCCCGTATGAAGACACATCTATTATTTTTGCATCACTATGAACGTTATAATTTTTTACATTAGGATGTAATCTTAATAGCATAATCCAATCGCTATTAAACCGTTGCTTCAAGGCATCTAATATACTTGAAAAGTCTAAATCATAGGCCTTTGTGCTACCATCATTTCGAAAAGTGGGCGCATATAATAAAATCGATTTATTTTTAGGTATTCCTAATGATTCACGTATTGTATCCAAATGGCTTGTATCGTCTTCAAACAAAACATCTTCTCGTGGCATACCAGTTTCTATAATATCACAAGTACATTGAAATGCATCACGATACAGTTTTGTATTATTAGGTCCATCTGAAATAAAAACATCGGTCATCTTTGTACTCAATTTGCTATCATGTATATACGATTTTGACAACATATCATCAATTTGTCTTTCAATATATTTAAAGGCATGACTGCCATGCCAAGTTTGTATAATAATTTGCCCTTTTTTCTTTTTCATTTTCCCTGGCAATACATTATTAGTATTAATAATAATAACATGTGCTGTGGCTAACTCATAAAAACATCGCAAACCATGAATCGATATTTTTCGAACTTTAGGTGGTAAAATAGCATTCATATCTTCTAACATCCATACACAATCCACTGCTAATTTTTGTCGTAAAATTTCAGAACAAATATATTTAGGATTATCTCCATATCCTTTCCCATTAAAATTGATAAAAACGATTTTATTCTTATTGATTTGAAAAAAATAAAAAAAATATTTAGGGGCTCCAAAAATAGCTTTTCTTAATGGTATTGGTATAATTAATTTTAATATATTTTTAATCATCATTTTTTATCACATCCATCATACATAAAATTCATTTAATCCGCCGCAAAATAAACTCATAAACTTGTTCGGCACCTTGCATATGCATTATTTTAGCAATCAAAAAATACCCAAAAAGACTAATAACCCCTTCAATAATCAAGAAAAGCAATGTATGCGGAAGCACTTGTTGTAATTCTTGTAGTATTATAAAAATAATCCCTGAAATAAAAAATGGCCCCATAATATCTTTCACCTGTTGGAATACTCCATAATTCAATAATTTTTTATTCGGAATTGAATTAAGAGAAAAGGAAATAATACCATAAAGCGCATTACCAGCAATAACTGCTAAGGGACTAATCATAACGCCAATAACCAATATAACAAACCAAAATGGTTTTTTTATGAATTCCAATTCTAATGTAATATCTGCGCGTCCTAAAGCCGATATTGTCTGCAAATTAATCATGCTTAAAATAGCAAAGCACTGCCCCAAGCATGCCCATTGCAGATATGGAACGCTATCAATCCATTTATCAGTTAAAATTACAGTAACAAGCGTATCTGACGTTCCTGCTAAAACAGCCATCAATCCAGTAATCACAAAACTCCCAAGTATTAACGCTTTCTGCACAGCATTCCGTACTGATACAGCATCATTTTTTAAATGAGAAAAAGTTGGAAATAACACACTTTGAACGGTTGTCGAAATATTTCCAGAAATAACCATTGGAAATTGTTCACCTCGATTAGCAAAGGCTAAATCAGCTGGCGTATAATAACGCCCAATTAAAAAGCTACGTAACTGCTCAAAAAAAGTACCAATAAAACTCGTTGCCATCGTACGCCAACTAAAGCCATACAAGGATTTAAAAGCACGGTTACTAAAATGAAAACTTGGACGCCATGGAATAAGATAATGCAAAACTACTGTATTCATAACAGTCATAGAAAGATTTTGCCCTACTAGTGCCCAAACACCAAAACTACTATAAGCCATCGCCAGACCCACAATACCTGAAAAAATCGTTCCACTTAAGGTGGAAAAAAAGAATTTTTTAAAAATCATTTGCTGTGAAACATAAGCCTGTTGAATAGAGTTCATAGCGGAAATTGGTAATCGTAGCCCCAATACTCGCAATACAATAGTCAATTCTGGTGTATGCATCAACACGCTAATATATGGAGCTAACAAAAATAAAATACCATATAATAGAAGCGAAAAAACTACACTAGCCCAAAACATCGTAGAAAATTCAATTTCATCATATTCTGACTTTTGAATTAGCGCCGTTCCTAACCCACTGGTTACAAAAACTTCAGATAACGCCACAAAAATCATCGTTATGGCAATAAGCCCATATTGTTCTGGTAACAGTAATCTAGCTAATACAATAGATACAATAAAGCTAACAATCTGTGATGAACATCGCTCCAAAAACCGCCATAGCATTCCACGCCAAGCAGCAGACGCTATATCGTTTTGTGACATCATAAGTAATAACTTCCTTTACCAAATATTTCTCTATAAATTTTATACTTACCATACGTTAAAGGTATATTAAACTATGCTTTTATATAAACCGATAAAAGTATAGTACAAAATTTCAAAACCAGTTGTCGTAAAAAAAGAAACTATTGTTTCAGTAATATCAGTGGCCATTTTGAATTCAATTACATTTGGAATCAATGGAATAATCATGAGTCCTAACATTAAATGAATTGCCCTTTTAAAAACAGGGATTCCCATTTCCATTAATGGGACAAAAATAAGAGGAGAAAAAAGAACAACAACAGCTTCAAAACGCCAAAATGCCCCTGCAACAATATACAAACATCCTAAAGCTCCAATACCAACTAAATATAAATAACTAACCATCGGCTCATAAAAAGGATCCTTTAAGTTTTTGTTCTTTCTCACATATGATTTTGCAACAAATAACAATATTATAATAAGAACAATAAAAAAGGTCCCATATGCCCGATTGATAAAATCAAAAATTCCCGGATTAACATCAATAGCATCATTTAAATAAGCATACGCCATATTAATTGCATTGGAAAAAGTCAGCCCAATCAAACTACTTCCAAATAAATCTATATGTTCATAAAAAAATGTAATGAAAGCTGGTACTAAAGCAGCTACGATAGCAATTCCACGTCCAAGCTTTTTTACTAATACCTGCAAAATTCTAAATAATAAAATAACAATTGCAGAAGAGTGCAAGCCTATCGGGATAATATATAGAACATAAGTTAATAAATTTTTCTTTTTTTGAACTAAATCTCGATAAGTAGCAAAAGAAATAATTACATATGAAAATACGCATCTTATATTATTTATAATAGAAAATGGCGATATAACAAATAACGCTATTAATAATAATTCACATACTTCGGCAACTGTAAACTCTCTCTCCGAACGATTAATACAATCAAAAATAACATAACTTACAAGACCATAAACTCCCAATGCGCTCATATAAGGCAACATATGGACATTGCCAGTCAATTTAACAAAATAAAACCAAATATCCTTAGTATATGAAGTTCCATTTCCTTGTTCAAGGATATATAATAAGCTAGAGCCAGTATAGTAGTTTAATTGATAAAAATATCGAGTAAGATCATATTCGCCACGTAAGATAAGAGCATATCCACAAGTTGCCGCAATAAAAGCAATAGGAATATACATTTTCTTGAAATTCTCAGGAAATTTATGATTAAAATTTCCTATTAACAATATCAATATAATAAAAAAACCAATAGCCGGGCATATAAATGTTATCAACGAAAGAACTGCCATTATCCGTTCCTCCACTATTAAAGATATTTAAACAAAAGAGCAAATTTCTTTTTCAACACATAAAACCATTTAAAAAGAAAACACGTATTAGTGCGCAATAAAAAATCCCAAAGCCGACATTTGCAAGGCATTTCTGCACAAAAATAAATACTTGGAGTATTCATCACAATAAACTTTCTGAAGTTTTCTAGTTGTTTCTCTCCCAAATCAACCGTATTATCATTTAGATATCTTAGATAAAAACCATAAGACTGTATTGTATAAACACAAGAAATAGTTTTCATAATATTCAAATGATGTTTTTTAGACCAAGATATATATTCTTCTGCTGCTAAAATGCTATCTTTTAAATTTTGCGGCCCAAAATTTGCCATTATACTCTGACTTCTCTGTACATAATAATATAAAAATTCTGGAATAACCGTAATTTTTTTTGATGCATAAATAAGCTTATACGTTGTAAACTCATCCTCATGTAGCTTCCCTACCGGATATCGAATATGTTCTGGCGTAAAAAACACATCTCGCCGATACATTTTATTCCACGCAACAGTTAATTCAACTTTCTTCGTTTTAAAGAATAAATCCAACATTTCCAAGTTTGAATATACTCTTTCTACATCACCAGTAATTAATGGAGTTCTAATTTCTCTATCCGGATATTTTAAAATAAAACCACACATCACCATGTCCGAGTTATTTTTTTTTGCAGCTAATATCATTTTTTCACACATATCAACCGATATATAATCATCACTATCTACAAAAAGGATATAATCTCCTGTAGCTGCTTCAATGCCCACATTTCTTGCATCTGACAGCCCTCCATTGGGTTTATGAATTACCTTAATACGAAAATCTCGTTTTTTCCAATCATCACACAGCTTCGGACATTGATCAGGTGATCCGTCATCCACTAAAATAATTTCTAAATTTGTATATGTTTGGACTACTATAGATTTAATACACCTATCTAAATATAACTCTACTTTATAAATTGGAATGACCAAACTTATTTTACTATTATTATCATTCATTTTCAAACTACTCCCCTATAATATGGCGATACTCATACGCATGCATATACAAGTAACAACTTTCTGCTAATAGGCATTTTCCATTTTAATAAATTCCAAAAATTATCGCGCACTATTTTCTTTAAATTCTCGTATCTTTTATTTAACAGAAAGTCAGTTTTGTCATATCCAAAAAGTTTCATTTTAGTTAATATAGTAAAATTGGAGCGAATAAAATTTAAATAAGCATAGTGACCAATACTAGGATAATTTTTTTCAATATCTTTCCATATATTATAAAACGAATCAATGTATTCAAAATCTTTTTGAGTAACTGGGCTTTTTGTTACTCCACTTTTATTAATAAAATAATTATACAGAGGAACATTAATAACCGCAGTAGTTTCGCTTTTTTTTATGAAATAATATGATGCCATAACATCTTCTGAAATTGTTCCTTCTAAAAATTTAAACCCACTTAAAATATTTCTATCAATCAGTTTAATGCACACACTAATCATAGAATTATTCCCATGTACTCGAAAAAATTGTTCAAACATATACAACTGATTTTTAATCTCTGGTTTTAAGCCTTTACTCCTAAGAGGCATTTTTTCCCTATCATCTTCTCGGACTCGCATATCACACATAGCTACTTGGACTGAATGTTCTACCATAGCGTTATATAGCACTTGATACATTTCGGGTTCAATCCAATCATCACTATCAATAAATCCTATATACTTACCTTCTGCAACAGATAAACCGGCATTACGAGCTGCTCCTGCTCCAGCATTTTTTTGATGGATAACCTTGATTCTTGAATCTTTTTTTTCCCATTCATCACAAATAAAACCAGAATTATCTTTAGATCCATCATCAACTAAAATTAATTCAAAATCAGAAAAAGTTTGGTCTATTATAGAACGTATGCATCTGTCTAAATATTTTTCAGTATTATATACTGGCACAATCACACTAATTTCTGGCATGATAAGAATCCTTTCATTGCTAATCTATTTATTAACTTAATTAATAAATCAATCAAATTTCGCCAATTTCTCTATAATCACTTTATCCACATCCGTATCAAACTTCCGAGCCATTAAGTATCCAGAATTTTTCATAGCATCATAATCGGCTATCGTCAGTGTATTAGGACTATTTTTAATTTTTCCATCTCGGCTAGTCCAATCAACATAATGCAAATAATTATGTCTCGTATTTTTATATGGAGATGCCATCAACAAGGTTTGAAAAATTGATTCATCTGGATTCAATGAGTTTAACAAATATTCAGAAAAACTAGGATATTCTTTCAAATAATCGAACATCCAGTTAACAAAGTAATCTGAAAGACAGACCCACGAATGTTTATATGCATCTAGATGTGCCGTATGGCCAGGGCCGAAATGCACGGAACAAATCAATATTTTCAAGACATTCCTCTCTCCCTTTTAGTTGCAATAATTCGCAATTATAAAAAATGTTTTTTCATACCTCTTATAATATAATAAGCCATATAAAAACTAGCTGATACCAAGGATAATTTTTGACTTTTTCGATATACCTGCCAAGTCCAGGTTAGACTTTTCCATTTATTGCTAGTTAGTGACCCATTTTCTTTTCGATAATAGGCTAACTCTTTTGGCAAGGAATAAGCTTTGCCGCCTTGCTTTAAGATGTTGAGCCAAGTGATATAGTCTTCATGTCTCTGAGACGGCATGGCAATGTCATGTACCTGACTACGATCAATCATGACCGTTAAACAACCGATATCATTGCCTTTTAAAAGCTCTCTATAGTCAACGGCGGTTTTCGTTTTGACCAGATTCCCCAAATGATGAATGTCGCCATTAAATTGGCGGTACCAGGTATAAGTGAATGCATAGTGATACTTCTGCATAAAACTTACTTGATTGAACAATTTCCGGGGATGCCACAAATCATCACTGTCCAGAAAAGCCACGTACTGCCCTTGAGCTTCTGCAATCCCTTTATTTCGGGCACATGCAACGCCCTGATTTGTTGGCAATCGGTAGTAACGAATCCGCTGGTCTTCAAATTCATGAGCAATACTTTCGATATTTTCCTCTGAACAATCGTCGATGATTAATAACTCCCAATTAGGATAGGTCTGATGGCAAACCGACTGGATGCTATCCCGGATTGTTTTACTGCTATTGTAAGCCGGCATGATAATGCTGACTAAAGGTACTTCATAAGACATAATGATGAATCCATCCTTTGTAAAAATAGGGAGAACCTCTCCGCCACTTCGTGGCACCTCCAGCACGGCTCTCCGTTTTGGCAACCATCTTGCGCTTCCCTGCGGTCAGCACCTGATGGGCCAAAAAGGGCCTATTAGGGGAGGCTTTAAAGGGAAGCTTTAGCGCTGGAATTTGCTTAGGTCCAGGTCTTTGCCGCTGACGTCTTTACCTTCGGTGGCGCTCTTGGTGACTAGGATCTTGATGGTTTGGATCATGATGATGAAGTCTTCCCAGATACTGTAGTTTTCGATGTACATCAAATCGTAGACGAGTTTGTCATAAGGCGTGGTGTTATACTTTGCAAAGACCTGAGCCAGGCCGGTGATGCCCGGTTTGACGTTATGGCGATAGGCGTATTCGGGGTTTTCTTTTTTGAATTTTTCGACGAAGAAAGGCCGTTCCGGTCGGGGACCGACGAGGCTCATGTCGCCGTTGAGGACGTTGAGGATCTGCGGCAATTCGTCCAGGCGGGTGGCACGGATGAATTTGCCGACTTTGGTAATACGCGGGTCGTCTTCCGTCGCCAGCTGGGGACCGGAATATTTTTCCGCATCGACGCGCATGGAACGGAATTTATAGACTTTATATTCCTTGCCGAAGCGGCCGACACGGACCTGGCTGTAGAGGACGGGACCGCCATCACCGAGTTTAATAGCCAGAGCGACGGGAATGGCGAAGGGCAAGGCACAGATGGCGGCCATACCGGCCACGATGATGTCGACGGTACGCTTGACGGCCCGCTGTTCGACGCTGAGACGCAGGCTCTTGGGCCGGAAGACCGGGATGTCGTCGATTTTCTGCAGCATGGCACCGTTGCAGAAGATTTCGTAAGAGCCGGGAATGATGTAGGGCTGGATTTCTTTATCCGTACAATAGTTGACGATATCCGCCTTAGTCGTGATAGGGATATCCGAGCAGATGATGAGTGTGTCGATGTCGCAGGATTCCAGTTCCTGACGCCAATCCTTCTGCGGGTCCATGATGACGTGCTGGAGCTTCAGCTTGAGCTGAGGCTGGGCACTCATGCGGTAATGGACATGACGACATTCGTCTTCGTTGCCCATAATCATGACGCGGCGGACGGGATGAAGGCTCTGTTCCCAACGCTGGACGGCCCGCTTCCAAAAGCCGAGCAGGACGAATTGTACGGCCGTACTGGAAATAATCAAGACCCGGGAATAAGCGAATTCATGAATGACAAAGCTCAAGGCCATGACCAGGATGAGGACCAGGAAGAGACTGACAGCCAGACTGATCAGGACTTCGCTGAAGCGCTTGTGTTCAATCGTATAAAGACCGTTGATACTGAACATCATGACCGTGAAGATAACGGCAATCGGCAGCATCCCCGAGTATAAAGCCTGATGTACTTCCCACGCACTCGGCGGGATAATCAGATAGGTCAGGAGTATGTAAGTTAGGGTGATGATAGTCACGTCACCGAGTAAACCGAAAAGTTTACGTGACGTAGGATAGACACGGGTCTTCATGACCTTTTTTCATTCCTTTCGTTGAGTTTGGGGCCGGTGGCCCCGTCGTTCGTCGTTAAGCCTCCCCTCATAGGGGAGGTGGCCAAAAGGCCGGAGAGGTTGGTTTGCCGGTCGCAGACCGCAGGCCGTGAAACCATGCCACATTGACCAGTTGGATATATAGCTGACTGGTCGTTGTAAGAACCCCTCAGTCAGCTTCGCTGACAGCTCCAGCACGGCTCTCCGTTTTGGCAACCGTCCTGCACTTCCCTCCGGTCAGTCCCTGACGGGCCAAAAAGGGCCTATCCGGGGAGCCATACTACTAACGGCGTTTCCGTTTTTTATTATGATTTTCGTCGTAATAGTAGTAGTAATAGTAGCCGCTCTTGTGGTGCTGTGGGACTTTATTTAAGATGACGCCGAGGATGTTGGCGTGGACTTTTTCTAAGAGTTCTTTGGCTTGTTTGCCTTCGTCCGGGCTGATGTCGCCGCTGCCCAGGACGAGGATGGTACCGTCGGTCTGGCTGCTCATGAGTACGGCATCAGTGACGGCCAGGACGGGCGGCATGTCGAGGAAGACGTAATCATACATTTCCGCTGCTTCCTGCAAGAGGGCCTTCATCTTCTTCGAGCCCAGGAGTTCAGCCGGGTTCGGCGGGATGGGACCGCTGGTGACGATGTCGAGGTTGGGAAAGACGTCGGCCTGGATGACTTCTTTCAGGGGCAAGTCTTCGGCAAAGCAGTTGCTCAGGCCCCGGTTGAGCAGGCTGAAACGGCGATGGATGACGGGCTTGCGCATGTCGCAGTCGATGAGCAGGATTTTTTTATCGTCCTGCCCGATGGTAATGGCCAAGTTGGCGACGGTCGTCGACTTCCCTTCGTTTGGGATGGCCGACGTAAAGACGATGGTCTTCAAGGTCTTGCCGGCACCAGAAAACTGTAAGTTCGTCCGGATGGCCCGATAGGCTTCGGCTACCGGCGACCGGCTGTCATAATGGGTGATGAAATCTATTTCCGCCATAATTTCCTCCTAAGTTTCGACCACAGGCCATGGCTGCTGTCCGGTTCCTTCTGCAAGGTATTGGTATCGGGAATCATGCCCAGGACAGGCAGGCCCAATTCTTTTTCCACGTCTTCGGCCGTCCGTATCTTGCGATACATGAGGGATTGGACGATGACCGTCCCCATGCCGACGATGAGACCTAACAAGGTCATGATGGCCATAATCAGGACTTTCCGCGGCTTAATCGGTTTTTCCGGCAATGTCCCCCAGTCGACGACCTGTACTTCGTTCGGCACCATGACTTCGGCGACCTTGGCTTCTTCCAGGCGTTTGGCCAGCATGACATAGATTTCGTTGTTGACGTCGGCATCGCGCTTGACGCGGACGAAGCCCTGTTCCTTTTCCGGTAGGGAGGCGATGATGGCGTCATTTTCCGAATCCATCTGGTCCAGGGCCGTCTTTTTGCTCTGGGCTACGGCGATGGCCGCTTCGTTCTTGAATTTATCGGCCAATAAGCCCTGCTGGACAGTATTGCTGGACGGCGCCTGCTGGGCGACGATTTTGCTGATTTCCTGATTCAGAGAATCGCGGGTGGAGTTGATCTGGTTGTTGATTTCCTGCATCTTCGGATGTTCATCCGTATATTTGCCGACGTAACTGGCTTTGGTCGCTTCCAGCTGAGCCAGCTGGGTCTTATACTGCTGGATAGCCGGGCTGTCGGCGATGGATACACCCGCTGAGCTGAGCTGTTCATTGACGCTGCTCAGGCCGGCCTGGGCCGTTTCCAAGTTGAGCTGGTTTTCGGCTTTAGCCTTGTCGACAATGTTCAGCTTATCCGTAAGCTGCTTCATCTGGTCGTCGGTAGAGTACATCTTGTTGGCGGCCTGATACTGCTGCAGCTTATCTTCGGCCTGACTCAATTCGTCTTTGGACGCGGCCAGCCTCTTTTCCAGGAACTCGCGGGTCCGCTTCTGTTCGTCATGGCTCAGTTCGGTCAGGCGGTTCATAAAGCCCTTGATGATGAGGTTATTGGCTTTCTGGGCCTGTTCCGGCGACTTGCCGGTGACGTCGACTTCCAGGATTTCTGTATCTTTATACGGTTTGGTAATGATGTGCTTTTTGACATAGCCATCATAATCGGGCAGTTTCCCGTCTTCATCGCGTTCTTCTGTCTGGGCGATGACCGGCAGGACGACGTTGCGGCTCTTGAGGATTTCTGCGTCGGTCATCATGCGCTGCTTGTCGTCCATGGCATTGCCGCCGGATACTTTGGACAAAATCGAATCGCCCAGGCCCTTATCCTGCTTGATGCGCAGCAGCGACGTCGACTGGTACACCGGCGGCGCGACGAGCAGATAGGCCCCGCCGGCAATCATGAAGGCCGCCGTAATAGCCGCGATTTTCTTCTTGTTGGCCATGACAACTTGAAAGAGGTCTTTCAAATCAATGGTTATTTCTTCCACCCTGTTCAACTCCTGTATGGTAAATACTAATTGTTATCTAAGTTGTCTTTCGCTTCGGTAATCATGTAAATACTACTGAAGATCGGCGCAATATCGCGGGCAAAGTCGATGCGATGGTTCTTGGTCAGGTAAAGGATGTCCCCTTCGCGAAGGGTGACGTTCTGCGACATATCGCCGGTTTTGAGCATATTATTGAGGTTAATGGGAATGAGCGACTTCGGCTGGTCCTGATGGATGAGGAAAATCTTCTTCTTCGCCGTATCCCGCGTAAAACCCTGGGCGGCGCCGATGGCATCGATGACGGTATGGCCCTTGTCCAGTTCCACGGCACCGGGCTTCCTGACTTCGCCAAAGACGTAGACCCGGACGCGGCCTAACTTGGAAATATTGACGGATACATCGGGATCGACGATATACCGGGCCAGGCCCTGCTGCAGGACGTCAGTAAACTGGGAGACCGTCATACCTTCGGCGTGGATTTCCCCGACTAAGGGAAAGGATACGTTGCCGTCGGGCCGGACGACGAAGGGCGACTGATTCGTTGATGAATTGCCCAGGTCCTGCTGCTGCGTGACAACGATGTTGAGCTCATCGCCAGGCCGCATATAATACTCTTCGGCACAGGCCGTCCCGGTCCACAAGGCAGTCACGGCGGCCAGTGCCAGTATACTTTTCTTTAACATCTGTATTCACATCCTATATTCAACCAAAGAGACGATGGAAAAAGCCTTTTTTCTCCTTTTGCCAGTGCGACGGCAAGTCGGGATAAAAGACGCGGTTCTTTAAAATACATTCGGCATTGCGCGTCGCCGTGTTCCAAAGATTGACGTGCTGCTTATCCTTGGCAGCCAGGCGGTCCAGTTCTTCGTGGGCTTCGCGTATATCCGTCGTGCGAGATTCCACGCGATGCCCGTCGCTGCCGAGGAAGTGGATCATGCCATTGCGGTAGAGGTCGCGGACGCGCTGCTGCAGTTTCGAGCCGAAATAGCCCGTGAAACTGCCTGTATTGCATTGAGCTAGGACACCCTTATTCATCCATGCCAGAAGCGTTTCCGGGCGCTCCATGAGGCGCTCATAGCGTTCTACGTGGGCCAGAAGTGGCAGGAACCCGCGCATTTGCAGCTCATAAATCATCTTTTCGACGATATCCGGCTGGGACTGGTCGGTCAGTTCCAACATGACATAGCGGCTGCCAGCCAGACAATAATCGTCGTGATTTTCCTTCATAAAGCGCAGCGTATCGCCGTTGAGTTCCACTTCCGCGCCCGTATAGATACGAATAGGAATCTGAGCCTTATCCGCTTCTTCCTGAAGGGCTGCTACCTTGTCGAGAATCGTCTGCCAGGCCGGTATATGGCCCTGACGATTGACATGAGGCGTCGCAATAATATCGGTGACCCCGGAATCGACGGACATGCGCAGCATCTGCAGCGACATGTCCAGCGATTCAGAGCCATCATCAATGTCGTATAAAATATGTGAGTGAATGTCTATCATGATAGTTCTCCGTCTGGGGGCCGGGGCCCCTGTCGTTCATCGTAGATCGTTCGTCGTTATGCCTCCCTTTATAGGGGAGGTGGCCTGAAAGGCCGGAGAGGTTGGTTGGTCGTGGGCGCCGGCCTGCGAAACCTCTCAGTCAGCTTCGCTGACAACTCTAGCACGGCTCTCCGTTTTGGCAACCGTCATGCACTTCCCTCCGGTCAGTCCATGACGGGCCAAAAAGGGCCTATCAAGAGAGCCGTATTCTAATACCTCCACTGGATGGTGGCGGTGGCGAATTTGTCGTGGTCTGTATGAATGGTGAAGTCGGCGTTTTCTACGTTGGCGTAGCCGATGATGCCGCTTAAGTAGACGTCCTGGGCAAGTTTGGTCTGGCCGGTGAGGCCGAATTCATTGACTGTAGGATGGATGCGCATGCCCCGTTCCATTTCGGTCCGCTGGGCATAGAGGCCGATGGATGTTTCATGAGGCAAATAATGGCGGATGGCGCCGTAGTATTTGCGGGCATCGCGGCCCATGGCATCGCCCATGATGGCGTCGTGATAGGTCCAGCCGTTATTGAAGCGCTGGTGACCGTACCAGGCATCGCTGGTATCGGCCATTTCCAAGGTCATGTCCCAGGACCCGTCATGAGTCAGTTTCGGCAGGTAGATACCGGCCCGGTATGCGACTTTGGACGGCATATAATGCGACTGGTCTTCGCCGTAGAGTTCGCCATAGAAGGTGACGCCAGGCAGGCTCAGGCGGAAGTCGCCGCCGGCAATGTCATCCCAGCGGTCCTGGTCAGCATCATCGTTACGGCCATAGAGCCAATGGCCCCAGTCGGAACTATCCAGGCCATTGCCGTCACCGCCGAGCATGGACAGGCGGGACAGGCCGAAGGTGAAGTATGATGTCGGCGAAAAGTCAGCGCGGATGCCGATGAGGCCGGCATCGTCGTAATCCGTCATACCCCGGGCAGCCGCACGATCATGCCGGTCGCCTTCGAGGAAGCCGTAGAAGAGATGGACGTCGGCCTGGCCGAGGAAACGGAAGAAGCCGCCGACTTTCTGCGGTTCAATGAAGTGCGCCTGGATGGTCGTCAAGGGACGCATGTTGTTCCCTAAGGCCAGATTTCCCGTTTCCCCCTGTCCCCAGGACATGGCTTCTTTGCCGGCTTCAAAGGCCCAGATGCCGGCGCGGGTCTTGATATAGCCTTCTTCCAGGCTGGCGCTGAAATCGTTGTCCTTGTCATAGCTGAAGCGCGGCCGCAGGGCGATAGCCGTTTCATGACCGATGTTCCCGGAAATTTCGGCTTCCAAGATGCCATTGCCGTCGCGGCCATATTTATAGCCATTGCGATTGGCGCCAAAGGTCTGCCAGCCTGCATTGACAGCGCGGCTATAGGAATGGCGCGATGTATCTGAGAGCTGAGCCGCTGCCGTCAGCGAGACCGAGCGGAATTTCACCGGGTCATATGTCTTTTCCCCGCGCAGGGTAGCCACTTCCGGCGCTACGTACTGGGCCAGGGCATCGACCTGGTCCGCCAGGTATTTCGGCATCGGTTTGGTCTGTGCCTTATCCTGAGCCTGGACGACCCATTGAGCCATCTGCATGCGGCTGTACGGTTTGGCCCCATTGGGCATAGTATCGAGATAGCCCATGGCACTCAATTTTTCAATATAGCCATAATACGGGCTGTCTACGGAAACGTTGGCCGTCGTCGCCGGTGCTGCCAATACGCTGGCCGTCATACCCAAACTCAGCATAAGGGCACCCATCAAGGTCGTCTTCATCGTTTTCATCGTCATCAAACTCCACTTCATCATAAAATAAAAAGCATAATTAATATGCATTATTACTATTTCATACATAAAGTTTTAAAAATGATTACGTTCTATTTATCACCTATTAATACTTTAATAAGTGTAAACCAAATGCCAAAACAATGTCAAGACCCGAATTTTGTCGCAATTGTCTCAAGACTGCAAAAGACGACAGATATTGTCTATCTGTCGTCTTAGCTAACTCATGAATCTATACATTGTCTATGCGATACAATTCTAGATGTTGCAGATTCTCATTATCTTCGGCAAAGGTAATGATGCCTTTGACTTTTTCTTTTTTCAGCAGCATAGGAATCCAGGTCCGGTCGCCTTTCCACATTTCATCATACGGAAGGGCTGACGGGTCGAACCATTGCGGTTCCATCTCTTCGGTTTCCTGGACAGTCCCCTGCCATTGGCGGAGGAAGTAGACGAAGCCGATGTGGTCCAGGTCCGATGAGGCCGAGAAGTGAAAGTCCAGGAAGCCGACGAGTTCCAGGTCTTCTTCCCTGGCGATGAGACCCGTTTCTTCCCGGAGTTCCCGGACGGCGCACTGCAGGAAGTTTTCACCGGCTTCGATCTTACCGCCGAAGCCGTTCCATTTGCTGACGCCGAAGCCGCGTTTTTTGCGGCCTAATAAAAGTTTCCCGTCCGGGCGGACGGGAAAGCAAAGTGTCGTAGGACGCATGGTCTTACCTCTTTTTATGAAAATATTCGTGTTCTTTCGACAATTCCTGCAAAATCGTTTCGATAGTCCAGGAAATGTTGTTCGGCGTCAACATGGCCTTGAGGGGCACGTTCTTCAGGCGGCCCCGGCGGATGCTGCTCAGGAGCAGGTTGACAGCCTGGTTATCGAAGCCGCAGAGGATCAGCGCTTCTTTGGTGACAGGCGGAAGTTTTTCGTCTTCGTTCATCTGTTCATGGACCTTGGTCTGTTCCGTTTCCTGTTTCATAGCGGCGATTTCAGCGATTTCTTCGTCAGTCAGTCCCAGGACTTTGCCGACGGTTTCGCCTTTTTCCGCTTCCGTAACAGCCTTGACCTTCGACTTCGTCAAGAGGGCCAGGAGCTTGACCTGGTCCAGCCGTTCCGGTGTAAAGTTGACAGCTAACATCATACGATATGGCATTTGTATCACTCCTTTGTGCAAAAAAGGAGCTGTCTTGCGACAGCCCCTTTTTTCTTACAAGCTTATACTAATTCGATGATTACCATCGGAGCAGCATCGCCCTGACGAACGCCAGTTTTGATGATGCGAGTGTAACCGCCCTGACGATCTTTGTATTTCGGTGCAATTTCGTCAAACAGTTTTTTGACAACGTCTTCATCCATCATGTATGCCAAGACCTGACGGCGAGCGTGGAGGTCGCCGCGTTTTGCGAGGGTAAGCATTTTGTCAGCGACTTTGCGAAGTTCTTTTGCCTTTGCTTCTGTCGTTTCAATGCGTTCATGCTGGAATAAAGAGGTGACAATGCTGCGCAGCAATGCTTTACGTGCGGAGCTGTCTCGTCCCAACTTTCTATAAGCCATCGTTCATCCTCCTCGAACTATTCTTCGTTACTCGATTTTAAATCGTAACCTTCTTTTTGCAACTTTTCAATGATTTCATCGACAGACTTCTTGCCGAGGTTGCGAATCTTGGACAAGTCGTCTTCCGTCCGTTCTACGAGGTCGCCTAAGGTGTAGATGTTTGCACGTTTCAGGCAGTTCGAAGCGCGTACGGAAAGATCGAGGACATCAATCTTGATGTCGTTGAGGTCCGGTTCTGTCGGTGCTTCCGGTTCTTCGCCATCTTTGTTGGTGAATTCAGCCAACGTGTCATTGACTTTGGCGTCGGTGGCGATGTCCTGGAAGTAATTCAAATAGCTGATCATAATGGATGCAGCCTTGGCGACGGCGTTTTCAGCACTGATGCTGCCGTCCGTCGTCACTTCAAGCGTCAACGAATCGTGATCCATTTCGTTGCCGACCCGGATATTGCCTACTTCGTAGTTGGTGCGCACAATAGGCGAAAAAATCGAATCGATGGGGATGACCCCGATCATATCCGTTTCTTTCTTGTTCTTCGTAGAAGGAACATACCCTTTGCCGCGTTCAATGTGGCACTGCATACGGATTTCAGCGTCCGTATCCAGCGTGGCAATATGAAGATCCGGGTTCAAAATTTCAATGTCTGAGTTTACGTTAAGATCGTTTGCAGTGAATTCACATTCACCAGAGATATCGACAGTGATATCGAGTTCGTTGATATCATCGTCCAGGAATTTCATCCGAACCTGTTTGAGGTTGAGGATGATTTCCGAAACATCTTCCCGAACGCCGGGGATGGTCGAAAATTCATGGAGAACACCATCGATTTTGATCGAAGTGATTGCTACGCCATCCAGGGATGCCAGGAGGACACGCCGCAAACTATTACCCAATGTGATTCCGTAACCCCGATCGAGAGGTTCACATACGAATTTTCCATAGGTACCGCCGTCATTGATTTCGACGGTTTTAACTTTAAACTTGTTATCATCGATCATTAGGAAAATCCTCCTATTTCAGAATCAAAACACCTTGGTTAATTATCTACGATTATACGCGTCTCCGTTTCGGCGGACGGCAGCCGTTATGCGGAATAGGAGTTACGTCTTTGATGGAGTTGACTTCAAGACCTGCAGCCTGCAATGCGCGGATAGCAGCTTCACGGCCGGATCCCGGACCTTTTACGAAAACTTCTACCTGACGGAGGCCATGTTCCATAGCAGCTTTGGCAGCCTGTTCAGCAGCCATCTGTGCAGCGAACGGAGTGCTCTTACGGGAACCGCGGAAACCGAGGCCGCCGGCACTTGCCCAGGACAGTGCATTGCCTTTTGCATCAGTGATCGTAACGATCGTGTTATTGAAAGTAGAACGGATATGTGCTGCGCCCGATTCTACGTGTTTCTTTTCTTTTCTTTTGTTGCTTCTTACGTTCTTAGCCAAAATCGTTTCCCTCCTTACTTAAAGAATCTTATTTCTTCTTACCTGCTACAGCTTTTCTCGGACCTTTACGGGTACGTGCGTTCGTCTTGGTGCGCTGACCGCGGACCGGAAGACCTGCACGATGACGTTTGCCGCGATACGAATTAACTTCGATCAGGCGTTTGATGTTGAGTGCTGTTTCACGGCGAAGTTCGCCTTCAACTTTATATTCAGAACTGATGACTTCACGAATTTTCTGTACTTCGTCTTCTGTCAGGTCGCGAACGCGGGTATCCGGGTTTACGCCAGTCTTAGCCAAGATCTTCTGGGAAGAAGAAAGACCGATACCTAAAATGTAAGTCAAACCAATTTCAACTCGTTTATCACGTGGTAAATCCACACCGGCTATACGTGCCATCTATTCATTCACCTCCTGCTTATTAACCCTGTTTCTGTTTATGTTTCGGATTTTCGCAAATGACCATGACGCGGCCTTTACGTTTGATAATTTTGCATTTTTCGCAAATTCTTTTTACTGACGGTTTTACTTTCATCATTAACCTCCTGCGTAATACTCTTACTTAAAGCGGTACGTGATACGACCGCGATTCAGATCATACGGTGTCAATTCGAGTGTGACCCGGTCGCCCGGAAGGATACGAATGAAGTTCATCCGCATTTTACCGGAGACATGAGCCAGTACGATGTGATCGTTTTCAAGCTTGACTTTAAACATGGCGTTTGGCAAAGCTTCAACGACGACGCCTTCTACTTCAATGACATCTACCTTCGACATAGTAACCTCCCTGGTCAATTCTTCACAGCCCGGTTCAAGACGGACCGTATCCATTCATTGCTGATTCTCGCGGGACCAGCGCTTCCAGTGGATACGCTCGTTCCCAATATCCGGAGATGCCGGCAATTCTTTTTTTTCGGCTTATCCAGGTTGTACTTTCTACCGTCAGCAATCCATACGTAGGGATAAGCCAGACTGCCGACAACAACATACAAGTGGCCTTTATCCCTGCCTGCCAGGCTTTCTACGACCGTGCAGACAGGTATCATCTGTGTCCGTTCCATCTTATTCTTCCGGAAGGGTAAGGATTTCAGGACCGTTTTCCGTGATGGCTACTGTATGTTCGAAGTGGGCTGCCGGTTTGCCGTCACGCGTGACGACGGTCCAGCCGTTCTTCAACTGGCGGACTTTTTCCGTGCCCATATTGATCATCGGTTCAATGGCCAGGACCATGCCCGGTTCCAGCAGTTCGCCGTGACCGGCCATGCCGTAGTTCGGCACTTCCGGATCTTCGTGCATGTCCGTACCGATGCCGTGGCCGACGTAGTCGCGGACGACGCCGTATCCAAAGGATTCGGCATACGACTGGACTGCGTGGCCGATGTCGCCGAGGTGATTCCCGGCAACGGCCTGTTCGATGCCTTTATAGAGGCTTTCTTCGGTGACCTTCAAGAGCTTGAGGGTCGCCGGATGAACGTGGCCGACGGGAATCGTTACCGTCGAATCGCCATGGTAGCCATTCTTGTTCACTACTAAATCAATGCTGATTATATCGCCATCTTTGAGCTTGCGGTGCCCCGGGATACCGTGGACAACTTCTTCATTTACGCTGGCGCAAATGGTTGCCGGGAACCCGTAATAGCCTTTGCAACTCGGAAAAGCGCCGCAGCTGCGGATGTATTCTTCACAGCGCTGGTCGAGTTCGCCTGTCGTGATGCCAGGTTTTGCCAGTTTCTTCATGAGCTGAAGGGCGTTGGCCGTAATGCGGCCAGCTTCGCGAATATACTCAATTTCCCGTTTGGATTTTAAAATAATCATGCTTATTTACTCTTTTCAAGACTAGCAACGATGTCTTTGTAGACATCTTCCATGCTCTGTTTGCCATCGATTTCGATGTAGAGATTGGAATTCTTATAGTAGTCGATGAGCGGTTTCGTCTGTGCAGCGTAGACGCTCAAGCGTTTCTTGACGGTTTCTACTTTATCGTCATCGCGCTGATACAATTCGCCGCCGCATTTATCGCAGACGTTCTTCACCTTGGACGGTTTGAATGTGACATGGTATGTCGCACCGCAGGAGCGGCAGATCTGACGGCCCGTCGTCCGTTTGATGAGTTCTTCATCGGGGACGGCAATGTTGATGACGCCATCGAGTTTGATGCCCAAATCGCGGAGGATGGCATCAAGGGATACAGCCTGGCTGGTCGTGCGCGGGAAGCCGTCGAGGATGAAGCCTCTTTTGCAGTCATCCTTGGCGAGGCGTTCTTTGACGATGCCTACGGTAACAGCGTCCGGTACGAGCTGGCCGTTGTCCATGTACTTCTTGGCTTCGAGGCCGAGCGGGGTCTGTTCTTTTACAGCTGCCCGGAACATGTCGCCTGTCGAAATCTGGGGAATACCATATTTTTCAATCAATCGTTCAGCCTGGGTACCTTTACCAGCACCCGGAGGGCCCATTAAAAGAATATACACTCAAACTACCCCCTTATTATTTCATAAATCCTTGATATTGTCTATTCAAAACTAAGGATTCTGCCTGTTTCATCGTGTCGATGGCAACACCGACGACGATGAGGATGGCCGTACCGCCGAAGTAAACCCCTTCGATCCCCGTGATCCAGCCGATGAAGTTCGGCAGGATGGCGATGAAGGCCAGGAAGAAGGCACCGGCGAGGGTGATTCTCGTCATGATGCGATCGATATACATGGCTGTCGGCTGGCCCGGGCGGATGCCAGGGATGAAGCCGCCATACTTCTGCATATTTTCCGTGAGCTGCGGGATGTTCAGCGAAATAGCCGTGTAGAAATAGGTGAAGAACATGATCAGGAGAGCGTACATGACCGTGTTGGTCACCGTGCCCCATGCAAAGAAGCTTGCAATCCACTGGACTGTTTCATTCTGTACGAACTGTGCGATGGTAATCGGGAACATCAGTACAGACGAAGCGAAGATGATGGGGATGACGCCAGCCTGATTGACTTTCAGCGGAATATGTGTCGAGTGACCGCCATACATCTTACGGCCGACGATACGTTTCGCATACTGTACCGTGACGCGGCGCTGACCCTGTGTGACTTCAATGACCACGACGATCATGAACAAGGCGATGACAGCAAAAAGCAAGGTCTGGAAGATGTTGATCGAACCAGCCTGGATGTACTTGTAAATCGTCATGCAGCCTTGCGGGAAGCGCGCTACGATACCGGCGAAGATGATGAGAGAAATGCCGTTGCCGATGCCGCCAGCTGTAATCTGGTCACCGAGCCACATGAGGAAACATGTGCCTGCCGTGAGGACCAGGGAGACCATGACGACCATGGCCCAGCTGTCGACGATGAGGGCATTGTTGACTTTCAGCGCATAGCTCATGGCGAAAGCCTGGATCAGTGCCAGGACAACCGTGCCGTACCGCGTGACCTTCTGGATCTTATCGCGGCCTTCCTGATTGTCCTTTGCCCATTGTTCAAAAGTCGGAACGACGGCTGTCAGCAGCTGCATGATGATCGACGCGTTGATGTACGGCGTGATGCTCATGGCCAGGACGGAGAACTTGCTCAGTGCCCCGCCGGCGAACAAGTCCAGGAGTCCGAACAAGTTGCCGCTGCTGAAGAGATTCTCAATGACCGACGAATCCACACCCGGTACGGGGATATGGACGCCGAGTCTGAAAACGATGAACATGATGAGAGTGAAGACTGCCCGTTTCCGGAATTCCGGGACGTTCAGTACGTTTTGGATGTTTTCTAACACCGCAACTCACCCCTACTGTTCTGCTACCGGTTCTTCTCCCGGTACTACAACCTTACCGCCTGCAGCTTCGATTTTAGCTTTAGCGGATTTCGTGAAGCCGTTGGCTACGACAGTGAGTTTCTTTTCGAGTTCACCGTTGCCGAGGATACGGACGCCGTCGCGGACATTCTTGAGGATGCCAGCTTCTACGAGAGCGACGGGATCGACAGTCGTGCCGTCTTCAAAGCAGTTGAGTACAGAAACGTTAACTTCTGCATATTCTTTAGCCCAAATGTTTTTGAAGCCGCGTTTCGGGAGCAAACGATACAACGGCATCTGGCCGCCTTCGAAGCCCGGGCGCTTGCCGCCACCGCTACGGGAGAGCTGACCTTTCATACCTTTGCCAGCCGTTTTGCCATTGCCGGAGCCGATGCCGCGGCCGACGCGGTTGCGTTTTTTCTTGGAACCAGGAACAATACTCATTTCATGAAGTTTCAATTCAGCGCACCTCCTTCTATATTAAATTTCTTCTACTTTTACTAAGTGTTCTACTTTATGAAGCATCCCTTTAATCTGCGGGGTGACTTCTTTTACTACGCTGGAGTTCGTCTTGTGGAGACCGAGGGCAACGATGGTTGCGCGCTGGTCGCCAGGACGGCCTGCCAAACTCTTTACGAGTGTAACTTTAACCTGAGCCATCTTGTTATATCCTCCTTATTAACCGTAAATTTCTTCTACAGTTTTGCCACGGAGTTCAGCAACTTTGTTGACATCCTTCAAGCGGCCCAAGCCTTCGAGGGTTGCCTGAACCATGTTGTTCGGGTTGGAAGAACCGATCGATTTGGTGAGGATGTTGCGGACGCCTGCCAGTTCCAATACGGCACGGACCGGGCCGCCAGCGATGACGCCAGTACCTTCAGCAGCCGGTTTCAGGAATACTTTGCCTGCACCGAAGATACCCGTGATCGTGTGGGGAATGGAACCGTTCTTGAGAGGAACGGAAATCATATGTTTCTTAGCGTCTTCAACGCCTTTGCGGATTGCTTCAGGAACTTCGCCAGCTTTACCTAAACCTGCGCCGACATTGCCATTGCCGTCACCGACAACAACGAGGGCACTGAAGGAAAAACGGCGGCCGCCTTTAACTACCTTAGCAACGCGGTTGATGAATACTACATTTTCCTGTAATTCGAGACCTGCATGGTCAACTTTTGCCATGTGTTATTTCCTCCTTGATTAGAATTTCAAGCCAGCTTCACGAGCTGCTTCTGCGAGAGCTGCAACACGGCCGTGATAAATGTAACCGCCACGGTCGAAGACAACCGTCGTGATACCTTTTTCGATAGCCCGTTTTGCAACTAAAGCACCGACTAATTTTGCGCCTTCGGCGTTGCCGCCGCTGACGTTCTGCCCTTTGATTTCTTTGTCCAAAGAGCTTGCGGAAACCAAAGTTACGCCGTTCTGGTCGTCGATGACCTGAGCGTAGATATTGTTAAGGCTGCGGAAAACGTTGAGACGCGGACGTTCTGCCGTGCCGTTGATGTTCTTGCGTAAACGCCAATGCCGTTTCAAACGGATTGTGTTTTTACTCTTCTTCAAGGAATTCACTCCTTTCTAATTAAATGTTACTTATTTTTTCGTACCAGCTTTACCAGCTTTACGACGGACATGTTCGCCTACATAGCGGATACCTTTGCCCTTGTACGGTTCAGGCAGGCGGTAGCCGCGGACTTTAGCAGCAAATTCGCCGACGACTTCGTTATCAGCACCGGAAATGGTGATCTGCGTAGCGCTCGGGCATTCGATGGTGATGCCGGCCGGAGCGTCGAGTTCGAGGGGATGGGAGAAGCCAAGAGTCAAGGCAAGTTTCTTACCTTTCATCTGTGCTCTGTAACCAACACCGACGATTTCCAATTCTTTCTTGAAGCCTTCCGAAACGCCTTTTACCATGTTGGCAATAAGGGCACGGGTGAGGCCGTGTAATGCACGATGATTTTTATCGTCAGACAGACGTTCTACAGTGATGACGTTATCAGCCACTGTGATTTTCATATCCTGGTGGAGCGTACGTGTGAGTTCGCCTTTCGGGCCTTTAACGGTAATTACGTGGCCATCGAGGTTTACATTTACGCCTGCCGGGATATCAATAGGCATTCTACCTACTCGGGACATATTGACACCTCCAAAACGATTTACCAGACGTAAGCGATAACTTCGCCACCCAAGCCGAGTTTACGAGCTTTTTTGTCGCTCATAACGCCCTGGGACGTAGAAATTACAGCGATCCCCAAACCACCGAGAACGCGCGGGAGTTCTTCCTTGCCAGCGTATACGCGCAGGCCCGGTTTGGAAATTCTCTTGATGCCGGTAATTACTTTTTCTTTATTAGAACCATATTTCAACGTAACTTTCAGCGTTTTGCCTTCGTTTACAGATTCGTAGTTTTTGACGAAACCTTCTTCTTTGAGGATGTCGAGCACTGCAGCTTTCATCTTCGAAGCAGGGATTTCTACTTTTTCGTGATATGCCGAGTTAGCATTACGGATTCTTGTGAGCATATCCGCAATCGGATCGGTCATTGCCATAATCTAAAAACCTCCCTCCATGGAATACGTGTTACCAGCTGGCTTTTTTAACGCCAGGGATCTGACCTTTGTAAGCCAGTTCACGGAATGTGATGCGGCAGATGCCGAATTTACGCATATAACCGTGAGGACGGCCGGTTACTTTGCAACGGTTGTGCAGACGAACCGGAGATGCGTTGGCCGACAGCTGAGAAAGTGCTTCATAGTCGCCTTTTGCTTTGAGTTCAGCGCGGAGCTTAGCGTATTTGGCAACCATTTTTTCACGTTTCTTTTCACGTTCGAGCATCGATTTCTTTGCCATGTATGTTATCCTCCTCTATTACTTTTCAAAAGGCATGCCCATCATTTTCAGCATGTCACGGCCTTCTTCGTCGGTCGTAGCTGTGGTAACGATGGTGATGTCCATGCCGCGAGCTTTATCAACCTTATCGTATTCGATTTCCGGGAAGATAAGCTGTTCTTTCAGGCCGAGGGTATAGTTGCCGCGGCCGTCGAAACCGGTGGCACTGACGCCGTGGAAGTCACGGACGCGGGGCAGTGTCAAGTTCATCAGTTTATCGAGGAATTCATACATCCGTTCGCCGCGCAGGGTAACTTTGCAGCCGAGGTTCATGCCTTCACGGATTTTGAAAGCTGCGATGGATTTCTTGGCTTTCGTGATGATCGGTTTCTGACCGGAAATGATGGTCATATCATTGACAGCAGCGTCCAAGGCTTTGGAGTTGGTAACAGCTTCGCCAACGGCCATGTTGATAACAACTTTGGTAACCTTCGGAATCTGCATTACGTTTTTATAATTGTATTTTTCCTGCAAGCCTTTTACGACTTCGGAAAGGTATTTGTCTTTTAATCTGGACACTCTCAAGGGCCTCCCTTCTTATTAGATAGCTTTACCGCTCTTTACGGCTGTACGGACTTTGGTGCCATCGGCCTGCTGGACCATTTTGACACGAGTCGGTTTGTCGCTTTCAGGATCTACGAGCATTACGTTGGAAACATGGATTGCTGCTTCCTTGGTGATAATGCCGCCTTGAGGATTGTTCTGACTCGGTTTCGTGTGGCGCTTAACCAGGTTAAGGCCTTCAACTACGACACGGTCTTTTTTCGAATACGTTGCGATGACCTTGCCTTTTTTGCCTTTTTCTTTACCAGCGATGACGATGACCGTATCGCCTGTTTTAACGTGCATTTTACCCATTGAGAACACCTCCTCCTTATAATACTTCCGGAGCCAGGGAGATGATCTTCATGAAATCTTTTTCACGCAATTCTCTGGCAACGGGCCCAAAAATACGAGTACCTTTCGGGCTTTTATCATTATTGATTACGACAGCTGCGTTTTCGTCGAAACGGATATAGGAACCGTCTGCACGGCGCAAACCTTTTTTAGAACGAACGATAACAGCTTTGACTACGTCGCCTTTCTTGACAACGCCACCGGGTGATGCATCTTTAACAGATGCGGTAATGATATCACCAATGTTGCCATATTTACGATACGAGCCACCCATGACCTGGATGCACAAGATTTTCTTGGCGCCAGTGTTATCGGCAACATTCAACACAGTTTCTTGCTGAATCATGGCTTAACCTCCTAATTAATGAAGCTTATTTAGCTTTTTCTACGATTGTCACTACTCTCCAGTGTTTCTGTTTGGACAGCGGACGAGTTTCTTCAATGCGGACTACGTCGCCAACATGGCATTCGTTGTTTTCATCGTGGGCTTTGAATTTTACAGTCGAGATAATCGGCTTTTTGTACAGCTTGTGCTGTGTTTTATATTCTACAGCAACGACAACGGTTTTGTCCATTTTATCGCTGACAACTTTACCTACGCGGATTTTCCGTTCATTTCTTTCCATCTGTGCTTGTGACCTCCTTTTAGATTCCAATTATGGACGTTTCTTACGCCTGCGCTTTCAGTTCTGCTTCACGCTGTACCGTTTTGATGCGAGCGATCGTCTTTTTGACTTCGCGGATACGCATTGGATTTTCTAATTGGCCGGTCGCATGTTGAAAACGGAGGTTAAACAATTCTTCTTTCAGGCTAACCACTTTTTCATCCATTTCGGCAGCGCTCAGCGCACGGATTTCTTTAACCTTCATTTTATTCACCACCTAATTCCTGACCTTTAACAACAAACTTCGTTTTAATCGGCAGCTTATGGCCGGCAAGACGCATTGCTTCACGAGCAATTTCTTCGCTTACACCGCCCATTTCAAAGAGTACGCGGCCCGGTTTTGCAACGGCAACCCAGTATTCAGGAGCGCCTTTACCGGAACCCATACGAGTACCAGCCGGTTTTGCCGTGATCGGTTTGTCCGGGAAGATTTTGATCCAGACTTTACCACCACGTTTGATATAACGGGTCATAGCGATACGGGCTGCTTCGATCTGGCGGTTCGTAATCCACGACGGTTCGAGAGCGACGAGACCGAAATCGCCATGAGCAACTTTATTACCACGATGTGCCTGGCCTTTCATGCGGCCACGGAACTGTTTACGATATTTAACACGTTTTGGAATTAACATTATGCTTCACTCCCTTCGCGTTTCTTCGGAGCTTTCTTAGCTTCCGGGAGGATTTCACCTTTGTAAATCCAGCATTTTACGCCGATGCAGCCATATGTCGTATGAGCTTCAGCGAAGCCATAGTCGATGTTAGCGCGGAGCGTGTGCAAGGGGATGGAACCGTCGCGAAGGCTTTCGCTGCGAGCGATTTCAGCACCGCCAAGACGGCCGGAGCACATGATTTTGATACCTTTAGCGCCCATACGCATGGTACGGCCAACGCACTGTTTCATAGCGCGGCGGAAGCCGATACGGCGTTCGAGCTGGCCGGCAACGTTTTCAGCAACCAGGGTTGCATCCATTTCGGCCTGTTTGATTTCTGCGATGTTTACGTCGACAGTCTTAGTGGTGAAGGCTTTCAACGCTTTTTTAATATCTTCGATACCTGCGCCGCCACGGCCGATGACCATGCCCGGTTTTGCGGTATGGATAATCAATTTGATACGTTTTGCAGAGCGTTCGATTTCAATACGAGAAACACCTGCGATGTATAACTGTTTCTTTAAGAATTCACGGATCTTGACGTCTTCATTCAAAAGTGCAGCGTAATCTTTTTCTGCATACCATTTTGCGTCCCAAGGTTTGGAAACGCCGACGCGGAATCCATGGGCATTAACTTTCTGACCCACTCCATTTCCCTCCTTATGCTTTTTCGTCAACAACAACCGTCAAATGACTGGAATGTTTGAGAATTTTGAAGGCCTGTCCACGGCTGCGCGGATGAATACGTTTCATCGTGGAATCCTGGTCAACAAAGATTTCAGAAATGAACAATTTTGCAACGTCCATATCATTGTTATGTTCCGCATTAGCAACGGCACTGCGCAAAGTTTTTTCAACTACACGGGAACCCACTTTCGGAGTGAATTTCAAGATAGCGAAAGCTTCGCCGACGTTTTTGCCCCGAACCAAGTCAGCAACAATCCGAATTTTACGGGGAGCAATGCGAATGTGTTTCGTAACAGCTTTTACTGCCATTTATGTTACCCCCTTATTTAGTTACTTTTTCGGCTTTAGCATGACCCTTGAACGTACGAGTCGGTGCGAATTCGCCTAATTTATGACCTACCATATCTTCCGTGATATAGACAGGTACATGTTTACGGCCGTCGTGAACAGCGATGGTGTGGCCGACGAAGCTCGGCAGGATCATCGAGGCACGGGACCAGGTTTTGATTACTTTCTTTTCGTTGGCTTCGTTCATAGCGTCGATTTTCTTCAAGAGATGGTGTGCTACGAATGGGCCCTTTTTAATGGATCTGGACACTTAGTTATCTCCTTTCCTCAACACTTATTTACGTCTCTTCACAATGAATTTATTGGAAGCTTTCTTAGCGTCGCGAGTCTTAACGCCATAAGCAGGTTTACCCCAAGGAGTAACCGGACGTTTACGACCAACAGGAGCTTTACCTTCGCCGCCGCCATGCGGATGATCGCACGGGTTCATGACAACACCGCGGTTGCCCGGACGGATGCCCTTCCAACGGGAACGGCCGGCTTTACCGATGGTAATGTTTTCATAATCCGTATTGCTGACTACGCCGATCGTAGCGCGGCAGCGTACGTGTACCTGACGAAGTTCGCCGGACGGAAGGCGGAGCAGTGCATAGTTGCCTTCTTTAGCCATGAGCTGAGCCGATTCACCAGCAGAACGGACCATCTGGCCGCCTTTGCCGATTTTCAGTTCAACGTTGTGTACGAGTGTACCGAGGGGGATATTCTGGAGCGGCAATGCGTTGCCGACTTTGATATCCGATTCCGGGCCGCTGTAGACGACGTCGCCAACTTTAAGGCCGTTCGGAGCGATGATATATTTCTTTTCGCCATCTGCGTAGAACAGAAGAGCGATGTTGGCAGAGCGGTTCGGATCGTATTCGATCGTCGCAACTTTTGCCGGGATGTTATCTTTAATACGTTTGAAGTCAATCAAACGATAACGGCGTTTGTGACCACCGCCCTGATGGCGGACAGTCATACGGCCGCTGTTATTACGACCGCCCTTATTGGTTACTTTAGCCAATAAGGATTTTTCCGGTTTAGACGCCGTGATTTCTTCGAATGTCGAAACAGTCATGAAACGGCGGCTAGCGGAGTACGGTTTAAATGATTTAATGGCCATTGTAGTGCCTCCTCCTTATTCGTTAATTCCTTAAGCTCCTTCGAAGAATTCGATGGTTTCGCCTTCCTGAAGGGTTACGATGGCTTTCTTGTAATCCGGGCGCTTGCCGATGTATTTACCCATGCGCTTGAATTTGCCCATCGTGCGAAGTGTTGCTACGCTTTTAACTTTGACGCCGAAGACGGCTTCAACAGCTTTACGGATTTCAACTTTATTAGCACGGAGCGGTACTTTGAATGTGTATTTGCCATCAGACATCATCATGGTCGTTTTTTCAGTGATGACCGGTTTCAGCAAGAGATCATGCATGTTCATTATGCGAGCACCTCCTCAATCTTAGCTACAGCGCTCTTCGTAACGAACAATTTCGTGTAGTGGAGCAGGTCAAAGATGTTGACGCCCGTAGTGGAAATGGCTTTAACGCCTTTGATGTTGCGTGCGCAGCGTTCTACGACTTCATCGTTATCGGTGATGAAAAGGACTTTTTCACCAGCGAATTTGAAGTTGTTGATGAGTGCGACGACTTCTTTCGTCTTCGGAGCTGCGAGATTGATTTCGTCGAGGACGAACAATTCGTTAGTATTGACTTTATTGCTCAAAGCGGATTTAACGGCGAGGCGACGAGCTTTACGCGGCATTTTCTGTGCGTAAGAGCGCGGATGGGGACCCCAGATGGTGCCGCCACCAACCCACAACGGGCTGCGGTTGCTGCCTACACGGGCCCGGCCGGTTCCTTTTTGTTTCCAAGGCTTTCTGCCACCACCGCGAACGACACCGCGAGTTTTGGTGGAATGTGTGCCCAAGCGCTGGTTGGCGAGCTGACGGAGAACGGCCTGACGCATAACGGCTTCGTTCACTTCAACGCCAAATACGCTATCGTTCAATTCGATTTCACCGGTCTGTGCGCCGGTAATATTATACGTGCTTACTTTTGGCATTATATTTTATCCTCCTTCCTGTAGACAACTATTAGCGGGGTTTTACAGTATCGCGAATCATGACGAGGCTGCCTTTGGCGCCCGGGATACCACCTTTAACCAGGATCAGATTCTTGTCCATGTCGACTTTGACGATGGAGAGATGAAGAACAGTTGCCTGATTGCCACCCATTTGTCCAGGAAGTTTTTTACCTTTGACGACTTTACCGCCGCCACCACTGGTCATAGGTCCGAGAGAACCGGGTTCACGATGAGATTTGGAGCCGTGACCCATCGGTCCGCGGTGGAAACCGTGACGTTTGATGGTACCTGCAAAACCTTTGCCCTTGCTGGTGCCAATTACGTCGACGAGATCGCCGCTTGCGAAAATATCAGCTGCCAGAGTTTGGCCTACCGTATATTCCGGCGTATCTGTCAAACGGAATTCGCGAAGATACTTAACAGGAGCAACGCCTGCTTTGTCGAATTGACCCTTAACGGGTTTTGTCAGATGTTTTTCTTTGATTTCACCATAGCCGAGCTGAATGGAGTTGTATCCGTCCGTATCAACGGTCTTGACACGTACAACTACGTTCGGGGAAGCTTCGACGACGGTTACAGGGACGACTGCGCCTTCTTCAGTAAAGACCTGAGTCATACCTAATTTTTTACCCAAAATAGCTTTAGACATAATCGCACCTCCTCCTATAATTTGATTTCGATGTCTACGCCTGCCGGCAGATCGAGTCTTGTCAAGGCATCAACGGTCTTGTTGGATGCTTCGAGAATGTCGATCAAGCGTTTGTGCGTACGGAGTTCGAACTGTTCACGAGAGTCTTTGTTGACATGGGGAGAACGAAGAATCGTGAAGATGTTCTTTTCTGTCGGAAGCGGAATCGGTCCGGATACCATAGCACCGGTACGTTTCGCCGTGTCGACGATTTTCGCCGCGCTCTGATCAAGCGTTTTGTGATCGTAAGCTTTGAGGCGAATACGAATTCTTTCCTGTTTTGCCATTACTTAATTCCTCCTAACGTCTATTTCCTTGAATAGACTGCTCCATAAGAGTTTCCCCGCAAGGCGGGCAACATCTTATATCATAGTTTAGCGCGCCGCAGAGGGTATTACCCTGTTGTCGCGTACTTACTTAGTTTACTACAAAAAGGCGCATCATGCAAGGAGTTTTCTATGTTTTTGAGAAATAATCGAACCAATTTAACATGGGTCCCATGTCGTTGCATCATGCTAAAGGACTTGTCGCATGACGACAAGTCTTTTAAGTTGTTAGCAGTTAGTGGCTAGTGGTTAGCGGCCCGGCTCTCCTGCTAGGAGAGCTGTCAGCGCAGCTGACTGAGAGGTTAACCTCTCCGGCCCTTCGGGCCACCTCTCCTATGAGGCGAGGCTTTGGTGCCCCACGCTACCGTAACCGCGATTCCCTCATTATGCCAGAAGCGGGCTCGCCACGTGCGAGCCCCTACAATCGCAGCCAGGTGATAAATCTTTCACGGCCTGCGGCCTTGTGCGTAGGGGCCGTCCTTTAACCTCTCAGACCGCCTTCAGCGGCCAGCTCCCCTATGAAGGGAGCCTTGGACGGCCCGCTGTGAAGAATGTCCATACACCTAACGGGTCCATGTGGCATGGTTTTGCGAACAGCGGACTGCGAACTGCGATTCATGCATGAATGCATGCAAAAAAGAGGCTGTCGCATATGCGACAGCCTCTTTTAAGTATCAAGTTTGTAGTTTTTAGTTTGCAGTCATTGGCTAAAAATTTTAACCTCTTTCTACAAACTCGGTACTACAAACTTCAAACTATTTTTAGCCTTCGATTTCGGAAACGACGCCAGCGCCTACTGTACGGCCGCCTTCGCGGATAGCGAAGCGGAGGCCGGCTTCGATAGCAATCGGAGTGATGAGTTCAACATCCATTTTGACGTTATCGCCAGGCATGCACATTTCAGTGCCTTCCGGGAGCTGGATGACGCCAGTTACGTCAGTTGTACGGAAGTAGAACTGCGGACGATAGCCGTTGAAGAACGGAGTGTGACGGCCGCCTTCGTCTTTCGTCAAGACGTAAACCTGAGCTTTGAATTTCGTGTGCGGATGAATGGTACCCGGTTTAGCGAGGACCTGGCCGCGTTCGATTTCTTTACGGTCGATGCCGCGGAGAAGAGCGCCGATGTTGTCGCCTGCTTCAGCACGGTCGAGGATCTTACGGAACATTTCAACGCCCGTAACAACCGTATCTTTCGGTTCGTCAGCGAGGCCGACGATTTCAACTGCGTCGCCAACTTTGAGTTCGCCACGTTCAACACGGCCTGTAGCAACAGTGCCGCGGCCTGTGATGGTGAAGACGTCTTCGACAGGCATGAGGAACGGCTGGTCCGTCGGGCGCTGCGGAGTCGGGATGTATTTGTCAACAGCATCCATCAATTTGAGGATGGACGGTTTGCCGATTTCGCTTTCGTCGCCTTCGAGGGCTTTGAGAGCAGAGCCAACTACGATAGGAACTTCGTCGCCGGGGAAATCGTAGGAGCTGAGGAGATCACGAACTTCCATTTCAACGAGTTCGATGAGTTCCGGATCGTCAACCTGGTCAGCTTTGTTGAGGTATACGACGATAGCCGGTACACCAACCTGGCGGGCCAAGAGGATGTGTTCACGAGTCTGGGGCATCGGGCCGTCAGCAGCGGAAACGACGAGGATAGCGCCGTCCATCTGAGCAGCACCGGTGATCATGTTCTTGACATAGTCAGCATGGCCCGGGCAGTCAACGTGTGCATAGTGACGGTTGTCTGTTTCATATTCAACGTGTGCCGTGTTGATTGTAATACCACGTTCACGTTCTTCCGGAGCCTTGTCGATATCAGCATAGTCTTCGAATTTAGCGTAGCCTTTTTCAGCCAAAACTTTGGTGATGGCAGCTGTCAAAGTAGTTTTGCCGTGGTCGACGTGACCGATCGTGCCAATGTTAACATGCGGTTTGGTTCTTTCGTAATGTTCTTTAGCCATTTGCTGTTCCTCCAGTGTGAGTTAAATTATATTAGCCTTTTTCGCTGATGACTTTTTCGGCTACGTTCTTCGGAACTTCTTCGTAGTGGTCGAATGTCATCGTATAAACGCCACGGCCCTGCGTACGGGAACGCAAATCCGTTGCATAGCCAAACATTTCTGCCAGCGGTACGAATGCGTTGATATGTTCTGCACCGGAGCGCATTTCCATACCTTCGACACGACCACGGCGGGAGTTGAGGTCGCCGATGACGTCGCCCATGTATTCTTCAGGAACGACAACTTCGACTTTCGTGTACGGTTCGAGGAGAACCGGGTCTGCCTTGCGGGCACCTTCTTTGAAGCCCATAGAGCCAGCGATCTTGAAGGCCATTTCCGAGGAGTCGACTTCATGGTAAGAACCGTCGTATACGACGACTTTGATATCGACCATCGGGAAACCAGCCAAAACGCCTGTTTCCATTGCTTCTTTGACACCGGCTTCAACGGAGCCGATGTATTCCTTAGGAATAGCGCCGCCAACGACTTTGTTTTCAAATTCGTAGCCTTTGCCCTGTTCCTGCGGAATGAGTTCGAGCCAGCAGTCACCATACTGACCACGGCCGCCGGACTGACGCTTGAAGAAACCACGAGACTTGACATCTTTGCGGATGGTTTCGCGGTAAGCAACCTGCGGTTTGCCGACGTTGCAGTCTACTTTGAATTCACGGGACATGCGGTCGACGATGATATCCAAATGGAGTTCGCCCATACCGGAGATGATGGTCTGGCCGGTTTCAGCATCGGTCTTGACTTTGAATGTCGGGTCTTCTTCAGCCAGACGAGCCAAGGCAATGCCCATTTTTTCCTGGTCAGCTTTCGTCTTCGGTTCAACGGCTACGGAAATAACCGGATCCGGGAATTCCATCTTTTCAAGGATGATCGGGTGTTTTTCATCGCACAGTGTATCGCCTGTAGTCGTATCTTTCAGGCCGACGATGCCGCCGATATCGCCCGTGTAGGCTTCCCGGACTTCTTCACGGTGGTTAGCGTGCATCCGGAGGATACGGCCAACACGTTCTTTTTTACCTTTTGTCGAGTTGTAGACATAGGTACCGGCCTGTAACGTACCGGAGTAAACGCGGAAGAATGCCAGTTTGCCGACGAAGGGGTCAGCCATGATCTTGAATGCCAATGCGGAAAGCGGTGCATTGTCATCAGCTTCACGGGTTTCTTCTTCTTCAGTGTCGGGGTTGGTGCCTTTGACCGGAGGAATATCCAACGGGCTCGGCATGTAGTCGACGACAGCGTCGAGGAGCATCTGGATCCCTTTGTTCTTGTAAGCAGAACCGCAGAGGACCGGGAACAATTTGTTCGTGCAGACGCCTTTACGGATAGCTGCTTTCAATTCGTCGATGGTGATTTCTTCACCTTCGAGGTATTTCATCATGAGGTCTTCATCGGTATCGCAAACAGCTTCAACCATGATGTCATGATATTTCTTAGCTTCTTCTAATTCGTCTTCCGGGATGTCGACAACTTCGATTTCTTTACCGAGTGCATCGTCATAGACTTCTGCTTTCATGGTAATGAGGTCGATGATGCCGCGGAAGGTTGTTTCAGCGCCAATCGGGAGCTGAATAGCAACGGCATTCGCCTGGAGACGATCTTTCATCATATCGACAACGTTCAGGAAGTCAGCACCGGTCGTATCCATCTTGTTGACGAATGCGATACGGGGAACATGGTAATGTTCAGCCTGACGCCATACCGTTTCCGACTGCGGTTCTACGCCGCCCTTTGCGGAGAAAACAGCAACAGAGCCGTCGAGTACGCGCAGCGAGCGTTCAACTTCAACGGTGAAGTCGACGTGCCCCGGAGTATCGATGATGTTGATGCGGTATCCCTTCCAGTGAGCTGTCGTAGCAGCCGACGTGATGGTGATACCACGTTCCTGTTCCTGAGCCATCCAGTCCATGGTAGCAGCGCCGTCATGAACTTCGCCGATCTTGTGGACACGGCCGGTGTAGAACAGGATACGTTCTGTTGTCGTGGTTTTACCAGCATCGATGTGAGCCATGATGCCAATATTTCTCGTTTTTTCCAAAGAAAATTCTCTTGGCACGGTTTTTTCCACTCCTCAAAAAATAATAAATATCGTAAATTACCAACGATAATGTGCGAAAGCTTTGTTAGCTTCAGCCATTTTATGAGTATCTTCCTTTTTCTTGATAGCAGCGCCTGTGTTGTTGAAGGCGTCCATCAATTCGCCAGCGAGCTTTTCTTTCATCGTGCGTTCGCCGCGTTTACGGGCATAGCCGACAGTCCAGCGGATACCGAGGGACAGGCGACGGTCTGCACGTACTTCGACAGGAACCTGGTAGTTAGCACCACCGACGCGGCGGGCACGGACTTCCAGGACAGGCATAACGTTGTTGAGAGCCTGTTCGAATACTTCCAAAGGATCTTTATTCATTTTAGAACGGATGATGTCGAAAGCATCATAAACGATGGTTTCAGCGACACCTTTTTTGCCGTCCAACATAACTTTGTTGATGAAGCGCGTTACCAATTTGGAATGGTACACCGGATCCGGCAGCACATCACGCTTCGGCACGGGGCCTTTTCTTGGCATGTCTAATTCCTCCTCTATGCTATGTAAGTCATCTTGTTCATCTTAAAAGGCAAATCTTATTTGCCTTTCTTAGCGCCGTATTTAGAACGGGACTGCTGACGATCTGCTACGCCAGCTGTATCCAAGGCACCGCGGACGATGTGATAACGTACACCAGGAAGGTCTTTGACACGACCGCCTCTGATTAATACAACACTGTGTTCCTGTAAATTGTGACCAATGCCGGGAATATAAGCAGTTACTTCGATGGAGTTCGTCAAGCGAACACGGGCAACTTTACGCAGAGCAGAGTTAGGTTTTTTCGGGGTAGCTGTGTACACACGAGTGCAAACACCGCGTTTCTGCGGGCAGTTTTTCAAAGCCGGTGCTGTCGATTTTGTGACGGCAACCTGACGTCCTTTACGAACCAATTGGCTGATTGTTGGCATTTGGGCACCTCCTCTCCAAACAATTAGATTTATAATGTAATCATCAACGAGCAGAGCTCATGAGATGATGTTACCGAAAATTATTTTAACAAGCCGACGGCTGCAGCTTTTACCTTGATGTGGCAGGCCATGCCCAGCTCCGTCATGGTATACGCGCGGTCGACAGGGATGTGAGCGCCTTCGGCTTCTGCAATAAGCGGCGCTACGACCTGTTCATCGCAATCATTGGCGATGTACAGTTGTGTGACTTCGTTTCGTTTCATTGCTTTCAGGGTTTGCTTCGCGCCCACGGTCTTGCGGACACTGGCAGCTAGTTCCAAGCTCACGAAACCTCACTCCTTACGTCTTGCAATTTAGACGCAATACTTTCATTGCGACACTTAGATATTTTATCATCACGCTTATTATATGTCAATGAGTTTTTTGGTAAAAACTGCGTAATCAGTACATTTTTTATTACACGTGTCCTAGTGATTCGTGAGCCACGAGCCTTTCCATATATACAAAACGGGCTCGCCACGTGCGAGCCCCTACGAACGACGAACCACTAACAACAAAAAAGGGCTGTCGCACATGCGACAGCCCTTTTTTACTCTCTTAATGTCCGGCTTCCGGTGTCGTATCGGCACCTTCCGGTGCGTCTACGGGGTTGCCTTCTTCGTCTTCATAGCTGATAGACGGAACGGTCTTTACGACCTTGATCTTGCGGTAGCGGCTCATGCCCGTACCAGCCGGGATGAGTTTACCGATGATGACGTTTTCTTTGAGGCCCAGGAGCGGGTCGATCTTGCCTTTGATAGCAGCATCGGTCAGGACACGGGTCGTTTCCTGGAAGGATGCAGCCGACAGGAAGGAGTCCGTTGCCAGTGCGGCCTTGGTGATACCGAGGAGCATCGGTTGGCCGATAGCGGGCTTGCCGCCATTGCTTTCGATGCGCTTGTTCATATCTTCAAAGATGTTGACGTCGATATAATCGCCCGGCAATACATCGGCATCGCCGGCGTCTTCGATCTTCATCTTGCGCAGCATCTGGCGTACGATGACTTCGATGTGCTTATCGTTGATACCAACACCCTGGGATTTGTATACCTTCTGTACTTCGTATACGAGGTACCGCTGGGTAGCTTCGACACCCAGGATGTGCAGGATGTCGTGGGGGTTGATGGAGCCGGCCGTGATGCGGCTGCCCTTTTCGATGAAGTCGCCTTCATGTACGACGAGGTGCGAACCGAACGGGATGGTGTAGCTCCGTTCTTCACCGTCCTTGGAAGTGACATGGACGATGTTGATATCGTGATGGTCTTCTTTTTCGGTAATCGATACGGTACCGCTGATTTCCGTGACGATAGCATTGCCCTTCGGCTTACGGGCTTCAAACAATTCTTCGACACGAGGAAGACCCTGGGTGATATCGCCGGCCGTTGCGACACCGCCCGTATGGAAGGTACGCATGGTCAGCTGTGTGCCCGGTTCACCGATGGACTGAGCAGCGATGGTGCCGACCGATTCGCCGACATTGACCTTGCCGCCCGTACCGAGGTCGCGGCCATAGCACTTCGCGCAGACGCCATAACGGCTGCGGCAGGTGAGGACGCTGCGGATCCGGACTTTATCATAGTATTTTGCAATTTCTTTGGCCTGGTCTGCCATGATTTCTTCGTTGAGGGCAACGATGACTTCGCCCGTTTCCGGGTTGACCAGGGTTTCGGCAGCCGTACGGCCTTCGATGCGGTCTTCCAGCGATTCGATGACGCCGTTGCCGCTGTCTTCGACGATAGCCGTGACTTCGACGCCGCGGATGTCGTTGTTGCGGACCTTGACTTCATCGACGTCGCTGTTGAGGATGCGGTCGATGGCATCTTCTGTGAGCGGCGTGCCTTTGGCGCAGATTTCAATGCCGTTGGAATCGATGACGGCTTTTTCGACAGTCTTGCCGAGCATATTTTCCGCCATGGATTTGCGGATAGCTGCGCGGAAACCTTCTTCCGGAGCACCGAGGGAAACCGTTTCGATGACGTTGGTGTGGTTCAGGTCATCGTTGATATCCATCTGGCTGCCGCGGAGGGAGAGTTTCGGGATCTGGTGTTCGATGACCGTATCCATATCGTCGTTGGTCAGGAGATGTTCTGCCGGGAAGACGATGTCGCCGGTTTCCGGATCCGCTACATCACGGGCCAGGACGCGGCCGATGAGCTTGTCGCGCAGGAGGTTGACAGCCTGGCGGCACGAGCTGGCCAGACGGGCCCGTTCGCGGACGAGGTCGATGCCGAATACGTCGCAGTCATCTTCACGGACGATGACGTCCTGAGAGACGTCGACGAGACGACGGGTCAGATAACCCGAGTCAGCTGTACGCAGTGCCGTATCGGCCAAGCCTTTACGGGCGCCGTGAGACGAGGTGAAGTAGTCCAGTACGGACAGGCCTTCACGGAAGTTCGCTTTGATCGGCAAGTCGATGATACGGCCCGACGGGTCAGCCATCAAGCCACGCATACCGGCAACCTGACGAATCTGGTCACGGCTGCCTCGAGCGCCGGAGTCAGCCATCATGAAGATCGAGTTGAACGGGTCCATGTTATCCATCATGACATCCGTAACGTCGTTAGTGGCCTTTGTCCAGATTTCGACGCTCTTGTTATAGCGTTCGTTTTCGGTAATCAAGCCGCGCTGATACATGGCATAGGCGTTCTGGACCTTCTTGTCGGCTTCATTGAGGATATCCCATTTTTCTGCCGGGATCTGAATATCAGAAATAGCGATGGACATACCGGCCTGGCGGGCGTAATGGTAGCCGATGGCCTTGATCTTGTCCAGAAGTTCTGCCGTCTTGGTATTGCCGACGAGGTGGAAGCAGGCATCGACGAGTTTGCCGATCTGTTTCTTGCTCATGAGGACGCCCAGGCAGTTGACGTCGACATATTCTTTATCTTTCTTGAATTCAGCCACAGCGGCTTCGTCGATCTTACGCTTCGGCAAGGGGCGCGTAGCCGTGAGGTCGACACCGAATTTTTCTTTCAGCTGCGAGAAACCATAGTCGCGGATATGGCCTTCTTCGTCTTTGATCTTGACGAAGTGGGACCAGTCGATGAGGCCGTTTTCATAGGCGAAGACCGTGTCCTTCGGGTCCGTGAAGACCATGACTTTATCCGTATGGAAGAGGCGCAGTGGTTCATAGATCTGATAGTTGTAGAGCAGTTTGCCTGCCGTCGTTTCGATGAGGCCGTGGCCAGGGATGCGGACCTTGATCAGGGCTTCGATGTCGATGACTTTGGCATCGTAAGCGAGCATGACTTCATCGTAGTTGGAGAAAATCTTGCCTTCGCCCTTGGCAGCCGGTTTGACCAGGGTCAGGTAATAAGCACCGAGGACCATGTCCTGTGTCGGGACGGCGACCGGTTTGCCATCTTTCGGAGCCAGGATGTTATGAGACGAAAGCATGAGCGTCCGCGCTTCGGACTGGGCTTCTACGGAAAGAGGCAGATGGCAGGCCATCTGGTCACCGTCAAAGTCGGCGTTGAATGCCGTGCAAACCAGCGGATGCAGTTTGATGGCGCGGCCTTCCCAGAGGATCGGTTCGAAAGCCTGGATACCCAGACGATGCAGTGTCGGGGCGCGGTTCAAGAGGACAGGATGTTCCTTGATGACGTCTTCCAGGACGTCCCAGACTTCACTGTTGACGCGTTCGACTTTCTTCTTAGCGTTCTTGATATTGGTAGCAATGCCTTTTTCGACAAGTTTCTTCATGACGAAAGGCTTGAAGAGTTCCAGGGCCATTTCTTTCGGCAGGCCGCACTGGTGCATCTTCATTTCCGGACCGACGACGATAACCGAACGGCCAGAGTAGTCGACACGTTTACCGAGCAAGTTCTGGCGGAAACGGCCCTGTTTCCCTTTCAGCATATCCGACAGAGATTTCAGGGGACGGTTGCCCGGGCCCGTGACCGGACGGCCGCGGCGGCCGTTATCGATGAGGGCATCGACGGCTTCCTGGAGCATACGTTTTTCGTTGCGGACGATGATGTCCGGTGCGCCCAGTTCCAAGAGGCGGCTCAGGCGGTTGTTACGGTTGATGACCCGGCGATAGAGATCGTTCAGGTCAGACGTAGCGAAGCGGCCGCCGTCGAGCTGTACCATCGGGCGCAGTTCCGGCGGGATGACCGGGATGACATCCATAATCATCCATTCCGGTTTGTTGCCGGAGTGGCGGAAGGCTTCGACGACTTCCAGCCGGCGGATAGCGCGGACGCGGCGCTGGCCCGACGAATCGCGGAGTTCATCGCGGAGCTGTTTGTCCAGCTGGTCCAGGTCCAGGCCCTGCAGCAGTTCCTTGACAGCTGCAGCGCCCATGCCGACGCGGAATTTATCGCCGTACATATCCAGATACTGACGATATTCCGTTTCCGTCATCAGCTGCTGCTTGGTAAGCGGCGTATCGCCCGGATCGAGGACGATGTACGAGGCGAAGTATAAGACTTTTTCCAGCGAACGGGGAGAAATATCGAGGATCAGGCCCATCCGGCTGGGGATGCCTTTAAAATACCAAATATGAGATACCGGTGTAGCCAGTTTAATATGGCCCATCCGTTCACGACGGACTTTGGCGCGCGTGACTTCGACGCCGCAGCGGTCGCAGACGACACCTTTATACCGGATACGTTTGTATTTGCCGCAGTGACATTCCCAGTCCTTTGTCGGCCCAAAAATGCGTTCGCAGAACAACCCATCCCGTTCCGGTTTCAATGTACGGTAATTGATCGTTTCTGGTTTCTTGACTTCCCCGTGGGACCATTCGAGGATCTTTTCCGGTGAAGCAAGACCGATCCGCATGGAATCGAATTCATTCACATCAAGCACTAATACCGCTCCCTTCTATCGACTCGTTATTCATCATCGTCAGCCTGTTCAGCTTCGGCGACGGCATCGAGGCTCATGGCACTCATGATGTCATCTTCGCCGCCGTTGGCGACGGGTTCCTGTTCTTCGCCTTCTTCTCCTTCGGCAGGAGTGTCTTCAGCCGGTGCAGCCGGTGTTTCCGGACCATTTTCACCTTCCATGACGCGGCGGAGTTCATCAGTCTGTTCCGGTTCCGTTTCATCGTCGAGTTCCTTGATGACGACTTCTTCGCCGTCTTCGTTCAGGATCTGGACGTCGAGGCCGATGGCCTGGAGTTCTTTGAGGAGGACCTTGAACGATTCCGGTACGCCCGGTTCAGGAATATTTTCACCTTTGACGATCTTTTCGTAAGCCTTGACACGGCCGACGACATCGTCAGACTTAACAGTCAGCATTTCCTGGAGGGTATAGGCTGCGCCATACGCTTCCAGAGCCCAGACTTCCATTTCGCCGAAACGCTGGCCGCCGAACTGGGCTTTACCACCGAGCGGCTGCTGCGTGACCAGGGAGTACGGGCCTGTCGAACGAGCATGGATCTTGTCGTCGACGAGGTGATGCAGTTTGAGGAAGTACGTGTAACCGACAGTGACGCGGCGGTCCATCGGTTCCCCTGTACGGCCATCATAGAGGACGGATTTGCCGTCTTCCGGCAGGCCGGCGATCTTCAGGGCTTCAAAGACGTCTTCGGCCTGAGCGCCGTCGAAGACCGGTGTTGCGATATGGACACCGGCGACGTCCGGTTTGGGCATGCCGTATTTATCGAAATCATAGCCGGCAGCGCGGAGTTTTTCTTCCAGGCCCGGATCCATTTCCTTGATCTGTTTGCCCAGTTCGTGGACAGCCCAGCCAAGGTGGGTTTCCAAAATCTGACCGATATTCATACGAGACGGTACGCCCAAGGGGTTCAGGACGATCTGGACCGGCGTGCCATCGGGCAGAAAAGGCATATCTTCCTGGCGCATGACGCGGGAAACGACACCTTTGTTGCCGTGACGGCCAGCCATCTTGTCGCCTTCGTGGATCTTACGTTTCTGGGCGATGTAGACGCGGACCAGGTGGTTTACGCCAGGCGGCAGTTCGTCGTTATTTTCACGGGAGAAGATGCGGACGTTGACGACTTTCCCCGATTCACCATGAGGTACGCGCAGCGACGTATCGCGGACTTCGCGTTCCTTGTCGCCGAAGATGGCGCGCAGCAGGCGTTCTTCCGGTGTCAGTTCCGTTTCGCCTTTCGGCGTGACTTTGCCGACCAGGACGTCGCCCGGGAAGACGTCGGCACCGATCATGATGATGCCGTTTTCGTCGAGGTTCTTCGTGCTTTCTTCACTGACGTTGGGGATTTCACGGGTAATTTCTTCCGAACCCAGTTTCGTGTCGCGGGCATCACATTCGTATTCTTCGATGTGGATGGATGTGTAGAGGTCGTTCTTCGGGAGTTCTTCACTGAGGAGAACGGCGTCTTCGTAGTTATAGCCTTCCCAAGGCATGTAGGCTACGAGGATGTTGTAACCAAGAGCTAATTCGCCGCCGTCCGTAGCCATGCCGTCAGCCAGGGGCTGACCTTCCGTGACCCTTTCGTTCTTATAGACCAACGGGTGCTGGTTGATGCAGGTACTCTGGTTGGAGCGGACGAATTTGATGAGTTTATATGTATCGACAGAACCAGAATCCGTGCGGACCTGGATGGTGTCGCCAGTAACGCGGGATACGACGCCGCTGTGTTTTGCCAGGACGCAGACGCCGGAGTCACAAGCCGTCTTGTATTCCATGCCGGTACCGACGAGCGGAGCCTGTGTGCGCAGCAAAGGTACTGCCTGGCGCTGCATGTTCGCACCCATGAGGGCACGGTTGGCATCGTCGTTTTCCAGGAAGGGGATCATGGATGTACCGACGGAAACGACTTCCTTAGGCGATACGTCCATGAAGTCGACGCGGTCAGCCCGGAATTCACGGGTATCTTCACCGTGACGGCAGGCAACGCGTTCGTGGACGAAATGGCCATCTTCGGTCAACGGTTCGTTGGCCTGGGCGATGACGTACTGTTCTTCTTCATCAGCCGTGATGTAGTGGACATCTTCCGTAACGACGACCGTTTCTTTATCGACGCGGCGGTACGGGGCTTCGATGAAGCCGAATTCGTTGACTTTACCGAAGCAGGCCAGGGACGAAATCAAGCCGATGTTCGGGCCTTCAGGCGTTTCTACCGGGCACATGCGGCCGTAGTGGGAATGATGGACGTCGCGGACTTCGAACCCTGCGCGTTCACGGGACAGACCGCCAGGGCCGAGGGCGCTCAGACGGCGTTTGTGCGTGATTTCTGCCAGCGGGTTTGTCTGGTCCATGAACTGGGACAGCTGGCTGGAACCAAAGAATTCTTTGATAGCAGCGACGACAGGACGGATGTTGATCAAGACCTGAGGCGTAATGCTTTCGGCATCCTGGATGGTCATGCGTTCGCGGACGACGCGTTCCATACGGGTCAGGCCGATGCGGAACTGGTTCTGCAGGAGTTCGCCGACGCAGCGCAGGCGGCGGTTGCCCAGATGGTCGATGTCATCGACAGTTCCGAAGCCGTCCATGAGGTTGAGAAGATAGCTGATGTGGGCGATGATGTCTTCGCGGGTAATCGTGCGGTGGTCATACGGAAGGTCGCTGTTGTTGCAGATGATCTTGTAGACCGAGCCGTCCGTTTTTTCGACGAAGGCTTCGACGAGGCCGCCGCCGTCACCGGCGGGCGCACCGTCGGCGATTTCGCGATGGAAGACGCCGCTTTCGCGGATCCTTTCAACTTCAGCCGAGCCGATTTCCGTATGGGCATCGACGATGACTTCCCCTGTTTCCGGGTTGACGATCGGTTCGTGCAAGGTCAGGCCAAAGAGGCGGCGTTCCCAGCCGAGTTTCTTGCCGGCTTTGTAACGGCCAACGCGGGCCATATCATAACGGCGCGGGTCGAAGAAGAGGCCTTCAAAGAGATTGCGGGCACTTTCAACGGTCGGCGGTTCACCGGGGCGGAGTTTCTTATAGATTTCAACGAGGGCTTCGTCCTGATTTTCCGTCGTATCTTTTTCAAACGTAGCCTTCAGGCGTTTATCGTCGAAGAAGAGTTCGAGGATGTCGGCGTTCGACGACCAGCCCAGCGCGCGGATGAGGACCGTGACAGGAATCTTGCGGTTGCGGTCGATACGGGCATAGACGATGTCGTTGGCGTCTGTTTCCAATTCGATCCAGGCACCACGGTTCGGAATGACCGTCGAATTGTACAGGCGGATGCCCATCGGGTCGATTTCGTGGCCATAGTAGACGCCCGGAGAACGGACGAGCTGGCTGACGATAACGCGTTCTGCCCCATTGATAATGAAGGTACCTGTATCGGTAATCAGTGGGAAATCACCCATGAATACTTCCTGGTCCTTGATTTCACCTGTTTCGTGGTTGACAAGACGGATCTGGACGCGGAGCGGTGCGGCGTATGTCGTATCGCGTTCCTTACATTCACGAATGTCGTACTTCGGTTCCCCTAATTTAAAATTCTCGAAGGATAAAGACAGGTTACCCGATGCATCTTCGATGGGAGAAATGTCTTTGAAGATATCTTTCAGTCCCTTTTCCAGGAACCATTCGTAGGATTTATTCTGTAAATCCAACAAATGAGGCATTTTCAAGACCTCGTTAATCTTAGCATACGTGTATCGAGTCCTTTTCCCTACTTGTACAGGTTTGAACATGCTGATTCTTCACCCCTTATAAAAAGTAAATCATTATGATAGCGTTGTACAGCGCCGTGTAAAGCGACAAAAAAGCAAGGCTCTCAGACGATTTGAACCTTGCTTAATTTTTTGCTCACCGGAAGCGCTTCCTCCATGTATCTCATAATATCAATTGAACATTTTGCAATGAGTTATTATAGCATAGTAAAGCACTTCTGTCAATATTCTATTTTAACAATTTTCTAAAATCTACCCTTACTGATGAACCCGGGCCAAAGTATATTTCTTCTTCCCTTTGCGAACGATGACGAACTTGCCGTTGGAATTCTTGTGAGGTTTGACGATTTCGTCGAGGGACGTGACTTTGACGCCGTTGATGGTGACCGCACCGTGGGTGATGTCTTCGCGGGCCTGGCGTTTCGATTTGTAAATCTGGGAATCGACGAGCCAGTTGACGACGTCTTTATCTTCGTTGGAAACGTCGACAGTCGGCATCTTGCCGAAGGCCTGTTCCAATTCGCTTTCCGACAGGTCGGCGATGCTGCCGTGGTACAGGGCTTCCGTGATGTTCTGGGCTTCCTTCAGGGCTTCCGGGCTGTGGACGAAAGTCGTGACTTCTTCAGCCAGGCGGCGCTGGGCCAGTCGTTTTTCCGGTTCTTTTTCGACCGATTCGGCCAGGGCGTCGATTTCTTCCTTGCTGAGAAAGGTGAAGTATTTCAAGTATTTGACGACGTCCGCATCATCCTGGTTGAGCCAGAACTGATAGAATTCAAAGGGTGATGTCTTTTCCGGGTCGAGCCAGACAGCGCCGCCGGCGGTCTTGCCGAACTTGGTGCCGTCAGATTTCAGCATGAGGGGAATGGTCAGGCCATAGGCTTTGGCATCGCTGCCGTGCATCTTGCGGATCGTGTCGATACCGGCCGTGATGTTGCCCCACTGGTCGGCGCCGCCGATCTGCAGCTGGACGTCGTTATGGGAAAAGAGGTGTTCAAAGTCGATGGACTGGAGAATCTGGTAGGAAAATTCCGTAAAGGAAATGCCTGCTTCCAGACGGCTGGCAACGACTTCCTTGCTGAGCATGATGTTGACGCTGAACAGTTTGCCATAATCGCGGAGGAAATCGAGGAGGCTGATCTGGCTGAGCCAGTCATAGTTATTGACGAAGGTGATGTTTTCCGAATCGCCGAAAAGATGCATGAACTGAGCCTTCAATTTTTCGGCATTGGCCTTGATTTTATCGAGAGTCTGGAGCTGGCGTTCCGTCTTGCGGCCGCTCGGGTCACCGATTGCACCGGTACCGCCGCCAATGACGACATACGGATGATGGCCGGCATTGGCAAAGCGTTTAAGCATCATGAACGGAATCAAGTGGCCGATATGCATGCTGTCACCCGTCGGGTCGACACCGCAATAGAGGGAAATGCTCTTTTCTTCCGTGAGCTTACGCAACCCTTCTTCATCTGTCATCTGATTGACGGCACCGCGCCAAGACAATTCATCAATAATATTCATCGAATTCGCTCCTTTTGTATAAAAAATGATAAGTTACTCTTCATTATAACGACATGAACGTATTACGTCAATGATGGGCGCCAAAGGCGCCCGCTGTTCGCAGACCGCAGGCCGCAGGCCGCAAAACCACGCCACATTGGCCCGCTTGGTATATGGCTGACTATTCGCGGCGGGCTCGCCACGTGTGAGCCCCCTACCGATAATTACAGGAAGGCTATCGGCTTACGCGGTTGACCAGGAAGCCGCCGAGGATGGCCGCCGTGAGGGACGCGGCGATGATGGCGGTCTTGGCCGTCATCAGGACCGGACTGCCGGGAAAGGCCAGGCCGGCGATGAACAGGGACATGGTGAAGCCGATACCGGCCAGGAGGCCGACGGCCCAGAAGTGTTTCATCGTCAGCCCTTCTGGCAGGGACGCTTTTTTCAAGGCCGTCAACAGCCAGACGGCCAGGCCGATGCCGATGGGCTTGCCCAGGACCAGGCCAGCCAGGACGCCCAGTCCCGGTGCCGACGCCAGGCCGGTCAGGCCGCTCAGGTCGAGGCGGATGCCGGCGTTGGCCAGGGCGAAGACGGGCATGATGACGAAAGCCGAGACAGGCGTCAGGGCGTGTTCTGCCCGCAGCAGCAAGCCTTCCCTTCCATCCTTGCCGGGCACGGCCGGCATGGCGAAGCCCGTGAGGACGCCGGCCATGGTCGGATGGATACCGCCGTAGAAGAAGGCCAGCCAGATGAGGATACCTCCCACAGCGTAAAACCAGGCTGATTGCCAATTCCTGCGGCACCCAGCCAGCATCAGCAGCCAGACGATGAGGCCGCCGGCCAGGACCGGAAGGTTGAGGGAACCGGCATAAAAGACAGCGATGACGACGATACCGCCGAGATCATCGACGATGGCCAGGGCCGTCAAAAAGACGACGAGGCTGCGCGGCGCTTTCGGAGCCGCCAGGGACAGGACGCCCAGGGAAAAGGCGATGTCCGTCGCCATGGGGATGCCCCAGCCACCAGCCGTCGGCAGGCCGGCATTGCACAGGCCATAAATCGCAGCCGGCACGAGCATGCCGCCTAAGGCCGCAGCCATGGGCAGCATCGCTGCCGACCGGGACTTCAGTTCTCCATAGAGGAATTCCCGCTTCACTTCGGCGCCGACGACAAAGAAGAACAGCGCCATGACGGCGTCATTGACCCAGTGCAGCAGGGACATGTGCGTCCCTGCCGGCAGCGGGGCCTGGAGCCAGCGTTCATAAGCGGGACCGAAGGGAGAATTAGAGATGGCCATGGCAAGTATCGCACAGGCAATGAGTAACAGTCCGCTTAACGATTCTCGTTTCATATTTTCTCCTTGATTGGGTGATGTCACACGAATATTTCTAATATCATGCACGGATTTTTTCTTTATAGCTTGTAGTATAGAGTTTGTAGTTTGTAGAAGATGGCTTTAAATTATTTACGCTTTGCTGCAAACTAAAAACTGCAAACTTAAAACCGGGCGGGCCGCCCTTTGGGACGGCCCCTACGGGTTCGGACGGCGTTCGAGGATGACGCCCTGGCGGTAGGCTTCCAGCAGGGCCTTCAGGTCGTGGATCATCTGGAGGAGTTTCTTGCCGTTATCCGTGTCGCCGATCATGACGCGCTTCGGTTCCAGTTCGACCTGTGTCGATTCGGAATCGATGTCGACGTTGTTCATCAACGCCTGGTAGACATCTTCAAAGGGGTAGTGAGATTTGATGCGTATGCCGTGGGAGTTGAAGATGAGCGTGTAGCCGGCAATGCCCGTCGACCCCTGGTAGGCCTTGCAGAAACCGCCGTCGATGCAGATTTCCTTGCCTTCCGCCCTGATAGGGCTTTCGCCTTTCTTGACCTTGACCGGCGTATGGCCGTTGATGATGTGTCCCTGAGGCGAGTCGATGCCGAATTCGTGGAGGATCTTGATGCATTCGTCTTTATCGCGATTCAGGCGGTAGTAGGCATTCTGCGGTTCTTTCCACGTCGATTCGTCTATGATGTAACTCCGTTCAAAAGTCTTGACGATGCGGCCGGATACAGGGGAATCGGCACCGCACCAGAGGTACCACATATAGTCCAGGCTGTCAGTATCGCGCTGGTCATAAGCCCGGCGGATGAGGTGTTCCGCCTTATCCATGAAGGCTTTGCCCTTATACGGCTTACCGTCGAGGTAGATTTCCTTAAAGCTGCCGTCTTGGTTGAGGGGCAGGCCGCCGTGGAACAGGAGGTTGTTATTCATGCAGCGGTATAACGAGCCGTGGCTGTAGAGGAAGCGGATGTGGCGCTGCAGGCGTTCGCTTTCGGTAAATTCGGCCTGGATGTCGTTCATGAGCTGGTGTTCTTCCGGCGACAGCGTGTACGGGTCCTGGGGATTGACCGTCGGGAAGTCCTTGGTCTTCAATTCATACGTCTTGCCATCGAGAGTGATGACGCCTTTTTCCCAATCAATCTTGTGGAACAGCAGGCGGTCGTCCATATTGTAGTCGGGATGGCGGTAAATGGTCTGACCTTCCAGCTTGGCCACGATGACGTTGATGGCCTTGACCATGGGCTCAATGCCGTCGTCCTCTTTATACGTCTGCAAGGCAAAGAGGGCAAAGGGCCGAAGGCTGATGCCATAGCCGCTTTCTAATATTTCCATATTATGGTAACGGATGTTATTGCGCAGGACATTGGCGATGCAGGCCGCGTTGCCGGCAGCAGCACCCATCCAGAGGACGTCGTGGTTGCCCCACTGGATGTCCAGAGAATGATGATGCATGAGCGTGTCCATGATCTTGTCGGCATGAGCGCCGCGGTCGTAGATATCGCCGATGATGTGCAGGTGGTCGACGGCCAGCCGTTTGATGAGATTGGCCAAAGCGTAAATGAATTGGCGCGTACTTCCCGTTTCCAAGATGGTGTCGAGAATCTTCATGTGATAGACCAGCTGGTTCTGGTCTTCATCGGGCTGGGCGTGCAAGAGTTCATCGATAACGAAGCGGAAGACTTCCGGCATGGCTTTACGGACTTTCGACCGCGTATATTTCGACGACAAGAGCTTGGCCAGGTCGATCATCCGTTCCAGCGTCGTCCGGGCCCAGTCATCGTTGACCTTGCCTTCGCGGTAGAGCATGTTCAGCTTTTCCTTAGGATAATAAATAAGAGTCAGCAAGTCGTCCTGTTCGGCCTTGCTCATCTTGTCAGAAAAAATCATTTCCACTTTTTCGCGGATGACGCCGGAGCAGTTGTTGAGGATGTGATAGAAGGCTTCGTATTCACCGTGCAGGTCACTCATGAAGTGTTCTGTCCCTTTCGGCAGGTTGACGATGGCCTGCAGATTGATGATTTCCGTGAACGTCGCCGCCTGCGTGGGATACTCCTTGGACAGGAGCTCCAAATAGCGCAAATATTCCGGGGAATAGGTATCGTACGTTTCCATGTTGCGTACCTCTCTTTCTTATATAGTATATGTTGTATGGCTTATTTACTTTCTATTGTATATCATCATTGTCAGGGTGACTAGGTTCTTTTTCTGATTTTCGTCACCTTCCTCTCCATTTTGTTTAACCGGTGTATACAATTATTCCTCCAGCAAAAGACAAAGGGCCGTCTTCCCCCTTCTTCCTCAATAAGTATAGTTCTATTTATACCATGATTTTGATTTATATTGCAATTATTTTTAACGAATACCTCCCTTTAACTTACTATAACGTTTATCTTATACCTTAAAAATCCTTGAATTTTGACGTCCTCTTTCACATAGTGGCAATGCAGTGCCATCATGGAAAAATCTTTTCCTCATTGTGGTATTTGCAAGGACGGAAAAACATGCTATTATGTAATTGTAGAAATCAGTTTTAGGTATAATTAATTTTAAATGAGGTGATTACATATGAATAAGTATTTGGAATCTGTCATTGAAAATGTACGCACGAAACACGCAAACGAACCGGAATTCGTCCAGACCGTCGAAGAAGTCTTCAGCTCCCTGGACCCTGTCGTCGAACGCCACCCGGAATATGAAAAGTTCGACCTCCTCAACCGTCTCGTCGAACCGGAACGGCAATTCACATTCCGCGTCGTCTGGCAGGATGATGCAGGCAAATACCACACCAACACGGGCTACCGCTTCCAGTTCAACGGCGCTATCGGGCCCTACAAAGGCGGCCTTCGTTTCCAGAAGAACGTATACTCAGGCATCATCAAATTCCTGGGCTTTGAACAGATTTTCAAGAACGCACTGACCGGCCTGCCTATCGGCGGCGCCAAAGGCGGGGCTGACTTCGACCCGACGAGCAAGTCCGACGCTGAAATCATGCGTTTCTGCCAGAGCTACATGCAGGCTCTCTATCGCTACATCGGTCCCGATGTCGACGTACCGGCTGGGGACATGGGTGTCGGCGGCCGTGAAATCGGCTACCTCTTCGGCGAATACCGCCGCCTGAAAGGCTGCTTCGAAAACGGTGTCCTCACGGGCAAAGGCTTCAGCTTCGGCGGTTCCCGCATCCGTCCGGAAGCTACGGGCTACGGCGCCGTATACTTCCTGGAAAACGTTCTCAAAGACGACGGCCAGGACATCAAAGGCAAGACTATCGCCGCTGCCGGCTTCGGCAACGTAACCTGGGGCATCTGCAAGAAAGCTACGGAACTGGGTGCCAAAGTCGTTACCCTCTCCGGTCCGGACGGCTACATCTATGACCCGGACGGCGTCGCTACGCAGGAAAAGATCGACTACATCGTCGAAATGCGCAACAGCGGCCGCAACCGCGTCCAGGACTATGCCGATAAATTCGGCGTCGAATTCTTCCCGGGCGAAAAACCGTGGGGCCGCAAAGTCGATATCGTCATGCCGTCGGCTATGCAGAACGACGTCCATATGGAACAGGCTAAACAGATTGCTGCCAACAAGATCCGCTACTACATCGAAGTCGCCAATATGCCGACGACCAACGATGCCCTGAAATTCTTACTCGATCAGAAAGACATCATCGTCGCTCCGTCGAAAGCCGTCAACGCCGGCGGTGTCGCTACATCGGCCCTGGAAATGAGCCAGAACAGCGAACGCCTGGTATGGACTGCCAAGGAAGTCGATGACCGTCTCCACGAAATCATGAACACCATTTACCAGAACTGCAAAGACGCAGCTGCCCGCAACGGCCTGGGCCACAACCTCGTAGCCGGTGCCAATATCGCCGGGTTCGAACGCGTCGCCGACGCTATGCTGGCACAAGGTGTCTTCTAAGGTATACCTGAAACTGAATATATAGAGCGTGAAAAAAGGAGCTGTCGCATCGCGACAGCTCCTTTTTTCTGTAGGGGTCGCCACGTGGGCGACCCGTTCACGCAAATCCGTTTTCCAAGTATTTCACATATACCTAACGGGCTCGCCCTCTACAGCGGTCCGTTTCAGCAGCCGTCTTGCCATTCCTTGCAGTCATGACCTGACAGGCTGAAAAGGCATGTGCGAGCCCCTACAAACTACCTCTATCAGGAGAGGCTCTTCGCCGTGAACTCATCTTTCATCTGCTGGCGCAGGGCCGTGTCCTGGGCGAAGAGCAGGGCCAGGCGTGCCATGATTTCGGCGCCTTTGACGATGGTCGGTTCGATGGTCCTGGCCTTGACGGCATTGGCGATGTCCGTCGAGTGTTCCGGCATGGGGACGTCGCCCAAGGCCAGGTGGACGTGGACGGCCGGGCACTGATGGCTGACGTTGCCGACGTCGGAGCTGCCGCAATCCTTTGGTTCTTCGTAAGGGATCCCCATGGCCTGGAGGACCTGTTCCGACGCTTTCGTCGCCGCTTCATTCCAGACCATGTTATCGAATTTGCAGCCCATTTGGGTGACGTCATATGTCGTTTCCGTAGCAATGGCCGCCCCTTTGAAGCAGTTCATGACCTTGGCCACGACGGTATCGAGATATTCCCGTTCGCTGTGGCGGATACAACATTCGACTTCGGCGTAATCGGGGACGACGTTGGAGGCGGCCCCACCGTTTACGATATACGAGCCGATTCGCGTTTCCGGCCGGACGTGCTGGCGCAGCATATCGACGGCGTGCAGGGCCAGCATGGCCCCATTCAGGGCATTGCGGCCGTTCCAGGGTTCACCGGCGGCGTGAGCCGTCTGGCCGTGGAAGGCAATGCGGTAGTCGTCGAGGGCCAGGAAATGGGAATTGGCATTGGTCCGGGTCGGCGACACGTGGACCATGACGGCGAAATCATAGTCCTTGAAGACGCCCTGGTCGCACATGATGACCTTGCCGCCGCGCAGTTCTTCGTCCGGTGTGCCGATGAGGTCGACGTCGACAGGCAGATCCTTCAAATCCTTTAAGGCCGCAGCGGCCAGGAAGCTCATGGCACCATTGGCCGAATGGCCGCAGCCGTGGCCGACGCCGGGCAGGGCATCATATTCCGCCAAAAGGGCCATCTTGAAGACGGGTTTATCGGCCCGATGAGCGATGGCTCGGAAAGCCGTCGGCTGACCGGTGAACTGTTCTTCCACTTCCATGCCCAAAGAACGGCACAAATCGACGTAGTGCCGGCAGGCATGATATTCTTCACCGGACAGCTCCGGGTCGTCAGCAATGGTATAGTTGAGCTGAAAAGCCTGGGCTTCATGGGCTTTCAAAGCTTTCTTCAAATCTTCGAGGGTATTCATTTTCTAAAAAAACTCCTTCTATCCAATGATAAACATATATAAGGGAATGATGACGATGCCCATGACGACGGTGATAAAGCTGACTTCCGTCGAATAACGGACATCGGCGCCGACGGACTTGGCGACGACTGTCATCTGGGTCATGGCCGGCATACTGGCCTGCATAGTAAAGACCTGGGCCGACATGGGCGTGACCGGGATGAAGGGCAGGAGCACCAGGACGCAGGCCGGACAGACCAGGAAGCGGCCGACGAGGGCGCCGATGATGTCCCGGTCCCAGCGGACCGACGCCAGAGAAATGCCCGTCATTTCAATGCCGATGACCATGAGCGACAGCGGCGTCGCCATATTGCCAACGTATTGGAACGACGTCAGCAGGAAATCAGGCAGCTTGATATTGGCCATAATCAGGACCAGGCCAGCCAAAAAGCCCAGGAGCGGCGGCGAAAAGACTTTCTTCAGGGTCTGCAGGGAAAACAAGGGCATATTCCCCTTGCCGCCCAGACTGTCGTTGACGATATGGTAGACGCCGAGGGTCCAGAACATGGTCGTGTTGGCCATGTAATAGAGCATGACCGACGGCACGCTCTGCGTCCCGAACAGGGCCAGGTTGACGGGCAGGCCGATGAAGATGGTATTGGCAATGAAAAAACAAGTGATGAAGACGCCCTGCCGGTCCTGGCGGATGTGCAGGACTTTGGCCGCTATGCGGCCGACGGCATAGGCCAAAAGGATTGACGCAAAGGGCAGGAGCAGGTCCGGCGCGATGCGGAGCAGCGAATCATGGGTAAAGTCCTTTTCCAGCTGGCAGAGCATGTATAAGGGCAGGCTTATCTTCATGACCAGTTTGGTAAAGACAGCGCTCATGTCCGGCCCGAACCAGCCTTTCTTGGCCAAGATGAAGCCGATGGAAATGATGAAGAGGACTTCAAAAATACCTTGTAAACCGTGCAATACGCCTTCCACGTTACCGCTTCCCTTCTAAATGATATAACTCAGGCCGCCGGTCGCGAAAGACATTGATGCGGCTGCGGATGTCTTTGATGACGGACAAGTCGATTTCGCCGGTAACGATTTCCTCACCGTCTCCTCCTTGGGCCAGCACTTCGCCCCACGGGTCGATAATCATAGAATGGCCACAGAAGCGGTAGTCACCGCAGGTACCGCAGCTGTTGACGGCGACGACGAAGAACTGGTTCTCAATAGCCCGGGCCCGATTGAGTATCTGCCAATGAGCCAGTCTGGGATGAGGCCAGGCGGCCGGGACAAAGAGGATCTGGGCACCGGCCAGGGCCGCCATGCGGACCCATTCGCCAAAGCGCAGGTCATAACAGGTAATCGACGCCATAGGGATGTCGCCCAGGAAGAAAGTATTCAAGTGATCTCCCGGCGCGAAGACCTTCTCTTCCCCACCAGGCGTGAATAAATGGCATTTGTCATACGATGAGACGCGATTCCCCTCTTCATCGACGATATACGTCGTATTGTACAGGCACCCGTCGTGACGGCGGACAATGGAGCCGCCGATGAGCTGGATATGACAGGACGCAGCCAGGTCCTGCAAAAACGCCTGGGCCTGGCGGCCCTCTTCATCGGCCAGGTCATAAACATCAGGCGGGTAGAACGACAGGTCCCACAATTCAGGCAGCACGGCCATATCCGAACCAGCCCTGGCCGCCTGTTGGACGCGGCGCCGGACCTGGTCGAAATTGGCCAGCCTGTCGCCGGGGACGATAGGAAATTGAATGAGTGAGATTTTCACTGCACTTCCCCCTTTCTTTAATTTTCATGTCAATTTAGCTTTATTATATACCATACTATAGTATGTAAAAAGTATTTTTTAGAATACCGCTGGACGACTTGAAAAGAGGCGGCCGCCTTGTTATAGTAAAATTAATTATCGCATAAAGAAGGGGTATCATGGAAGAAAATGAAAAGATGAAAGATTGGCTGACAGAACTCATGAGCTGTACAGCCTGTCACTTACGGGACGAAGGCAATCGCGGACCGACGCGCTATTCCGGCGATTGTGCGTCGCCGCTGATGTTCGTCGGCGAAGGGCCTGGCGGTGTGGAAGATGAATACGGCGTTCCCCTCGTCGGCCCGTCGGGGCAGCTCCTCGACAAGGCCTTGTGGAGCGTCGGACTCACGCGGGACCACGTCTATGTCACCAACATCGTCAAGTGCCGGCCCAAGAACAACCGCACGCCGACCCTGGAAGAAGGGCGCCACTGCGCGGACATCCATTTGGTCAAAGAAATCGAACTGGTCCAGCCGAAAGTCATCGTCTGCCTAGGCAAAGTCGCCTTCCAGTATTTCTATGGCCGCGCCGCCAGCATCATGCGCAACCGAGGCAAGTGGTTCACGTGGCGCGGCTATGACATCATGCCGACGTATCACCCGGCCTTTCTCCTGCGCCAGACCGGCCACGAACTGGTCGAATCGAAATGGCAGGTCTACTACGACTTCAAAGCGGCTGTCGAAAAAGCCAAAGCCGCCATGCCCGACTATACCTATCAGAGCCCGGAAAAGCCGGACCTCCTGGCCCAATATGCAGCATTAAAAGAGAGCCGGCATTGGTAAATGGCCCTTGAAGGCTGCAGTTCGCAGGCCGTGTAAAAAAAGGCTGTCGCAGATGCGACAGCCCTTTTTTCTGTAGGGGCGCCACGTGGGGCGCCCCCTAGAAACTCTGACGAAAAAGGTCACTACATGATGACCATACCCATCATCAGTCAAAAATACGGTCGTACAGGTGGCTCCGTTCGAGGAATTCTTCGACTGTCAGGAAGCCGAGTTTCTTCAATAATTCGATGACGTAGGGATTTTCCATGGGTGTCTTGTAGGCCGCCTGTTTGCCGTAGGCCTGGACGTTGACCTTGCCTTCTTCTTTCTTGATGATGGCCCGGGGACCGCCGACGCATCCGCCCAGACAGCCCATGCCTTCAAAGAAGTTGCCATCGCGGTTGCCGGCCAGGATGTCGTTGATCATGGCCTTGCAGGCCGGGACGCCATCGGCTTTGCGCGTCTTGATGTCGACTTTGCGGTCCGGGTTCAGCTGATGGACCGTTTCCGTGACGGCTTCAGAGACGCCGCCGGCATAGGCGTAGCAGATGCCCGCTTCCGAAGCGTGGGGCACGTTGTCTTCCGGCAGGGATGCCAGGTCGATGTCCGTAACCGTCAGGAAGTCGCGCAGTTCCTGATAGGTCAGGACGTAATCAATAGCGCCTACCAGGTCCGGTTCTTTCCGTTCAGCTTTCTTAGCCAGGCAGGGCCCGATGAAGACAGTCTTGGCATTAGGATGCAGGGCCTTAACTGTACGGCCGCCGGCAATCATAGGCGAGACAGAGCCCGGGACGTTGGGCAGGAGCTGGTGATAGAGCTTCTTGATCATGGCAATCCACATGGGGCAGCAGCAGCTGGTGAGCTGGAACTGGTCTTCATTGTTGATGTTCTTGTCGAATTCCAGGGCTTCTTTCAATGTCAGGATATCGGCAAAGACGGCGACTTCCAGCATACCCGTGAAACCCAGGCGCTTGAAAGCTGTCCGCAGTTTCCCCATGGTAACATCGGGACCGAACTGACCGGATACGGCAGGAGCAACCAAGGCGTAGATAGGGCCGTCGTAGTCGTGCAGTTCCTGGACGACAGGGATAAGGTCTTTCCGCGTCTTCAGGGTATCGAGCTTGCAGGCATCGACGCAGGCCTGGCAGCCGACGCACTGGCTGTCGTCGATGGAGATGCCATCGGGACCGGACGTGATAGCGCCCCAGTCACAGGCTTCCTGGCAGTGATGTGGTTCATCGGGCGGACAGAGACAGGGCTTGACCCGCCAGATCAGGGAATGGTCGTCGGGATGAGCCAGACAATCGATCAATTTCGGGTCACCATCGACACCGACCGGTTTACCGTCAGCAGCCCGTTTAAGCATCTGCTGGTACAATTCATCTAATGTTTTCATGAGGAACCTCCTTTGTGAACATCTGCTAACACAGACTAATACAGCTTTATTGTAGCAGATTTTTCGTTATTACAACAGTTTTATTTTAAAGATGCCCCTTCATTCAGAGCATACGTAGCGGCCATATGACGCAAAGAGTGAACACCAATATGGGGTATTCCTATCTTTTTGCACATTTTTGTCAGCCATGTATTCAGATAACTAGGACTTGCAGGAACTAGATGATCATGTAGTTATCAGGTAAATCATCTATTGCCTTCAGCAATTTCTTCAGCTGTTCTTCCTGAATAATGGGATAGTGATGATAACTCCATCCCTTGGATTTCGACCCCGATGACAAAGGCTCCTTCGCCGTCGGATTCGGCTCCTACAAGAGCGAACATGCCGCAGCCCTCGGCGCCTCTAAATAACACGATTTCCTCCTTAGACAAAAAGGCATCCTTTGACTTGCAGCAGCGAGGGATGTCTTTTTGCTATTGTTTCTGAAATCTTATGGTCAACAGGAATAACACATGAAAAACCTTTATTGACAGGAGTATGAAAAGGGATTATACTGAGCTGTATTTAGCAAAATGCAGTTTCTTACAATAAAAAAGGGAGGCTATCATGCTATTCAAAACGATTAATCGCCACCTTCTCGGCAAGCCTTTGGAGAATACCAAACTCGAGGGCGAACAGATGCCAAAATGGAAGGCCCTGCCTATTTTCTCATCGGATGCCCTGTCATCCGTCGGGTACGGGCCGGAACAGATTGCCATCGTCCTGGCTTCGGTACCGACCTTAGCGACATACCGTTATTTCGGACCTATCGTCTTAGCTATCATTGCCTTATTATTCATCGTTGCCCTGTCCTATACCCAGGTCGTCCGGGTCAATCCGGGCGGCGGCGGTTCCTATGGCATCGCCATGAAATACCTCGGTGTCTACCCAGCCCTTACGGCAGGGGCGGCGCTTCTGGCCGATTACATCCTGACCGTTGCCGTTTCCATTTCTTCAGGGACGGCGGCGCTGGTCAGTGCCTTTCCGGTCCTCCACCCTTATCACGTCTACCTTGACCTCGGCGTTCTCATCCTGATGATGATCGTCAACCTGCGCGGTACCAGGGAGGCCTCAACCGTCTTCGTCTGGCCGACGTACTTCTTCTTGGCTGCCATGGGGATCACCTTAATCGGCGGCTTCTATCAAATCTGGAACGGCACCCTCACGGCTCATACCGTCGCTGTCGAAACGGTAGCCCCATTGAATCAGACCGCCTTGATGCTCATCGTCCTGCGGGCCTTTGCTAACGGCTGTAGTTCCATGACCGGCATCGAAGCCATTGCCAACGGCGTCACCATGTTCAAGGCGCCTCAGCAAAAAAACGCCATCGAAACGACGGCTATCATGGCCTGTATCCTGGCAATCATGCTCGGCGGCCTCGGTTACCTCATCATTTATCTTCACCTCTTGCCGACACAAGGCTACACCCTATTGTCCCTCCTTGTCGAAGATATCTTCAGCCGGACCTTGATTTACTACGTCATCCAGATTTTGATGATGGTCATCCTCTACATCGCCGCCAATACGGCCTACAACGGCCTGCCGCCGCTTCTTTCTTTCATGGCCGTCGACGGCTACGTCCCCCGCTACTTTGCCAACCGCGGTGAACGCCTGAGCTATTCTAACGGCATCCAAGTCCTAACGCTCATGGCCGGCATCTTGATTGTCCTCTTCCAGGGTAATATTGAGCACCTCATTTCCCTCTATGCCATCGGCGTATTCCTCTCCTTCACCATTGCCCAATCGGCCATGGTCGTCTACTGGAGACAATGCCGGGAACGAAACTGGCGCCTCTTTTCCGTCATCAACGGCTTCGGTGCCCTGGTCACGGCCTGCGTCGTCGTCATCGTCCTCATCACCAAATTCATCTACGGAGCCTGGATCATCGTCCTGCTCATCCCGACCTTGGTCTATATGTTCCTTAAAGTCCATCATCACTATGATGACGTCCGAGAACAGCTGTTGCTGACACCGGAAGAGTATACGAAAGTCATGACCACCGACTTAGGCCGCAATATCATCATCATCCCCATCGCGTCCCCGACTCAAGCCGTAGCCAAGGCCATTCGCTACGCCAAGATCATCAGCGGTTCGAAAGATAAAATCTATGCCGTCCACGTCTACAGCGACGATGAACGGGGTAAAAAAATCAAAACCTTGTGGCGCCAACTGGAACCCGACATCGAGCTCATCATGCTTCAATCGCCTTATCGGCAGTTGACGGACCCGCTCATCACCTTTATCCAAGAGCTGCGGAAAGAGACGGCTCCGAAAGATATGATTACCGTCCTCATTCCGGAATTTGAAACGAAAAAATTATGGCACCGCCTGCTTCACAACCAGAGCGGCTGGCTGCTAAGACTCCGTATCCTGCCTTACTTAGACGTCGTCGTATCGACAGTCCCCCTGCAGTTTACGAAATAGAAATCAAGTAGCATCTACAACAAAGCCCCGTCGAAGGAAATTTCTTCGACGGGGCTTTCTGTTATGGAACTGTCATCGGGAGATGGTCAGTTATTTTTTATAGAGCATGCGGACCGAATTGAGGACACACAGGGCGGATTTGATTTGTTTTCTTTTAAGTTGTTCTAATAATTGGCTGAGGAAGTCACTGATGTAAACTGTCCGGATGGACTTGTCCGTCTTTGGATTAGAGACTTCAGTACAACGAGATGATACATATTTCACAGACCTCTGAATACAGATTTTTTTCTCATCCCAGTCTATATCCGACCATCTTTACGGATTTTGTTGCCGTCCTTATCTTGACCTATATAGACCCGAAGCTCCCAATGACCATTTCCTCGATTGATTACAGTAGCCAACAATTACACCTCCTAAAAAAGAGGCTCACTTAGAGAGCCTATTTGATATGCTACGATACTATAAATTGTATTTTTATTACCATTTCATTCATAAATCATTGCCCCTTTTTATTTTCCATAAAATCGCTTAACCATGCGGTTTATAGGCCCTTTAAAGCTTGTATTCCATAAATGTAGAGCTTGTATTCAGGGTCAAACTGCCCCCCTCCTGCACCCCTTTTGAAGAAAAATCACTAAAAATCAGCGAAAATGTACAGTAAAACAATTACTCAGAAAATCAATAAAAAAGGCGGAAAAAGCTAGATTTTATCTGCTTTTCCGCCTATTGTTAACCATTATAAAAGGCCGTGAGGCCTTATTTTACCAGTATTTCAAGAAAATTCTTCGAAAACCTTTACAAACCGCATGAATACTGGTAAAATGGATAAGTAAAAGTTCATGCGGGTGTAATTCAGTGGTAGAATACGAGCTTCCCAAGCTTGGTACGAGGGTTCGATCCCCTTCATCCGCTCCAGAATAAAAAAAGGGCTGTCGCATGTGCGACAGCCTTTTTTTGTAGGGGCGCCCATGTGGGGCGCCCGCTCACACAAATCCGGTTCGCAAGTATTATCACTTTAAATTTAAAGCAACCTCTCCGGCCTTTCAGGCCACCTCCCCTATAAGGGGAGGCAAGAGCTAGTAGCCAGCTACTAGCCACGAGCCACTAACCACTAACTACTAGCCACGAGCCACGAGCCACTAACCACGAGCCACATTCCCTACTTAGCCGGCATAGCCGCCTTTTACGCCTTCACGGGCATCTTTTTCCCAATCTTCGAAATGTTCTTTAGCAGCCTTGCCGATCTGTTCGTCGTTGTTGTAATCGCCGAGTTCGGTCTGGACTTCATCTTCCTTGGCTTCGGAAGCGTTGACGGCTGCTGCGAAATCACGACCGTATTGGCGGCATGTTTCCTGGGTTGCCTGGTCCGGGTTCCACTGGCAGCGCAGGCCGTCGTTGACGACGTCGAAGCCGGCACCCTGGAGGAGAGCTGTAATCTGTTTGACAGCTTCACCGCTCCAGCCATAGCTGCCAAAAGCAGCGGCTTTCTTATTCTTGAATTTCAGGCCGCGGATCATTTCCATGATGCCGCCGATGGAGAAGAGGAAGCCATAGTTGATGGTCGGCGAGCCGACGAGGATGGCTTTCGATTTGAAGACTTCCGTAACGATGTCGTTCTTGTCATCGACAGCGGAGTTAAAAAGTTTCACTGTCAGCGTCGGATCCGTTTCGCGCAGGCCTTCGGCGATGCATTCAGCCATGCGGCGCGTGGAATTCCACATCGTATCGTAAATGATGGTGATCTGGTTTTCCTGGTAAGCTTTGGCCCAATCCTGATATTTGGCGACGATTTTCAGGGGATCTTTGCGCCAGATGACACCGTGGCTCGGGCAAATCATGTTGACCGGGACACCCATCTTGAGGATTTCATCGATTTTCCGCGTAACCATGGGGCTGTAGAGGTTGAGGATATTGGCATAGTACTTCATGGCTTCCTGATAGAGTTCTGCCTGGTCTACGCAGTCATTGTACATTCTTTCGCTGGCATAGTGCTGACCGAAACCGTCGTTGCTGAAGAGGATGTTTTCGCCGGTCATATAAGTGAACATCGTATCCGGCCAATGGAGCATAGCGGCTTCGATGAAGACGAGCTGGCTGTCGCCCAGGTCCAGGGTATCGCCGGTCTTGACGTTGACGAAGTTCCAATCCTGGTGATAGAGGCCGCGCAGGATGGCTTCCCCTTTCTTGGTGCAGTAAATCGGCGTATCCGGGATTTCCCGCATCAGTGCCGGCAAAGCGCCGCTGTGGTCGTTTTCATTGTGGTTCATGACGATATAGTCGATGTCTTTGAGGTCGATTTCCTTCTTCAGGTTAGCGACGAATTCGTCGTCAAAGGGTTTCCAGACCGTATCCATGAGGACCGTCTTTTTATCGCGGATCAAGTAGGAGTTGTACGAAGAGCCCTTTTCTGTCGAATATTCATGGCCGTGGAATTCGTTCAATTCCCAGTCGATTTTACCTACCCAAGTCACTTTTTCTGTAATTTTTTTACCCATGATGATCGTCTCCTTTTCAGTTATCTCTATATGATAAAATTATTCTAACGTAAGCAGCAATGCCATTTTAAAGGGTCCATCGGCAGTGATGGCATGGCGGCCGTTCTTGGCAAAAGCAAAGTTTTCGCCGGCCTTGATTTCATGATCTTCGCCTTCATAGCGGATGACGGCTTTGCCTTCCAGGGCAAAAATCAAGGCTTCACCGGGAGCAGCGTGTTCCGAAAGACCTGTGCCGGCGCCGAAGCTCATGACGACGAATTTGACTTTAGGCGACTGGATAATGTCGCGGTTGATGATCTTACCATCCTGATAAGGCACGAGGCCTGCCAAAGAGAAAATCTTGCCTGCATCGATGTTCATAAGGAATTCCTCCTCTACTGTAAGTTCCGTATAGACCGCCCCATCGCGGCTCTTCATGCCAACGGGTACGGACGGCGGTGCGATGATGGCCTGACCAGCCACCAGATTATGTTCTTCCCCCGGCCAGTGAACGGTCAGCGTACCGTCAGCGACATAGAGGAGTTTCGCCTGCCTGTAGATTTCCGGACTGATGTCCGTACCGGCAGCCAGGGAAAAGTAAAAGACTTGATACTGGGCTTCATTGACCAGTTCTTTAGAAATCGTACAGCCGGCCACTGGGGCATTATCACGGCTGATAGAAAAGATATGGCCTTTCGTTTCTTTCATTCCACTCACCTCGTTTTTTCTTTCCCTTCGATGTGTTAAGTATACGTTTTTTTCATCATTATGTCTGTTGTAATTACAACAGATAATAGAATTTCTCAATTATAAAAAAAATAGGCGTCGCATTAAGCGATGCCTATTTTTAGCAGCCAGCAGTCAGCGGTTAGCAGATAGCTTTAAATCAACCTCTCAGACCGCCTTCGGCGGCCAGCTCCCCTATTATGGGAGCCTTGAGGACTGCCTCTACGAGCTGCTAGCCACTAACTGCTAGCCACTAGCCACTAAAAAAAGACCTGCCGTGTATGCGGTAGGTCTTTTTTTCATCCTCACTGGATTTCAATGGTGTTGGTCGGTTGTGCCTGTTGGGCATCTTTCGGGAGAGTTACGGTCAGGACGCCATCTTTGAAAGCAGCCTGGATACCTTCTTTCTGAATACCTGTGACAGGGAACTGACGGCAGAAGGACGAACTCGAACGTTCTTTGCAGATGTAGTTGTGCTGTTCGTCTTGCGAATCCTTCTGTTCGTTGTGGCTGGCAGCCAAAGTCAGGACGTTGTTGTCGTAGCTCAGATGGATGTCTTCTTTCTGGACGCCCGGCAGATCAGCGGTCATAACGTATTCGCTGCCTTTGTCTTCAATGTCGACTTTCGGCATCGTGCTGGAGAATTCACTCGGCCACATGAAGCGATTGAAGAAGTTATCAAAAACATCGGGAACGGAAAATTCATTATCAACAACTGGGAATAAGCTATTCATAAGTCATGCCTTCTTTTTACGTAAGTTTGAACACCATATATCAAACATTGAATACAAGGGAGTTTGGCGGGCGCCCCACGTGGGCGCCCCTACAATTATTTGACTTCAATGCGGTGGGCTTCAGCCACTTTCTTCGGGTCTTCTTTCGGCAGGGTTACGGTCAGGACGCCGTCTTTAAAGGCTGCCTGGATGCCATCTTTCTGGATGTTGCGGACCGTGAACTGACGGCAGAACGTATGGCTGCTGCGTTCTTTGCGGATATATTTCTTCTTATCGTCTTTTTCATCTTTCTTTTCTTCGTGTTTAGCCGTCAAAGTCAGGATGTCATCGTTGTAGCTGACGTTGATGTCTTCTTTGGCAATGCCCGGCAGGTCCGTCGTCAGGATGTAGGCCTTATCGGTATCTTCGATATCTACCTGCGGGACGCGGTAGTTGCCTTCTGTCGGATTTTCAAAGCTGTTGAAGAAGTTGTCAAAAATCGTATCAGGGAATACAAAATCACTGTTCGTTACAACTGGAAATAAACCTTTCATCATAATCATTACCCTCTTTCAACACATCGTTCATTGTTGCTATGAGTGAACCTTCTTTTCAGTTCTGTTCTTTTGACCTTTTTGCTTATCTCTCTGTAACCTCTTCCTGATTACAGCTATATCATAGACCCTATTAGCACTCTTGTCAAGTGAGTGATAATAAAAAATTTCAAAAAAAGTGCTGTCGCGTAAACGACAGCACTTTTTAGTGGTTAGCAGCTAGCCGTTAGGGGCTAGGAAAAGAAACCTCTCCGCCCTTTTCCCCTGTTAAGGGAGGCAAAGAACGCGTTCTGCGGTCTGCGAACGGCGGCCTGCGAACGGCGGGCCGCCCTTTGGGACGGCCCCTACGAGCCACTAAATTACTTATCCTGCGGGACGAGTTGTTTGCCCGGTTTTACGAAGATCCAGGCTACGATGGCGATGATGCCGAACAGGGACGTGGCCGTGAAGGCGTTGTTCCAGCCGTAGTTGGTGACGAAGAAGGCCGTGACGATAGGAGCCAGGACGCCGCCGATGTTGCCCCAGAGGTTGATCCAGCCGGAAACGGAACCGGTGTATTTACCACCCAGGGAGATGACGGAAGACCAGCTGGCGCTCATAGCAAAGCCCAAGGCACCGAGGGAAACGGACATCCAGAAGATGTTCATGGCCGGGTCAGCCGTATGGGATGCGATGTACAGGCCGAGGGATGTAACGGCGACGCCGGCCATAGCCGTGACGGTGCGCATCTTATACTGCATTTCGCTGTGGCTGCCATTGGCAATCTTGTCGGAAACGAAGCCGGCCAGGAAGACCATAGCCATCAGTGCGATCCAAGGGCAGGAAGCCCAGAAGCCCATGGATTTCAAGGACATGTTGTGAACTTCAGTCAGGTACATGGGCAGCCATGCCAGGAAGACGTACATGATGTAGTCGACGACCATGAACTGGATGCCGACAGCCCAGAACTGAGTCGAGCGGAGGAACTTATGCCAGGGAGCGACGGCTTTCTTCAGGGAGTCAGCCGAACGGCCTTCGTTGATGTATGCAGCTTCTTCAGCATTGACATAGGGACTGTCTGCCGGATTGTCGCAGGCGAAGCGGTGCCATACCCAGGCCAGGGCGACGCCGACGAGACCGAAGATGATGAAGACGGCGTGCCAGCCGAAGAGCCCCATGAGAGCGACCGTTGCGACCGGGCCGACGACGGGGCCGAAGAAGGTCCCTAACAGGATGGACGAGCTGGCCTTGCCTTTTTCGTGTTTATTGAACCATGTAAAGGTAGCGGCCCCTAAGGACGGAAAGACAGGGCCTTCGCCGATGCCGAAAGCCAGGCGGACAGCGGCGAAGCTGATCTTGCCTTTAGCTAAAGCCGTCAAGGCCGTGAAGACGGACCACCAGAGGATGGCCAAAGCCCCGGTCTTGCGCATACCGAACTTTTCAGCCAAAATACCGCCAGGGACCTGCATCAAAGCGTAGCTGGCGAAGAAACAGGTCTGAATGAAGCCCATGTCGATTTTCGTGAAGCCGAATTCCTGCATGATGACCGGCGTCGCGACGGAAAGGTTGACGCGGTCCATGTAAGCGACGAAACTGATTAAGAAGATTAAAAACGCGATTTTCCATCGGAAGTTTGTCATCGTGCCGGCAACAGCCCGCGTTTCAGCTGCAGCGGTCATGATCTTACCCATTGCTTTTTCCATAGCCAATACCTCTTTACATGAATACCAAAATACCCAAGAAATAATTTAATAATGAATACTGTACGAGGCACACTCAGAGGATATAAAAAACCCCTGCTGCTCCAGTGGAGCAACAGGGGCGATGATTCGCGGTACCACCCTGTCATTATACTCAACGTCTTTGACAGACATCCTATAACGCGGGATTGCGTCTGTACCTCAATTCCCTAGAAAAACAGTCAGTACAGAAACTCCCGGGCGAAGTCGGACGATTGCACCTCGCCGGATTCACAGCACCGCCGGCTCTCTGAAGAGGATCAGGATTCGTCTTTTACCCGTTCATCGTCATTATATCCGCACTGCTTTCACAGTGCTCTGTTTGTGTGATGTGCCTATTATCCCTGAAAAGAGGCTGGTTGTCAAGGACTTTTGTTAATATTTTTAAATTTTCTTTCGTTAAACGTTATATTTTAAATTTAGTTAAACGTTTTTATTACCAATTTTCCAGAAAGACTTTATTTTTTGTAAAGCATGCGTACCGAATTGAGGACACAAAGGGCGGCGACGCCGGAATCGGCAAAGACGGCAGCCCACATGGAAGCATAACCGGCAAACCCGGCAATCATGACGACGCCTTTGACGCCTAAGGCAAAGACGACGTTTTCCATGGCAATCTTCATGGTTTCCCGGGACAGGTGGAGTGCTGCCGGTACGGCGCTGACCCGGGACTGCATGAAGACGACGTCAGCCGCTTCGACGGCTGCATCGGCACCACTGCCCATAGCAGCGCCGACATCGGCACCGGCCAGGACAGGTGCATCGTTGATGCCGTCGCCGACGAAGAGGACCGGCCCGTATTGCTTACGCAGGGCATCCATCTGATTGACTTTATCCTGCGGCAGCAGCTTGGCCCGGACGTCGTCGATGCCCGTCTTAGAGGCGATGTAATCTGCGGCTTTCTGAGAATCACCGGTAAGCATGGCCGTCGTGATGCCCATGCGGGAAATAGCCTTGACGGCGTCGACAGCGTCTTCTTTGATGGTGTCCGAAATGACCAAGCGGCCGGCATAGGCCCCATCGATGGCGACGTACAGTTCCGAGCCGTACTCGACGTCGTCCATGGCCGGCAGGACGATGTGGCGGGTATCCATGAGCTGGCGGTTGCCGCAGAGGACGCTATGGCTGCCGACCTGGGCTTTCAGGCCCTGCCCGGCGATTTCTTCCATTTCCGACGGCTCGGTCAGGCTCAGGCCCTGTTCACAGGCCTGGGCGACGACACTGCGGGCAATGGGATGGTTCGACGCCTGTTCTGCCGACGCGCAGAGGCAGAGGACGTCATCGGCACTGCGGTTATCGGCCGGAACGACCTGGTGGACGACGAAGTTACCTTTGGTAATGGTACCGGTCTTATCGAAGACGACGGCGCCGATGTGCTTCATCTGTTCCATGGCAATACCGCCCTTGAAGAGGATGCCCTGTTTCGACGCCGCACCGATACCGGCGAAGAAGCTCAGGGGTACGCTGAGGACCAGGGCGCAGGGGCAGCTGATGACCAGGAAAGTCAAAGCCGTATAAATCCAGTAGTGCCACTGACCGGTCACCAGGGACGGGATGATGGCCGTAGCCGCGGCGATGGCGACGACAGCCGGTGTATAGATGCGGGAAAAGCGCGTAATGAAACGGTCGATTTTCGGCTTGCGCGCCGCTGCCCGTTCGACGGATTCCAAAATCTTCGTGACCATCGATTCTGCCAGGGGCTTGGTCACTTTGACGTGGAGGACGCCAGACGTATTGATGCTGCCCGACAGGACTTCCGAGCCTTCCCGGCAGATGACCGGAACCGGTTCCCCTGTCAGGGCCGACGTATCGATGAGGCTTTCGCCGGCCATGACGACACCGTCCAAGGGGATGCGGTCACCGACGCGGACGACGACGACATCACCGGCAGCAGCGTCCTTGGCCGGGATGGTGACCGTCGAGCCATCGGCCGTTACGCGATGGACGACTTCCGGGCGCATATCGATGGCGGCGGCCACCTGCTTGCGGCTGCGGTTGACGGCCCGGTCTTCCATGGCTTCGCCGATGCGGCTGAAGAGCATGACGGCGACGGCTTCTGGATAGTCACCGATGGCAAAGGCGCCGATGGTAGCCACGGCCATGAGAAAATTTTCATCGAAAGGCTGGCGCTTCATGATGTTTTCTCCAGCTTCCCGCAGAACGCCGTAGCCTAAGAGCAGATAGGCGATGATATAGGCGGGAAGGGAAAAATCATCGGGAATGATGCCGGCCAGGTAGGTGACTAAAAAGAGCACCGTCCCGGCGACGAGGGTCCACAAGGGACTTTCTTCTTCGTCATCATCGTCGTCACCGCAGCAGCCGCAAGTGCCGACAGCATCCATTTTGACGGCTTCGTCTTCGTCGTGATGGCCGTTGCAGCAGGAACAGCCCTGGTCTTTCAAAAATTCTTCTGCCATAGATATGCCTCCTTCAGGGACTCACTTTTTATTCGCCTTCATGATACCATTAAAGTTAAATATGTTCAAGCGTTCATATGTTATCTACACATACTTTTTAGGCATACCCTCCCCTATTTGCCGTTTATCCAGCCCTGTGCGATAATAAGGTGTACTTTATTATCGAAAGAGGGGTTGATACTATGAAAATCATGATTACCGGCATCGGCGGCGTCGGGGGATATATCGCGTCCGTCCTCTGTGCCAATTATGATGACGTAACACTCATTGCCCGGCGGAAGCGCAAAGAATCGCTCCAGACAAAGGGCCTCGTCGTCCACAGCGACTTCTTCGGCGACCACACGGCCCTTCCGGCCGTCACGGACGATCCCGCCTCGGCAGGCATCCAGGACGTCATCTTCGTCTGCGTCAAGAATTATTCCCTGGAAGCGGCTCTGACGGCGGTCCTGCCCTGCATCGGCGACGATACGATCGTCGTCCCTGTCCTCAACGGCTTCACCTATCACGATACGGCAGCGGCCCTCATGAAGCGCGGAAAAATCGTCGATTCGGCCATCTACATCACGTCATCTTATAAAGAAGACTACTCCATCCGCCAGGAAGGGCGCTTTGCCCGTATTTACATCGGCTCGGACGACGCCGATGCGACGAAGAAAGTCTACGGCATCCTCAACCATCCAGGCCTGACCTGCTGCATCGCCGAGAACATCACCGTCGAAATCTGGCGCAAATTCATCCTCAACTGCGCTTATAACGTCCTGACGGCGTACTATCGGACATCCATCGGCGGCGCCCTCTCCCAGCTCCATGGCAGGGAAGAATTCCGGGCTCTCCTGCAGGAAGCCTATGACGTCGGCAAGGCCGCCGGCGTCCCCCTGCCCGACGACATCGTCGACGACCAGTACGACCGCATCTTAGGCAGCGACGACATGGATGCCACGAGCTCCCTCGAGCGGGACATCGCCGCCGGCCACCAGAGCGAACTGGATACCTTCAGCGGCGCCCTCATCCGCCTGGCCCGCCAGTACGGCGTGCCCGTGCCCATGTCGGAGAAATGTTACCGGGCGTTGGTGTAGGGGCGCCCATACGGGCGCCGCAGGCCGCAGTGTAAAGCCCCGTTAAGTGGTTAGTGGCTCGTGGCTAGTGGTTAGGGGCTGGCTTACGCATTACTGTAGTAAGGCCCCTCAGACCGCCTGGAGCGGCCAGCTCCCCTTCTCAGGGGAGCCACTACAAACTGCAAATTACAAATACGAAAAAGAGAGGCTGTCGCATCGGCGACAGCCTCTCTTTGTAAGCGGTTTTATCTCATACTGTTTTATACTATTTCTATACGTGTTTCAAAAGGAGGAGAGTTCTGTTAGGAAACTCTTTGACTATCTGAGGATGGCGCCAGAGATAACCATCTGCTGTACCTGGTTGGTGCCTTCGTAGATCTGAGTGATCTTAGCATCGCGCATGTAGCGTTCAACCGGATATTCGCGAGTGAAGCCATAGCCGCCGAATACCTGGACAGCATCGGTGGTGACCTGCATAGCTACGTCAGAAGCATATTTCTTAGCGATAGCTGCATCTACGGAGTAGGATTTAACGTCAGGCTGAGCCATTTTCCAAGCTGCTTTGTAGACAGCGAGGCGAGCCGTTTCGATTTTGAGTTTCATGTCAGCGAGCATGAAGCTGATAGCCTGGAATTTAGCGATCGGTTTGCCGAACTGTGTACGTTCTTTAGCATACTGAACAGCTGCATTGTAAGCACCTTCAGCAATGCCGAGAGCCTGTGCGCCAACGCCAACACGGCCGCCGTCGAGGGTCATCATAGCGATTTTGAAGCCTTCGCCTTCTTTGCCGAGGAGGTTTTCAGCCGGAACTTTTACGTTCTGGAATACGAGTTCACGCTGTACGGAAGCGCGGATACCCATTTTAACTTCTTTTTTGCCATAGGTAAAGCCTTCCATGCCTTTTTCGAGGATGAAAGCGCTCATGCCTTTAGCGCCTTTGGATTTGTCCGTGGAAGCGAATACGACAGTAACGTCAGCTTCGCCGCCGTTGGTGTTGAAGACTTTGGAGCCGTTCAAGGTGTAGCTGCCATCTTCGTTTTTCGTAGCGACTGTGGAGCCGTTCAAAGCGTCGGTACCAGCATTCGGTTCGGTGAGGCCGAAAGCGCCGAGTTTTGTGCCTTCTGCGAGGGGTTTGAGGAATTTAGCTTTCTGTTCAGCTGTGCCAAATTTCCAGATCGGCCAGGAGCAGAGCATAGTGTGTACTTCAAAGCTGAGTGCGATGGAGGGGTCAACTTTAGCTACTTCTTCGCAAGCAACTGCGAGGCTGAGGAAGTCAGCACCTACGCCGCCGTTTTCTTCTTCCCAAGGAATACCGAGAAGGCCGAGAGTACCCATTTCGTCGAGGATAGCGCGGTCAAAGACTTCTTTTTCGTCGCGATCTTTGACAGTGGGAGCTAATTTTTTTTCTGCAAAATCTTTTGCGAGATTTGCGATATCTTGCTGTAATTCAGAAAGTTTGAATTCCATGATTGAGTTTCCTCCTAAAAGATTGTATATATGGTTTTTATTTAAAAACGGCAGAGCCGTCTTTAAAGCGTCATGAACAGCCCACAGCCCGCACAACGCGGGCTGCAAGCTGCCATACTGTCTGCCGGAGCAGGCAATTTATCCTGTAGCAGGCACCTTTCGGAGTCCCGCCCAGATGGCTGATGGATCAGGCGATTCTTAGAGAATTTCCGAGAAAGCCTGGATACGGGTGCGGAGCTGTTCGAGCGACGGAGATTCGATGTCGAGGTCGAGGACGGTGTAACGGACACCGGCTGCTTCGAATTCCGGTTTGTAAATCGGATAGTCGAATTCTTCCGGATCGCAGAAGCGCATCATGCAGATGACGACAGCGTCAGCATTGTATTTCTTGGTCATGTCGATGAGCATCTGGCCACGCGGTTTGTCTTCGTTCAAAGCGAGCGGGCAGCCATCGAAGTCCTGCCACTGCTGAGCGAGCTGTTCGAGGGGATCGATGCCGGACGGTACGTCTGTACGGAACTGGCGGGATTCCTGAGCGAGGTCGTCAGCGACGACAGCGATGTTGAATTCGCTGAAGATGTCGAGGAATTCATCCGGTTCTGCCATGATACCGGAGAGGATGACTTTTTTGCCATTCCACGGCTGTACCGGTTCTTTCTTGACAGCGTCGATAAGTTCGCGGACCAAAGCGGTGTGTTCAGCTTTGTCCATGAACCAGCGGGCTTTGATGACGTCATGGCGTTTGACCGGAGTGAAGATCTGCGGGTACTGAGCAGCTACGTCGCAGAATTCACGCATAACCTGACGGTTTTCGTTGTATACTTTGATAGCTTCCTGGATAGCCAGGTCGGAGATTTTTACGTTGAGGATACGTTCCAATTCAGTGCGGACATGTTCGTATTCAGCTTTGAGGAAGTCGACAGCCGGGCGGATCTTACGGTTCTGGGGCTGTGTGAAGACGATGACCGGAGCTTTGCCGTGCCATTTCTGGCTCATGCAGCGGAGGGTATCGCAGGGAACGGAGAAGATGACAGCGTCGAGGCAGTCATACGTGCCGTTGAGCTGGAGTTCCATGTCAGCCTGCATCAAGGAACAAGCGAACGGAGGAAGGTATGTACGAGCTGCGGAAATCTGCGGGTTCTGGGAACCGAACATGCCTACCGGGAGATAGCCTGCAGCGTATACGATTTCTTCCGGAGCGTAGTAAGGCATCATGCCTACGAGGCCTTTGCCCTGTTTTTTATAATTCAAAACCGTCTTCTGGGGATGGTTGGATACTTCCTGTAATTTGCTGATAAGTTCGTCGATCTGACTCATTAGTGGTTTCCTCCTTCATTGGCTTTTTTGTCTGCCATCATTTCTGCCAAAGCTTCTACACGGGTATCGAACTGTGCTTCCGAGAAGTTACGAGCATCGGTCTGGTCGCCGTCGAAAATGACATACGGTACGCCGAGGTTCTTCTGGACGCGCTGGCCACCTTCGTTGTTGAGAAGGCTCATGTTCTTGCAGGAACGGTTCTGATGCATGATCAAGCCGTCGCATTTGCCGTCGCGGACAACTTTTTCAAGAACAGCGCCGCGCTGTTCGAGGCAGCAGTTGATGTATGTACGGGAATAAGCTTCTGCCATGGATTCGAGGTCGCCCGGTTCGTAGGAAACGTCCCACATGCCAGGATAAGCGGAACCAGTCATGAGAGCGCCCTGACCTTTGAGTTCTTTGAAGGTGTGGCCGAGAGCGATCCAGACAGCGATACCTTCCCAGGTAACACGGGATTTTTCGTTTTCACCGAAAGCCCATTTCTTATTAGCTACTTTTTCGTCCAATTCTTTGAGGAATTTGTTGAACGTGATTTCCGAGTAGTTCAAGGAGCGGGCAGCAACGGCGAGGCCCATGTAGTTGAAGAGGTCGAAGCCGTTGAGCGGCGACGGTTTGTACTGGAAGTACGTAGCGATTTTGTTCCAGGCAGCGATGGAGCGCTGTGTCTGTTTCTGTACTTCGAAGAATTTGTCATAGTCGAAGGGACGGCCGCAGAGGTCTTCGAGCTGTTTGATAGCGTGTTTGAATTCGCCGACGATGTACTGTTTAGCATGTTTCGTAACAGGGAATTCATGGTTGAACGGTACGTCGATGTTGATGAGAGGTACGTTCAATTCTTTAGCCAAGTTTTCATACCATTTGAGCAAGGTATTGCAGATGTTGTTGCAAGTGAGGACAACATCCGGAAGGGGAATCGGAGAAGCCGGGGAGTTTTTGAGGACTTCCGGCGTTTCGCCTGTCAGAGCCTGCTGTTTGAGGAGTTCCATGTAGCCCATGTTGACGCGGCAGTAGGAACAGATGTCCTGGTTGTAACCTTTGTTTTCAGCAACTTCGAGCATGGCCGGAGCACCGTGACGGGCACCGATACCAGCTGCGTGAGTTTCCGGATAGACGATGGCGATGTCCATAGCCGTGCAGAATTCCGGAGGAGCGACAGAAGCGGACCAGCAAACGAGGCGGCCTTCTTTTTTCGCTTTACGTGCGTCTTCATCGACTTTCGGCAAGAAGTAACCAAGGGCTTCCTTGGAGCTCATGCTTTCAATATCTACTGTTTTTTCTTCACTCATGATTTTGTTCTCTCCTTTGACTTATTTCTTGATTTTATCATAAGCAATCAAAGCAGCTCCGAGAGCACCCACCGCTTGGGGATGCAGAGCGACTCTGACAGGAATACCTAATTCTTTCGATACGGCATCGACGACGCCGGGATCGCGGGAGCCACCGCCGGTCATGGTCAGGTCTTCACCGACACCGACGCGGCGCACGAGAGCGCAGGCTTTGGCGGCGATGGACTGATGGACACCGGCTACGATATCTTCTTTCGGGACATTCTTGGAAAGAAGGGAAATGACTTCCGATTCAGCAAAAACCGTGCAGGTACTGCTGACGGCAGCGGGATGCTTCGATTTGAAGTACCAGTCCCCCATTTCAGACATGGGGATTTCCAGTACCTTCGACATGACGTCGAGGAAACGGCCCGTACCAGCGGCGCATTTGTCGTTCATGGCAAACTGCATGACCAGGCCCTGGCCATTCAATTTGATGGACTTGACGTCCTGACCGCCGATATCGAGGATGGTCGTCGTACCGGGGCATTCAAAGAGGGCCCCTTTGGCATGGCACGTGATTTCGCTGACTTCGCCTTTGGCGCAGTCGACATTGAAACGGCCATAGCCTGTGGCGATGATGTTCGCCATGTCTTCAATTTTTAAGTTGGTATCTTTGAAGACTTCGTCCAAAACGCGTTCCGGACCGGTCGAACCGGTGCCGATTTCAACGACGGCATGGGCGACGATCTTCTTGCCATCTTCCAGGATGACTGCCTTGGAAGAAGAAGAACCAACGTCGATTCCGAGAGTATACACAGTTTTCACCTTTCTTTATAAAAAATCAATCATTAAAAGGGTTGGGATTGCTGCGATTGATGGGAGCTACGGTCTGGACATATTCGACGAGGATGCCGGCGTCCGTGCTGGGACGGCGGAAGTTGACGATGATATCGTCCGTTCCCCGGACGGCTTTCTTTTCGAGCATGCAACCAGGCTTCTGGCTTTCCATAATCTGACGTACCTTTTCGACATCATCCACTTCAAAGGCGATATGAGCGATACCTCCCCTGCCATGATTGAAATCTTTGAGGACCCCTTCACGGGGAATAATGAATTCGATAGGCGTACTGTTTTCACCTTTTTTAGTGAAAATGAGATCCGCATGGTAGGCGTCGACGAAACCGGAATAATCCACTTCCAGACCATTGGTCTTGATGAATTCATGGGCCTTTTCCAAGGTCGGCAAGACGATGCCGATATGGTGCAGGCGCATGGGATGCCATGTTTCGTTGAGCTTCCCTTTTTCCGGGCCGAGATTCTTAACGAAAGGATTTTCGCCGCGGCCGGTGATAGGTGCTGTCGTCTGAACATATTCAACGAGGATACCCTGGTTGGTTGTCGGGCGGCGGAAGTTGACGATAATGTCGTCCGTACCCTGGACAGCTTTCTTTTCTAACATGCATCCCGGACAATCTGCTTCCATTTCCTGGCGGACAGCTTCGACATCGTCCACTTCGAAGGCGATGTGGGCAATGCCGCCGCGGCCACCATTGAATTGGGTAAGCACACCGGAGTGCGGGATAATCATTTCAATCGGGCTGGCAAATTCACCAAACTTAGTGAAAATGAGATCAGCCTGGTAAGCATCGACATAGCCGGCATAGTCGATTTCAAGTCCATTATTCTGCATGAATTCATGGGCTTTTTCTAAGGTCGGCAGGACAATGCCTACGTGGTGGAGTCGCATAGGTTTCATTTTTTCAACCCCATCGGGCCGTCCTGGAAGAGGCGAGCATCCATGAGTTTCGGATTATCAATGATCGGCTTGAAGTCCATGTGAGCGAGGATATCTTTTTCAATATCGATGCCCGGTGCGACTTCGATGAGTTTCAAGCCTTCTTTGGTCAGTTCAAATACGCAGCGTTCCGTGATGTAGAGAACGTGTTTGCCGTTGCGGGCTGCATAAGAACCGTTGAAAGTGATCTGGTCGACAGCTTTGATGAACTTCTTGGCTTTGCCTTCCTGGAGGATCTTGACTTTGCCGTCTTCGACAGCGATTTTCAAGCCGCCAGCCGTGAAGGTGCCGCAGAAGTAAACATTCGGTGTCTGCTGGGAAATGTTCGGGAAACCGCCACAGCCGGCAACGTTAGTACCGAACTTGCTGACGTTGATGTTGCCCGAGCCATCGCACTGGGCCAGGCCAAGGTAAGCGATGTCCAGACCGCCGCCATCGTAGAAGTCGAACTGATAGGTGTGGTCGATGATGGCATCGGCATTGCGGGACGAACCGAAACGGGCACCGCCCTGGGGTACGCCACCGATGGCGCCACCTTCGACGGTCAGGGTAATGGTATCGGCGATACCTTCTTCACCGGCAACAGAAGCAACGTATTCCGGAGCACCGACGCCGAGGTTGACGACAGCGTTTTCGGTCAGTTCCAAAGCGCCGCGGCGGCCGATGATTTTCTTAGCACTCATGGGGAGAGCTGCGTCGGCAGCGCCTTCGGGAGCACGATGTTCGCCGCTGAGGGACGGATCGTATTCGCAGTCATACGTCTGCTGATGGTCTTCCGGAGCTGCTACGACGACGTAGTCGACATAGATGCCAGGGATCTTGACCATGCGCGGGTCGAGGCTGCCGTGAGCGACGACGTCTTTGACCTGGACGACGACTTTACCGCCACAGTTGTGAACGGCCTGGGCGACGGAAGTGCTTTCGAAAGGCCCGATTTCTTCATCCATGGTGATGTTGCCCGATTCATCGGCATAAGTGCCGCGGAGGAAAGCTACGTTGACCGGGAAGGTCGGATAGAAAAGCTGTTCGTGACCGTCGACTTCGATCAATTTGACCAAGTCTTCTTTGGTTACGTCATTGAGCTTGCCGCCGAGCTGACGGGGATCGAGGAAAGTTTCCAAACCGATATCTGTGAAGACGCCGAGTTTGTGGCCTGCCAAAGCGCGGAACCAATGAACCAGCGTGCCCTGCGAGAAGTTGTATGCTTCGATTTTGTTTTCAACAGCCAGTTTACCGATAGCCGGTACTGTCTGCCAGTGACCGATGATGGCGCGTTTCAAAAGACCTGTGTGTGCCAGGTGTTCTGCAGCACGGCCATCGCGTTTACCCTGGGAACCTGCGTAGATGTAAGTCAGGTTCTGCGGCGTGTTCGTATCCAAGAACCGTTTTTCCAAGGCTTTGGTCAGGGCTTCCGGATGGGCACTGCTGACAAAACCAATAGACGTAATCGTGTCGTTGTCTTTTACGAGCTGAGCTGCTTGTTCAGCTGTAATGATTTCTACTTTTCTCATTACCGTAACTTCCTCCTGCTATGTAGAGTGTACCGACGCTGTCGTCGCTACTGTCGTACGCCTTTGTGAAAATTTTCCAAAGGTGAATTACTGACTAGAATGATATCATGGAAAACCCATAACGTCAATGAATAAATCGGGACAAATTAGTCACAAGGAATAGAAAATCTACAAATCTATTCCACTTTAGAATTATAAATTTTGATATTTATAATTATTTATCGAACAACTAATTCCAAGCGAATTACGGCAATAAAATGGCTTATATATTGACATAAATAGATTAATTCATCACGTATGATTTTTAGTTTAATCGATATTATATATCATAAAATTGGAAACCCCTGTAAAACAGCCATGACCAAAAGGTACTGTTAAAAACCAAGCATGATAATTCGTTATAGTATGTGAAAAACGGTACTTATTCTTTCCTTCTAGAATAGTTCGTAATAGGAAGTTTAGGGGCTAGGGATTAGTGGTTAGGGGTTCGTGGCTAGTGGTTCGCCTGAATCATCTAAAAAAGCTGCCGCACGAAGCCCAGATGGCTTTATACGGCAGCCTTTTTTTTGCGCTGTAGGGGTCGCCACGTGGGCGACCCGTTGGATATTTGGTGGCGCTCTCCCTAAAATGAATAATCACTCATATTCTAAGACAGGCCTATCATGATTGTATAGACATAATAGATTGGAGTATATTGAACGTTTTCACGCATATCATTTGTCATGTATAACGTCTACATCACATTTCAGGCGGGCTTGCCACGTGCAAGCCCCTACAGAAAAAGGGACTGTCCGAAGTAGACGATGGCCCCTAAGAGGATGATATATGGTACATAGACTTTCATGATTGCCTGAAGGATTTCGTTATCCTTGCCGGTCAGGGAGATGGCCCCGACGGCGATGGCGATACTCTGCGGCGAAATCATCTTGCCTGCGCAGGTACCGGCCGCGTTGGCAGCGGCCAGCCAGGCTTTATTGGCGTTGATGGCGGCAGCGGCATCGGTCTGGAGGTTGCCGAAGAGGACGTTACTGGACGTACCGGAACCGGTGATGAACGTGCCGACAGAGCCGATGAGCGGTGCAATGGCCGGATACATCATGCCCGTCGCTTCGACAGCCGTGCGGGCGATATCTGACGTCATGCCGCTGTAGCCCATGACTTTAGCTGTAGCGATGACGGCGATGATGGTGATGATCGTATTGCGCAGGCCTTTGATGGTGTTCAGCAAGACGAAGAACATTTCGCTAAAACGGGCCGACTGGGCCTTACCACTGATGAAGGCTGCCAGGAGGATGAGGATGCCCGGCGTATTGACCCAGATGAAGGTATAAGGTACGCCGCCCTGACCGGTATAGATGAGGACCGACGATTTAATAGCCATGAGCGGTGCATGGATGAAGGGAACGAGTTTCGACGTCAACAATAAGAAGACGAAGATCAAGATGAAGGGCAGGCAAGCCAGCAGACCACCGCGGAGCGGTACGTGAGCCGGATTGATGTCCATGGCATATTCCGGATTGTCGACGGGACGGAAATGGGAATAAACGACGATGAGAGCCATGATGACGATAGAAGCCCCCATGACAGCCAGTTCCGGACCGACGAAGGCCGAAACGATGAGTTCCGGTACAGCCAGGCCCAGGGCCGAGAGCAGGGTAATCATGAAAACGCCTTTGAGGGCTTTCAGCGAGCCGCCGACGATGGCGACGATGATGAACGGGCAAAGGATGTTGAGCGGCAGGAGCTGCAAGCTAATATACGTCGACAGCTGGACCGGGTCGAGGCCCGTCAGGTTAGCCAGGGTGCTGGCAGGGATACCGATGGAACCATACGTCGTCGGAACGGAGTTAGCAACCAGGCAGACCAGGATAGCCTTGATGGGGTCGAAGCCCAGGGCAACCAGCATCGACGCCGGGATAGCGATAGCCGTACCGAAGCCGGCCATGCCTTCCATGAAGGCGCCGAAACCCCAGCCGATGAGCAGGGCCAGGACGCGGCGGTCCTTGCTGACCGTCGTCAGCATGTGCTTGACGATATCCATGCTCTTGGTGTACAAGGTCAGATTATACGTAAAGATAGCGGCGATGATGACCAGTAAAATAGGCCAGCATGCCAGGGCCACGCCTTCCAGGGCTGCCGTAGCGGCATCCATGCCCGGCATATGATACCAGGCCAGGGCGACGGCAAAAGAAATGATCAAGGCAATGGGACATGCCTTGAAGCTCTGCATCTTCAGGAAGCCCAAAGAAACGATGAGCCACAAAATAGGTGACAATGCCAATAAAAATACCATAATACAAATACCCTCTTTCTTTGTTCACTTTTGAACTTATTATATGCTCAAAAACTATTAATAATTAAATAATTAATTCCCGAACAACATGATATTATTATATAATAAAAAAAGGGCATAAATCAACAGCTTAACAATGCTATTAAAGTATAGTTCAAGCCTTAGTTAGACGAAAAACGCAAGATTATTTTTCGATTTTGGCGAATATTCTTATTTCCCGTCTTTATTCTTTTTTTCACATACTATGGATAGGGTACAAAAAAATCAGCTATTTCCTAAGAAATAGCTGAAAACATGTTCAAAAAGTAACGTTTTATTGTTCATTTTTTGTATATAAATTACGCGCTGCGGATAAGGTATATCAATACCGTTGGCATCGAAGGTATCCTTTACCTTGGACATAGTGTCGTAATAGACGGGGTAATAATTTTCCTTGGCGACCTTGGGAAAAGCGGCGATGCGCACGGAGCTTTCGGCAAATTCGCGGATGCCGATTTCCATCGTGTCGGCATTGAGGACCCGCCTGTCTTCCCGGAATATCTGCTTCAGCAGGGCAATGGCCTTGTGATGGTCGTTCTGGTAACCGATGTCGAAGAAAAAAGTAATGTACCTTTCCTGCTGGTAAGAGCTGTTGGTCACCTGGGACGAGGTGATACTGGAATTGGGGATGAAAATCGTCTTGTTGTCTTTCGTCGTAATAGCCGTATTCATCATCTGAATCCCTTTGACGCTGCCTTCTACGCCGCCGACGGCGATCCAATCTCCGGCTTTGAAAGGCTTGAAGATCAGGATCAAAAGGCCGGAAGCGAAATTCGACAGATTGCTCTGCAAGGCCAGGCCGACAGCCAGGCCAAAGGCGCCGAACGCGGCCAGGAAGGAATTCGTCGGGATACCGGCCTTATTCAGGGCCGACAACAGGACCAAGGCCATGATGGCATAATAAATCAGCTGGCTGACAAAGGTGATGACCGTATGGTCGTAATTGGCATGGGTCATCATGCGGACAGCCAGGTTCTTGAAAGCCCGGGCCACATAGCGGCCGACGATGAAGATGACGATGGCATAGATGACATCGGGACCGTGGTTGAGCAGAAAATCCTTTAAATGGTCCAGCGTCGTGACGCTCTGCGTGACCTGGTTCTGGACATCGGCCTGGACGACGTTAGCCGCCTGCTGCGCTGTATCGGCCGTATTTTCAGCAATGTTCATATTTCGCACCCTCCTCTTGTGTGTAGTTCTATTATACCCGGGATTTTGGGTAGTGGCTAGTGGCTAGGGGTTAGGGGTTAGGGGCTAGGGGTTCGTAGGGGCCGACGGCCCGGCTCTCCTGCTAGGAGAGCTGTCAGCGCAGCTGACTGAGAGGTTAACCTCTCCGGCCCTTCGGGCTACCTCTCCTATGAGGAGAGGCTTCCGACGGATGCCTTACGTTACAGTTACCGTCATTCCCTCATTATACTAGAAGCGGGCTCACCACGTGCGAGCCCCTACAATTGCGCAGACAGGCGATAACTAATTCACGGCCTGTAGCCTTGCGCATAAATGTATGCAAAAAAAGGGCTTGTTGCACATGCAACAAGCCCTTTTAAGTTGCTAGTGGTTAGCAGTTAGTGATTAGAAAATTTAAATTCCATTTCTACAGACTACAAACTCCATACTGCAAACTATAAAGAGAAAGGGGCCTCGCATGATGGCAGAAACCTTCGTGCGACAGCCCCTCTTTTAAGTATCAAGTTTGTAGTTTTTAGTTTGCAGTTATTGGCTAAAAATTTAACCTCTTTCTACAAACTCGGCACTACAAACTTTAAACTATCTTTTAGCCTTCGATTTCGGATACGACACCGGCACCTACGGTACGGCCGCCTTCACGGATAGCGAAGCGCAGGCCTGCTTCGATAGCAATCGGTGTGATGAGTTCGACTTCCATCTTGACGTTATCGCCAGGCATGCACATTTCTGTGCCTTCCGGCAGGGTGATGACACCCGTTACGTCAGTCGTGCGGAAGTAGAACTGCGGACGATAGCCGTTGAAGAACGGCGTATGACGGCCGCCTTCATCTTTGGTCAGGACATAGACCTGAGCCTTGAATTTCGTGTGCGGATGAATCGTGCCCGGTTTAGCCAGGACCTGGCCGCGTTCGACGTCTTTGCGGTCGATGCCACGGAGCAGTGCGCCGATGTTGTCGCCTGCTTCTGCGAGGTCCAGGATCTTACGGAACATTTCAACGCCCGTAACGACGGTATCTTTCGGTTTATCAGCGAGGCCGACGATTTCGACAGCGTCACCGACTTTGATCGTACCACGTTCGACACGGCCCGTAGCAACCGTACCACGGCCGGTGATGGTGAATACGTCTTCGACAGGCATCAGGAACGGCTGGTCCGTCGGACGTTTCGGCGTCGGGATGTAGCTGTCGACAGCATCCATCAAGTCGAGGATGGATTTTTCAGCTTCCGGATCGCCTTCGAGGGCTTTCAATGCAGAACCTACGATGATAGGTACTTCATCGCCAGGATAATCATATTCAGTCAGGAGGTCGCGGACTTCCATTTCAACGAGTTCAATCAGTTCCGGATCGTCGACCTGGTCAGCTTTGTTGAGGTATACGACGATAGCCGGTACACCGACCTGGCGGGCCAGGAGGATGTGTTCACGAGTCTGCGGCATCGGGCCGTCAGCTGCGGATACAACGAGGATAGCACCATCCATCTGAGCTGCACCAGTGATCATGTTCTTGACATAGTCAGCATGCCCCGGGCAGTCAACATGTGCATAGTGGCGTTTTTCCGTTTCATATTCGACGTGCGCCGTGTTGATCGTAATACCACGTTCACGTTCTTCCGGAGCCTTGTCAATATCGGAGTAATCTTCGAACTTGGCAAAGCCCTTCTTTGCTAATACTTTCGTAATAGCAGCCGTTAATGTCGTTTTGCCATGGTCGACGTGACCAATCGTACCGATATTAACATGCGGTTTTGTTCTTTCATAATGTTCTTTTGCCATTGTAATCATTTCCTCCTTTAGGAAAAAAACAGCTACCCACTTGTATTCTATCACACATCCATACTCTTTGCTTAAAAAAATAGGAAAATTTAAACAAAAAATATTTTTGCATATAGAAATAACCTCGTATGCACGAGGTTATTAGTGTGGTGGCGGCTCGGAGATTCGAACTCTGGACACTGCGGGTATGAACCGCATGCTCTAGCCAACTGAGCTAAGCCGCCATGTGTGGAGCTATTGACCGGGATTGAACCGGTGACCTTATCCTTACCAAGGATACGCTCTACCGACTGAGCTACAACAGCTTATGAACTGGTCAAAGCCAATTATGAAGTTGTTTTTTTACCTGACAGTAAAAAAATTTGGTAGCGGGGGCAGGACTTGAACCTACGACCTTCGGGTTATGAGCCCGACGAGCTACCAACTGCTCCACCCCGCGATGATTGGTGGTGGGGGAAGGATTCGAACCTTCGAAGGCAAACGCCGGCAGATTTACAGTCTGCTCCCTTTAGCCACTCGGGAACCCCACCATTTACTGGAGCCAACGATAGGACTTGAACCTACAACCTACTGATTACAAGTCAGTTGCTCTACCAATTGAGCTACGTTGGCTTACTGTTCCGTGGAACGTAGTCTATTATATCAAAGGACTGACGTTCTGTCAAGAACTTTTTTATCAGCTTTTCTTATTTCTTCTGACGAGGCAGAACCCCGTTTCAAAAGGCTCTGTCAGAACCGCTGACTTGATTAGTATACTATACCCCACGGAATAATGCAAGTGCTTTTTACACTTTTTTTAAATTAATTTTATCTACCCTTCATGCTGCGTGTCCAGGTTGAGGAACAGCGTGAACTCGTTCTTGAAGTAGAGCTTGACCGACCCGACAGGGCCGTTGCGGTGTTTGGCCAGGATGACTTCTGTAATGTGCTGGTTCTCCGTTTCCTTATCGTAGTAATCTTCGCGGTACAAGAAGGAAACGATATCCGCATCCTGTTCCAGGGCCCCCGATTCGCGGAGGTCACTGAGCATAGGCCGTTTATCCTGCCGGCTTTCGACACTGCGGCTGAGCTGGGACAAGGCGATGAGCGGTACTTTCAGTTCCCGCGCCAGGGCCTTGAGGGACCGGGAAATCTCGGAGATTTCCTGCTGGCGGCTTTCGGCATTGCGCCCCTGCATGAGCTGCAGGTAGTCGACGATAATCAGGTCCAGGCCGTGTTCCGACTTGAGGCGCCGCGCTTTCGATCGCATTTCGGCGACAGAGATGCCCGGCGTATCGTCGATGTAAATGGGCGACTCATAAAGCTTGTCGCAGGCATCGGTCAGGCGCGTCCACTCTTCATCGCTGTTGAGCTGGCCTGTGCGCAGTTTCTGCGAGTCGATATGGGCGATTTGGCAGAGCAGTCGCTGGACTAGCTGTTCCTGGGACATTTCCAGGGAAAAGAAGGCTACCGTCTTATGCTGACGGACGCCGACGTTCTGGGCGATGTTCAGGGTAAAGGCCGTCTTGCCCATACTCGGACGGGCAGCGACCAGGATCAGGTCCGACGGCTGCAGGCCTGACGTCATGCGGTCCAGGTCGCGGAATCCCGTCGGCAGGCCGGTGAGGCCCGCTTTATTTTCATAGAGCTTGGTGATCTTGTCCAGGGTCACTTCGACGACGGCGCCGACGGAAGCGAAATCGCCGCGGTTCTTTGTATCCGACAGCTGGAGAATGCGCCGTTCGGCATCGTCCAGGAGGGCTTCCGTTTCCTTTTGGCCGTCATAGGCTTCCGTCGTCAGTTCGGTACACGTCGAAATGAGGTTGCGCGCCAGGGCCTTCTCGGCGACGATATTGGCGTAATATTCGATATTGGCCGCTGACCCGACCAGGTTCGGCAGGTTCAGGACGTATTCGAGACCGCCTACATCGTCGAGCTTCTTCATGCGTTTCAACTCGTCCGGCAGGGTGATGACGTCGATTTCTTTATTTTCCCGATGGAGGTGTTCCATGGCCTCGAAGATGATGCGATGGACGTCGCGGTAAAAATCCTGGGACTGGAGCTTTTCCATAGCGACGATGACGGCATCATGGGATAAGAGCATCGCCCCCAGGACGGCTTGTTCCGCCTCTACGTTCTGCGGTGGAATCCGCTGTTCCATATTAGGTTCCCTCCTGTTCGACCAACATCAGTTTCAGTACGTCGTCGATGGTGACGGCATAGTGGATATTCAGGCCTAAATGGCGTTCCGGGATATCATGAGCATTTTCTTTCGGGATGATGATTCCTTTCATGCCAGCCTGACGGGCGCCATAAGCCTTTTCAAAGACGCCGCCGACGGGCTTGACCTGGCCCTGGATGGAAATTTCCCCGGTCAGGGCCATGTCCTGGCGGACCGGCTTGCCTGTGATGGCCGAGATGAGGGCCGTCGTAATGGCACAGCCTGCCGACGGGCCGTCGATATTGCCGCCGCCGACGAAGTTGATGTTGACGTCGTAATCGGACAGTTCCTTACCGGTCATGCGGCGGACGACAGCGGCTGCGTTGAACATGGAGTCCTTGGCCATGGAACCGGCCGTATCGTTGAAGCGGTAATACCCCTTCCCCGGCGCCCGCGCCGGAAAGGCGACGGCTTCGATTTCAATGGCCGAGCCGAGGTAACCGGCGACGCCGAGGCCGAAGACCTTGCCGACGACAGGCGTATCGCTGGCCTTTTCCGTCACATAAGGCACGAGGCGGCTGATCTGGGCGACGCGGCGGACGTGGTCGCAGGTGATGCGCACGTGGTCCTTGGAGCCCGATTTAAAGACAGACAGGCCATATGTATCGGCCAGGATGTTGACGGCCTTGCGGCCTTCGATGGTGAACTCACTGATCAATTTGGCCACGCCGTCTTCCAGTTCCGCCCCCAGCTGGGCAGCGGCATTGGTGACAATCTGTTCGATATCCGACGGGATGAGGGGTTCAAAGAAGATTTCAGCGCAGCGCGACCGGATGGCCGGATTGATTTCCGACGGGTCCCGCGTCGTCGCACCGATGAGGATGAAGTCGGCCGGAGCCCCTTCGGCAAAGAGTTTCTTGATATACTTCGGCACATTCGGGTCGTCTTCGTCGTAATAAGCCGATTCAAAACGGACCCGCTTGTCTTCCATGACTTTCAGCAGCTTGTTGAGCAGCATCGGGTCCACTTCCCCGATTTCGTCGATGAAGAGGATGCCGCCATGGGCTTCGGTGACCAGGCCCGGCTTCGGTTCCGGGATCCCCGTATCGGCCAGGTCGCGGCGGGCGCCCTGATAAATCGGGTCGTGGACCGAACCGATGAGGGGGTTGGTCATATCCCGCGAATCCCAGCGCAGTGTCGTCCCGTCCGTTTCGATAAAGGGCGCATCAGGGCCAAACGGTGTAAAGGGCAGCTTCTTGGCTTCGTCGAGGACGATGCGGGCAGCCGTCGTCTTGCCGACGCCAGGCGGTCCGTAGAGGAGCAGGTGCTGCGGATAGACAGACGATAACTTGCTCTGCATGGCTTCCACGGCCCGTTCCTGGCCGACAATAGCCCGGAGCTGTTTCGGCCGTACCCGTTCCATGACCGATTCCGTAAGATGGACGTTTTCCAGGTCGTCCAATTCCTTGAGCTTGCGCTTGGTCTGCGGCGTTTCGACGTCGTGCAGTTCTTCCTTGATGAGTTCCATCTTGATTTCCCGCACGTATTCCTGCTGTTTTTCATCCATGCGCTGGCTGATTTTCTTTTCCAGCCGTTCTTCTACGGCCTGACGGGCCAGCATCTCAGCCAGGACCATTTCCAGTTCATTGAGGACGTTGATGACTTCATCGTCATCGGGTACTTTATCATACGAGACGTCTTCATAGATGAGGCGCTGCAGTCCGACCAGGCGCTGGCGCGGGTCTTCGGAATGGATGTACGACAAGGCAGAGTACTTACTGGCCCGGAGGACCATCTTTTCAGACCCTATAAGACCAGTAAAAGCGCCATAAAGCACGTTAACCTGACGGCGGAGTTCTTCCTCCGCCGTCGGTTCGAGGTACTTATGGCGCTGTAATAATTTGTCCAATAATTCTTTCATTGTATCCCCTTATGGCTTATGATCAGCCTTCTACAACGTGTATTTTGATGACACTGGTAATCGTCGGATGGACGCGGATGGTAACATCGTAATCGCCGAGCGATTTAATCGGATCCTTGATTTCTACTTTTTTCTTGTCCAGGTCGATATCGTACTGGGCCTTGGCCGCTTCGCTGATAGTCTTGCCCGTAATGGCACCGAAGACTTTGCCGCCTTCGCCGACTTTAACGGGAATGGTCAGTTCGACTTTCTTCAGCTGGCTGGCCAGGATGACGGCTTCATCCGAAGCGACCTGGGCCTTATGCTTGGCAGCGGCTTTTTTCTGTTTGGCATCGTTGAGGTTTTCCGATGTGCCGGGAGCGGCTAATTTACGGGGCAGGAGGAAGTTGCGGCCATAGCCTTCCGATACTTCGATGATGTCCCCTTTCTTACCGAGTTTCTTTACATCCTGTAATAAGATTACTTTCATTTTTCATCAATCTCCTTGTCTTTATCTATGATTTCATGGAGGGCTGCCATGACGTCCCCCTGGGCTTCGACCAGGGTCCGGCCACGCAGCTGGGCACCGGCAACGGTACGGTGGCCGCCGCCGCCGAGAGCTTCCATGACTAATTGTACATTGATTTCGCCTTTCGAGCGGGCGCTGACACCGATGCAGTCATCGGCCAGATAATAGAAAGTGAAGCTGGCTTCGACGCTGTCGATGTTGATGAGCATATCCGCTACCTGGGCGGCGATGATGGTGGCATTGCGCTGACCCTTGGGGCAGCTGGCCATGGCGACGCCGTCGCTGATTTGGGCACCGGACAAGATGAGGGCCCGGTCCTTGACGGTATCGAAGTCAGAGCTGAACAGTTCGCGGACGATATCCGGATCCGCTCCGCAGCGGCGCAGATACGACGCGGCGTCGAAAGTGCGCACGCCGGTCTGGACGGCGAAGTTCTTGGTGTCGACGATGATGCCGGCATAGAGGGCCGTCGCTTCGATCTTCGTCAATTCTACATCTTCCTGGAAATATTGCAAGAGCTCCGTCACCAGTTCGCTCGTCGAAGAACTCGACGTTTCCGTATAGGTCAGCAAGGGCTTCTTGATGAAGTCCGAACTGCGGCGGTGATGGTCGATGACGACGCGCCGGTCCGTTTCGTCCAGCAAAGCCGGGGCTACGGTCATGTCCGGGCGGTGCGTATCGACGATGAACAGCAGGGTCTGGCTGTTGCAGATGTTCTCCGCCGTTTCTGCCGAAATGAGCAGGTCCTTGAAATCGGGATTATCCATGATCTGATCTTCCAGGCGCCGGATGGCGTCGGTCTGATTGCTGACGACGACATGTACCGGCTTGCCTGCCAGGCGGGCCATGTGGGCTACGCCGACGGCAGCGCCGATGCTGTCATAGTCTTCCCGTTCATGTCCCATGACCAGGACCATATCGCTCGTATCGATGAGTTCGTGGATGGCCTGGGCGACGACGCGGGCCCGGACGCGGGTATTCTTTTCGACGCAGCGCGTCTTGCCGCCGTAGAAGTGAGGCGATCCGTCCTCTTCATAGACGACGACCTGGTCGCCGCCGCGGCCCAGAGCCAGGTCGAGGCCGGCCCGGGCTTTCGTAGCCAGTTCGTTGAAATTGGCTTTGCCCGCCGCAATGACGTCGCTCGGGAAGAGGGCGATGCCCATGCTGAGCGTCACGGGGATGCGGTTGACCGTATGGATGGAACGGATTTTTTCCAGGAAAGAAAAGTTATCTTCCTTATAATATTCCAGCGTATCCCGGCTCATGCAGGCAATGTACTTCTCATTGCCGTAAGCCCAGATAAAGCAATTATGGCCGGACAGCTCGCCGATAAGGCAGTTGTTGACGTTGGTCACCAGCGTAGCCCGCTGGACAGCCGTCATCCCCTTGGCAACTTCCTCCAGGTTGTCGATCTCGATATCGCAGAAAACGGGGACAGCAGCCAGGGAATTCAGCTTCTGCCGTTCCGTATCGGTAATGTCTTCAAAATAGAGGATGAGGTAATTGTCATCGTCAGCGGCTTCGGTCTGCAGATACTTGTAGACGACGCGGTAATAGCGTTCGCCGATGTGTTCAAAGAAATATCCCGATTTCCCCCAGAACTTATCGACTTTCAAGTTCGGCATGATGTGGTCCAGCTGCTGGTCGTTGTCGATGTCGCCGACCCAGTCTCGGAAGACGCTGTTGGCCCAGCACAAGTTGGACTGCATGTCGATGATGGCAATGCCGATAGGCAGATTCTGCACGGCATACGTCGAAGCCTGGTCGACGCTCTTGGAGATGGCATCGAAGAACTGGCTGATTTCCCGGTTGCGTTCGTTATGGTTCTTGCGGGTCAGGACATAAGCCCCGCCGATGAGGATCAGGGCCAGCAAGGCGATGACCCAATTATATACGGCAATGATGATAAGCAGCAAGACGGTAATCAGGAAGAAAGGTTCTTCCGACCGCCTTGACAGCAACGTTTTAAACATGGTTCCGCCCCCTGCGTACTAAAGCGTACGACCTTTTTTTCTATAATTCGTGAGCATGTCGAAGATGCCGGCTAAAAAGGCAGCATACGAAAAAACAGGCATGACAAAAAATGAGATGAGGATCAGGGCCTGAAGGCCATTCCCTAAACGGAAACGGCTGCTGAGGAGATAAAAGACGAAGGCAATTCCCTGGATACAGATGAAGAAGAAGGCAATCTGATTGAGATTCATGCCGATGATATTGAGCCAGGTAATATCCCGTGTCACTCCCCAGTATTTCATGACCAATGCCAATATATATAAGTATATCATACTACGGGGTATTTCCCAATAACGAATAGGCAAAAACGCCTTGAGCGAAAAGCCGAGACGGCGCAGGATGACCTGGGAAATCTTGATGTTCGCGTAGGCGATGATGGCCGTCCCCAGACAGAGGAACATGGGCAGCAGCGACGGCAGCACCTCCCGGACCTGGTTGAGCTGGGCCCGCGTTTCTGCCAATTTGACGTCAGACATGCCCTGCTGCTGGTACTGGGCCATCATGCTGTCCATGAACTGCGTGAAGAAATCGTTCATCTGGGTAAAGACGTTGACGTCGAGGACAACATAGGACAATAGGGCGATGACGACGAAGACGGCGACCAGGGCCGCTGTAACCGTCCCCAAGAGGCGTACAGCCGACCATTCATAGCGAAAGCCAGCTCCCAGGGCCAGGCCGACGGCACCGAAGCTCAGGAATTGGACCAATGCCGTCACCGGGTCGATGAACAACCCCATGAGGAAGCCTACGGTCACGCCCAGCAGCAAGGTCTGGCGCAGACCGTATTTCATGAAAATGATGACCATGGGAATGGGCATGATGAAATAACCAATAAAAGAAAAAATCGGCACGTATGTACTGAGAAGCGCAAAGACCAGCATAATGGCGGCAAAACAGCCGGCCGTCGTCAGCGGGGTGACACGCCTCTGCTCCATAACAGTTCCCCCTTTCGTCGGGACTGAGAAACAGCGGAGGCACGAGATGCCTCCGCTGTCACAGTAACAAATATCAAATTATACTTCCATGATGATCGGCAGGATCATCGGACGACGCCGTGTCTTTTCATAGAGATAACGGCTCAGCGTATCGCGGACCTGGGACTTGATGACAGCCCATTCGCGGATATTACCGGCTTCGCAGCGTTCGAGGACGGCGGCGACGCGGTCATGAGCTTCGCGGAGCAATTCTTCCGAATCGCGGACATAGACGAAGCCGCGGGAAACGATATCCGGGCCGGCCAGGGGATGGCTCGTCCCTTTGGCCAGGGTCATGACGACGATGACGACACCTTCCATAGCCAGCTGCTGGCGGTCGCGGATGACGATGTTGCCGACATCGCCGACGCCGAGACCGTCGATGAAGACGCGGCCTGCATTGACATGGCCTGTCTTATGGCCGGAACGGTTCGAGAATTCAAAGATCTGGCCGTTGTCGCCGATGAGGACGTGGTCCTTGGCAACGCCCATCATGACGGCCAGGTCGCCGTGCGTCTTGAGCATGCGGTATTCGCCGTGGACAGGGATGAAATACTTCGGTTTGATCAGTTCCAGCATGAGCTTCAGTTCTTCCTGGCTGGCATGGCCGGATACGTGGATTTTCTTATCCCGGCCGGCGATGACATTGGCACCGAGGCGCATGAGGTTATCAATGGTGCGGCTGACACCGGTTTCATTGCCCGGGATAGGCGTAGCCGAAATGATGACTGTATCGCCAGGCATGATGCTGACGCTGCGATGGTTGTTGGAAGCCATGCGCGACAGGCCGGCCATGGGTTCGCCCTGGCTGCCCGTCGTCAAGATGAGGATCTGGTCATCGGGATAACGGTTCAGTTCATCCGGTTCGATGAGGACACCTTCGGGAACGTCGAGATAGCCCAGTTCAATGGCAATCTGGACGTTGTTGACCATGCTGCGGCCGAGGACGGTGACTTTGCGCTTGAACTGCACTGCCGTATTGATAGCCTGTTGGATACGGGAAATATTCGAGGCGAATGTCGCCAGGATGATACGGCCTTTTGCAGCGCGGAAAGCCTTGCGGAAAGCATGGCCGACAGTCGTTTCCGATTCGGTGTAGCCCGGCCGTTCGGCATTGGTGCTGTCCGACATGAGCAGCAGGACGCCGCGGCGGCCTAATTCAGCAAATTTATGGATGTCCATCTGACGGCCATCGACTGGCGTCAGGTCCATCTTAAAGTCGCCTGTATGGACAATGGTGCCTATGGGAGTCCGGAAATACAGGGCACTGGCATCCGGGATGGAGTGGTTCGTATGGATGAAGCCGACCTTCATACAGCCGATCTGTACTTCATCACCATGATGCACTTCATTCAGTGTATAATTCGTAATGTGATTTTCTTTCAGTTTCCCTTCGATGAGGCCGCATACGAGCTTGGTGGCGTATACGGGCACATTTACTTCATTGAGCAAGTAGGACAAACCGCCGATATGGTCTTCATGACCATGGGTGATGACGACGGCCCGTACTTTGTCCCGGTTTTCAATCAAGTAACTCATGTCCGGGATGACGAGGTCGATGCCGAACATGTCGTCATCCGGGAAGGCCAGGCCGGCGTCGATGACGATAATATCATTCCCGTACTGGATGACCGTCATATTCTTGCCGATTTCACCTAAACCACCTAAGGGAATTACCATGAGTTTTTCTTTTTTAGCCAAAATATACCTCCTAAAAATAAATATAGTTGTATCCGTTCCAACCGGAGCCCGGCAGACCAGGCTGCAGGTCTATCCTATATGTAGATATAACGAACAGTAATGGATTTTCTTCCTTCTATCATATTTTCCGTTATTTCCGGGACTCTGTCAATAATCTATCGTCTCTTTTTGTGAAAACTCTTAACTTTTCATAAAAAATTTACATTTATTTTGCCGATTTGATGACTTTTTCCGGCACGGTCAGCTGTGTTCCCTGGGGCAGGGCCGTGCAATCGATGGTCAGGCTGACTTCGCTCATTTTGATGAACGACTGGGCTACGGCCTTGTCGGCGTCACTGCGGCCATATTCATCGACCAGCGTCAGGGCCAGGCTGCGCAGCTGGTCCGTCAAGGGCAGGGAGATGCGGGAAATGCGCTTCGTCGCCGGGTCGATGGTGACGACCGTCGATAAGTCGCCGCACTGCTGCAAGCCCTGGAGGACTTTGGTCATGACGCGGATCTGTTCGGCCGTCATGCCGTTTTTCTTCCACTGGGCCTGGTCGGCCGGATTATAGATATGGGAAGCGTCGAAGACGACGTTGTAATCATTGCCGCCGGCAGCGGTGACTTTTTTCACGCCAGCCAGGACATTGTAGTCCTGACGCAGGTAATCGGCCAAGGGCTTGCTGTCCTTCAAATCATAGCTCTTCTTTTCCCATTCATCGCCATCTTCCTGGTAATAGACGTCGATTTTTTTCCCGTTCTGGACGGCATAGGCTTTCCCTTCAGGGACTTTCTTCATCGTCGTCGCAGCAAAACCCGTTACCTTAGCCTGGGACTGGATGACGAAAGGCCGTTCCTGGACGTCGATATTGTTGACGACGGCCCCTTCGCCGACAAAGGGCATCTTGAGGCCCAGTTTCAGCGTATAAGAGCCCTGAGGATGGGCCGCCATGTTGCGGGCCGCTTCTTCATATGTTGCCTGCGGTGAAGCAGCCAGTGCCATACCGCCGATCGATGCAGCTGCCATGACCAGGCAGCACATTTTCTTCCAAGAATGTGTCAATCTCATTTTGTCCACCCTGCTTTCTTATATAATTCATAAAAGTGATGAATCGGGCCATGGCCCTTGCCAATGGGTTCAGCATGGGCAATGCCTTCAAAGACGTACTCTTTCGCCGCACCGACTGCGTCTGGCAGACTCAGGCCATTGGCCAGGTTCGAGGCGATGGCGCTCGATAAGGAGCAGCCTGTCCCATGGGTACTCGTGCTTTCCAGGCGTTTCCCCTTATAATAATGAAAATCATGGCCGTCGAAGAGGATATCCGTCGCATCGGCAATGCGATGACCGCCTTTGACCAGGACGGCTTTGGCACCCATGGCGGCAATGGCCTTGGCCGCTTCTTCCATGTCGTGCAGGCTTTCAATGGATTTCCCTGTCAGCACTTCGGCTTCCGGCAGATTCGGCGTCAGGAGATCGGCCATGGGAAGGAGGACTTCCTTCAGCGTCTGTTCGGCTTCCGGTACCAGCAGGCGATGGCCGCTGGTAGCAACCATGACCGGATCGATGACGATATACGGCGGCTGGTATTGTTTCAATTTATCGGCGATGACGCGGATCGTTTCAGGTACACTGACCATGCCGATTTTGACGGCGTCGACGTCGATATCTTCAAAGACCGCATCGATCTGCGAAGCAATGAGGTCCGGCGTGATGTCCATATAGCCGCGCACGCCCTGGGTGTTCTGGGAAACGACGGCCGTAATGACATTCAAGGCAAAGCAGCCGTGGGCACAAAAAGTCTTGCAATCCGCAGCGGCACCGGCTCCGCCAGAAGGATCCGTCCCGGCAATGGATAATACATGTTTCATCATGAGTACAACCTCCAATTTATTTTTTGTAAGAAGGTCCCAAAAATTTCAAGGCCTTCGGATGGACATAGAAAAGCAGCGATGCCGAACCGATGCGGCCGCCGTGGACGTCGAAGTCGAATAGGGCCATGCTGCCCGTCTTGAAGTCGACAGCCGTCCCCGTCCAGGCCTGAGCCCAGCGGTCAAGGAACGGCGAATGGCCGATGATGCACACGACATCAGCTGTTTCCCGGCTCAAAATCTCGTTGTATACGGCGACTAAGTCACCAGAAGCGATGGCTTTATGCGTATGGAACTGCTCAATAGGCAGATGCTTTTCTAAATAAGCGGCTGTCTGACACGTCCGCACGTATGGGCTGACCCACAGGGCCGTTTTCCCCGACGGCCACCATGACGAGGCCCATTTCGCCATGGACGAAGCCTGATTACACCCTTTTTCAGTCAGTTCACGCAGTTTATCCGGCTGATGCAGATCAAAAGGCTGGGCCTTTCCGTGACGCATTAAACAAACATACATAAACTACTCCCCTTTTATGTACCCCTTTTATTCGGCAACATGCTCCAGGCCGACGTCGAGCAGCGTAAAGACATGGGCATCGGCCAGCGAATAGTATACGGTCTTGCCGTCCCGGCGGAACTGGACCAGCCGGGCATCGCGCAGGATGCGCAGCTGATGGGACACAGCAGACTGGCCCATACCGAGTTCATCGGCAATATCCCGGACGCAGACTTCCTGATTCATGAGGACGCGCAATATGCGCAGCCGTGTCGGATCGCCGAGGACTTTGAAGACATCGGCCAAAGGCTGGATATATTGTTGTGAAAGTTCCGGTGCTCGTCGTTTCAATGCAATCGCTCCTAATGCTGTTTATCACTGTCTGTCTTAATCGTTTTATTATAGCACACTTTTCACATATACTGCTAGAGGCGTCACAAATAAGGCCCGCACAGGGTACAGACAAGGTAAATGAATTATGAAGGAATTATAAAAAGTCCTAAAAAGGCGTGAAATGTCCTGGCAAAAGCCTTTCCTCTAAATCAAAAATGCCCTATAATGATAACAAAATCGCAACAAAATACTTTTACTTAGGAGTGAATGTCATGAATGAAACCATCCATACCCTCATCACGCGGCGCAGCGTCCGCAAGTACAAAAAGGCCCAGATCAGCGATGAAGACTTGTATCTGATTCTCCAGGCCGGCACCTATGCAGCCAGCGGTCGTGGCCTGCAGCCCTGTACCATCGTCGTCATCCAGGATACGGATACCCTGGCCCGCCTGAGCGCTCTCAACGCCAAAATCATGGGCACGACGAATGACCCCATGTACGGCGCCCCGACGGTCCTCCTGGTCCTGGCCGACATGGAAAAATCCCCCAACGCCTGGTCCGACGGCTGCCTCATCCTGGGCAATCTCATGAATGCCGCCGCTTCCCTGCACCTCGGCTCGTGCTGGATCAACCGGGCCAAAGAAGAATTTGAAACGCCCGAAGGGAAAGCCCTCCTCAAAGAATGGGGCCTGCCGGAACACCTCGTCGGCGTCGGCCACTGCATCGTCGGCTACGGCGACGGCCCGGAACCGGCCGCAGCCCCGCGGAAACCGGATTTCATTAAATTTGTTAAGTAAATAGTGGTTAGTGGCTCGTAGGGGCGCCCCGTGGGGCGCCCGCAGACCGCAGTTCGCAGGCCGCAGTTCGTGGCTCTCCTCATAGGAGAGCTGTCAGCAAAGCTGACTGAGAGGTTGCTTTTTCTTTTTTATAAATTTAATAACAACCACTACTAGAAAAGGGACTATCGTATGAAGGCTTATACCATCATGCGTAGTCCCTTTTCTAGTAAGGCCCGCCACGTGGGCGACCCGTTAGGAATTTGGGTGATGCTCCTAGCAAATGACCACTAACCACTAACCACTAACCACTAACCACTAGCGATTATCTCCCCTTCTTACATTCCGGGCAATAGCCGTAGAGTTCCAGGCTGTGGCCGACGATGTCGAACTGTGTCTTTTGGGCCACTTCTTTTTCATAGTCGCTGAGCGGACAATGAGCTAGATCCACGACTTTATGGCATTGTAAACAGATGAGCCTGTGTGTATGGCCGGGACGGCGGAGGGAAAAGCCGTATTTCCCTTCATCGGGGAGGAATATCTTTTCTGTCAGTTTACGCTCTGTAAACATTTCCAGGATGCGGTACACTGTGGAAAAATTGACTTTACATCCTTGTTCCAACAGGGCTGCATAGACGGTTTCGACGGTCACGACACTGGTTTCCCGGCTCAGGATATCCAGGACGCCGTTGCGGGCCTTGGTACTCTTCAGGCCATGTTCGCGTAAACAGGCTTTATAATCGTCATTCATGGACGGCGCCTCTTTTCTTGCAGGGAAAAGACACATTCTTTATAGGCAATGACCAGAAGCAGCATGGCAACTGACGTCAAGGCCGTGACGCCGCCAGGCGCAGCATCGATGTAGTACGACAGCAGCAGGCCCGACAGAATGTCGATGAAGCTGAAGACGACGGAGTAAATGAGGGTCCGCCGGAAGCCTTTGCGCAGCTGCAGGGCCGTCGCCACGGGCAGGGCGATGAGGGAGCTGATGACCAGGATGCCGACGATGCGGATAGAAACGGAAATCGTCGCCGCTACCAGGACGGCAAAGATATAGTTGATGAGCTTGCTGCGGACACCGGCAATCTGCGCTCCGTCTTCATCAAAGGTCAGCATGACCAGCTGGGGATAGAGTCTGGCAATGACGGCCAGGGAGATGACGCTGAGGGCGACGACGGAGTAGACATCGCCCGTCGACACGGTGAGGATACTGCCGAACAAGAAGGATTCGACATTCGTGTGGACCAGGCCGGCACTGATGATGGTAATGGCAATGCCCACGGAGAGAGATAAGATGATGACCAGGATGAGCTCGGCATAACGGCGGAAGCGGCGGCGCAGGACTTCGATGAGGATGCCGAAGAAACTGGTCAGGCCAAAGGCGCTGAGAACGGGGTTCCAGTCAAAGAGGAGACCCACAGCCACGCCGGCCAGGGACGCATGGGACAAGGCGTCGCCAATCATGGAATAGCGGCGCAGGACCAGGAACATGCCGATGAGCGGGCAGACGATAGAAATGAGCAGGGCTACGATAAAAGCATTCTGCATAAAGGCATATTCAAACATTACTTATCCCCTCCCATCGTGGCTGATACATATTCATCGAGATATGCCTTGGGCGAGCAGAAATGGCCGCGGCCACCGACGACGTGGAACATCTTCGTCGAATTGCGGACAGCGAATTTCAGATTGTGTTCGACCGTAATGACCGTGACGCCTTTATTTTCATTTAAATCCTTGATAAACGGGTAGAGCTCTTCCTGACTGCGCACATCGATTCCCGTCGACGGTTCATCGAAGATGAGCAGGTCCGGATGGCCCATGAGGGCCCGGGCGATGAGGACCTTCTGGCACTGGCCGCCGGACAGGTTGCCGATGAGCTGGTCCTTCAGGGAATAGACATTCATCTGTTCCAGGCAGTCCCGGATAATTTCTTTATGCTTCAAGTGCAGGACCTGGCGGTAACAGTTGAGGACTTCCCAGACCGTAATCGGGAACTGGCTGTTCAGCGTCTCGAAGCGCTGGGGCACATAGGCCCGATGGCGATAGGTATTGGAAATGGACCCCCAGCTCGGCGACAACAGGCCCAGGATGAGTTTGATGAGCGTACTCTTGCCGCTGCCGTTTTCACCGACGACGGAAATATAGTCGCCGTCGCGGATGGTCATGTTGACATCTTCTAACAGGTACTGACCGTGTTCATAGGCGAAATAAACGTGCTGTAAATCAATCATAGCTTGCCTCCCTTGTCGTAGTCTCGAGCCCTTATTATAGCCCCGTGAAAACGAAAATGCAAGGCATTTGCAAATAATTGACAAAAAAAGGCGCCCGTGATACGATGGACGCCATAGGAGGTCTTATCAATGTTGTTACATACCCTCAACCGCCTGGCCCGTTACGGCATGGTCCTGGCGGCCTGCTTATGCATCATCGGCCTGGCTGGCTGTGGTCCCGCCGCCGATGTCCCCGATGACGGGAAATTAAAAGTCGCTGTCACTTTCGACGCTCTGAAAGAGTTCACTCAAGCCGTAGGCGGTGATAAAGTCGATGTTTACACCCTCATCCCCGATGGGACAGAGCCCCATGAATTCCAACCGACGACGCAGACTATTAAACATCTCGGTAAATCTCAGCTCTTCGTTTACAGCGGCCTGGGCATGGAACCGTGGGCCCCTAAGGTCGTCGAAGCAGCCAAGAATACATCCCTCCATACGGTCAATGCCTCGCAAGGCGTCACGCCCATCGCCCTGACCGATGAGGAAGATGTCAAAGAACACGGCGCCTACGACCCTCACATCTGGCTGAGCCTGGTAAACGCCCAAATCGAAGTATCTAACATCGCCGCCGCCCTGGCTGAAGCCGACCCGGCCAACGCCGACTATTACCGCAACAATGCGGCGAATTACAAAAAACAGCTCCAGGCCCTGCAAGACGAATATGCCCGCAAATTCGCCAGCGTTCCCCGCAAGGATTTCGTCACCGGCCACGCTGCCTTTGCCTACCTCTGCCGCGACTTCGGCCTGACCCAGCACAGCGTCGAATCCGTCTTTTCCAGCGGCGAACCCAGTGCCCGCCAGCTGGCCCGCCTGGCCGACTATTGCCGGGCCAACGACGTGCGGACCATCTTCGTCGAAGACATGGTCAGCCCGAAAACGTCAGAAACCCTGGCCCGTGAAGTCGGTGCCCGCGTCGAAACGATCCATACCATCGAAACGAGTGAAGATGACGAATCCTACCTGGATCGCATGCGCGACAACCTGGAAAAGATTTATGCCAGCAGCCTGCGCTAAAATGGCAAAAAATAAAGTAACCATGGAGAAGAATATGAAACATAAAACATATAAAGCCGCAATTTTTGATATGGACGGTACCGTCCTCAATACCCTGGAAGACCTGACCAGCGCCTTGAACCACGTCTTAGCCGAAACAGGTCACGACCATGCCTATGGGACAGCCCAGGTCCGCCAATTCTTCGGCAGCGGCGTCCAAGTGGCCATTACCCGCGCCTTGGCCATTGAAAAGGGGATTGCCTCTTACGAACAGCTGGAATACGTCGGCCAGGACGGCGATACGATTACACCGCGTGTCGATGCCCAGGAAGTCCGCCGCATCCAGGACATCTTCCGTCCCTACTATGCCGCCCACTGCGCCATCCAGACGGGAGAATACACCGGCATCAGCCAGCTCCTCCGCCAGCTCCGGGCCAATGGCATCCAAACGGCCGTCGTCTCTAATAAACCCGACCCGGCCGTACAGAAACTGACAGCCGACTATTTTCAGGACCTCTTCGATCTCTCCCTGGGCGAACAGCCCCAGATACGGCGAAAGCCTGCGCCGGACATGGTCCTCAAAGCCTTGAAAGACTTAGGACTCACGCCGGAACAGGCTGTTTACATCGGCGATTCTGAAATCGACATCCAGACCGCCAAAAACGCAGGCCTGGACTGCATCAGCGTCACCTGGGGTTTTCGTTCCAAAACTTTTTTGAAAGCCCACGGTGCCCGCTTCCTCGTCGATACGCCGGAAGAAATCGCCAGGTTCTTTTAAAAAACTAGCGATTATTCTCCCTCAGGTACGAACCAAAGGCCATTATTGTTTTTCTTCATATACTCTTTGAATTCGTCGGAATGGTATGCATCGGCAATATCTTTGACCCATTGTGCATCTTTATCTTTATCCTGGACAACGAGCTGTAACAGGAGATGCGGTAAGATATCTTCTTTAGCCAAAGCCGTCTGAGGATCGATTTTAGCATTGTAAATGATAGCGCCAGTGATGACAATGTAACTGAAATCACTGCGTACAGATGGGATAGTTAAAGATTTCATTTCTGTAAATTTCAAGTGATGCGGATTTTCTACGATATCCTGCTGGGTAACTGTCGACAAGTCTTTATTGGGATCCAATTTAATCCAGCCGATTTTCTGGATCAGGGCATAAGCACGAGCTGTATTAGAAGCATCGTTTGGAACGGCAATCGTATCGCCATCAGCAACCTGGTCCAAAGAAGTCTTAGAACCCGGGAAAATACCGGCCGGAACAGTCGGAATCGGCGTAATAGCCGCTAAATGGCCATTTTGTTTTTGATTAAAGTTTTCCATATAAGCCGTATGCTGTTCAACGTTGAAATCTACTTCACCTTCATTCAAAGCTACATCGGCCTGCAATAAATCAGACATATCCTTACCGGTAACTTTATAGCCTTTCTTTTCCAAAATAGGCTTAATTCCCTTTTCAAAGAGGTCGGAATACGGTCCCTGAGACTTACTGTACGTCAGTTCCTTTTTGTTGGCGCTAGATGCATTATTGCTGTCGCTGCCACAACCGGCAAGAAAAGCAGCGCCCATGATGACGGCCATCGCAATGACACCAAATTTTTTCCATGTTTTCCATTTCATATGAATACCCCCTAAATGAACATCCCTATATATGATAAGTGTGCAACCTTAATGATTGCGCGTCTTATAGGCAAAATGATTGCCAATGGATTGAATGATTTGTACAAAGATAACTAAGATGACGACCGTAAAGAACATGAGCGGCGTATTCAATCGTTCATAGCCATAGGTCAAAGCTAAGTCACCGACGCCACCGGCCCCAATGACACCAGCCATAGCTGTCGCTCCGATAAGGCCGATAGTCCCAGTCGTAATCGATAGAATAAGAGAGCTTTTAGCTTCAGGAAGCAGAAAATACCAAACGATTTCAAAATAAGACGCTCCCATGGACTGCGCCGCTTCCACGATCCCCTTGCTGACTTCCAAAATGGAATTTTCAAAAAGCCGGGTCAAGTAAGGCGCAATGAAAATGACCAGTGGAACTAAAGCCGCTGTCGTCCCAATACGAGTCCCAACAATCATTTTAGTCAATGGCAAAATAAAAACCATCAAGATGATAAACGGGATACTGCGAATAATGTTGATAACTGTATTGAGAACAGTATAGACATATTTATTCTTCAAAATGCCATCATCATTAGTCAGCACCAGGACAACAGACATGATAATTGCCAAAATAGTCCCTAAGAATAACGAAACGAAGACCATATATACAGTCTGTTCTGCCGCCAAAATAATCTGCGACATAGGCACACCTAAATCAATCATTACAAATCAACCTCCTGCCACTGAACCTGCTGTTCATCAATGTATTGAATAACCTTGGCAATCTCTGCATCATTCCCAATAATCTGAAGGATGAAGATACCAAGAATCGTCTTTTGTAATTCATTGACTGATGCAAAGAGGATATTCGTCTGGACGGAAAAGGTTTTGTTGATATGATACATAAGGTGGTCTGTCGCATTATCGCCAAGGAAACGAAGTTTCAAAATTTTATAATTATCTTTTTCTTCATGAATCTTGGCAACGACAGACGGCGGAATCTGGTCGGGAATAACCGTACGGACAAATTTTTTAGTCATATCCTGCTGAGGATTACTGAAGACTTCCAGCACAGATCCTCTTTCTACGACTTTACCATGTTCCATGACGGCCACACGATTGCATAGACGCTGAATAACTTGTATTTCATGCGTAACGATAAGCATGGTAATATTTAACTCTTTATGAATCCGTTCAAGGAGCTGCAAAATCGATTCCGTCGTTTCCGGATCCAGTGCACTTGTCGCTTCATCGCATAAGAGAATAGACGGATTCGTAGCCAGTGCGCGAGCAATGCCAACACGCTGCTTTTGCCCGCCAGAAAGTTGACCCGGATAAGCATCGGCCTTATCCGCCAGATTGACGTATTCCAAAAGTTCCATGACCTTTTTATGCATCTTGTCTTTATCCGCTTTATTAAGCCGTAAAGGAATAGCTACATTGTCAAAAACGGTCCTCGAGTCGAGAAGATTGAATTGCTGAAAGACCATACCAATGGATTTGCGAAGTTTACGCATTTCATTGTGAGAAATTTTACTCAAATCTTGGCCGTTGATTTCTACATGACCTTCGGTCGGCATTTCTAGGCCGTTGACCATGCGCAGCAGCGTCGATTTACCTGCACCGCTGAACCCGATGACGCCAAACATATCTCCGTCATCAATAGTCAGTGATACATGCTGTAATGCTTGTGTCGTAACACCTTTGCTTTTAAAGGTCTTGCTGACATCTTTAAATTGAATCATCCCTTGCTGCTCCCTTCTTGCTGAATCTGTTCTACTGCCTGGCAGGCCAGTTCAGCCATATATTGTGAAGCCGGATATAGTGCGGCTGGATTTACCTTGAATTTAGCATTGTGATTCGGGTAGGAATGGCCAGTCCCGACAAAAACAAAATAACCAGGTACCTTATCGTAATAAAAGGCAAAGTCTTCGCCTCCCAGTGACGGGGCCATCGGTTGTTTATCAAAGCCCTGTTTATCAGCTACCTTACGGGCTAAGATTCCCCAATGAGCATCATTAATCAATGCCGGCGGCCCTGGAATCCAATGGACTTCGGCCTTGGCGCCATAAGCAGCAGCGGTGGAAGAGGCCAAGGATTCGATATGATTGCGAATAGCCTGCCGCCCTTCTTTACTCATACTCCGCGTCGTACCTTCAACAAAAGTTTCATCAGGAATGACATTCCAGTTGTGACCGCCTTCAATATGGGTAACGCTGACCAAAGTAGCGGCGAAAGGATCCATATTCCTGCTGACCACAGTCTGGACAGCACCGACAAAAGCAGACGCTGTTACGATGGGATCGATACCTTTATCCGGATGAGCTGCATGGACGCCCTTGCCATGAAAAGTAATACGAAAAGCATCGACAGCCGCCATGGCCGGACCATCGATGATCCCCATTTGACCGACATCGAGAAGGGGCGTGCAGTGCATTCCAAAAATCGCATCGACATCATCAATAATGCCCGTTTCAATGATTTTCAAGGCTCCGCTCGGACCTTCTTCTCCCGGCTGGAAAATAATACGGATAGTTCCTTGAATATCGGCTTCCCGTGCTTTCAATAAATAAGCTGCCCCCAAAATAGAAGCTGTATGGAAGTCATGTCCGCAAGCATGCATACAATCGGGATGTTCTGACCGATGAGGTACGTCAGCTTTTTCCGTAACCGGCAGGGCATCAATATCGCAGCGGATAGCAACAATAGGATGTTTTCCTGTTCCGACCTCTGCAACGACGCCCGTCTCCAAAGGCAGATTCAAAATATGAAGCCCGCCTTTTTGTAAGTCTTGACGGATCCGTTTGGTCGTCTCTATTTCTTTAAAAGATAGTTCCGGATGACGATGGAACCATTGAAATTCATCATGAATATATTGATTTATGTCCTGTATCATTCATAACCCCTCTTTCTCATTTTCTCTATATCCTTCTGTGGATATACAAACAGGCCACCATCTCCTATGACAGAGACGGTGGCCCGCGGTTCCACTCTGTTTACAGCCAAAACTGTATCTCATAACCGTGTAACGCCGGTCAGACGCAGCTGCATACTAAATTCCGCAGCCATGCAACCAAAGGCATTCCATCCTGTTTCCCAACGATGCAGGCTTTCAGCCCCAGACCTGCACTCTCTGACGCAGTACACAGATGTACTTGTTTTGGTTATCGCATTTCTCAATGTTTACGCCTATGGTACTATTCAAAAGGCTACTTGTCAAGTATAGTTTCATCTTTTTATATATTTTCTAATAAATTAGCAAAAAAATTCACGTTAGCATATCATTATAACAAACATTATTTTGACTCGCTCAGATACTGCTTTTAAAGCGAAAAATCGATGACTTCCTCATTCAGTGGAAAGAGCGTCCTCAGAAAAAGCCGTTTTTCGTCGAAAAGCCCGTCTTATAGTGACATCCGCTTCGGCATCAAGCTCATCGGCGGCAACATCGGCCATGAAAACGATATTTACACCTTTCCTTATTTCTGCACGTTCTTAGTCCGCGATTTTCTCCGCCAGCTCCCACCGGCTCCGGCTCATATGGTATAATAGGAGCAGAATGATTACGTTTGTGAGGTGCGGATATGTCGACGGAAAAACGGATTTTTTACTCGATTTGCCTGATCAGTTTTGTCGGGCCTTTTCTTTCTACGTCTATCAATATCGCCATCCCCGTCATGGCCGGTCAGTTCGGCGTCGCGCCGGACCGCATGAGCTGGGTCGTGACGATTTTCTTGATGACGACGGCTGCTTTTCTCCTGCCTTTGGGAAAGGTCTCCGATGTCCATGGACGGCGGCGGACCTATTCCCTGTCGCTCATCGTCTTTGCCATGGCGACAGCGGCGGCGGCCTTCGCCCAGACCCTGACGATGCTCATCATCTTGCGGGCCATCCAGGGCATCGCCCTGTCCGGCGTCTACGTATCTTACATGCCCCTGCTCCTGGCCACGACGGATGAAGCCCATCAGGGCCATATCCTCGGCCGGGCCGTTGCCCTGACCTATCTTGGCCTGTCCCTGGGTCCGGTCATCGGCGGCGCCCTGACGCAGTTCGTCGGCTGGCGCTGTATCTTCCTCTTGTCTGCCCTGGCCATCATCATTTCGTACGCCTTCATCCGGCCCATCAAAGAAGAATGGTATGCCAACGGCGCTCCCTTCGTCAACCTGGTCAGTACAGCCTTATCGGTCAGCGGCATCCTCTGCGCGCTGTACGGGCTATCATCCTTTGAAGATTACAGTGCTTTTTTCTGGATTGGCCTGGTCTTGCTGGTCATCTTCGTCATCCATGAAGGCAAGTCCTTCCACCCCCTGCTGCCACTCTATCTGTTCCGCAACCTGACTTTTTCCATGTCCAACCTGGCTGCCCTCATCCAGTACAGCTCCACGTATGCCGTGTCCTTCCTGTTATCCCTCTATTTCCAGGTCATCCTCGGCCTGCCGCCGGCTGTATCCGGAGCCATTCTCCTGGTCCAGCCCATCATCATGGCCTTCTTGTCGCCCCGGGCCGGCGACTTGTCGGATAAATACGGCCCACGGGGCATTGCCTCTATCGGCCTCGTCCTGACGGCCCTGGGGCTGACGGCATTCGCCCTGTTCCCGCACATCCCCGTCAGCGGCGCCGCCATATTCCTGGTCTTCATCGGCCTGGGCGCAGCCCTGTTCGGCGCGCCCAACAACAGCGCCATCATGGGGTCGGTCAAAAAGATGCATCACGGCATCGCTTCGAGCATCCTGGCCTTATCGCGCAACCTCGGCCAGGCCCTGAGCATGGCCGTCGTCACCTTCATCATGACGACAGAGACGGCCAAACAGCCGTCTTATGCGGATGGCGTCGTAGCCGCCCTGCACGCTTCGTTCGTCATCTTGGCCGTCCTCTGTTTCCTCGCCGTCGCGGCCTCGCTGGCCCGCGGCACAAGTCCCAAAAAAGTGTAAATTAGGAGGTATTTCCATGAAAAAACAACTCATCGCAGCCGTTACGGTTGCATCGCTCCTCGGCTTTGCCGGTGGCACGGCCGTCCAGGCCTTCAACCTCGGCTCTATCCTGAAAGTCGGCGGCATTTCCGTCCTCGTTTCCAAATACGGCGATTCCATCAATGATTTCCTCAACAAACTGCTCATGAAGAACGGCGTCGGCACGGACTACGCGACGAAAGTCGTCCCCATCGTCAGTGTCGGTACGGGTAAATATATCGGCGCCGTCCAGGTCATCGGCCCATCGGCACAGGTCGAAAAGGTCAAGGCCGTCGCTCAGCTGGAAGGGGAATTCAACGGCATCGCCCGGGCCAATGCCCTCATCCCAATGGCGACGACGAATGTCACCAACCTCAGCCGCGTCCAGGGCGTCGGCGTCTCGGCAACAATCGATTTCAAGTTCTGATGCCTTCCCTAAGCAAAGCGGGCGTGGTAAAATAAGACAACCGATTTTTATAAGGAGGCCCTTCGCTTGAAAACTTATCAGCCTATTACGGCAGAAATCATTGAAAAATTAAAGGCCATTACCGGTCCGACTTATGTCAAGACCGATAAAGACCTGCTCTTACAGTATCAGACAGACTATGAAACCAATCCGGCCATGTTCCATCTCCCGGAAGCAGCCGTATCACCGGCCAATGCCCAGGAAATCTCGGACATCGTCAAATTGGCCAATGAATACGACTTCCCCATTACCGTCCGCAGCGGCGGCACCAGCCTGGCCGACGGTGCCATCCCTGTCTGCGGCGGCCTGGTCCTCTGCATGGACCGTCTCAACAAGATCATCGAACTGAATGAAGAAGGCATGTACATGACCGTCGAAGCCGGCGTCCGCACGGTAGACTTGCAGAACGCCGCCAAAAAAGTTGGTCTCATGTATGCCGGCGACCCGTCCAGCGCCGAAAGCTGCCTCATCGGCGGCAACCTGGCCACCAATGCCGGCGGCCTGCGCGCCGTCCGCTATGGCGTCACCCGCGACCAAGTCTACTGCCTGGAAATCGTCACGCCTACAGGGGATATCGTCGAATGCGGCCGCATCCTCAAGAAATGCTCTACCGGCTACGACCTGGAACAGCTCATCATCGGCAGTGAAGGGACGCTGGGCATCATCACCAAAGTCACAGTCAAGCTCATCCCCCTGCCGCCGTACCGCTTCGACGTCCTGGCCATCTACACGGACCCGCGCCAGGCCCTGCACATGGTGCCGAAGCTGATGAAAGCCGGCATCGACCCGACCAGCGTCGAATACATGGACAATTCCTACGTCCGCGGCTGCGCTGACTACTGCCATTACAAGGACATGCCGCACTACGACGACGGCATTTACGTCATCATCACCGTCGAAACGTTCCACGAAGACGAATTGGACACCAAGATGGACGCTGTCTGCACGATCTGTGAAGAATCGGGCGCTGCCGAAGTCCTGGAAGCTGACGACCGCGTCTGGAATATGCGCCGTAACTGCCAGACGTCCGTCGAACTCCAGAGCAAGGTCTTCCTCACGGACGACGTCGTCGTTCCGGTACATAAAATCGCCGGGACCATTGAAAAAATCATGGACATCGGTAAGAACTATCCTTTTGAAGTCAAGATCAACGCCCATATCGGCGACGGCAACCTGCACATCGTCCTCTGCAAGATGGATATGAGCGACGAAGAATGGGAAAAGAACGTCGAAGAATTCCACCAGCAGGTCTACGCCTATGCCTACAGCGTCGGCGGCCGCCTGGCCGGTGAACATGGCATCGGTGCCAAGAAGCTGAAATATATGGAACAGTTCACGCCAAAAGGCGAACTGAAAATCATGAAGACCATCAAGCGGGCCATGGACCCGAAAGACATCCTCAACCCGGGGAAAGTGATTGAGGCGTGAAGAAAGGGGCTGTCGCATTAAGCCATTTCGGCTTTGTGCGACAGCTCTCTTTTTTTATTCTATTTCATCGTTCTATTCTCTTTTTTTAGCTAAACGTAAAAAAGGTACACGAAACAGACCGGCCATCCAGTCGGCAAAAAACG
>ERZ894229.79-NODE-79-length-107175-cov-69.788_pt1 | contig 107175 bp, 91 predicted proteins | sample MGYA00380295_ERZ894229 | MGnify/ENA primary metagenome ERZ894229 (study PRJEB32331, sample SAMN06328479) | human gut metagenome | biome: human gut microbiome; feature: stool | host: Homo sapiens | collected 2014-09-17 ...
GAGCATAACCTTGCCAAGGTTAGGGTCGCGGGTTCGAGTCCCGTCTTTCGCTCAATTTTATAATTATCCTAAATCATAACTAGGTCTTGTTTCATGCAAATGAAACGAGACTTTTTTTGTATGGTAACCATTGCATTTATTATAAAATTAAAAGCGGCTGTTCGTAAAGGAACAACCGCTTTTAAAACTTAAGATACAATCGTATCTATTACAAAAAGCACTATTTCACCGGAGTAATTAGGAAATTAAATTCATAATCACCGTAAGGCAAACGATACTTCTCAAGAGGTAATGCTCCCCAGCTATTTACGCAACCTAATCCCATTTGCATCTTATCAATACATAAATTGGTGTAGCCGGCTTTGTCAACATCAGCAGGGTGACGCTGATCTTTATCAACTCCGTCATCAAGCGAAGCAATGCTGTAGTTAAGAGCAGAAGCCGAGAAAGCTGCATCGGATGTAAATTGCAAGCCGAAGCCTCCTTTGGTTACTTGTTTCCACCAACGGATATCTGTTTTCGTTCCTGTTTCCTGCGGACGAATATAAGAGTAGAACTGCTCATCTACATTTTGTTTGTATTTACCGATGAATGCAGCATTATTTCTATCCACGTAGTTCTCTACCGGACCGCGTCCGTAATAAATGCTCTGTACATAAGAATCGGGCATTTGTACTTGCATACCAAAGCGGAACATATCGGCCACCTTAGCATTTTTATCAGCCGTAAGCTTCTGAGTTACTTTGATAGCGCCCTGATTATTAACCAGATAGGTTAATGATAGCTTACCGGAAACAGCAGGGATGTCATACTGTGCTACAATTTGTACCATTCCATCGACAGTGGCATGCTGCAACGAAACCAATTTAAGTTCGGGATTATTCCAAACACGGTATCTGTTTTGCAGGTTGGCACCCATATCATTATCGGTAGGAGCACGCCAGAAGTTGGGTGTCAATGCACTTTGTTCTTGTATCAATTCCTTGCCACCCGATACGTATTTACAAAGATATCCGGTGTAACGGTTGAAATTGAGCGTAAAGTCTTGTCCGTTGACAATCAGGTAGTTAAAATCATTATCCTTCACCTGAGGTGCTACAACGGCTTGATTAATCTCCTCCTGATTGCTTATGGTAACAACAGATGCTTTCCACGGAGTAAGTACCAACTGATTACGAGCTACGGCATATCCCGCAGGCAATAACGTTTCAGCTGCTTTCAGTTTAAAGGCTACATTAAGCAGCAACTCTTTCTCTGTGGCGGGTAATGCAGCCTGCAAAGGAAGTTTCACTGTAACCGTTTGTTGAGGTGCTACTTGGAGGTTTTGTTCAACACCCGATTGCAACACTTCTCCGTCGGCCAGGATTTGCCATTCCATGTAATAACTAGATAAATCACGGAAGAAATTCTCGTTATAAACACTAACCTCAAGCTCTTTATCGGCTTGTTTCACATCACTGGCCCAGATAGACTGATAGATATGACCTACCTCATACATGTGAGGATTGGGTACACGGTCGGGACTAACCAAACCGTTGTCGCAGAAGTTATTGTCGGATGCATCGTAAGCATTGAAGTCTCCTCCGTAGGCATATATTTCTTTGCCTTCTTTGTTCTTCCAACGGATTGACTGGTCTACAAAGTCCCAAATGAAACCTCCCTGATAAGAAGGATACTTGCGGGTAAGATCCCAATATTCCTTAAAGCCTCCCATAGAATTACCCATGGCATGAGCGTATTCACATTGAATAAGAGGTTTGGTTGGATTACCGCTTACATACCTCTCACTTCCGCGATAATCCAGATACATAGGGCAGTAAACATCCGTAAATTCATTTCCGTGAGCCTGTTCGTACTGAACGGGACGACTCTTGTCTTCATTCTTAATCCAACGGTAACAAGCTTCGAAATTAGATCCGAATCCGGCTTCATTACCCAATGACCAGAAGATGATGGACGGATGGTTAAACCCACGTTGCACATTGCGTTGATTGCGTTCCATGTGTGGTTTAGCATAAGCAGGATTCTTGGCCAATGTTGTTTCTTTGTAACCCATACCGTGTGATTCCACATTGGCTTCAGCAACGACATAAAGTCCATACTCATCGCACAAATCATACCACAGGTTATTGTCGGGATAATGACAGGTACGTACGGCATTGATATTGAATTGCTTCATCAAAAGAATGTCCTGAATCATCCGTTCGCGAGAGATGTGATAACCATGATCGGGATCCATTTCATGACGGTTGGCACCTTTGAAAAGCACCGGCTGGCCGTTGACTAATATCTGCGCATTCTTCATTTCTATTTTACGGAAACCCACCTTCACGGGAATCACTTCCGACGTTTTACCGCCGTCTTTCAACGTAGCAGTCAGCGTATAAAGATTAGGCGTTTCGGCAGTCCACTTGGCAGGGTTAGCCACTTGCAACGTAGCAGTTACTTTGCCGCTGCCTTTAACCATTTGTTGAGCCACCTGCTTGTTATGTGCATCGGTCAAACTCAACTCTACGGTATTACCGCCATTAAGCTGAAGAGCAACGTGCAGTGTACCATCCTTGTACTGAGCATCTAGATCGGGCGTAACACGAATATCTTCTATGCGTTGTTTGTTACGGGCATACAGATAACAATCACGAGCCACACCACTAAAGCGGAAGAAGTCCTGATCTTCCAGATAAGACCCGTCACACCAACGAAACACTTGAAAAGCAATCAGGTTTTTACCCGGTTTCAGATACTTGGTCAGGTTAAACTCCGCTTCGAGTTTACTGTCCTCACTATAACCCACATACTTGCCGTTTACCCACAAATACATGTTAGACGTTACCGAACCGAAATGAGCAAATACCTCTTTCCCTTTCCAATCGGCAGGCAATACAATCTCTTTTCTATAAGAACCCACGTGATTGTTTTCCGTAGGTACCTGAGGTGGGTTGTGCCTGAATTGGTTACGCCAGGCATAGCCTACATTCACATAGATAGGATCACCATAGCCATTGATTTCCCACAACGCAGGTACCTGAATATGATCCCAACTTTTATCATTGAAATCAGTACGGAAGAACGTTGTTGGCCGTTGTTCGGCATGACGAACCCAGTTAAACCTCCACAAGCCGTTGAGCGACATGTAGTTAGATGATTTTTCCTTCACTCCCTGAGCAGCTTTTGCAGGAGATTCGTAAGCAAAATAGTTAGCATGCATCGGTGCACGGTTCACCGCATTGACCTCCGGATTAAGCCATTCGTTGGTCTGTGCCGATACTCCCAAGCAAAGCGAAGCAATGCAACAGGTTAACAATTGTTTTTTCATGATTTGTTTAAATTGATTTTATAATTGTTTGTTAACAAGATACGTTGAAAAACAGATAAACGCCTAATAAATAGTGTAGTTACATTGTTTTTTTAATAATCATTAGCGAGAAATAAGGAAATTCCTTCTCAATAAGCTCTTTTGTAGCCCTGATATACACCTCACGCGGGGTACCTACGTTCTCAAAATAATGAAAGGTATGATCATTATACTGTGCCATGCATTGTTTCACCGCTTCCCTGCACTGAGAAAGCTTCATGATGACTACTACCAGTCCGGCATCCAGCAAATCACTTAGTTCCTGAGCAGTGGTATTACCGGGAATCACCATCAGGCGCTCTTCCTGACTAACAATATGAAGTCCGGCGAGCGCCCCCGAAGCAATAAAAGCAGGGATTCCTGCCACTTGTTGCACGGCAATGCCCTGCGCCAGCAATTGCTCAAACACATAATGTACCGATGAATAAAAGCCGACATCTCCCTCGGCCACAATGGCAATACGTTTACCGGCAGCATACGAAGCGGCAGCTTCAGTCGAAAGCTTTTCATAAGCCTCCATAGCGGCCGCACGATCTTTGCTCATGGGTACAATAAAATACTGAATATGTTGTTCGTCTACGTCAAGCGCACGAAGAATGTCGGCCGAGCGGGAGAGCTGTTTACCCGAAGAAGTAAGCGTGGCAGGGCAGTAGATTACATCGGCCCGGCGAAGCGTATTCAAGCCTTTTAGCGTGATTAATTCGGGATCGCCCGGACCCAGCGATACAAAAGATACCTCGTGTAGGTTCATGGTTCGTTTTATTTAGCGTTTTCAAAATACAAAAGTGCTTAAAATATCTCTGCCGAACAAGAATAATTAAGTATCTTTGTTCCTCACTTAAGATTAATTGTAGATTAAACAACACATGAATTATAAAATAGCAAGTGTATGCTGTCTGTTATGGGCATTATGCGGCACAGGATGCAAACAAAAGACTACTTCCTCCTCTCACTCAACCAGCGGAACGGAAATCACCTCAGCAGATGCGGAGACACAGGTCGCTACTCATTATGCCAAAGGGTTTACTGTAAAATACCTGAGCGATAATTGCCGGCTGGTAGATGTTCAGGACCCACAAAAGCATGGAGGTAAAACGTTTCATTTTGCTTTGATTGACAAAAATACAGAAGCCAAGAATATTCCTTCGGGATATACAGTGATTTATGTACCGGTTGACCGGGTTATCTGTATGACTTCTCTTCAGCTTTCTAACTTCATTAAATTGGGAGCGGTTAACAAAGTGAGCGGCATTACCAGTTCACGTCATCTATTCAATAAGGAAATGAAAGAGCGCTTGAAGAGCGGTGCAGCACAAAAAATAGGCATTGAAGGCAACTTTGACAATGAGCTTATTATGGGTATCAATCCCGACGTCATATTCATATCCCCCTTTAAGAGAGGCGGTTACGATGCTATGCGTGAAGTAGGGATTCCACTCATTCCACACCTGGGTTACAAAGAAACGTCACCGTTGGGCCAAGCGGAATGGGTGAAGTTCATCGGTCTGTTTACCGGACAAGAAGCCAAAGCCAACAAGCTTTTCTCGGCTACAGAGAAACGATACAACGAACTGAAGCAACTAGCAGCGAATGTAAAAAAACGTCCGGTAGTGTTCAGCGGTGAGTTGCGGGGTGGTAATTGGTATGCCGTGGGTGGAAAGAGTTTTCTGGCACAGTTGTTTCGTGACGCCGGAGCCGATTACTTCTTAAGAAATGATTCTACATCGGGTGGGGTAACGCTCGACTTTGAAACGGTGTATAACCAGGCGGAAGATGTTGACTACTGGCGCATTGTTAATAGCTTTAAAGGTAATTTCAGTTATGAAACCCTGAAAGAAGAAGATACCCGCTATGCTGATTTCAAAGCATTCAAAGAACATAAGGTGGTGTACTGCAACATGTCTAAAACTCCCTTCTACGAAAGCATGCCGGTGGAACCCGAAGTGGTACTTGCCGATTTTATACACGTGTTTCATCCTGATTTATTGCCCAATCACAAACCCGGTTATTACGAATTGTTAAAGTAGCAGCACCATGAAGAGACACACCTCCCTGCTGATGGCAATGATCGCAGCATCTATCTTGCTGTTCTTCCTGCTGAACTTATTGATTGGTTCGGTGGATATTCCGTTGTCATCTGTAGTGAATATCTTGTTGGGAGGTGAGGAACAATCGGTGGTATGGCAAAACATTGTCCTGAAGTCTCGTGTACCACAGGCGTTAACAGCCTTGGTAGCAGGAGCCGGACTATCCATCAGCGGCTTGCAGATGCAAACTGTTTTTCGCAATCCGTTGGCAGGTCCCTCGGTATTGGGTATCAGTTCGGGAGCCAGTTTGGGCGTTGCTTTTGCCGTACTTATTTCGGGGAGCATAGGAGGCGTGGCGTTAAGCAACATGGGCTATTTCGGTGAAATGGCACTGACTATTTCGGCTACCATCGGGGCTTTTGCGGTTATGGCCATCATCGTATACGTATCACAAAAAGTAAGAGGCAACGTTACGTTACTCATTATCGGTGTTATGATTGGCTACGTGGCCAATGCCATTATCGGCGTATTGAAATACTTCAGTGTGGAGGAAGATATACGGGCCTATGTTATCTGGGGACTGGGCAGTTTCTCGCGCGTATCGGGTGATCAAATGGTGTTGTTTGTATGCCTCATGCTGCTGCTGATGCCTTTGTCTTTTCTGCTCATTAAAACAATGAACCTCTTGCTGTTGGGCGATAGCTATGCCCGTAACCTGGGACTTCACATCAAGCGGGCGCGACTGTTGGTCATTGTTTGCTCGGGTGTGCTGGTAGCCATCGTAACGGCCTACTGTGGCCCTATCATGTTTCTGGGATTAGCCGTTCCTCATCTGTGCAGGGCTATTTTCCATACGTCAGATCACCGTGTACTGATGCCCGGCGTATTGCTGACCGGTGCTTCATTGGCACTGATATGCAACCTTATTTCGCGCATGCCCGGCTTCGAAGGAGCTATGCCCGTTAACTCGGTTACCGCACTGGTAGGAGCACCTATTGTGGCCTCCGTACTATTCAAGAAAAGAAAAAACGAACTGAATGAATAAAACTGATATGAAAAGCGAAACGATACGAATTGATTCCCTTTCCATCGGATATCGTGGAAAAAGCAGTGTAAAAGTGGTAGCCGCGAACTACAACGCTACCATTAACAGTGGGGAACTAACCTGTCTGTTGGGTGCCAACGGAGTGGGTAAGTCGACCTTACTGCGTACGTTATCGGCTTTTCAACCTAAGATTTCAGGACACATATTCATTCAGGGGAAAGATATTTCGGACTACACAGACAGTGATTTATCCACCGTAATCAGCGTGGTGTTGACGGAAAAATGTGATGTGCGTAACATGACGGTTACCGAACTGGTGGGACTGGGAAGAAGTCCGTATACCAATTTCTGGGGTACACTGACCAAAGACGACCGCCGCATAGTGGAACACTCCATCGAACTGGTTCGCGCCGGAGAACTAAAAGACCGCATGGTACACACCCTGAGTGATGGTGAACGGCAGAAGGTAATGATTGCCAAGGCTTTAGCACAAGAAACTCCTGTCATTTTCCTCGATGAACCCACTGCTTTTCTTGATTTCCCCAGCAAAGTGGAAATCATGCAACTGTTGCACCGTTTGAGCAGAGAAACCGGAAAGACCATCTTCCTTTCCACACACGACCTGGAGCTGGCTTTACAGATAGCCGACAAGATTTGGATGATGGACAAAACCAACGGATTAACTATCGGAACCCCAGAAGACCTGTCGTTAAACGGCAGTCTGAGCGGATTCTTTGCCCGCAAAGGAATTACTTTTGATCGGGAAACGGGTTTGTTCCGGGTAGAAAATGTGCATACTTCGGAGTTGCGACTGGTAGGACACGGACAAAAGTACGCCATGGCTCGTAAAGCTCTGCAACGCAACGGAATACTGGCAGGTCGTTCGGTGGAATCGGAGTTTTTTATTGAAACCGGAGATTTGAAAGACACGAAATACGTGGTGCATCCTATTGATAATGAACCATTTACAGTCCATTCCATCGAAGAATTGTTGAACTACGTATTACAACAAAAGCCCAACCATTAGTTTCACCCGATAACAATATATGTTGTGAGTCTAACACATCAATAAACATCTCCTTCTTCCGTAAGCAACAAAATAGTCAGCTCGCCCTGAGGAAGCAGCACATCAGCGTGCAGGTGACATGCCTGTAACAGCGAAGTAAAGAACCGTTTATGATCATCGGCATGAAACAGACTCCACAGCTCACGTGCTAACGTGATGGAATCAATGGCAGCCACAGCATCTGCCGAGCATCCTGCCTGTTGTGCCATGTCTTGCAAAAACAACTTGTTCATGGTACTGTGCTTGCTATGCGTATCGAGCGAACCTTCGGCCAGCTTCACCGCCTTGCCAATCATAATACCCATGGTTACCTGGGGCAAGCCCACCTCGTGAGCCACACGAATCGTTTCACCAATGAAGTTACCGTAATGCACAAAAGCTTGTGAGGGCAGGTGAGGGTAGAGCTTGCGTACATACTTCTCACTCTTGGCACCCGAATTGATGACCAAACGTTCCACCTTCAACGCCTGAACCATTTCAACCTGCTTGCGAATGGAGTTAACGAATGCCTCTGAAGAAAAGGGCTTCACAATGCCCGACGTACCAATGATGGAGATGCCTCCCTCAATACCCAAACGAGGATTGAATGTTTTCTTTGCCAACTCTTCTCCCTGCGGAACAGCAATGGTTACAGTAATGGTTCCCGTTGTAATACCTTGTTGACGGAGGTGATAGCGAAGATTTTCTTCTATCATCCGGCGGGGAGTTTGGTTGATTGCCGCACCGCCCACTTCAAGTCCCAATCCGGGTAGGGTAACGCGTCCCACGCCCTGACCACCCTGAATGCCGATTTCCAGTTTACCGGCTGAAAGACGATATTCCACGGTCGACCAAATCTCGGTTCCACTGGTTATATCGGGGTCATCGCCTGCATCTTTCACAACACAGCCCATAGCCGAATGATCACTAAGTAGACGAGCTTCAGCTTGAATGGAGATGCTTTCTCCGTCGGGTAAAAAGATGGATATATGCGCAACAGCTTCACCCAGCCACTTTTTTAATGCAGCTACAGATGCTGCCGTGGCACAACTGCCTGTGGTATAACCCGTACGAAGCGGATAGAACCCCGGCAAGAGCTGCTCTACAGTCCTACGCAGACCGTGCGGACCGTCTACCAATCGAAAGTCGGGCGACAATTCAGGTCTTTTCACCACAAAAACCTTCACACCCGCTTGGCGGGCTGCTTCTATTTTTTCATTAAATCCACCGCTTGCACCACTCTCTTTGGTTATGATTGCCTGCGGATGCAGCTGATTCAACACTTCACCCTCGTCACCACCGGGTTGGTAGAAAAGAACTCTTTCGGCCGGAAAACCTTGTTTCACAGCTAGTTGCAACGACTCTTCCCGATCCAATACCCGAAACCAACAAAGATGCTTTTGCCAAAAAGGAGCCAATTTACCGATGGTTTGTACCCCGGTGAGCGCCAGCAAACGATCTACTCCGGCTGCCTCCATCTGCTGCATGGCATCTTGGTAGTCATTGCACCACACCAAGTCATTGTCTCTCGGAGGATACTGCCTCTCGTAGCGGACTACCGGGATGTCCAGCTCGCCGGAAACATCCGCTACGGTGCAGTGAAGATTTTCAGCAAAAGGGTGGGCGGCATCTACCAGCAAACGAATGCTGTGTTCCTTGCAGAAAGCAAGCATAGAGGCTGCATCCAGCGCCCCCGTAATGCGTGTTCCGTGAGGAGAAGCCACTTGTTGCACTTCGCCCTTGGTAGAATAAAAGTATGGTTGTGCCGCCTCTTCAAGCACCTCAACCGCCTTTCGACCTTCCGTTGTACCGCCTAAAACCAAAATCATTTTGCATCTCCTTCCGTTCCTTTACGGAACAAATGAGTAAACTTGTGCGAGTATAATTTCGACAATCCCTCCCGGTTGTCAATGGCATCGCCCACCACAATCATAGTGGTCAGCGTCAGGTTGTTCTCCTTTACGATGGATGCCAGGTTTTGAAGTTCACCGCGGTAGATGCGCTCGTCTTTCCATGTGAGGTGATAACATGCCGCCACAGGTGTAGTGGGCGGGTAGTGTTGCAACAGCTCCGCTTGCACCTGATCAACCACTCCGGCACTCAGGAAGATACACATAGTACTCTGAGAACGAGCCAGCAGATGCAGTTTCTCTTTATCGGGCATGGGCGTACGTCCCTCACCACGGGTCAGAATGATGGTTTGTACCTTCTCGGGAATGGTGAATTGCGACTGCAAAGCTGCCGCTGCCGCCTGAAACGATGAAATGCCCGGAGTAATGTGATAACGCATGCCGTACTGATCGAAAAAGGCCATCTGTTCCTGTATGGCGCCATAAATACAAGGATCACCCGTATGCAGACGCACCACCAATTGCCCCCTGTCATAAAACTCCTTCATCAGAGCAAACTGTTCTTCGAGCGCAAGGGAAGCTGAACTACGCACGGTGGCTCCCTTCTTGGCACAGTAAGTCAGTTCCCGAGGTACCAAGCTACCGGCATAAAGTATCAAATCGGCCTCTTCAAGAAAGTGACGCCCCTTGACGGAAATAAGATCCGGATCACCCGGTCCGGCACCCACAATTTCAATATGTCCGCCGCGACAGGCACCGCTATCCATAGCCACTGCAAAAGTAAAATGGCTGTTCTCCGTGAGTACTCCCTTCTGTTTTTCCAGACAAAGAGCACCACCGCCCGATGCCAGAATGGCCGATGCTTCGGCTACACTGGATGTGCCCGTTACCGTATCAACCTTTTCCGACGGGTGCGGTACGGCTACTTCATTCAACTCTTCACCCGAGTAGATGTGCAGCTCGTTCACCCCGAAACTTTGTTGAAGATCGGCCAGCAAAGGCTCCTCTTTCTTCAGGTCAATGGTCGACAGACTAACAACCGACAACGGAGAGAGTCCGCTTTTTACCAATTCCCCTTTTATATACTCACTCACCCCCTGCGGATGAGCCTCCTTACGGCATCCCATACCCAAATGGAGCACCTTGGGGCGGAAGTACAACACCGGAACATCCGCAGCGTAAATGCGTGGGGTAACAGCTATAATCAAACCAACATCCGCAACCTGAATGTCCTCGTAACGGTAGCATACATGTACATGAGGCGGCAAGGTACGCTCCAGATAAGAGGTACCTGCATCTCTCACCTCGAGTAGCAAAGCAGTAGGTTCACCGTTCACAAAGGCAGCAATAAGCTGGTTCATGCTTGCACCACACGGCTCAGCGACCCAATGGTATAAGGACGGTAGCAAATCCAACGCCCACAGTCCGCTATTATCACTCTGCGTAGTAATAACCGGTTCGGCGCCAAGCACAGATGCCACGTGACGCGTTAACTCATTGGCACCGCCCACGTGTCCCGAAAGGACGGAAACCACATACTTGCCGGTGCTGTCAACGTTGATCACTGCCGGATCCGTATGTTTGTGCCCCAGGCAGGGAGCAATGCTACGAACACAAATGCCCATGGCACCAATAAAAATAAATGTGCTGAATTCCGTGAAGTTTTGCTCCACAAAAGCAGCTATATGATCAATTTGCGTACAGCCTTCTACCGGAGCAGTAGTATAAACGGTGCTTTGCTCCAGCTCTTTTTGTAAGACAGACGCAACGGGTAAACCGGAAGGAGAAACCAATATAATGGCAGTTTTCTTTTTCATAATACGGCACTTAAAATTCGTATCGGGTTATTATCATCGAGTGCAACGAGGCACTCATTTTGTAAGGTCAATGGGGTGGATTCCACGGCTTCCAAAAATAAACGGTAACTGTTTTCGCTCACCGAGTTGAACACCACAATGCCTCCGGGCAGTAACACCCGGCTGATTTGTTCCATCATCTCTTTGAGCTTACCGCCGTGACCACCTATAAATACGGCATCGGGAGCGGGTAGGGAAGATAAGTCCTGTGCAGTGAAATCACCTATCACACTCCGTATACCCGGAGCACCGAAACGACGGGAGTTAGCTTCCATCAACTGTTCGCCTTCGGGACGGATTTCAAAGGAGGTAACGAGCAGGTGAGGAAATTGCAATCGGGCCTCAATAGACACCGACCCGGTACAAAAGCCAACGTCCCAAAACGAACGACGGTTTTGCAATCCCAACACACTTAAATCCATCAGCCGCAGGGGAGCTTTGGTAATCATCTTGTCACGGTTGTGAAGCAACTCAAACTCCCCGTCGGGAATACCGAAATAACGGGGTCTGCTTTCACCTTGAGCCAGCAGAATAAGGTTGTTAGGGTGTTTGAACGACTCTTTGGAAGCTTCCTCCAAACTCAGTGTACGAATCCGTTGTTCTTCTTCGTTACCCAAACATTCGCCTACAAACAGGGTGTAACCGCTGTAGCCATAATATAACATGCGCGCGGCAATAGTAGCAGGCGTATGCTCCCTGTCGGTCAGCACCCCCATCTTAGCCGTGCGGCGAATCAGCGCATTGTCAAATTCTTGCCACGGACGCCCCGTAAGCGACACCACCTGCATGTCGTGGTAAGGCATAGTCAGCTCATGTGCCAACATCTGTAATGAGTTGAACGCAGGGTAAGTTACCACCCGTGCCTGCGGAAGCCTCTTCTGTATGGTGGTGGCAAAACCAAAAAACAGCGGATCACCCGAAGCGAATACCACCACGTGAGAATGACCAGCATACTGCCGGAACACATCATCGAGCGGTGTGGTTATGTCTATCCACAAAGCACCATGCGGTAAGTGATTCTCCATAATCTGTCTGTGACGCACTCCACCCGAGAACACCTCACCGTTACGGATGATGCGCTCTATGTGCGGAGGCAGAAATAGTTCCCTGCCGTCACTCAACCCAATGACTGTAAACAATTGCTGTTCCATGTCTATACGTCTCTTCCGGGCTTTAACAGTTCGGCATCATTGAAACATAAAATGGCGTTGACAAGCGTAGCAGCCAGGTTGCTGCCCCCTTTACGTCCCTCTACAATTAGCTTGGGTACAGCGGCAAAAGGTTTCAGCATGTGCTTGGATTCTTCTACATGTACAAAGCCTACCGGAGCGGCAACTACCCCCGCAGGAGCAGCTTTTCCCTTTTTGATAAGCAGGCAAAGTTCCATCAGTGCAGTAGGGGCATTGCCAAACACATACAGCGCATCGGGATGTTCCTCAACGGCAAGGCGAATACCTGCCTGTGTGCGGGTAATACCTTTTTCGGCAGCCAGAGCAGCCACCCGTTCATCGCCCAAGTAGCATTTTACCTCCACGCCCATGCGTTGCAAAGCACCTTTCCGAATGCCCGATGCAGCCATTGTTACATCCGTCACCACTGTCTTTATCTCTCTCTTTTCAAAGCGAGAATAGAGATTCTCCACCGTATTATCGTCTATCTTAAGCAGTTTTTCCATATCGAAATCTGCCGTGGTATGAATGGCATGCAGCAAAGCCCATTTACGTCCCAGGGGAATGTTTTTGTCTTTCAGCTCGGCCTCAATGGTACGGAAACTGCGAATCATAATCTGTTGTCCGATACCGTTGGCCTCTTCCGCATCTTCCTTGTAATAACCGCGGGGAGTAATAAACGTGTTTTGCCAATTGTAAGACTGTGAGTTACCCACCAGCACAACGGTAAACATATCGGCGTCATCGGGCTGAAAATCGTGCAGCGTAGTAAGCTTTACCTGCTGTTCTTCCCGTCCCGCCTGACGAACCAGTCCCACAGGCGTTTCCGGCGAGCGACCTGCTTCGAGGAACAACTCTTTCAATCGGTGCAATTGCCAGTAACGTCCTTCACTACGGGGATTATATATAGCAGTAACAAAATCGGCTGTTGCAGCCGCAATGATTCTTTTCTCAATCTTCTCCCAAGGAGTCATCAGGTCCGACAGAGAGATGACGCAGAAATCATGCCCCACAGGCGCACCTAGCAAACTAGCTGCCTTCTGAAAAGCACTGATGCCTGGCAATGAAACAATTTCCACCTCACTGCAGCGTTCCTTCTTCATTTCGTAAACCAGCGGCGTCATGCCATAAATGCCGGCATCTCCCGAACTGATGACGCAAACCGTTTTTCCCTGATCAGCGTATTCAAACGCTTGTTCGGCTCGCTGTCTTTCTTTCTTCATGCCGGTATCTACACACACCGTGTCGGGAGCAAGATAAGGCTTTATAAACTGAAAATAATATTTGTAGCCTACCACCACATCGGCATGGGCAACGGCATGGAGCACAGCCGGGGTTATGTCGGCCTCACTGCCCGGTCCGATACCGGCTACTATGATTTTTCCTTTTTTCATATTTTTTTCTATCTGAATATGCAAAGATAAAATTAACTCTTTAGTTTTCGGCATTTGCGCGCCACATATCTGTAACCAAGCACTACGCCACTCAACGAAACAACGGCGCCACCGGTTAGTAATGTCCACATCACAAGGGTCCACACCCACGGATAGTCAAGCAAAAACTTAATCTTTAAACTGTGCAACCCCTGATACATCCAAAAGCCCCAACGATCGTGATTATTCACATGGCGATACTTTCCTGTAGCCGGGTTGATATAGTAAGTATCCTTGTCTTCATTATCAATGTTAACCCGATATACAGGTAAGGGGAGGTGTCCTGCCTTTGAAATATAGTAAGCATCGTACTCAGTAAGCAACGATATGTTTTTAGGAATATGGTTGCCATGAATTTCATGGATTACGCTTAGCACATCCTGCTCAGTTAATTGTAAAACTCGAAGCGTATCGGCAGATGCGTCTATCGTTACTTTATCCGTTTCAGTTACGATGTTGTACAATGGAATGTTTCTGAAGTTATCCCATTCCACCGATTTTATTTTTCCGCTATACGCCTTAACTACAGTACGGTAATCAAGTTTGTAGTTCAAAGAAGAAACGTTGCGATGAGACAAAACCCGATCGACCGAAGATTCATTCCGTGTTCGTCCTAACCACGAAGGCGTGTCGACAAGAGACATCATTCCGCTAAAGATCCATGTAAGCACAAAGATTCCAAACAGCACACCGGTAACGTGGTGCCACCAATACCATTTCTTCTTATAAGGAGAAGCCAGTGTTTTTTGTCGGCGGTATCTCTGCAAATAAACATCAATACCTACCCAAATGCCCGATACTGTCATTAGAATACCCAGAGCAGACAGGATCACAACCGACTTCACCCATAGGTCTTTATCCTGCCGTAAGATTGTAAAATACACCCAATGCGGTATAGCACCCACCCACGCCCAAAAACGCTGATCGGACGTAGTAAACTGAAGTACATCTGCCGATTTGGATGAAATATACAATTGGTGATTCTCTTCATCATCGTAATAGAACTTATAGATGGGGAAGTCTTTCTTCAATTGCCCAAACGGTATCCACTGGTCTAGTTTTCTTAGCGTGTCGACCCTGATCACTTGGGCGCTACACCACTTTTCAGCAGTCTGCTTTATGTAATTCCAGTTAACCTCAGAGAATGTTTTCAATGAATCGGCAGGTATTATACATTCTGTTTTGCCTGCTTGTACATGAAACTTTGTTTCGCCCAAGAACTGATCCAGTCTGATGGTTCCTTCGAGCATCGAATCAGGAATCTGATGCAGTACCGAATTGAAATCAGGTAAATGGGCAACCGATAAAGTATCGAGCGCCTTCGTTTTCTGTTTGTTATTAACCTTGGGAAAAGTATGGTACATCAAAACCAGACCCGTAACAAACCACATTAGAAACAGAATACTGAGCAAAGTACCCAGTATTCTGTGTATTGAATAGATTATTTTATTTATCATAGTTGACTATCGTCTGTTTTATTCATTTTCTGATTGTGCGTATTGTTTCTTCTTGTCTTTAATATCAATTAGTTTATGAGTCAGCGCAAAACGGGCATGCTCCATAAACTGCTCCTGAATTTGGGGTAACTCACCTAAACCCTGCATCATTACATCTACCCGAAAACCCTCTTTTACTAATGCTTCTTTCCAATCAACAGCTATGTCATTGTTGGCATGATCGCCGGCAACAAACATGAAAGGCATCAGTGTAACTTCTTTCTTTCCGCTGGCTTTGAGCTGTTGCAACATATCATCAAAAGAAGGATAGCCTTCAATGGTACCTACGTGAAAATTAGCATATCCTTTGGCCTTTAGCATATAATCCATCATGGCATAGGTAGATGTGCTGGGAGTGTATGTGCCGTGCCCCACCAATACAACCTCTTTACGAGCAGGAGCGTGCTGCACTACCGTTTGAAGCACCTGACGGTAGTCGTCAACTGAATAGAGCAGGGGATTACCCACCCGGATGTCTTTGAAAAGTGAAGCAGCCTGAGCTACCTCACCCCGCAAAGCTTCCATCTCAATGCCCTCAATAATATTGGTTGATTGTACCACCACGTGCGTAAAGCCTTCTGCGTGCAATTGCTGCAATGCTTGAGCAGGAACAGGAATCTTTTCTCCACGGACAGCCATGCGCTTAATCACAATACGTGAAGTCCAGGCCTCACGTATTGTCAGTTGCGGAAAAGCATCCGCTATTTTTCGATTGATAGCTTCAATGGTCCGTTGGCGGGTTTCAGGATAGGTAGTACCGAAATGCACTACCAGCAAGGCTGCCTTATCGCCAGGCTGGAGCGATGCAAGCATGTCCGACTCTACAAAATTTCCTCCTTCGTGAGCCTTCATTATGACACTAAAAAGAATTGCGAAACAAAAGATGAATTTTCTCATGGTTATTTCTTGAATTTAAGAAGCAGACTCACATATATGGTACGCCCCGGAGTAAGTGATGCATAATTAACTCCATACGGACGGTCATCACGGTAATTGAAAATGTTATTCACGCCCAAGCCCGGTTCCAGAATAAAATGATCCCACTGATCAAATGTGTGTCGTGTATTTAGGTTCCAAAGACCAAACCCGGGAGCCGATTCATCCAAATCACCCGACTGGTGGAAACGTTTGCTCTGTACACGTCCGTTGAGGTTCACGTTAAGCTGATACGCCTTCCACGAATGTGCCCAATTGGCTGTAACACTACCCGTGTGACGAATGCTTCTCTCTATATTGGCCCATCCGCTTTCGTCCTTTCCGCGAGCGTATGCAAAAGAATAACCGCCGCCCAGCATGAATCCGTAACCCAGTGCTGCATTCAAATTGGCATCAAAACCTTTCACCAACGCTTTATCGAAGTTTTTATACTCCTTGTAATTTTTCAGGTTTTTAATTTCGGTAGCTCCGAAAACGGCAGTCGCTTTTTCGAGAATAGCCGCTTGTTGATCAGCCGGCATAGACGAAAGGGCTGTCGTTTTGCTGCTGATCATATCTTCTATGGAATTAACATAAGCATTGACCGAAGCGGTGAAACGGTTGTGCACATACTCCACATTCAAAGAACCGTAATGACTCTTCTCAGGTTTCAGTTCGGTACTACCTGCCGTAATGGTTTTGGTTTTAAAAGTATAATAATACAGTTCATCCAAGCCCGGTGCACGGAATCCCGCTGCGTATGAAGCCCTGAAATTAAAGTCGCCCAGACTATACATCAACGAAGCCTTGGGAGTAAATCCGTTGCCCGCTGTTTCGTGGTGCGAATAACGAAGTCCCACAATGGCTTGCAGGTTCTTTAGTATATTGATTTCTTCCTGCCAGAAAGCCGCAGCGGTATATACGCTTTCGTCAACACTCGCATCGGGACGCTTCAACTCGTCGGTAACATACTCCAATCCCACAATGCTTTTAAAAGCATCCGAATGTTTGAAAACTCCTTTCAAATTGGCGTTGTAGTAGTTTTGTTTCTTGGTCATGCTTTCATCACCCTCCTTAAAATTGCCCGACTCCTTGAGGTATTTATAGTATGACACGTAGTTGTTTTTAGTCAGATCCAAGCTGAGGTATGATGAGTTTCCCAGTAAATATTTGGCACCGGCACCCAAATTGTACGCATCATATTTCATGTTGTAGGTGTAAGCACTCACGGGACGCTTCGTCATCCGGTCATAGTATCCGCCTTCGGCATACATGGATAAAGCCGCGGTAGGCGAGTAGGTAAATTTCTGATTAATCACATCGGAATAAAAAGCATTCACGGGTAACTTATCCGTCAGGTTACCATCCTCGTCGTACGAACTCAGCTTCCAGCTATCCGACTGCTGACGGGTGTATGAAGTGAACGATCCAAATTTTCCGGTGTTAACATCTACATTGACACCTTGTGTAAACTGTCCGCGCTCTTCGATCTTCGTATTCGAAGTAACAGTAATCAAATTCTTGGGGTTATCTGTAATGATGTTGATCACCCCGGCAATGGCATCGGAACCGTAAAGAGCAGAAGCAGCTCCTTTCAACACCTCAATACGCTTCACGTTGTTCATGTTGATCTGACTCAGGTCAATGTTGTTCGATGTATCACCCGTCAGCTTCTTACCATTCACCAGGATGAGCACGTATTTGTTGCTCAATCCGTTCATCATCAGGTAAGACCCCATGGCATTGGTTGAAAAAGAAAGCGAAGGCTGAAGCATGGTCATGGCCGTTTGAAAATCGGTGATTCCGGCTTTCTTGATGTCGGCGGCACTCATCACTTCAATAGGCACGGGAGTGTCCTTTAACTTGTGATGCGTACCGGTACCCGTAACAACCACCTGATCGAGGTTGATGTATGCGTTCTTCAACTTTAGCACCAGATTGGAATTGCTGCCCGATATTTTCCGACTAAGCGGAGCATAGTTTAAGCAGCTCACCCTGAGCACTTGTTCCCCTTCTTTCACATTACTGAGAGTGAATTCTCCTTTGGCATTGGTAGCACAACCGATAGTAGTTTGTTCCAAACGAACGTTGGCGCCCCTCACGGGTAGTCCGTTTTCTGCGTCAATCACTTTTCCGCTCAGCGTTACTTGCGCGAACGAATTCATAACAATGCAACCTTCTACAAGGATTGCAAGCAGGCATTTTTTCCTCATTGATATATGATAAGTAGTTAATAAATAGCATTCCTGACCCCGGGATTGCTGTATTCATTGATATTACCTGGCAGGTTTCCTGACTTTCCCCTTGAAGAGCGCCTTCCCGTTTCATTATACAATAAGAAACAGTGGCCATAAGCGAGTAAGCTCTTCAGGTGATGCCCTGTAAGGGCAGGGGATTACAGTAGCGGGCACTGTTCCGGACTCTCACCGGATTCCCTTTTATGTAGCAAACAGGATGTTCGTTACATCACCATAGCGCCGCAAAGTTATTAATTTATTTTATATTTGCATCTTATTAACTCAAATTGATAAACCAAATGAATACCCATATATTGATAGGTGCCGCTTCTTCGGGCAGTGGAAAAACAACGCTCACACTAGGTTTGCTCAGGCTTCTGAGTAAACGAGGGTATGCGGTGCAACCGTTTAAATGCGGTCCCGATTACATTGACACCCAGCACCATGCACTGGCTGCGGGATGCCCTTCGGTGAATCTGGATACGTGGATGGCTTCGGAGGAACATGTGCGTGAGCTTTACAGCCGTTACGGAGCCAAAGCCGATGTTTGCCTCACGGAAGGAGTGATGGGGTTGTTCGACGGATACGATGGCATGAAGGGTAGCAGTGCTGCCATTGCCTCCCTGCTCCAAATTCCCGTGGTACTGGTTCTCAATGCCCGCTCCATGGCTTACTCGGTAGCTCCTATACTTTACGGATACAAACATTTCAATCCGACGGTGCGCATTGCCGGAGTCATCTTTAACCAAGTAGCTGGTGAAAGTCATTTCAGCTATCTGAAACAAGCCTGTACCGATGCGGGGGTTCATTGCTTCGGGTACCTTCCGAGACAACAAGACATTGAGATTCCGTCGCGTCATTTGGGCCTTACACTCGATGAAAAATTCCGTTTCGAGGAGTTTGCCGACCGCATTGCCGCATCAATAGAACAGTACATACAGGTAGATGATTTGTTAAATATTTGCAGCAAAGAGACGGAAAACGTACAGTCCATATACGCACCCGTTTCGTCATGTTCTTCCCGAAAACTTAAAATTGCCGTAGCACATGACGAAGCTTTCAATTTTACCTATCAGGAAAACATAAATCAGCTAAAAGAATATGGTGACGTGGAGTTCTTTAGCCCGATAAGGCATTTTTCCGCTCCTCTAAGCGCCGATCTCCTCTATCTGCCAGGAGGATACCCGGAATTCTTTTTAAGCCCGCTAAGCGCAAATAAAAGCATGATTCAGTCCATTAGGGATTATGCGCTTTCGGGCGGACGGGTTTTGGCTGAGTGCGGAGGGATGATGTACCTGTGCAACTCCATAACGGGCATGGATGGCATTTCGTACCCCATGGCGGGGGTTTTAGACCAGGAAGCCACCATGGAGAACATGAAACTTCACTTGGGCTACCGAATGGGTGAGTACAACGGCGTAACATGGCGCGGACATGAGTTTCACTATTCAAGCCTGCGCAACCCCATGGAGAGTGCCTGCCAGCTTTATTCGGCCCGAAACACAGCGGTAGACACAGCGCTGATACGCTACAAAAACGTTATCGCCGGCTACACGCACCTGTACTGGGGCGAGCAGTGCATTTTCGATTTATGGAAATAACCTAATCTGCATAAAATGAGCAAGATATACACCAAAGGAGGCGATAAGGGACGCACCGGAATTCACGGTGGCACCCGGGTTGAGAAGGATGATATTCGCATTGAAGCCAATGGCTGTCTGGACGAGCTGAATGCCGTTTTGGGCATCGTGCGGTCTTTGCTGCCGCCCCATCATGAATTTCAGGATACGCTGCACACCATTCAGCGGGAATTGATGGTGGTAATGAGCCACGTAGCCACTCCGGCAGCTATCCGGCACGAGAATCCCAATCAAATTCCGGATGACATGACCATCCGCTGCGAACAGGAAATTGACCGGCTGAAAGAGTTGCTGCGCGACAATGATTACTTCGTTTTACCCGGAGGCACGCTGCCATCGGCACAGTTGCAGTTTGCCCGCACCGTGGCCCGCAGGGCAGAAAGGCGCTTGTGGACACTGAACAGGCAGGATGAACTACCGGGCGAAATACTGCGCTTCATGAATCGCCTGTCTGACTTGCTGTTCGTGATGGCCCGCTACGAGATGCAACAGCAAAACCTACCCGAAGAACGTTGGCAGGCATTTGCCTACAAACGCAAGTCGAAAACATAAGCCAACGGCTTCTGAACAAGCCTTTCAGTCATCATAACCGCTGAGCTATGTACCTCAGAGGTCACGGGCTATATACCCCAAAGGTCGTGAGGTATATAGCCCGTGCTCATGAGCTATATGGACGGGAGGGCACGAGGTATATAGCTCAGAACCCAAAGAATTTGTCTGGGCTATCAGCCCCAAATGATAGCTCAGACTTGATGCTATGAGTATCTATGATACTCTCTCTCTGTAATGCTAAGCGTTCGCTTGATAAGAATCATTGATTATCAGTGAGTTAGCATGCTTTGTGTGGGCAACAGTCGGGCTCAAGTAGCCCGTTAACGAGGTCATACACATAATTTCGACAATTGTCACTGTGCATTCAACAACTCCAGCTGCAAAACACCCAGCAACGAAATAATTGTCCTTCAAAAGTTAATTTAATAATTAATCATATAATTGTTTTATTAATTCAAATTATTGCATTAACTTTACAGCGTACAAATTAAGTCAAACAAACATACCATTAATAACCGAATAAATCTTTATGGACAGGAGCAAAAAAACCTCTTTTCTTTGGCTGCTTTGCTTAATGATAGCCTGCCTTATAATTCTGTTTTTCTCAAATAGTGATATCAAACATATTGGTCCACCCAACTATATCATCATTCTTCTGCTATTTGCCATATCTGCATTTTGCGAATACATTGACAGTTCTCTGGGCATGGGCTATGGAACAACGCTTACCCCTTTGCTATTAACTTTGGGCGCTGTGAGAATAGACATAGTGCCCGCCATTTTATTTGCAGAACTATTATCAGGGTTCTTTGCCGGCATCAGGCATCATAAGGAAGGGAATGTCGATTTGATTGGCGATAAAAAGATTAGAACAGCATTTTTGTATCTCGCAATCCCTTCTGTTTTAGGCGTAATAATTGCCACATTGTTAGGTTCTTATTTTTTAGGCATCGCGCAACAATACGCTAACTTGTATATCGGCCTAATGATTATAACCATAGGCTTATATATAACATATAATTTCTACTTTCGAAAAGGCAAACAAACATCTTTCAGCAAATTAAAGCTAATGACACTTGGTACCGTTGCTGCATTTAATAAAGGTGTATCAGGCGGAGGATACGGACCACTGCTTACTGGCGGACAAATTACTGCCGGTATATCCGACAAACAGGCCATTGTAGTCACTTCGCTTTGCGAAGGATTTACCTGTTTGGTAGGATTATTGACTTATTTCGCATTGGGGGGAACTCTGAACTATTTTTATGTAATACCACTATGTTTAGGATCTGTTTTAAGCGTTATACCTGCCGCAAAAACAATTAAAATACTCCCCGAAAATACCCTTAGAAAAGGCATTGGATGGGCAACACTACTGCTTGGATGCCTAACCCTTTGGAAATTTATGCATTAACAGCAAATTGATGAATATGAATTGCACAATGACACATATAAAACAGCTGGAAGCTGAAGCCATTCACATTATCCGCGAAGTTGCAGCAGAGTTTGAACGTCCGGTGATGCTCTACTCAATCGGCAAAGACTCATCTGTGATGTTAAGGTTGGCCCAAAAAGCTTTCTACCCCGACAAAATACCTTTTCCGTTGCTACATGTCGATACGACTTGGAAGTTTAAAGAAATGATTGATTTCCGGGAGCGTATGAAAACCAAAATAGGCTTAGATTTGATTGTGTTCACGAATCCCGTGGGGCTACAACAGAACATCAATCCTTTCACGCACGGATCAGAGATGCATACCCGCATCATGAAAACCGATGCTTTGAAAATGGCACTGAATAAGTACCATTTTGATGCGGCATTTGGCGGAGCACGCCGAGACGAAGAAAAGTCAAGAGCCAAAGAGCGAATATTCAGTTTTCGGGATGAGTTTCATCAATGGGATCCCAAGAATCAACGTCCGGAATTATGGAATGTATACAATACACGGATAAAAAAGGGAGAATCCATACGTGTATTTCCATTATCAAACTGGACGGAATTAGATATTTGGAGGTACATACAAATAGAAAAAATTCCCATAGTACCACTCTATTTTGCCGCGGTTCGCCCGGTTGTTGAAAGAGACGGAATGCTTATTATGGTAGACGATGAACGCATGAAACTAAGACCCGACGAAGTTGTTAAATACAAAAAAGTACGCTTTCGTACATTGGGTTGCTACCCACTTACAGGAGCAATAGAGTCGGACGCCGAAACCATTGATGAAATTGTCAGAGAGATGCTGTTGGTTAATACTTCAGAACGACAAGGGCGACTGATTGATTTTGACGGCAAAGCAAGCATGGAAGAGAAAAAAAGAGAAGGCTATTTTTAATACCGTTACAAATGAATAAGCAAACAATTGATTATATTGTCAGAGAACAAGACCTGATTACGCAAGATTTATCTACCTACCTGAAAAGACACGAGAAAAAAGAAATGCTCCGTTTATTGGTAGCCGGTAGTGTTGACGATGGTAAATCGACTCTGATAGGACGTTTACTATATGATTCGCATTTAATATATCGAGATCACTTAGAATCCATATACCAGGATTCCAAGGTTTTTAATACCACAGAAAATGAAATTGACTTATCGCTGTTGACTGATGGTTTGAGAGCTGAACGGGAGCAAGGTATTACCATAGATGTTGCCTACCGATACTTCTCTACAGAAAAAAAGAGTTTTATCATCTGTGATGCACCCGGTCATGAGCAGTATACCCGAAACATGGCTACCGGAGCTTCTCATTGCGAAATGGCTCTTATATTAATTGATGCCCGCAATGGAGTACGGGCGCAGACAAGAAGACATAGTCTGATTGCAACTATTATGGGTATACAAAACATTGTGGTGGTAATCAATAAAATGGATTTGGTAGATTACAGTGAATCGGTATTTCAGCAAATCTGTGAAGAGTATCTGGATTTTTCTGCTAAAATGTCAATTAACTCCATAGACTTTGTACCCATCTCGGCACTGACAGGTGAGAACGTGGTGACTAAAGCAGAACGGATGTCATGGTATACAGGTGAGCCTTTATTAAGTTTCTTGGAGAATGTAAAGTTGGCAGATGAAAGTAATTTGACCGGCTTCCGTTTTCCGGTTCAATACGTCATACGACCTAATTCTGACTTCAGAGGATATGCAGGCAGTGTAGTATCGGGAGTAGTGCATGAAGGCGACGAAATTGTAGTTCTTCCTTCCGGCAAACACACTCGCATAAAAGACCTGAAAACGTATGACGGATATAGAAGTAAAGCTTTTCCGGGTATGCCTGTAGTACTGACTGTCGAAAACGAAATTGATATTTCTAGAGGAACAATATTGGCAAAACCGGATAATCTTCCAACGGTAACCAATAAGTTCGACGCCACCATTGTTTGGATGGATGAAGAGCCGCTGAAATGCAACAATGAATATTTGCTTAAATGCAATGCACAATGTGTACCTGTACGTATAAAATCCATTTACCACAAATATAACATCAATGAATTAACCCATATAAAAGCAGATGAACTCTCATTAAATGATATCGGTAAAGTTGAATTGCTATCGCAACGACCTTTAATCTGCGACTCATTCACAGATAATAAAGAAATGGGGGCTTTCATACTCATTAGCAGAGATACAAATGCAACAAGTGGAGGAGGTGTCATTGAGCTGAAGCAAATAAACAACGCACAGAAAGGCCAAAATCTGTCAAAAGAAGTTAGCTTTGTTACTACTGATCAAAGAATAAAAATGTTGGGGCATAAACCGGCAACTTTTTGGCTGACCGGATTAAGTGGTTCGGGAAAATCCACCATTGCCAAGATACTCGAAGCCAAATTACTTGAACGGGGTATTCTTTCGTATATCTTAGATGGGGATAACCTTCGACAGGGACTCAACTCTGATTTAGGATTTTCTCCCGAAGACCGATGCGAAAACATACGCAGAGCTGCCGAAGTTGCTAAACTCATGAACGATGCAGGATTGGTGGTTATTGCGGCTTTCATTTCTCCGTACCAAAAGGATAGGGAAGAAGCAGCCCACATCATTGGTTCCTACTACACAGAAGTATATGTTGATGCTGACATTGAAAGCTGCATGCAACGAGACCCCAAAGGATTGTATGCCAAACATGCAGCAGGAGCTTTTAAAGGATTAACCGGTATAGATGCTCCTTATGAAGCACCCCTAAAGCCAACCCTTCATGTAAATACAACTCAAGAAACAGAGGAAGAATCGTCAGAGAAAGTATTAAACTTTCTGCTCAGTGTCATCTGATTTTTCGGGTTGCGGTTGCGGAGAAATGTACTTTTGGTATAGGGCATGGTATCTGAAAAGTTGGCCGATAGAGCCTAATATAAAAGGTCTATTCAAGCCATATGGGTTCTCAAGTACCTTATTTAATGTATTAATTTTAACAAAACTAAAATCGCTTATAATAGAAACTGTTTTATTTCTTTGAATAGTATCTTCCAAAACCTTCTTTCCTTTTTGCTTGCTAAAGCTTGACAAAAAAGCTTCTGATTTATCCGATCTCAGACGAATCATATCCGGTAAAATTCCGTTCATCGCCTCACGATATAAATACCTGGGAACCATTGTTTGATAGGTATGTTTTACAGGTACGGTAAACCAAAATTCCAATAATTCTTTATCAAGCAGAGGATATTTATATTCAATACCATATCTTTCTCCGTAGAATGCCCACGAATCCATGCGTTCAGGAAGATGGTAGTTGTGTAAAAGCCGAAGCATAAAATCGGTTCTGTTACCCCAGCCGAAAATACACCTTTTATAATTAAAGAAAAAGGATCCAATATGCTTTACAATAAATGAAACATGGAAAAATCGTGTTAATCTAGCTTGCCTTTTTCTTTTGTCATGTACAACAGCCGGAAGTACTAATGGCATAACTTCATTCCAAACTCTATGTAGCGTACTTTTTATACCAAAATATTTAATCCAACGATAAAAATCCCACAACTTAAATCGTAAAACAATATGATTGATAGCTCCCCGCAAACTTAACGAAACAAACTCATCACCGCCCCATCCGCTAAATAAAACTGATATATTATCTTTCTGCGCCATTTTCATAGTAGGCAACTCAATATTCATTCTCTCAAACTCAGGTTCACTAAACAATGAAGAAGATACTGATGAATCAATAGCAGAAGAATAACAAACTTTAATTTTTTTCTTTTTAACAAAATCACCAATCAATTCCTTTTCATTGGTTCCTTCAATTTTCATGTCACCCTCATCCGGAGACCATGAATAAGCAACTAACTCACTTTTATCATACACATTATCAGCCAGTATGGCTGCTACACCAGACGAATCAATGCCTCCACTCAGGTGCGTACCGATTACCCCCGGCTCCATACGTCTTGTAGTGGCCTTTATCAAATGTCCACGTAACTCTTTAACAGTATTTTCTAAAGTTAAGTCCTTATTTTTTTTTATTCGCTCCGGATGCCAATAAGTATTGGATTGAATGGATGTAGATGTTACAGAAACAACACTTCCGGGTACCACTTTACAAATAGCTTTAAAGAATGTCTGTGCGTAATCACAATTAAAAAACAATGAAAGATTCGCTAAAAAATAGTTTTCTGAAAATTCGTTTGGCATAAGTCGTGATTTTCCAATACCAAATTCGTGTGAGGCAAATAAAAGCTGCTTTCCATACATGGCATAACACAAAGGACGAACCCCAATGTGGTCACGAAACAGAAATACTTTTTGTAGCCGATGGTCTATAATAACAACAGAGAAATCTCCATTAAATTTATTGACACATTGTTCTCCCCATTTCTCATAGGCTTGAGCAAACATGATCTCAGGATTCGCACAATTAATGCCTTGCTTTAACAAATCTTCTTGATTATAAATGCGGGCATCACACACAACTGTCAAATTTTCATTCTGATAAATACCCGCTTTAGGATTTCTAGATGTATTCCAGCAATAACCAACTCCGTAAGTATCACCCATCACTATTTTTTCAGCAAAGCCATCCCATTTTACTGCATGACCAAGTGTATATACATCTTTCTCTTTAACAGATGTCTTATCAATGTTGATGATCCCAAAAATAAATCCCATGCTTAAACGTGTTTATAATTGATGAATTTCTTTGAATGAGTTATCCGTATTGGGAGTTACATGAAAATCACCCACAGTTAACCAGGAGTGAGCTTCCATTTCGTGAGCACTGGCATAACGAACCCCTAAATGGAGTGTGGAACTAATACCTCTCTTTTCAAGCATTCTTCGGGCAGCTAGCGAACATACCAAGCATTTATTATCCCAAAAAGCCAATTTATTTCCTCTGCGAATAGCAACTTTAACGGTTTTCAGAAGTTCTACATTGTCCCTCATTTCAGTATTCCGCACTTGTAGCTTTTTTATGCAGGAATGAAATGATGCAAAGTAAAGATATGCCTCAAAATACAGAAGGAAATATACGGCCTCCAGTAGAAACATCTTCTCTTTAAAACTGATTTGAGCAAATTTATAAAGATACCTCACTTTTTTTCGATTACTCCGCATTGAGTGGCCTTATCCATAAAAACCTTTACCTCTTTTATACACACATCACTACTCACATTATATTCAGCCAATAAAACATCCGTTATTTCCTGAAAAGAATGAGGGACAACCAATAACTCCCATATTCTTTTACCAATTGGATTTAAACCGAAATATTTACCTTTTTCAAGATGCATCATAACCTGATGATTATCTAATTCACCATCAATGATATTTTGATTTCTATAATATTTCTCCATACAATATTTCTCTATAATGTTAATTTTCCATTTGTATCAATGTATCCTAATTCAAGCATAGCCTCAAAGTTAGCGTTAATGATACTTTGTATCTGCTCTTCAGAAAGGTATTTTTTGTAATTTCCTATGGTGCCTTTCCAGAAAAAAATCTCACATTTTTGTGTCTTTTCTTTAAATCCGCCTTCTTTCTCCATTTGCTGCAGCAACTTAAAATCACTGTTTATAATAGCACGATACAATCTTTCTTCATTGTATTCTAAGCCCAGAAAACGAATAATTCCTCCAAATGCTTCCATGGGTGTTCGCTTCATGTCTTCATACCGAACAACGCAAACAGGAATTTGTTGTTGTTTACTCCAGCTAAAATAATGCTCTTGCCATGATAATAAGATTTGCCTTAATTGCCCGCTCTTCTGTCCTGCTAAAGATGCCTCTTTATTCAGAATTAGATTAACTGTTTTTAATACGTTTGAAGCAGAGTAATTTGCGTATGACACACATACATCTAAAGGATTCCGCACAAAGTAAACGGCTGCCCGACTCACTTCCGCTGGAAAAAGAGGTGCATCCTTTTCATTACGGATATACGCATCATGCACTTTCTTATATTGTATATCACTTGGATTATTGTCCGACAAAATACGGTATAATTCAGGGCGATATAAATCGACTTCATCCGGAGTCAGTTCAAAAGGATTTAAACCTATTTGCTCTTCAAAGTCAACCGCACTACTAGCTATCGAAGCCTCGGTAATATCAGAGAAAAGTAACGGTGACTCTCTATTTGCTTGATAATTTGCCAGAAACATGCGAAACCAAGTATTCCCAGATTTGGGGTAAGAAGCCAGCCATACAATATTTTTCATAACAACACATGTTCACGAATATACATCATCGTTTCGAGAGCGTTGCTTGTTTGAGGCCGAAAAACAATCACAACGTCTAGCAAATTTGCAGCGGTTAGTAATTGCTCAAAATATTTCTTCTCCGTTTGCGGCATTCCTTTTAAATAGATTTTGCGATATATATTATGTCGTAGGCAATTAAATCGTTCAATCCCTTTGGGGCGCTTTATCTCAAAGCTATTCTGATTGTGGGTATATAGCACAATAAATGTGTGTAAAAGCGGTTGTTTTTCTTCTTGTCGAGTAAATCCGGAAACATAATATTTGTTTAAGGAGGGCCTAATCTTCTTTAAATTGGTTTTATCAAGGTGAAGTAGGCTTACTGCATCATCCCACAATTTTACTTTGGTACTAAGTGGCACCATCATGATATGCTCGTTATCAAAACAAATAGGAGTGATATCATCGTTCACTAACCGACCTTCATCTTGACAAAATGCCGCTACTACAGAAGATTTACCGACGCCAGAGTTTCCGCAAATCAGCACCCCTCGATCTTTAAAAATAAAAGAACTACCATGAAACGGCATTATTCCTCTTTGATGCAAAACGGCTCCTAAAACAGAACCATTCAAAAATAATTGAATTGAATCAGGGTCTGAGATAGCGTGGGGGCATACATAAACTTCAGCTCCATCTTGAATTTTGTAGGATGCAACATTCTCAATCTGAAAAGTAAGTTCATTTTCATTAGCATTCCATCTATGCTTTCCAAAAATTGGATCTGCATATAAAGTGGGAAGACAAGAAACTATATGAATATTCAAACAATTAAGTGGAGAAATTAATTCCATTTGCTAAGTATATTAATATGACTTACAAATATCTTCCTACTAATAGCTCCTTTAAGGATATTACAATATTATTGAAGATATAAGCTGTTTAAAATTAGTCACATGAAAACGACAAGGATTCAAATAACTAAAATAAAAATCTAACTTAGGATGGGCCTACAATTGTAGACGGCTCCCAGAATCTTTCATCAGGATCATAATCACCCTTCCCAGTCTTCTCCACATCCAAATCAATAATCTCAGGTGTAATCCACTCTTTTTTTTCTTCTAATTCATCTCTCATAGCTTTATTTGTTTTTAAAGTTATTAATCGCAGTAAAAGTATAAATTATATTTAGAAAAGCAAGGTTATCCTGCTAAAAAAAGTGGCTATTCTGCATAAAAAGCTATATAAACGACAAATGAGACTCAAAAGCATCCCCCGAAGAAAAGCCTAATTCCTTTAATTGATATGCAGACCAATATGAATCCATATAAAAAAGCATACTGACTTCTAAGATTTTTTTGTCAGCAGAGACTATTTGCAGTTTATCATCTGTGGAAATAATGGTGCCGGGCTGTTCATCTCCGCTTCCTATAACTTTGGCATTCATCAATTTGATTTCTTGCTTCTTCCAAAAAGTAATAGCTCCTTTATTCCATGGATTGCAGGCTTTTATCAAATGACAAATTTCACTTGCTGTCATCTGATTCCAATCGATTGAAACATCTGCCAAAGTAGGACGTTTTTGATAAGCTGACATTTGTCCCTCCCTTTTTATCTCGACCAAAGGAATGTTATTAAAAAGACATTGAAGTATAAAGAATGCACCCTCAACACATAGTTGACTAAAAATGTATGAAACGAACTTAAAGTTATAATGTGGAAGATTGGGTATCTCTTTCATCCAATAGATAGCACCGCTATCAAACTTATCATTCAGTCGATGTATACATAACCCCAACTGGTCACCTCCCTTTTTCAACTGCCAGAACACAGGGCTAGGGCCTTTAAAGTAAGGAAGAGAACCGAAATGAATATTAAATAACTTGGTGGAAAGACCGTTCAGTTTATCTAAAATAAGCAATCTATTATATCCTATAATCAAACAAACCTCTAATTTATTTTGCCATAGCCAATTATAGATATCCGTATCTTTATTACTCTCAGTAGTCACGGGCAAACGAAACTGTTTAGCAAAAGCATCAACTTTTTGATTGATGTATATGTCCGCATTGGGAGAGTAAAACAGGAGCACCTGTATTTTTTGTGAAACAAGTGCTCCTGCCAATGGCATAAAAGATTCAGCATCTGATATGATTCCTATACGCATAACTAATCTGGGGTTGGATAGAGTCCCTGAGTTGTACAAATAATGTAGGTTATAGCCATAGAAGGCATAATGTTATTATGAGGTACATTATCTCCAGTAAGGACAATAGTACTAGGATCTAATTCTATACTTTTGGGAGTAGTACTTGAACCCGGTAGGTATCCCAATACAGTTGCTTCGGGAGAAATCATCTTTCCCAAAAAAGTACCTGCAGAAGGCGTTTTGACAGAGCCATCTGCATTATCAACCTTCACCAGATGATTGTGTACTGGCATATCGGGAGTAACAAGTTGCATACTCTCGTTACCGCCAGACTGGCCCAAGGTACGGGCAGTCAAGGCGGTACCAGTTCCTTGAGAGATCGCCATGCGCCCTCTTAAATCGGGTAACCCAAATTTGGTTCTGCCATCACCACCAAAAGTAGTACCTATTAAACTGAACAACATTTCATTTCCTTGAATAGTAAGCTGTGCTCCATCACATATATGCCATCCTTCTGGGGCATACTTACCTGAAAAGGCACGTATTTCACCTATATATGCATCCATAATATTTATTTTTAAATGGTTATCGTTAATATGGCCTGGGAGGATAGACTCCAGAAATTGCTATACAATAATTTAAAACCAAAAACGGCTGCATATTATTATGCCCGCCACCATTACCCTGCACAGCAATCGTTTCAGCATTTAAAGAAACACTTGGAGTCGAAATCGGCATGGAATAGATGTTTATTACTTCAGACTGAATAGCAGCCACATCGGGTATTGCTAATATATTGGTAGGAATTGGCGTATTGCCAGGAGCATTTTCAACATGCATATAGTGAGTATGATTGGTTTGAGCGTTTGTCAACTTCACAGATTCACTTCCTCCCGATTTGCCCTGTACGTAATTGGGAGTATAATCACTTGCAACAATGGTTCTTCCTCTTAAATCCGGCAATGCAAAAGTTGTTCTACCATCGCCGCCAAAAGTGGTACCTATTAAACTGTATAATGCCATATTTTGCTGCATGTTAAGCAGTGTTCCATCACACAAATGCCATCCTCTCGGCACTATTCCGAAAGCGAATGTTCTAATTTCACCTAAATAATTGTCCATAATATTATTTTCTAATTAAGGTCTTACAGGATAACTTTCACCATCAGCGCAAATGCAGTAGCGAATTGCCAGGAATGGTGAACGATTCTCATGAGGTAAATTTCCGTTGTAATTTCCGTTACTTGGAGTGATTGTATTTGCATTAAGATATACAGGATTAGTTGATACATTAAGATATGCAGTAGCTAATTGAGGCTTAATATCTACTCCGGGCCTTTGATAAGTAATGTTTGAAAGATACGATTGATTATCTGTTCCCGCAGCCGCAGTTCTCGAGGTGTCCGTACCTGCTTTGCCAATAAAAGTGTGGTTGTGAGACGGTAAGTTAGGTGTAGTTAATGTAACTGATTCAGTACCATAACGATTATCTCCTAAAGCATAATTGACAGTGCCTCCGGGTACACTTCCAACCCCAACCAAAGCAGCTCCTTGAAAGTTAGGAACATTAAAATTAGTTGTATTCCCACCGTAACGATTTCCAATGATTGAATACAGTGCTTGATACTGATAAACAGGTAATGGCTGACCATTGCATTCCACCCAGCCTTGCGGCACAAAAGTGTAGGGAAACGCTCTAATTTCTCCAATAAATGATGAATCCATAAGAAATAGAATTTAAGATGAATAATAGCGACACTTTGATTTATCGCAAATAACAATAGCAAAAATCATATAATTTTAAATAATTGCAGATAAAGAAAGGGTATTTGTTTGCTATTTAATCATAATTAACGTTCTTACTTGTTGTTGGCGTTTTTAAAAATAGCAACCATAAAGGTTGATTGTATGCTCATTTTTTATTTAGTATTCATACGAAGTAATAATTAATAATAATATATTTGCCTAATATTAACTAACCCTCCTAATACTAATGGATTATACTCGCCAAATACTCTCTGAAAGGCATCGCTTAAGCCATCAACAAATTGATAAATGGTTTAAAGTAAATAGTGGATCCCTATATTTGCAAGAAAAAATGAGCTTACTGGTTTCAGTGAAGAACTTTCTGTATGTTACAGATTTACTTCGTGAAAATAAAATTTCGTTTATGTGTATTAAAGGGCCACTATTATCATACAAACTTTATGGTGATGCAGCAGTACGTTTTTCTCATGATATAGATTTGGTTATTAACTTTGATGAACTTGATTTTATAATAGAATTGTTAAAAGAAGCAGGTTTTACTATAAGTGACGGAATGGAATGGCCCAAACAAGACATGCGACGAAGATTATTAAGAAAATGTCTTCATCATACGTCCCTGTATAGCAAACACTTACATTTCTGCGTTGAGCTGCACTGGACAATACTAAACGAAGTTCCAATTAAGCAAGAAAAACTGGCCGCTATCGTAGTAAGTAATCAAACAAATATGTATTTTGCAGACAGAAATTTTGTCGTATTAAACAATGAACTTGAATTATTATATTTGATGATTCATGGAGCAAAACATGGTTGGAGTCGTTTAAAATGGCTTGTGGATATTAACGAATATCCAATGGAGAACATTAACACAAGTTTATTTATGCAGTTAGTGCATCAGTTACACGCCGAAAAAATAGTAATGCAAACAAACAAATTACTACTAAAATACTTTGGAAAAGAAATTTCTTTTGCTCCCAAAGGTAGCATTCCTAATATCTTAATTTCATATCCTCAGACGTTTATAAATAAAAAGGATATTACCACACTTAATGTATCAGAGATTTGGAAAAACGCTGTCTATGTGGCTTCTCTATTTCCTAATATATCATATAAAATAAGGCGTATTCGTAACTTATTTATAAGGCAAAATGATATCCTTGATAGGGATTTCTCAACAGCAGCTATGTATTATATATATCGCCCATACAGTTTTTTCAAAAGGAGGATTCTACATGTTAAATAAACACTTTATCTTAAGAAGTTTTGCGTTATTCTTTAATCATAATCCGATTAAATTATTAATAGTCTTTTTTATAACCATCGTACAATCTCTATTTCAAGGTATATCTCTTGTATTATTAATACCATTATTAACTTTCATCGAACCTCAATCTGCTGATAAAATAGATAATAAGTGGGTGTCCTTGCTAAACTCAACTATGCACCATTTGGGTATAAGCCTTAACATGGTGAATATACTGATTTTTTTCGCTTTAATATTAATATTTGTAGCTATACTTAATTACTACCAGTCAGTAACACAAAGTACCTACCAGCAAAGTTTTTCTTATGAAGTACGTCAAAACCTTTTCAGAAAAATAATAAACTGTCAATGGCAATTTATCAATAGTAGGAGCAAACACAGTCATATACAAATCCTCACAACTGAAATTCCTAAGATGAGTACCTATTATTACTTTTATTTAAGCCTAGCTATCAAATCTTTATTCATTATAGCTCATTTAGTCATTGCTCTTACCATATCCATTCAGTTTACCGCATTTGTTGTGATGCTAGGACTTTTTACCATTTTTATATTAAGAGGATATCTTAATCAAGCAAAAAAATTAGGTAGTGCCAATATTATAGCATTCAGAAGTATGCTTAAACGGATAGATGATTTTTGGACTACTGTAAAAATGGCAAAGGTACATCAATCGGAGGCCTTTTACATTAATAAATTTGATGAATCAAACCAACAAATGCTTATATTCCAAAAAAAGCAAATTTATAATAAGGCAGCTTCCAATTTATGGTTTATGTTCAGTGGAATTTTATCTCTTATTTGTGTAGTGTACTTTGCATATAACTATGTAGAATTACCATTTACAATGCTTTTAATTATTATTTTGTTATTTAGTAGAATATTCCCTCAGTTCATAAGCATCAATAATGATGTAAATATGTTGTATGCTAATGTGGCTTCCGTAAAAATGGTACTTAGTCTTGATAAAGATTTAACAACAAGACATATTAATAGTATGCTCTCTGAAAGATCAGAAGATATAGAGTTAAATAAAGAAATAGCAATCATTGATCTATGCTTTGGCTACAAAGAGCCTCTATTTATTAACTTTAATACTAAAATACCGGCTTATAAATTAACTGGCATTTTAGGCGCTTCGGGAACAGGAAAAACAACTTTTATTGATTTATTGACCGGATTGCAAAGTCCAGACAAGGGAGAAATAAAAATCGATGGTCGTACGCTTACAGAGTCTAGACAAGTTTCTTGGAGAGAAGGAATAGGATATCTACCACAGGATTCTTTTTTTATTGATGGTACTATCAGAGAGAATTTAGTATGGGATTCAACACATAATTTAGATGATAATGAAATCATTGCGGTTTTAAAGCAAGTAAATGCATATGATTTAGTGATGAAGCAGAATGAAGGGTTAGATACTTTTATTGCCAATTATCAGTTTTATTTTTCTGGAGGTGAAAGACAACGTATGGCCCTTGCAAGAGCCATACTTAGAAAACCCAAATTACTACTTCTTGATGAAGCTACATCGTCACTAGATGCTGAAAATGAACGTATCATAATTGCCTGCCTACTGAAATTAAAAAATGAAATTACGATTGTATTTGTAACTCATCATCACTATCTAGTAGAACATTTTGATTACACAATTGATTTAGATAAGCAACAATAACATTCCCTTAAACGTTAACGAAACGCTTCAAAATATTAAACCATGTTATAAAGCAATGTTTTTATCCTGCATAATTTGCAAATTAGATCACAACACGTAACTTTGTACTGTGTTTTTCATAGTATTAGATTTAAGGTTAACAAAGATTGGTTGCCCGTGACGGGTAGCCATTTTTTTTTGCTTTAAACCAAAGACCTAACTTTGGATCGTTTTACAAAAAATAAAGGCTGCCTCTTGCTATTGCAGGGGCAGCCTTTATTTTTATAAAATTGAAGAATGTATACTTTAGCTACTTCATTTCAATAACAAATTCTTCCTTGGGCAAACGAACTTTCTTCATATTAACCAACCAATCAGCCGAAGCATCACGGTAACCTACGGGCAAGATGCTTACACTTTTCAATCCGAGGGAAGAAAGGTTTAGCAACTCGTCGAGCTGATCGTTATAAAACCCTTCCATAGGAGTGGAATCAATCTTCAACTCGGCAGCCTGCGCCATAACCAATGCCAAAGCAATATATGTTTGGCGAGCAATATGTTCAAAGTTTTCCTTTTCATCTTGTGGCAGATAAATAGACTTTAGCTTATCAGTATAAGCACCGAAGAAACCTTTTGCCAATCCTCTTTCTTCTGTCGTGAAGTCGTAAATGGAATCAATACGTTCGGCAGAATACCTGTTCCATGCCGCAAACACCAGGACATGAGAGCAGTCGGCCACTTGTTGTTGGTTCATAGCAATAGGCACCATTTTGTCTTTCAACTCCTGATTGCTGACTACCAACACACGAAAAGGCTGAAGTCCGGATGAGGTAGGCGCCAAACGAGCTGCTTCTACCAATTTATCTATATCTGACTGAGAAACTTTTTTGGTTGAATCGAATTTCTTTGTGGCATAGCGCCACTGTAAATCTTCTATTAATGACATAACATCTAATTACTTTAAAATTAAAAAACTGGTTATATAACACAAAAACAGCAATTTATGTTTTGCACAACAAGAAATAAAACAACCTATTCATTGTTTGCGTCGGCAAAATAAATACGTTATATTTGTCGTTTTACAAATCTATATGATACCGGATATGAGGAAGTTAACCACAACGATTATTTTCTGTTTCTCAATACTCTCCGGGAATGTTGCCATCTGTGATGAACTATATTCTCGTCTAGACAGTATGATCATGTTGCAAAGTAGATTTACAGATGAAAAGATCAAGGAAATAAACGTTATAAAATCGATACTTAAAGACAAGAAGCTCACAGATATTGAAAGATACTCAATAAACAGTAAACTCTTCAAAGAATACGAGGCTTTTAAATATGACTCTGCTTTTAAATACGTAGAAAGTAATATTCAACTAGCTAGCAAAATGGGCGATCAACATCGTATAATGCTTAGCAAGCTTGAAAAGGCTCATATTATTTCTGTAGCCGGAATATTCGACGAAGCAGAAAATGTACTAAATTCTATTGACTTCAATCTACTTTCAGGTGAAGACCTTATGAACTACTATAACCAGTGGTGCGAGCTCTACTTATTCAAAGCAGAATTCAGCAACGGTACTCAATATTACAACGGATATATTGACAGGGCTAAATTTTACCGAAAATTGATAATTGACAATGCCAACAAAGATTCATATTTGTATACGTCTACTTTGGCCAACTATGTATGTCAGCTTCAGCAATATGATAAGGCCATTTCTCTATTATCTGCTTATTTAAATAAACTTAATTCGGGTGACCGTCAATACAGCATTGTTACTAGTACGTTGGCTTTCTTCTACTATTGTAAAGGTGATTATGAACAGCAAAAAAAATATCTTATTCTGAGCGCAACATCTGATTTAAAAGGATGCATTCGTGAGAACAATTCAATACGTGAACTTTCATCAATCCTTTTTGCGGAGGGTAATGTAGAACGCGCCTACAAATATCTGAACGTCAGTATAGAAGATGCTAATTTTTATGGGACAAGGCTTCGCAATACTCAAGCCTCTTTGCTTATACCACAAATTGTATCTGGTTACCAAACCGAGCAACATGCACAACATAAACGTATTGTGATATTACTCATTGCAATATCTATTGTGGCAATACTGCTCATTGCCGGATTAACAGTAATTTATTGGCTCTTAAAGCGTTATCGCCGAGCCAACTATAAGGTGAAACTAATGAATATAGAATTAAACAAGGTTATAGAGAAACTACAACAGACGAATGGGCTGATGCAAGAAGCCAATGGAATTAAAGAAGAGTATCTGGGAAGATTTCTTGAATTCAGTTCTATTCTTATTGACAATGTTGAACAGCAACGCAAAACAGAAAACAGACTGGCTAAAGACCACAAGTTACCAGAGTTGTATGAAATATTAAAAAGCAATGAGTTTATCAATAGCCATACTAAACAGTTTTACCAAAATTTTGATTCGGCATTTCTCAACATATATCCAAACTTTGTATGCGAAGTGAATAAATTACTCAACGATGACGGACAAATTATTCCAAAACAGGATGAGAAACTTACAACAGAACTAAGAATTTTGGCCCTCATAAGACTTGGGTTCACTGACAATCAGAAAATATCAAGTATCCTTCGTTCAAGCATAACAACTATCTACACCTACCGATCAAAACTAAAAGCACGCTCAAAATATAAAGATGATTTTGAGCAGAAAGTCATCAAAATAGACTCATACATATAAGATAAATTTTAGATTTTAATAAAACAAATAGAGGCTAAACAGCTTATAATAAGCAGTTTAGCCTCTACCTCATTCTAGATTTCTATTTGTTCTACTTTTTTCACCCTTTGTTTCAGGCTACTTTTACGTCAGAATCATTTATGACTAAATTCTATATAAGTACCATGAAACAAAGATTATTAGCTACATTAGTTATAGCTGCTTTTTATTTACTACCGTTAATGGCCCAAGAACATATTAGCTCTCCGAATGGAAAAATACAACTTTCTGTCGGGCTCAAGAGCGGCAGGCCTTATTACGAATTAAAATATCACGATCGGAACATATTCAACACTTCCTTTTTAGGATACAAACTAAGTGATGGTAATCTGGATTCTGATTTCAAGATTATAAGTTGTACACGCACCACTAAAGACGAAACTTGGCAACAGGTTTGGGGGGAAGAAGAGTTTGTGAAAAATCACTATAATGAACTCACAATCCATCTTCAGCAGAAAAAAGGTCTGAAGCGCAAACTCGATATTGTATTTCGAATCTTCGATGACGGTATCGGTTTCCGATATATCATACCAGAGCAAAAAACATTAAATACTATTATTATTAATGAAGAGGAAACTCAATTTGCTTTGGCGCACGATGCAGAGGCATGGTCAATACCATCTAATCATACTGAATACTTTGAAGGTATTTACCGCAAAAGTCTTATAAGTACAAAGGATACTGTATGCACGCCTCTGACTATTGAATATGAGCCTGATATCTATCTATCCATTCACGAGGCGGCCCTCAATGACTATGCAAGTCTGAACCTAACGCCACGCGGTAATACACTTACCTCGGCTCTAACTCCTTGGAGCAACGGTATAAAAGTATATGGAAACAAAAATCTGATGAGTCCTTGGCGTACTGTCATTGTGGTACAAAAAGCCACCGATCTTTTGCTTTCAAGAATCATGCTCAACCTAAATGACCCTTGTAAAATTGAAGATACAAGCTGGATTAAGCCTGGAAAGTATATCGGTATATGGTGGAGTATTCACAAGAAAAAGAATACCTGGGAAATGGGTCCTAATCATGGGGCAACCACTGCAAATGTTAAGAGATATATTGATTTTGCTGCGCGCCACGGTTTCAGTGGGATACTGGCTGAAGGTTGGAATCCAGGGTGGGGGAATGGTGAAAAAATTACATATCAGAAATCATATCCTGATTTCAATATAGAGGAAGTAAATCAATATGCACGAAGTAAAGGCGTGAGATTCATTGGCCACATGGAGAGCTGGGGTAACAGTAAACTGATTGAAACAGAAATGGATTCAGTGTTTAGGTGGTTTCATTCTATGGATATGAATACAGTAAAGACAGGTTACGTGGGTCATAAATTCGATGGCAAGGAGCTCTCCAAATCACAATACGGCATACGCCACTATAGAAAAGTGATTGAAACTGCTGCACGTTATCATATCATGATAAATAATCATGAGCCAGCCATGCCTACAGGAATTCAGCGCACATGGCCTAATCTGATGACTCAAGAAGGCGTACGCGGACAAGAATACAATGCGTGGGACAAAAAAGGCGGAAATCCTCCTGAGCATACTGCTACATTACCATACACCAGGGGATTGGCGGGACCGACAGATTTTACGCCGGCAATATTCAACTTTAGTGAAGTTATTAAAGGCACTCGTCCTCACTCAACACTAGCAAAACAGTTGGCTGAATTTGTGATAATATACAGTCCGTTACAAATGGCAGCCGATGAAATAGAAAATTACGAGGGCCAACCTGCACTAACCTTTATTGAAAATTGCCCTACCACATGGAGCCAAATGGTTGTTCCTAACGGAAAAATTGGCCAATATATAACAATTGCTCGTAAAGAACGTAATGGCGACAGCTGGTTTTTAGGCAGTTTGACAGACAACAAAGCCCGTGAACTAGACGTGAGGCTAGATTTTCTTGATGCTGATAAGAAATATACAGCCATAATTTATGAAGATGGTCCGGAGGCTGACTTTGAAACAAATCCTATGGCCATGAGTATACGCCAAATAAAAGTCGACTGTAATTCAACACTGCATCTAAAACTTGCAAGAAGTGGAGGTGCTGCAGTGCAGTTGAAAGTTGCATCTAAGTTATAAACACCCAATTATTAATTCTTAATACTAAAACGATGAGAACAAAAAATCTGTTTTACCGTACGCTAATGTTATGTACGGTAATGTTTTTTGCCCTTAAAGTTTCTGCACAGACCATTAATGGTAATGTGCGAGACGAAGTAGGAGAGCCTATCATAGGTGCCAACGTCGTCGTGAAAGGAACTCAGGGCGGTACCATCACAGACATTGATGGTAATTTCAAGCTCCAATGCAAAACTGGAATCACACTGGTTGTGACTTACATTGGTTACAACCCGCAGGAGGCACAAGCCAAAGATGGCATGCAAATTGTGCTGCGCGAAGATGTTGCTCAGCTTAATGAAGTAGTTGTTGTAGGCTACGGATCACTGGCAAAAAAGGAAATTTCAAGTTCTATTGTTCAAATAAGTAAGGAACAATTCAACCAAGGAGCTGTAACAGACCCGATGGCACTTGTAAGTGGGAAAATAGCCGGTCTTAATGTTAGTGCTACCGCCGAAGCAAATCCTAATTCGCTTTCAAGCATTCAGGTACGTGGAGCGGGTTCTCTGACAGCTAGTAATGGTCCGCTAGTTGTTATCGACGGCATTGCAGGAGGTGACCTCCGCAACATATCGACTCAAGATGTTGAATCTATCACAGTACTCAAGGATGCTGGTTCAGCAGCTATTTATGGAACCCGAGGGGCAAATGGAGTGATCCTCATTACAACTAAGAAAGGTAGTGCAGCTCAAGGTGTTGTTAATTTCACTTACGACAGCTGGGTAGCGGTCAACTCAGCAAAAGGCAAGCCAGACATTCTCTCTGCCGATGAATTCCGTCGTTCGCGCCGTGGTACTGATTATGGCTATAACACTGACTGGTACGACCTCATCACCCGAGATGCTTCCTACAACGTAAACCAGTATCTCTCTGTAGACGGAACAACAAAAAACGGATATTTTGGAGGAAGTCTTAACTACAAAAAAGCAAATGGACTCGACATAGCCAGCGGACGTAAGGAATTCGGGGGACGTTTTGTGATCGGACAGCGCGCACTAGATAGCCGTCTGCAATTCAATTCATCACTAAGCTTGCGTAAGGTTCACGAAGACTATGGCAATGACGGTATGTTTGATACAGCCCTTACCATGAATCCAACTCTTCCTGTGTACAATGCAGATGGAAGTTATTATCAAGCTACATCACCTACCGACATTTCTAATCCGGTACTCACAATGAAAGAGAATACCAGTAATGCCGATCGTATTTATCTGCTTGGTAATGCTGATGTGAAACTAAACATTCTTACAAATGAGAAACATAACTTAGACACTTCACTCAGTTATGCTTTACAATACAACGACAATAAGAATAACTTCTATACTCCTAGCTATTCAAGCGAATCTTTCTGGGGAGGATATTCCGGTCGCGCCAATATCAATTATCAAAAATGGTGGACAGATCGTCTGGAATGGCTTGCAAACTATACACTATCTCTCCACGATCACCAGATAAAGGCTGTTGTCGGCTATTCTTGGGAACGTTCCATGTGGGAGCAGAGCGGTAACGAAAACAAAGGATTTGCCTACGATACAACCTTGTATCATCTTATAGGAAGTGGTACAGCTCTCAAAGATGGTACTGCCAACATGTGGGCAGGAAAAAGTGAATCTACTCTTATCGGTTTCTTTGGACGTGTTAACTACAATTACAAAGATATGCTCTTCGCTTCTGCATCATTACGTCGTGAGGGCAGCACTAAGTTTGGTACCAATCAAAAATGGGGCAATTTCCCATCAGCATCTTTGGCATGGGAGCTTACAAAAGTTCCTGTCTTCAGCAAGATGACCTCTGCTTTTCAGAGTTTGAAGCCACGTGTATCTTATGGGGTAACCGGTCGTTCCGACTTCGATGCATACCGCAGCATGCCAACTTATTCGTCTAACGGAAGCTATTTCATCAACAACCAGTGGGTAACAGGTTTTGCTCCCTCTTCAAATGCTAATCCGTCATTGGGTTGGGAGAAAAGTAAAGCATTTAACATAGGTGTAGACTTTGCAGTGCTAAATAGTCGACTACGAGGTTCTGTTGAATACTTCAACCGCAAATCGGAAGATCTTCTCTATTCATACACAGCTCCACAGCCACCCTACGTATGGAACAGCATTTTGGTGAATGTTGGAACTACAGAAAATACAGGTTTTGAGATTGTACTCGACTATGATGTTTTTTCAAAGAATGCCTTCAAGTGGACAACCGGAGTCAATTACTCTTATGGGACAACTAAGTTAAGCAAATTATCTAATGATATTTACAAAGCTTCTTACGTAGATCTCTACCTGAAACCAGGCGTAGGAACAAGCGAATATTTCTTCCGTATTCAGGAAGGTGGCAAAATAGGTCAATTTTACGGTTATAAATATGCCGGTACGGATGAGAACGGTAACATGCTTATCTACAACAACGACTCTGAAGCTATCCCTGTGTCTCAGGCAGATGCTTCTTTCAAACGCTATATTGGCAACGGAGCACCTCCTCACTTCCTCTCTTGGAATAACTTTTTTAGCTACAGAAACTGGGATCTGAGTTTTCAATTCCGTGGAGCCTTTGGATTTGAAATTTTTAATATGCGCAAGTATGGTATGGGACTCCAACTTTCGGGGACAGATAATATTTTACGATCTGCATATCTTGAAGACAAAGACCTGAAAACAGGTGGCGGTGTGATCTCATCTTATTTCCTCGAAAAGGGCGACTATTTGAAACTAGATAACCTAACTCTTGGATATACATTTACTCCAAAAAATCGCAAATTAGTTGAAAACTTACGTGTATATCTTGCCGCAAAAAATATCTTCACTCTTACCGGATATAAAGGCAATGACCCATCTATCGTGACATCTACAGGTATTACTCCCGGTGTAGATAGTAATAGCGCTTATCCAACAGCAACACAGATGAGCATTGGAATAACAATGAAGTTCCATTAAAATAAGAGCATGAATAATCTATTTAAATCGAAAATTATTATGATAATGAAAAAATATAGCTGGCTATTAGCTCTGGCTCTGATGTTCGGTTTCTCATCATGTACCGATCTTGACGAAAAAGTGTATGATCGCATTGATGCTAGCACTTACTATCAAAATGAAACTAGTGTTCAAGGTGCTCTTGCATCCATCTATAATCAAGCAGGAAACAGCTTTGCCGAAAGTTTTTTCTTCCTGCAAGAACTTCCTGCTGACCAAATAGCATGGCGTGTTTGGAATGGAGGGCAGTGGGGATACGATGAAGCTGAAAAGTATGTTCTTTCTACTCAAACATGGAGTCCCGAGTCAAAAATCATACGTTCTTCCTGGGAGAGCGCATGGAGTATCATTGGACTCAGTAACAATTTGATCAACGATCTTGCAAGTGTTAACCCTGCTTCTATCAAGATGACTCAAACAGCCCTAGATTCTTATATTGCTGAGGTTCGCACCCTTCGTGCATGGGCATATTATAACCTGTTTGAAATTTGGGGTGGTGCTCTGCCTTTAAACACAGCATCAGGCGGAGAGGTTCCTGGAGTAGCTGATACAGACTGGAATACCAGCTGCAAAAAAATCTATGATTTTATCTGCTCCGAACTTGACGAAAGTAATGATATCCTTCCAAAAGAAAATGGCGACAACTCGACTCGTAATCGTATGAATCAAGGGGTTAACCGTATTCTCAAAGCACGTATGCTTCTAAACAGTCAGCTCTTCATTGGAGAAGACCATTACAACGATTGTGAGAATCTTTGTCTTAAAATATTTAGCGGTGACTATGGTTCATACAACATTGCTGACGATTATCGTGACATTTACAATCTCAATAATACTCAGTGTTCAGAAGTGGTATTTGCTTTTGCTGCAGAAGACGGACAAGGTGCTACCAATGCCCTCACAAATATGCGTAACATGCCTTTTCTTCCATATAACTACTATGAATATGCTGATTGCGAACAGTTTGAAGGTATCGGTGCATGGAATTGTGTAATTGTGGTTCCTTCACACGACAATTCAGGAACTGTTCTTCCAACAGGCGGTACAGACACGGGCGGTAAGAGCTTCATAACTGATTACAACGATAAGCTAGGTGGAGTTTGGGACCGTATGGATGATCGAGATATTCGTAAACAGAATTATGTTTATGACTCGTCAACAAAAAACTACAAGGGCATATTTCTAAAAGGCGCTATGAAAGCTAGTTTTGGTAAGGGAAATACACTTAAAGCTGACGCTGACCGCGACGGACAGAATCTCGTTTACGTTGATCAGCTTGGTACATTTCTCAATCTTGGTCGTAACCTTGAAACAGTCATGTCGCCACGTTGGGGTGAAACTAATTCAGGCATTCGGCTTATGCGCTATCCCATGTTTGCAAAGACTGAAAATGGTGGGTTCAAAGATATAGATGAAGTTGAATTCAGACTCGCTGAAGTTGCATATATGATCGCAGAATGCCGTATGCGTGCGGGTGATGCAACTGGTGCAAAGGAATATGTTGATAAAGTTCGCTCGCGCTATTTCACAGACAAAGCTGCACTTAACATTCCGGGTCCTGGTTTCACTAGCTTTGATATGGATTGGATGCTTTCTCAGTGGGGACTTGAATATCTTGCCGAAGGCCGTCGGCGCAGAACTGATCTTCGTCGCTTCGACAAGTTCACTCAGGGACAGTGGTGGTTTTTTGGACGTGCAACAGAAGATGGATTTGATCTTCCTGCAAAGCGCAATCGTAAATACGAATGGTATCCATTGCCTGCTTCTGCACTTTCTGTGAATCCTGGACTTATACAGAATCCTAACTATTTGAACTAATTAAAACATACCAGTATGAAAAAGAATATATTGTGGTTGTTATTTATTCTCCTGCCTTTGTTTTTAGGCGGTTGTAACAACGACGAAGAAATAGTTTTTGATCACGAGCGCCCTCAGTTTGAGCTTAGAGAAGGACAAATCTTGCTTGAAGTTATCATGCCTCAAAGCACTGCAGCCGACGATGAGATATTTATATCAGGCGACTTTAATGGTGGTGATTCTCTTGCCATGCTTAATTCTAAATGGCAACTCATTAAAGCCGAAAATAGTGACATAAAATGGGCTATCTATATCAACCCTTCCGATCTCAACGGATATAACCTTGCTGATGGTTACCACTTCGTGTCCAAGGCTGAAGGTACAGAACGAACTGTTTTTAATGAGGAAGCTATACATACAGAGAACCCTGGTATCAATGCCCGTGTCAACGTGTGGGTAAATCGTTGGGCTAGCTACTTTGAAGTAGATGAAGAGCCCGAAGAACCTGTTCACGACGGTTATGCAGTATATGTTGAAGATAATACAGGATGGGATGTAACAACTATCTATGTATGGGGTGATGCAGAAATATTTGGCGGATGGCCGGGCGCACAGCCAACAGGCACACAACTTATCAATGGCATTACATATAAATATTATGATTTCAGTGAGGCTAACACTGGTAAGTCTGCTAACCTGATTTTCAACAACAACGGAGGCGGAAATCAGTTTGATGGAGTCCAAGGATTTATTGTAAATCGTGATCTTTATCTTCGTATTACAAGCAGTGGCTATGAGGAAATTGTCGTTGAACCTGAAATTACACATGATGGATATGCTATCTTCATTGAAGATAATACAGGATGGGATGCCATAACTATGTATGCTTGGAATGGTGATGGCTTGCCAGAACTTTTTGGAGGATGGCCAGGCATATTACCCACAGGTGAAGCTACCATAAACGGAGTGAAATATAAGTATTTTGATACTGGCAAAGCCAACGAAGGGACTGTTTACAATCTCATTCTTAATAATAATAATGGTGGAAATCAGCTTGATTTAGCAAATGTGACTCTCAATCGTGACTATTACTTCACATGTAGTAGTTTTGGTGGTACAGAAATTAGTTTGTCAACGAATAAATAACTGTTATATAATTATACAAATTGAAATATGAAGAAAAAAAGTTATATACTATTTCTTTTCCTACTCGCACTGCCTTTATGGGCTTGTAATGGCTCTGATGAGTCTGAACAACTTAATGGCGATCCAATCGTGAAAACTGAAACACTCAACGTTGACAAGACGTCACCGTTGAGTGATCAGAACAGCGTGATATATGAACTCAATGTAGGTAGTTTTACAACCGAAGGGACATTCACTGCTGCTACTACCAAGCTCAATGACCTACGAACTCTTGGAATTGACATAGTTTGGCTAATGCCTATATATCCCCGTGGAGGTGGCATTAACAGCCCTTATGCAGCAACAGATTATCAGGCTGTGAATCCTTCGTATGGAACAATCTCCGATCTCAAGACTTTTGTATCTAAAGCGCACAGCTTAGGCATGAAAGTATGGCTCGATTGGGTTCCTAATCACACTGCAACCAATCATCGGTGGGTTACTGAACATCCTGAGTATTATGTGAAAGATGCAAACGGTAACATAATTCATCCTAACAACTATGGTGATGTGTATCAGCTGGATTATACAAACAATAGTTTGTGTGATGCTATGAACAATTGTCTCAAATACTGGATTGATCAGGCTGATATTGACGGATATCGTTGTGATTACATCAGTAGTCCGGCTATTCCGGCTTCCTATTGGCAATTGGCTATTCCTATGCTGAAAGCCCATAAATCAAGCCTCATTGTAATGGCTGAAGGTGACCTCACAGATACTAATAACAAACGTCTGCAAAATGTAGGATTTGATTTTGATTATGCATGGCAATTCCAAGAAGGACTGCTGTTTAATCAGTTTGGATCAAGCGGAACAAATGCATCTGCTCTGCAGGGTAACCTTGAAAGTTTTCTTTCTGCTTCACAAGCTCTGAGCAACGACCGTATGGTATATCTTACCAACCACGATCAAAATTATAATGACGGTGGCCGTAGTCTTAAAGAAATGTATGGTGATAATACCTGCGCTCTCACAACTCTCGTATTCACTCTCTATGGAATGCCTCTGCTCTACAACGGGCAAGAGACTGGAAATGATCAGATTCTTGATTATTTCAATGATACTAAGATAAAGTGGACTGTAGGTGATCGTAAAGTTAATAATACCATTCGTACCCTCATTGCTTTGAAACATAGTCAAAAAGCACTTGCTCACGGCAATAGCAATCAGCGTGGCAACATTCGTTTCCTGAATACAGGCAATAACAGCGTTATAGCCTATGAGAGAACAAAAGATGATAACACAGTTGTTGTGCTACTCAACTTCGGAACAAATCAACAAAACATCAGAATTTCCGATATTACTTCCGGTGAGTATGTTCAATGGCTAGATAGTAAAACAATTGCAGCAGGTCCTGTTAGTAAGCAGGTTAAGCTTAATTCTTCTGATCCAATAGTAATTGGTACTAAAGGCTATGCAGTGTATGTTAAGAATTAAATTTAAAGTGATATACTGCTAGATAATAAGCTTCAATTTAAGCTGAAAAGAAATGGATGTTAATCCATATTTTTAATTTTAAAGTTAACTTAGGTATTGAAACCTACTAGAGGACGGCTTCGTGAGAAACTGTCCTCTTTATTATTTACAGATAAGCCTAATTTGTAAAAACAAAACAACCACTAAAAATGTTTTTTAGCAAGTATTTAGAACTGTTACCTTGTTTTTTTCTAACTTTGTTGCTCCATAAAGACGAAATAAGAACAGATGAGTAACAACGAATCACTAAAACCTTTGATGTTTGCCGGTACGGGGAGTGACGTAGGAAAGAGTATCATTGCTGCCGCTTTTTGCCGCATATTTTTGCAAGACGGCTACCATCCGGCACCTTTCAAAGCGCAAAACATGGCACTCAACTCGTATGTAACGCCTGCCGGACTAGAAATTGGTCGTGCACAAGCCGTACAAGCCGAGGCAGCGGGTATTGCTTGTCATACCGACATGAACCCTTTGTTACTGAAGCCATCGTCGGATCACACCTCGCAGGTAGTGCTTCATGGCAAACCCATTGGTAATCGCAGTGCCTATGAATATTTTCGAAAAGAAGGACGAGAAGAACTGCGAAAAGAAGTTTGCGATGCGTTCGATCGCTTGGCGCAAGCATATAATCCCATCGTAATGGAAGGAGCGGGGAGTATATCTGAAATCAACCTGCGTGATAGTGACTTGGTGAATCTGCCCATGGCCCGTCATGCTCAGGCAAATGTAATACTAGTAGCCGACATTGACCGTGGAGGGGTGTTTGCCAGTGTTTACGGCTCCATCATGTTGCTTAATGAAGAGGAACGGAAACTGATAAAAGGTATACTCATAAATAAATTCAGAGGAGATATACGACTTTTTCAGTCGGGTGTCGAAATGCTTGAAAAACTATGCAACGTACCCGTAGTGGGTGTTGTTCCCTACTACAAAGATATTTATATTGAAGAAGAAGATTCTGTGGCCCTGCAAACAAAAAACAGGCAAGCAGAAGCAGGCAAGGTGAACATTGCCGTGGTACTACTGCGACACTTATCAAACTTCACTGATTTCAATGTGTTGGAGCGTGATCCCAGAGTTCATTTGTTTTATACCAACAACACAGATGAACTTCAGAAAGCTGATATTATTCTGATTCCGGGAACAAAAAGTACATTGGCCGATCTCTATGAGCTTAGGCGAAACGGGGTGGCACAAACCATTGTAAAAGCCTATAGAGAAGGAGTTACCGTTATGGGAATATGTGGTGGATACCAAATTATGGGCATGGAGGTTTGTGATCCGGAAGGAGTGGAAGGAGAGATCATCCGGCTTCCTGGATTGGGTTTACTGCCTGTAAGTACTACCATGCTAGGCGAAAAGATTACCCGTCAGGTAGATTTTAATTTTCTCGACTCGAATGTCGTATGCCACGGATACGAAATTCACATGGGCAACACCGTAACATCCGAAGCAGCTGAGGTTATTCCGCTAAACAGCATCAGCGACGGACAAGCCGATGGGTGTTTTGTGAATGAGCGCTGCATGGGCACATACATTCACGGCATACTAGATAACGGGGCTTTTATTGATTTCCTGCTAAAACCTTTTGCCGGTAAAATGGAACACAAAGAATTTGATTTTGCATCGTTCAAAGAGGAACAGTACAATAAATTGGCAGATCATGTGAGAAACCATGTGAATATGGATGTTATCTATCAATTAATGAAGAGCAATGATTAACGGACACGGAGACGATTTATATCTTTACGAACAAAAAATAACAGCCAACTTTAGCTCGAATGCTTTTTATGGGGCTGATTTGCACGGACTGAAGCAACATCTTTCGGAGCACATGGAGGTCATTGCATCGTATCCGGAACCGGAACCGTATACGCTCGAGGCATTAATGGCGCAAAAGTATGGGTTGCAAAAAGAGGAGGTATGTGTAACTAACGGCGCCACAGAGGCTATCTATCTGGTTGCGCAGGCTTTTGCAGGATGTCGCTCGGGTATTGTGATGCCTACCTTCAGCGAATATGCCGATGCCTGCTGCATGCATCAGCACCGGGTAACTTCTCTCTATTCGTTACAAGCACTGCCCAATAACTTAGAAATGCTTTGGCTATGTAACCCCAACAATCCTACGGGCAAGGTATTTGATAAAGCAGAACTGACTGCTTTAATCAGTAAACACAGCGATATCTGTTTTGTTATTGACCAATCTTACGAAGATTTTACCTTGAAACCCCTACTATCTGCCTCCGAAGCAGCAGAGTTCCCTAACGTTATTTTGCTTCATTCGCTGACCAAACGATTTTCTATTCCAGGTTTACGATTGGGCTATGTCACCGCTTCATCGGCTCTCTTGCAACGAATTCGCATGAAACGCATGCCGTGGTCGGTCAACGCTTTGGCCATTGAAGCCGGCAAATACTTGCTGAACAAAACGGATAACCTCTTGAACATTGAAGAGTATTTGCTGGAAACAGATCGATTGGCTACTCTTCTGCAAAAAACAGGCTGTTTTGATGTGTGGCCTACTGACACGCACTATCTGTTAGCCAAATTACGCATAGGAAAAGCTTCTGCGCTAAAGGATTACTTAGCGAAAGAGCATGGGATGTTGATACGCAATGCTTCTAACTTTGAAGGGTTAGATGACTCTTTTATTCGTATAGCGGCACAAACGCCTGAGCAAAACAATGCATTGGTTAGTGCCATTGACTGTTACCTTACTAAAAACTAAATCTATTATGATGGAAGCATCGGGACTTTATCTATTTATGTATACCTGCTGGGGCGGACTCTTTGTTATCTTCAGCGGATGGTTACCCGATAAAATATGGGGCGATCCGGCTTATCTTCCGCACCCGGTTGTGGGTTTTGGGAAATTAATCTCCTGGGGCGAAAAGAAATTAAACAAAGGAAATCACCGCTTGCTAAAAGGAGGGATTCTATCCATCGGATTGGTATTACTCATTTTTAGCATCACGTACCTGCTGATGTCTGCTACCGCAGCTATTAACGGTTATATAGCATGGATTACCGGTGCCATATTGGTTTTCTTTTGTTTGGCCGGAACCACATTAATTCGCGAAGTACGCGGAGTATTTGAGGCTGTAGACCGTTCGCTTGACGAAGGAAGAAAACAGGTTGCCCGCATCGTTGGACGCAATACGGAGGAGTTAACGGCGCAAGAAGTTCGCACTGCAGCGCTGGAGACGCTAGCAGAAAATTTAAGCGACGGAGTCATCGCACCGCTCTTTTGGTACTTACTGTTGGGTGTACCCGGCATGATGGCTTACAAAATGATCAATACACTTGATTCAATGATTGGTTACCGCAATGAACGATACAGTTTGTTTGGACGGATTGCAGCCCGAATGGATGATGCCGCCAATTACATTCCTGCCAGGCTCACTGCCATTTTAATGATATTGGTAAGCGGCCGGTTTTCGCTTCACGCTTTTGTAAGACAATACGGAGCAGCCCATGCCAGTCCCAACTCCGGATATCCCGAAGCAGCATTGGCAGGCATATTAAATTGTCGGTTCGGCGGATCACATCATTATTTTGGGGAATTGGTTCACAAACCTTACATCGGACACAATGAACGTGAACTCACCACAGCGGATATGAAAACGGCCATCCGTGTTAACCGGCTGGCCGAATTACTGATGGTATTACTCGTTCAGGTATTGATTTTGTACTCAATGTAACGCTTCATCTCAATCAATCCTTTAATGATCCATATCAACTCATCGTTAGAAGGAGTGGTATATCCTTTGTCATCAAGCGAACAAATAGACTCATGCGAAGCAATGAGTCGTGCAGTTTCGCGCATTTCATCAGTTAGCCCTTTATCCATGTCTCGTGCCTCCTTGAACAATGCCAAAGGAGTGTGATGAAGAGCCTCTACTTCATAATGAGCTAATAAAGCTACAAACAGCTTCTCAAAACTCATTACAACTAGGTTAAATAACAAAGTGTTATCAAAACGACTGGGGCGAACTAAATGTTGCTCCAACGGCTTCATGAAGCCTTGTGCTTCGGCAAGCAAGGTGATTGCCTGTTCTTGCCAAATAGATTCTACAGTTTCTTTCATTGCGTGTATTTATTTTGTGTTGATAGTTATTCAATTATAAAGGCCTGGTCCAGAAGTACATAGGATCGTTACCTTCTTCAAATCCTTCCGATTTATACAGATTCTGAGCTGTAGGGTTATCAACTCTTACTTCTAGCGTTATTTTTCCACACGACAAGCTTTTACCTATCTCAATAATACCTTGAATAAGTTTACGTCCTAAGCCTTTCCCCCGGTACACATCACTCACAAAAACATCATGTACATTAATCATCGGTTTGCATTTGAATGTTGAAAAATTGACAAATGCATTCAATACCCCTGCAATTGCTCCATCATTCAGCACGAACAAAGTGATGGCTTTGGGATGAGACTCCAATCCGTCGAGCAAACGGAGTTTTTGTGAATCAGATAACGGTTCACCTCCTCCCATAGGATGAGTGATGTACTCATTAATCAAATCACATAAGGCAGCACAATGCTGCGGGTTAGTAAAATCACATAATTCCAAATCTGGTTGTTCAATCTTGATTTCCATTGTTGTTATTGTATTTAAATCGTTTGGGATCAATTGCATACCTACGTATGCGAAGACCCATAATTCTTTCCGTAATTCCCAATTGAGCGGCAGCTTTCACCAAGTTACCCCCGGTAGCCAGCAGTGTGTCTTGAATAACCTGCTTCTCTATCTTACCTAAAATGGTATCTAACGTACCGTTTGATTTTGTTTCACTTGACACAGCGTTTTGCAATGTAGGAGGCAAATTATAGGTATGAATCACATCATCCGTACTCAATATACAAGCCCTTTCTATGCAATTTTCCAACTCGCGAATGTTACCAGGCCAGTGATAAACCATTAAACAATCAATGGCCGAGGCCGTAATACGCTTAATATTCCGGCTATTCTTCTCATTAAAACGAGCAATGAAATGATCCGCCAGAGCCGGTATATCATGCAAACGCTCACGCAAAGGTGGTATATAAACGGGAAATACATTGATTCTGTAGTATAAATCTTCACGAAAATTACCTTCTTCTATCATTTTTTCAAGATTTTTATTAGTTGCACAGATAATTCGCACATCAATCTTGATAGGTTTAGTACTTCCTAAACGTTCAATTTCCCTCTGTTGAATAACACGTAATAGCTTAACCTGAACATTGGCAGGGATGTCTCCAAATTCATCTAAGAAAATGGTACCTCCGTTAGCCGCTTCAAAACGCCCCACACGTTGGGAATCAGCACCTGTAAAGGCTCCTTTCTCATGACCGAAGAGTTCGCTTTCAATGAGACTTTCTGGCAAAGCGGCACAATTGACTTTAATATAAGCCTTTGTTTTACGAGTGCTGTTGTAGTGAATGGCATCGGCAACAAGTTCTTTTCCAACACCACTCTCACCGCGTAATAAAACTGTTGTTGAAGTGGACGACACACTTTGTATCAACGAGAAAACTTCTTTAAGCTTTCCTGAATTACCTTCTATATTAGGAAACGATTGATCGGTAATTACTTGGCGGAGCTTGTTGTTTTCTTTTTTAAGTGATTCAATTTCTTCACGGGTTTCGTAACGTCTACGAGCAGTACGGGCAATCATGGAACTCACTATAGTAAGTAGTTGCACATTGTTTTTAAAATCGGGCGCTCCAAAATAGACTTTATGTGCACTGAGTGTTCCAATGACTTTTCCTTTTTCCCGCACGGGAATACAAATAAAAGATATATCCCGATTATTAGCTTTCAAGGGAAAATGTAACTTGTTTAAAAACTCTTTTGACTCGGAAATGCTCCGTATAACCTTAGGTTCTCCGGTTTGCACCACATAGCCAATGATGCCTTCACCCAACTCATAAGTCAGCTTGCTAAAATCTTGATCAAAAGGCCCGAATGACTCTTCCACAAATAGCTTGTTTGTATTACGGTTCAATAAGGTGAGAATAACGCACGTAGCATTTAACTGTCTTTTTAACTGTTTAATGATGCCGTTTAAATCTACCGTGCTTTTGGATAGCTCGTTTCCTATCTCCATAAGAAAATCAAGTTCCCGTTTTGCTTCACAGTCTTGTTCGCACATCGGGCATGTTCGAAGCATTGCCATATAATATATATTTTTATTTGTGTTATCGTAATATCGCAAAGGTAGTTTTTATTTTTATTTAATACCAATTTAAAACAATAAAATTAATATCAATAATCAAAATAACATATAAATAGAACATAAAGCATTAAATTGACTAACCAAATAAACACAATAATGTAATTATTGCACTAAACACCTACATTTACGTTTAGAACTCACAAAGCTCAAAATAACTAATCTCCTGATTATTAGCAACTTATAATTTTTGGCACAATAATTGATAGATACAGTAACGAGATACTATTAAAGAAAGTAGGAGAAAAAAAGTATGTTTGAAGTAAAGGGAACTTTTGCCATATACAAAAACGAGGAACAATTCTTCGGGCAACTTCAATATACACTGCTCAAAGCTCTCATATCTGAAGGATCTATTAATGCTGCGGCCAAAAAATGTCATATTTCCTATCAACAGGCCTGGAGCATTGCCGATAAGATGAATCGTAACTCACCAATTCCTATTCTGATTAGATACAAAGGGGGAAAAGATGGTGGGGGATGTAGGGTAGGCGCTTATGGGTACGAGTTAATTAAGATATATGAAGAATTGCATAGCAAGTTCGTGAAAGAATTAGTTGGCTTAAATGCCAATTTGGATTCTTGTTTATTGTAACGATTAGGCAGAAATCTTTCTGCTATTTTTTTTAAAATCGTTATCTTATTCAGAGATAACGGTAAACTATCAAGCTCAAATAAACACGTAACATTGTATTCACTTATAATAATTAAGGTATGAAGAACGTAAGTAAAACAGGCAAAACTATTGCAGCATTTTCGTTATTGTGCATATCAATAACGAATATCAATGCACAAGAAATGAGTGTGGGCATTGAATTAAGGCCCAGAGCCGAGTATCGTGATGGGTATGACTCACCCAATGCGGAGAATACTGATCCCGGTGGTTTCATATTACAACGTACTCGGTTAACGGTGGGTTTTAAAAACAGTTACCTCAAAACAGGTATAACGGTGCAAGACTCACGTACTTTAGGAGAAACCGGAACCAACTCAGAGGCTGTATCTGCGTCGGGCTCTTTATCTGTTTACGAAGCATGGGCAGATGTACTACTTTGTCCCGGCGGATCGGTTGTTATAGGCAGGCAGGCACTCAAATACGATGACAATCGTATTTTTTCAGCATCAAACTGGAGTAACACCGGAAACTCGCATGATGTTGTAGTATTCAAGTATGAACTAGAGCATATCGGAGCGGCTCATTTGGGATTAGCATATAATAACGACAAAACTATATCAAAAGAATCAATGTATTCAGGAGCCACAAAATACAGATATCTGGGGTATATTTGGATATCAAAACCGCTTATGCCCAACTTGTCGCTCACTGCTTTAGCGCTCGACGAAGGTTTCCAGAAAACAAGTACAGATGCAAACGGAAGCAGTACTTACGGTAATAAAGTATCCATGTATCATCGATACACGGCCGGTGGAAATATTAAGTTTTTAAAGAAAGATTTTCCGCTCGACTTGTTTGCGACCGCTTATTTCCAATTTGGAAAAACATCCGCCACAAAAAGATTGAATGCCTCTCTGTTAGCATTAAAAGCCAATTATGCATTTATGCCTCAATTCATACTCACGGCAGGAGCTGATCGTTATTCGGGAGGCGGTTCGAGCAATTCATCGAAAAGCAAAACATTCAACTGGTTATATGGTGCGCCACATAGTTTTAATGGTTATATGGATTATTGGACAGCTAGTCTGCCTACTCAGGGCTTACTCGATGTATACGGTCAGGTAGGCGGGAGCATTATAAAAAAATGGGAGTATGAGGTAGGCTATCACTTATTTAAAACCGTAAAAGACATTGAATATGACGGAGCTTCACAAGGTAAATCGTTAGGTAGTGAACTGGACATTAAGCTTTCATATAAAATGAATGATTGTGTTTCTGTTGAAGGAGGCTGGGGAAGTTACTTTCTGAATAACAACAGCCGGTTCTTAAAACTAAAATCCTCCTCAGTAGCTTGTCGCACTCCGGGGTGGGCTTATATTTCACTCACCATCAAACCCGATATGTTTAAACTAAAATTATAATCTAAAAATATTAGTCATGAAAAAAGTAATTTTAATAGCAACACTCTTTTTCTCTGTATGTATGTTCGCTAACGCACAAAAAAGCGTCAAAGTCGCAGCAGCAGCAAATCTCAGAGACGTATTTATGGAAATAAAAGAAGCTTATGAGAAGGAAAATCCAGGAGTTAAAATAGATGTCACCTTCGGTAGCTCCGGCAATTTCGTACAGCAAATTTTGAACGGTGCTTCTTTTGACTTCTTCATGGCTGCCGACAAAAGTTTTCCGCTTAAGCTTCAAAACAAAGGAGCCACATACGGTAAAGTCAGCACATATATATATGGCAAATTAGCTGTATGGAGCAACACTATTGATGTGAAAAAAGGGCTGGATGTGTTGAAAACCAATGCGGTTAAAAGAATCTCAGTTGCTAACCCGGAAACGGCTCCTTACGGTGAAAGAGCTATTGAGCTCTTAAAAAAGCAGAATATCTATGATGAAGTAAAGACTAAAATTATATATGGAGACAACATTTCGGCAGCTGCACAATATGCATTTACAGGTAATACAGAGATAGGTTTTATCGCTTTGTCATTGGCCATGTCACCAGAAATGAAAGGCAAAGGCAAATGCTATGTTGTACCGCAAAATTTGTATACTCCCATTGAACAGGCATGTGTGCTAATTAAGAAAAATTCGAGAAATATAGCTGCAGAAAAATTTATGAAAAACATCATTAGCCACAACTACGATGCACTTTGGATAAAGTATGGTTATTCCAAATAAACAAAGCTACATTTATGTAGAATTTTCTTTCCGATGACTACCTAAATGAAGTGATTCATAGGTAGTCATTCTATTGAATAATACACATTAATAGGTATTTAGTAACTCATAATACACTGTCGTACAAGTATTTAGCAAACATATTGATCTCACAAAACAATAAAAAGTATGTTTTTTGGCATACTTTTCTCTTTATATAGTTCAGAATGGTAACACAAATACCAAATAAACAACTTTATGGTATAATTTTAAGGTTTTAGATTATGAGAAAGATTGCTATTTACGGAAAAGGGGGTATTGGTAAAAGTACTACTACTCAAAACACAGTGGCTGGATTAGCCGAGATGGGGAAAAAAGTGATGGTAGTGGGATGCGATCCCAAAGCCGATTCAACACGTTTGCTACTTCACGGACTAGCGCAAAAAACTGTTTTGGATACGTTGCGTGACGAAGGGGAGGATGTTGATCTAGATGATGTTATGAAAACCGGCTTTGACAATACAAGCTGTGTAGAATCAGGCGGACCTGAACCAGGAGTGGGATGCGCAGGTAGGGGAATCATCACATCAATCAACCTACTTGAACAGCTGGGAGCATACGACGATGACAAACACTTGGATTATGTATTCTACGATGTATTGGGCGATGTTGTATGCGGTGGTTTCGCAATGCCGATACGTGATGGTAAGGCACAAGAAGTATACATTGTATGCTCCGGTGAAATGATGGCCATGTACGCAGCTAATAACATTTGCAAATCTATTGCGAAGTTTGGCAAGGTTGGTACAGTTCGTTTGGGAGGGTTAATTTGTAACTCTCGAAAAGTAGATAACGAATCGAATATGATTCAGGAATTCGCAAGAAAGCTAGGTACGCAAATGATTCATTTTGTTCCGCGCGACAACATGGTTCAACATGCTGAAATTAATCGCAAAACAGTTATTGACCATGCACCCGAGCATCCTCAAGCCGACGAATACCGCGCACTGGCAAAGAAAATAAATGATAACAATATGTTTGTCATCCCAACGCCTTTGACAATGCCTGAGTTAGAAGACATGCTGGTTAGCTTCGGTATCATGAACTAATATAACAAGTTAAGGAGGAACAATTATGTATTTATTAAGAGCTATAGTAAGACCCGAGAAATCACCCATCGTAATGAACGCCTTGTTGAACGCAGGATTTCCGGCTGTAACAAAATTATCTGTATTCGGTCGCGGTAAACAGCGCGGATTAAAAGTAGGTAATGTTACATACGACGAACTGCCAAAAGATTTGTTGATGATCGTAATCCCTGAGAAAGACAAGGATTTTGTCATTGAAACTATCATAGAATCTGCCCGATCGGGCGATAAAGGTCAGTTTGGAGACGGTAAGATATTCGTAACTCCGGTTACCGAAACATATACTATCTCTAACGGCAAGAAAGAAATCTGATAATACAAACGCTTATGAAACTGATACTTGCAATCATACGAATTGCCAAAATGCAGGAAACAAAAATCGCTTTGCAGGAAGCTGGACTACCGTCATTCACAGCAATGCCGGTGTTAGGAAGGGGAAAAGGTCATGGTGATCTGGAGAAAGCAGAACTTTATGCACCCGAACATCAGGAACTGATTTCAACAACGCCCCGCCTCAAATCAAAGCGTATGATAACACTGATGGTAACCGATGAGAAAAAAGATCTTGCAGTAGAAACAATTATCAAGACCAACCAAACCGGACAAAGCGGTGACGGGAAAGTATTTGTGATAGATTCTTCGGATTCAGTGCACATACGTACCGGTGAGAAAGGGGACAAAACACTTGATTAATAGAGGAGGACAAACAATGGAAAAGAATATTTTAAATATCGATTTATCAAGTGCCAAAGAGGAACTGATAGAAATCTACCCCAAAAAGGTAGCCAAAAAGCGCAGTAAAGCCATTGTGGTTGCTGACCCCGATAATATTCCTGAAATTCAAGCGAACGTGCGCACCATTCCGGGAATAATCACCCAAAGAGGATGTACCTATGCCGGCTGTAAAGGGGTAGTGCTAGGACCTACCAGAGACATTATCAATATTACGCACGGTCCCATAGGCTGCGGCTATTATTCATGGTTGACCAGACGCAACCAAACCCGTCCGTCAGAAAATGAACCAAACTTCATGACGTACTGCTTTTCGACTGATATGCAGGACTCCAACATCGTTTTTGGAGGAGAACAAAAGTTGAAAGATGCCATTCGAGAAGCTTATGAATTGTTTCATCCTAAAGCCATAGCCGTCTTCTCAACTTGTCCCGTAGGATTGATTGGCGATGACGTTCACCGTGTTGCCCGCCAGATGAAAGAAGAAATAGGTAACGGCATCAACATTTTCGGCTTTTCATGCGAAGGATACAGAGGAGTATCTCAATCGGCCGGTCACCACATTGCCAACAACCAACTTTTCAGAAATCTCATTGGAAATGATGATACTGTAAACGCCACACACAAATACAGAATAAACGTATTAGGAGAATACAACATTGGAGGAGACGCTTTTGTTATCGACGAATTATTTAACAAATGCGGAATTCAGGTAGTAGCAACCATGTCGGGTAACTCAACAGTAGAACAGTTTGAAACAGCACATACAGCCGACCTCAATCTGGTTATGTGCCACCGTTCCATCAACTACGTGGCCGAAATGCTCGAAACATCATTTGGTATACCTTGGATGAAATCCAATTTCATCGGTGCCGATGCCTGCGCCAAATCACTAAGAAAAGTAGGTAAATATTTCGGTGATCCTGAACTGATTGCTCGCATTGAAGAAGTTATTGCCGAAGAGATGATTCCGGTCATCGAAGCCAGAGAAAAAGCAAAACTGAAAACAAATGGCAAAACAGCCATGCTTTTCGTAGGAGGATCTCGTGCTCATCACTACCAGGAACTATTTGACGAATTGGGCATAACCACACTTTGTGCCGGTTACGAATTCGGTCATCGCGATGACTACGAAGGAAGACGTGTTATTCCGAGCATACAGATAGATGCCGACAGTCGTAACATAGAGCAAATTACCGTTACTAAAGACGAAACACGTTATAAACCTCGCAAAACAGAAGAAGAACTAAAAGCGCTTGAAGCTGAAGGTTTGGAGTTCAACGGATACGATGGAATGATGGCTGAAATGAAAAAAGGATCGTTAGTTATTGATGATCTGAGTCATTACGAAATGGAAAAACTCATTGAAAAGTATCACCCTGATGTATTCTGCGCGGGTATTAAAGAAAAATACTGCGTACAGAAAATGGGTATACCTCTCAAGCAACTTCACAATTACGATTCCGGTGGACCCTATGCTGGTTTTGCAGGTGCGGTAAATTTCTACAAAGATATTGAGCAGATAGCTTGTTGCAGCATCTGGAAGGAAATGAAAGCTCCCTGGGAAAGTGAAGAATATGTAGAAGCGGTGTATGCAGCCGTTTAAGTTTGATTACTTTAATATTGAATAAGATGTTACTAAAACATACTACTGCCAAAGAAATTGATAGAAAAGCACTGACTATCAATCCGGCAAAAACCTGTCAGCCAATAGGAGCTATGTATGCAGCCTTTGGTATACACGGATGTTTGCCCCACAGTCACGGTTCGCAAGGCTGCTGCTCTTATCACAGAAGCGCGCTTACACGCCACTTCAAAGAACCCATCGTAGCCTCAACCAGTTCGTTTTCAGAGGGATCTTCTGTGTTCGGAGGATCGGCTAACTTGGTGCAATCCATCGAAACAATCTTCTCAGTTTACGAACCGGAGGTGATTGCCGTGCACACCACTTGTTTATCTGAAACGATTGGTGACGACCTCACGCAGATTGTATCGAAAGCCGCTGAAGAAGGAAAAATTCCCGAAGGAAAGCAGGTAATATACTGCAATACTCCTTCTTACGTGGGTAGCCACATTACAGGCTATGCTAATCAAGTTGCAGCCATGGTAAAGTTTTTCTCTACTGCTACTCTCAAAAAGAGGAACGTGGTAAACCTCGTTGCAGGTTGGATGGAACCATCGGATATGCGTGAAATCAAGCGCATCGCCTCTGTCATGGAAGCGAGAACATTGATGTTTCCCGATATGACTGATGTGCTCGACACACCACTTACCGGAAAATATGAAATGTATCCCAAAGGAGGTTGTACCACCGAAGAACTGAAGACTACGGGCGATAGTAAATTCACCATCGGTTTAGGCGAATACTCTACCAACACAGCTTGTGTAGCGCTTGATAACAAATGCAAAGTAAAATTTGAGATAACAGACATCCCCATCGGCCTGAAAGCAACCGACCGTTTTGTAACTGCGTTAAGCAGACACGCTAACGTACCGGTTCCCGAAAGTATCTCGGCAGAAAGAGGACGTTTGATTGATTTGATAGCCGATAACCAGAAATATTTCTATGGAAAAAGAGTAGCTCTCTGGGGAGATCCCGACACACTGATTCCACTTTGCGAATTTCTGGTAAGCATGGATATGCGTCCGGTTTACGTTGTATCGGGAACTCCCGGCAAGCCTTTCGAAGAGAGACTCAAGGTTATTCTGAAAGACATTCCGGAAGCCAAATTCAAAGGAGGGGAGCTGGCCGATATGTTTCAAATGCATCAATGGATCAAGCAAGAAGGAGTAGACTTACTTATTGGTAACACGTATGGCAAGTACATTGCCCGCGACGAAGATCTCCCATTTGTACGCTACGGATTTCCAATTGCCGATCGCCCCGGACACAACTTCTTCCCCAAAACAGGTTATGTCGGAGCAACCAATCTGGCGATACAGATTCTCAATGCATTTATGGATCACATGGATCGTACCTCTCCCGACGAAAAGGTTGAGTTTCAGCTTTAATTACATACAGAATATTATAACGCTGCGCTCTTTGCAGCGTTGTAGTATTTCTATAAACGACATAAAATATGAGCACGCTGTTAGAAGAAAGAAAGAATCAAATAGGCAGAGTTGGCAATACACACGAAGTGATTGCCTGCGAAAAAGCCAGTCTGGCAGGTTCAGTCAGTCAAAGAGCCTGCGTTTTTTGCGGTTCAAGGGTGGTACTCTACCCCATAGCAGACGCTCTTCATTTAATTCACGGACCTATTGGTTGTGCTGCTTATACATGGGACATCAGAGGATCACTGTCATCGGGACCGGAACTGCACCGGCTCAGTTTCTCAACTGACTTGAGAGAAAGAGACGTTGTTTTTGGGGGAACTGCTAAGTTACATGCTTCACTCGATGAATTAATAGAGTTACACAAGCCAAAAGCTGCTTTTGTGTATACCACATGTATTGTCGGAGTCATCGGCGACGATGTGGAAGCAGTCTGCAAGGAGGTGAGCCGGGAAAAAGGAATTCCGGTCATTCCGGTACAAGCACCCGGATTTCAGGGATCAAAAAAAGACGGCTATCGCATTGCTTGTGAATCTCTTTTTCAGTTGGTAGGCACACAAAACCGTCCGATACCCAAATACTCAATCAACATTTTGGGTGATTTTAATTTGGCAGGTGAGTTATGGATTCTGCTCGATTATTACAAACGGATGGGCATTCATGTGAATGCAACTATCACCGGCGACGGAAGAGTGGATGATATTTGCAACGCCCATCGCGCTTCATTGAATGTAGTTCAGTGTTCGGGCTCTATGATGCATCTGGCCAAAATGATGAAAGAAACATACGGTGTGCCTTTCATGAGAGTATCTTATTTTGGTATTGAAGACATGAGTGACGCATTGTATGAAGTAGCTAACTTCTTTCAAAGCGATGATTTGCTTCAGCAAGCCCGTACCATCGTTAAAGAAGAATTGGGACGTCTGCTTCCCGCTTTAGCTCCCTATAAAAAGGCATTGAACGGGAAAAAAGCAGCAATCTACGTTGGTGGTGCTTTCAAAGCCATATCGTTGGTCAAAGCATTGAGACTAATTGGCGTTAAAACAGTAATTGTAGGCTCGCAAACGGGCGACAAAGACGATTATAAACTGATTCAGGAACTTTGTGACGAAGACACCATCGTTGTTGACGACTCAAATCCTGTTGAACTGTCTGCCTTTGTGAAGGAAAAACAAGCCGATTTGTTTATTGGCGGTGTAAAAGAGCGCCCCATCGCATACAAAATCGGATTGGGATTTTGTGATCACAATCACGAGCGCAAAGAAGCATTGGCCGGTTACGAAGGCATGCTAAACTTTGCTAAGGAAGTATACGGAACCGTGATGAGTCCGGTTTGGAAATATGTCAGATAAAAACAGAACGTTATGCAATCGACAACAGAAAATAAAAAAACGCCCTATGCCTCTTCACGCAATGCGTGCAAACTTTGCGCACCACTAGGTGCCTCTGTGGTATTTAAGGGAATAGAAGGTTGTGTACCTATGATACACGGATCGCAAGGATGTGCCACTTACATTCGCCGATATATGATAAGCCATTATAAAGAGCCGGTGGACATTGCTTCGTCAAACTTCAGTGAAACAACCACTATTTACGGAGGTAACCGGAATTTTATCGAAGGCATAAACAATGTTATCAGGCAATATAGTCCCCAAGTAATAGGCATAGCCACAACTTGTTTGGCCGAAACAATAGGTGAAGATGTAAATGCACTTGTGGCCGAATACAAACAAGCAAATGAAGAAAACCCACTGCTGCCCGTCTTTATTCATGCCTCAACACCCAGCTATCAGGGTAGCCACATGGACGGGTTTCACGAAGCAGTATACGCCGCTGTAGCAACACTAGCCGACAAGAATACAAAGAGCGGTGCACACATTAATCTCTTTCCGGGTTTTGTTTCGCCGGCCGATTTACGTAACCTCAAGGAAATGCTCACTGTATCGGGCATAGAATACGTCTTGCTGCCCGACTATTCCGCCTCGCTCGATAATCCTTTCTGGAAAGATTATCACTTAGTACCCGAAGGCGGAACACCGCTCAATCACATCAGGATGACGGGAGGTGCCAGAGCCAGCATCGAGTTTGGCACCATACTCAACAAGGGAGCATTGACCGGACGAATTCGTAAAACAAAAACAATCACCACTGCGGGTGAATGGCTTGAAGAACATTGCGATGTACCCAATCACAGAATGAGAATGCCTATCGGAATTGATGCTACAGATCATTTTATAGAAACCATTGAAACCATTTCGGGTAAGAAAATTACTGAGAAATACAAACTCCAGAGAGGACGACTGGTTGATTCGTACATCGACGGGCATAAATATGTATTCGGCAAAAAGGCAATTGTCATTGGTGATGAAGACATGTTGTCGGGTCTGGTTTCTTTCCTGAGCGAAATAGGTATTATTCCTGTTATCGTAGCCTCGGGTGGCGAAAGCGGTCTTTTGAAAGAAGAGATAGAAGCCGTAGTCGAAGATCCATCACACATACAAGTGATGAACGGAGCCGATTTTGAATCGATACGCGAAGTAATTCAGGAAACAAAACCCGACTTACTAATTGGAAGCAGCAAAGGGTATTACATTGCACGCGAACTGGGTATTCCGTTAATTCGTGTAGGATTTCCCATACACGACCGCGTAGGCGGCCCTCGCATGGAACATCTTTTTTATTCCGGTGCCCAGCAATTATTTGACAGGATAGTGAATGCTTTGTTGGAATACAAACAAGAACATTCGCCTATCGGCTACAAATACATGTAATTGATCATTAATAAAACGAAGAATCATGGTTAAAGTTATTACAAAAAACGATATAGCGAAACATCCTTGTTTCGATGTGGAAGCCAGGCATACACATGCACGCGTTCACCTTCCCGTTGCCCCCCGATGCAACATTCAGTGCAACTATTGCAACCGGAAATACGATTGTGTCAACGAAAGCAGACCGGGAGTAACCTCTTCCGTACTGGATCCGTTTAAGGCGGTAACTTATCTGAAAGAATTGAATAAGCACATTCCTAACATTTCTGTAGTTGGCATAGCAGGACCCGGTGACCCCTTTGCTAACCCCGACGAAGTGCTAAAAACTCTCCGAGCCGTAAAAACTGAATTCCCGGATAAAATATTCTGCCTGTCGACCAACGGACTGAATTTAGAACCCTACATTGATGAGATCGCTGCTTTAGACGTAACACATGTCACCCTCACCATCAATGGCGTACGAACCGATATAACCTCAAAAATATATCGCTGGGTCAGATACAACAAGAAAGTATATCGGGGAGAAGAGGCCGCCGCCTTGTTATTGGAAAAACAATTGGCTTGCATTCCCTTGCTCAAGGCCAAAGGCATAACGGTGAAAATTAACTTCATCATTATTCCGGGTATTAATGACCACCATATTGACGAAACAACTCGGGTAGTAAAAGGGTTGGGAGCAGATCTCATCAATTGCATGCCTCTGATACCTACGGCCGGTTCTAATTTTGAGGATATGCCGAAGCCCGACCAAAAGATGATTTTCCGTGTACGTGCCGAAGCCAAACACCACCTGCCCATCATGACACATTGTGCCAGATGCCGGGCCGATGCAGCCGGACTCTTGGGGCAAGACATGAAAGAGGCTTATACCATTCTGCAACAAGTATCATCGAGTGTTGAAACAGGGGAAGAAAGCAGACCTTATGTAGCTGTGGCAACTTACGAAGGACATCTGGTTAACCTCCATCTTGGTGAAGCCAAATCTGTTTACATCTTCCGCCAAACACCTAATGGATTCCAATACGTAGAAGAACGTGAAATGCCCGATAAAGGAGGAGGCGATCAGAGATGGATTGATGTAGCCAGATTGTTGATAGACTGTCGTGCCATACTCGTTGCAGGGGTCGGAGAGAATCCTGCTTCCATTCTCAAAGAATGCGGCATCCGTGTAGTACAGATGACCGGAATGATTGACGAAGGACTTGATGGGATATACAATAATCTGCCCATACGCAGCATCAAGAAAGCAGATGCTTTTCGCTGTGGTAGCGGCTGTAGCGGAAACGCACAAGGTTGCGCCTGATCAACACAGCAAACTATTATACAATACTATCACCATTCATTTAAGTACTAACAAATTAAAATCTGACAAAATGAAAAAGCCCAATTACCACATTCTAGTATGCAACTCTTTCCGTCTGAGTGGAGAGGCACAAGGAGCCTGCAACAAAAAGGGAGCATCGTCTCTGCTGCAATACATCATGGAAGAATGTAACGACAGAGGACTCGACGTGGCTGTGTCGACTACAGGCTGCTTAAACTTATGCTCGCAGGGACCGGTCATCGTTGTTCATCCGAATAACTTCTGGTATGGCTGCGTAGAAACAGAAGAAGCAATAGACGAGATCCTCGATGCACTCGAAGAAGGAGAGGCTTGCGAAAAATACCTTATTTCAGAATGAAACATCCCCAAGCACATATTATTGATACTACACTGCGTGACGGCGAACAAGCCGCCGGCGTAGTGTTCTCATTGGAAGAGAAGCTGAAGATTGCCGGCTTACTCCACAACGCCGCTGTGCCCGAAGTAGAAATAGGTACGCCCGCCATATCGACAAAAGAAAAGGAAAACATCAAAACATTGGTTGGTGCGGGTTTCTCTTTCAAATGTCTAGCCTGGTGCAGAGCTTTGCCGCAAGACATTGACCGTGCGGCTGAAACAGGAGTACAAGGTGTACATATCTCGTTTCCCGTTTCTTCCATTCACCTGCGTGCTTTGGGAAAAAACGAAATATGGGTGATCACACAGCTCAAAGAAATGCTCAATTACGCAGCCGGCCGATTTGACTACGTAACAATAGGTGCACAAGATGCTTCCCGAAGCGGTCCCTCTTTTCTGACCGACTTCATTGGTCATGCCATGCTTTACGGAGCAGCACGCATCCGCATAGCCGATACGGTTGGCATTCTGAACCCGCTAAGCGTTGCATCGCTGTTTGGTAAGCTAAAAAAAGAATATCCGGCGGTTCCTTTTGAATTTCACGGACACAACGATTTGGGCATGGCAACCGCCAATACGGTCACCGCTTTATTGTCGGGTGCCGATGCAGCCAGCGTAACCGTTAACGGATTGGGCGAAAGGTCGGGAAATGCCGTACTCGAAGAAGTCATCATGGCACTTCAACTTAGTTCTCGTATTGAAACCGGTATTCAAACCCGGTACCTAACGGAATTATCGTCTTTTGTGCAGCAAGCTTCCAATCGCAGCCTGTCTGACATGAAACCCATTACGGGCAAATACGCCATCAGTCACGAATCGGGCATACACACGCAATGCCTGCTAACCGACAGAAACACCTATCAAATTATTGATGCATCAAGTGTAGGCAGGAGTGAGGAACCATTTGTTTTCGGCAAACATAGCGGCAGTAGGGCCTTGTGCAGTTTCCTATCATCAAAAGGCTGCAATCTGACGGAACGCGAAAGCATCAAGATGCTCAACGAAGTAAAGAAGACGTCCGACAAACTAAAACGTTCCCTCACCGAATCCGAGTTACTTGGGCTGTACAAACATCGGTAATTTTTTAACCCGTCGATATCTTTTCAATTTATAACGACAACAAATATGGAGAACGAGTTTATAAGCACACTACTTACAACCGGAAAACTGGCAAGTCTTACCACAATCATTCTGCTGGTAACAGGCCTTCCGATTGCCTATTTTCTGGCATTTTCGCGTTTTCGGCTCAAGGCAGTTGCAGAAGCCCTGATCTCTATGCCTATGGTGTTACCCCCCACCGTATTGGGATTTTATATACTAGTAGCCTACAGTCCGCAACATGCCTTTGGTAAAACCCTGGAAGAATGGTTTGATGTGCGACTGGCATTCAGCTTCACCGGCATACTCATTGCCAGCATACTCTGCTCATTACCTTACATGATACAGCCCTTACAAAATGGTCTGTCCGCACTACCCGTTAGTTTACGCGAAGCATCATATACCATGGGTAAATCGGCCACAACCACTTTTTTCAAAGTGCTTTTGCCCAACATACGAGGAAGCGTAATCACGGCAGTTGCCATGACCTTTGCCCATTGCATAGGCGAGTTCGGCATCGTTTTAATGGTAGGCGGTAACATGCCCGGCGAAACCCGGGTAGCCTCTATCGCTCTGTATGATGAAGTGCAGGCGCTGAACTACAGTGCCGCCAATCAATACGCATTGATTCTATTTCTCATTTCATTTGTCATACTGACGGTAATCTACAGTATTAACAAAAAAACAAACTGAACACATGAAAGAATCTATCTACATTGACGTACGAAAAGAAATGACCACTACCGAAGGCAAAAACATGCTGAACATCCGGAGAGAAATTTCCGGCGGCGACTTTATCTGCTTGGTGGGGCATTCGGGATCAGGGAAAACCACATTGCTCCGAATACTTTCCGGACTACTCACACCCGACGAAGGAGTGATACGAGTAGGCGGCAAAACTTGGTTTGACTCCACCGCCCGCATCAACCTCAAGCCCCAACAACGAAGCATCGCCTACATGTTTCAAGACCTGGCACTCTTTCCCAATATGACGGTGGCGCAAAACATAGGCTATGCGCAACGTGCACACAACCCAACTCATATAAACGAACTGCTGGATATTTTCGGAATGAAAGGACTGGCAACACAGAAACCCGGCAAACTATCGGGCGGACAAAAACAACGGGTAGCACTGGCAAGAGCATTAGCTTCTTCCCCACAGATACTACTGCTCGACGAGCCGCTGTCATCCATTGATCAGGAAATGCGTGAGGCATTGCAAAGCGAAATACTCAAGGCGCACGAATACCTGAACTCAACCAGCATCATGGTTACACATGACCTGCCCGAAGCCCGGCGCATGGCCAATGAGATTATCAAAATTAAAAACGGACTAATAGTAGAAACAGATGAAACTGATCATACCCGTATACGATAACAAACTGATTGCCGAAGGATTTAACAAGACTACCCACGTATGCATATTTGATCCCGAGGCCTCTGATGCAGAAACTTGCTGTTTTATTCCCTGGCGCACCATTATACCGCCCGGAAGCAAAATTACCAAACAGATGAAAGAAATGGGAATTGCAGCTGTACTAACCTCACAAATTCAGCTGCTTGCCCTCAACCTTTTTGTTGAGAATGGCATACAAGTGTATAAAAGCAGTGGAACAGATTTAACACAAAACCTGCTATTGTACAAGCAAAACAAATTGCATCCATTCACCGTGACCGACGCCATGGAGAGTAGTAACCTCTGTTCGGGCACGTGCGACAGTTGCACGTCCGACGAGAGCAATTGCAAGGAATAAAAGGAGTGATCAGAGGTTAATACGCACAATGCCTCCATAAGGAGTAAGAGAACTGAATGCCTCTTCAAACGGAACCACACCGGCGTACACCTGTGCGCATATCAACACGCCTCCGTGGGCAAATAAGGCAACACGTTCGTAAGGCAATACGCGCAGTTCATCCAGAAACTCGGCTACACGCTTGTATTGATCCTTGAAAGATTCACCACCGGGAACAGTTACGTGCATAAAGTCTTTATACCATTCCTGCAAACGCGGATCACGTATTTCATCGTAATGCTTCATTTCCCATTCGCCGAAGTTCATTTCCATCAGTCGGTCGTCACGCAGGGCAGAGGAATATCCGCAATAATTAGCCAAATGGACACAACGAGACAGCGGACTGGTGTACACCCCGTCGAACGTTAAATCCTTTATTTTCCGGGAAACAACTTCTGCTTCTTCTTGAAAACTATCCTTCAACGGAACATCCGTTTGTCCGTAACAGGTGTGTGGCGGTACATCCACCGAGGTATGTCTGATTAGATATATTTCCATAATGCTTAAACAACGTAGTAATGATATAGAATGTTTATTCCCAAATAAAAGTTCAGTTCGCACAACAAAAATGCCGCACCACAGCAATCGCCCGTATACCCTTGCAACTTCCGTTTCAGGAACACAATGAGCAAGGCAATCGTAAGCAGTGAAAACAGTGCGGCTGCTACATATTGATAAGGCAGAAACAAAACGGCGGGCAAGACACCGGTCAGCAAAGCAAAGATAAAAGTCCCTACCGACATTTTATTATACACCACCTTCGCTTTGCTGTCTTCCTCGCGCCGGGCATAAGGCAAGAAATTGACGAGCTGTGCCGCAGAGAACTTTCCCCACGGATCACCAGCCAGCACCGCCGCACAAGCCAACGGAAGAGGTAATGCATGCAACAGCGAAAAGAGCAAAGCGAAATAAACAACGAGCCCCGTTACCCCGTAGCTCCCAATAAACGAATCCTTCATGATGGCCAAAATCCGCTCACGCGAAGTGCCACCACCCAAGCCGTCGAAGAAATCCGCCAGTCCGTCTTCATGCAAACAACCGGTAAGCAATAGCCGTCCCGCTAAGGCTAGTATGACAGCCACGGAGTAGGGAAGTATTTGAGCCGACAACCACAACACCGACGCCAACACCCCTCCCGTTAACCAGCCCGCCAAAGGCCAATAGTTAACCACCGTTTTATAACATTGGGCCGGCACCTGCGCCAAGCGCCAGAAAGGTAAACGAGTGAAGAAGATAAAAGCCGCCAGTATACGATAGCCCATTATTCAAAGTATTTAGTCACTGCCGCATGGGCAAAATTATCCATCTCATTAATCATCCTCACCGCCGAATCAATAAGCGGATAAGCACAAATAGCACCGGTACCTTCACCTAAACGTAAACCCATGTTTATTAAGGGGTTAACATTCATGGCATTAAGTAACAGTTTATGTCCTGTTTCATCACCCTGATGACCAAATATGGCATAATTCAGTACGGCAGGATAAAACTTGGAAGCCATCAGCATACAGTTAGTCATAATGAAACCATCCACCAAAATAACCATATTCAGTTCCGCCGCCTGCAACATAGCGCCCACGGCCATGACCATTTCCAGTCCGCCGAAGTAACACATCACATCTTCGGCCGCACCGTTACCCGTATATCGTTCAAGCGATTGCTTCAACACACTGTACTTGCGTTGCACCCCCTCACTGCTTAGTCCGCTACCGGCCCCCACACATTGCTCCAACGGAATTCCCGTGAGGCATGACATCCACATGGAAGAAGGAGACGTGTTACCAATGCCCATTTCGCCAAAGCTAATGACATTGCACCCTTCACTGTGGCACAGTCTCACTACTTCAGCACCACGTTCTATACACAAATCGGCCTCCTCACGAGTCATAGCCGCTTCATACAAAAAGTTTCGGGTTCCCTTGCGCACCTTGAAATCGATGATTCCCTTTCCGACAGGGAAATCATAATCGACCCCTGCATCTACAATCTTCAGTTCGAAGCCATGCTGACGACAGAAGAAGTTGACCCCGGCACCACCGCGAAGGAAGTTACTGATTTGTTGCCAGGTAACCTCTTTGGGTGAAAAGCTCACCCCTTCGTCAACAATGCCGTGATCGGCAGCAAAAATAATATTTTGAGGATTACGTAATGCGGGTTCGAGCGATTGCTGAATCAGTCCCACCTGCAAAGCCAGTTCCTCCAGTCGCCCCAGCGACCCTTTGGGTTTGGTCAGGTTGTTGATTTTGTCTATTAAAAGCGGACGGATTGCTTCGTCGGGTTTATGAATTTGAAATGTTTTCATTCTTGTTCTATTTTGAGTTTGCATAGATTATTCTTTCACGTTGACCGGAATGCCCGACACCATAAGCACCACTTTATCTGCCCGTGCGGCAATGTACTGGTTTACCCACCCCTGAAGGTCAGTGAATTTCCGTTGAATTTCATTTTCCGAAGTAGCTCCCATGCCTATTTCGTTGGTCACAAAAATAAAAGTAGCCTCTTGGCTCACCAGCTTATCGAACTCCTCCTTCACCGCTTGCAAAGCCTTGTCAACATCAGCCTGCAGGTCAAAAAAGAAATTGGTACACCACAGCGTCACACAATCAATAAGTACCACTCGGTTAGCCAACGAATGACTGCTGAGCCACTTTTCCTCCTCCAGATTAGTCCACTCGGGTCCCCTGTCGCGCTGATGCCGAAGCACACGTTGCTTGAATTCATCGTCCCAAATACGGGCCGTGGCTAAGTAGACCGGATTATCAGACAACGTAAGTGCCAGTTTCTCAGCGTGTTTACTTTTTCCGGAGCGTGCCCCACCGGTTATCAATATGATTTGTTTCATGTATTATCTAACTAATATCGGAAGCAAAGGTAGTATTTTTACTTGCATTTTTTTGGTTAAAATGCGTATTAATTCAAATATATACTTACCTTTGCATCGTTTTAATAGAGTACATAGCACTGCGGCAGTAGCTCAGTTGGCAGAGCATCAGCTTCCCAAGCTGAGGGTCGTGGGTTCGAATCCCATTTGCCGCTCAAGTGATTATCAGGCACTTACAGAGATTGTGAGTGCCTTTTTCATATTCCTACAACACAAAAATAACGGCTTTAGCTTGTTATTTATGGCTTAATTGGTACATTTGCATGCAAATCGCTTGCAAATAATTCGTAAGATATGGCAACAGTTTATATCATATTAGTTACCCGCCGAGCAAAAGTTAACAGATAATACCCTTTAAAATTGCAGTTAGTGCATAAAAATGAAGCGGTCTATGCTCAACTGAGATTAGTGCTCTTAAAAGAAGAGTTTCAGAACGACCGCCACGCACGATGTTAATAAGAATATTACTACCATGCTAAATAACGCTTTTTCATAATTAGTATAGTTCTTTATAAAAGGCTAAGAATTTCTCTCCACTTGATAAGTGATCTGGAATCGTATGACCTGTTTTGGCTATAAGAGTAGCAGCCCTATCAATCTGATCTTTAGTGTTATTAATAAAATAACTATCAGCACAATAATCTTTTTTTAAATCGAGAAGATACTTAGATAAATATAAGACAAGATACTTATATGCAGCCTCATAATCTCCTTGAATCATGTATAGCGCGTAGCTTTCTTCATTATCCTTTAATTTTTTCTCAATCCGGCTAATCTTATTGGTCGCAATCCATATTTTAATAAATAGTATAAGTGAAAAAATAGAAGCTATCACATATGATATTAGTAATAGCAAATAAAAATCCTCTGTTTCCATACAATTATAGTATTTGTTTAGTAAATAAATCAATGATTATACAGTCTTTCCGTTTTTTCATTGGCTAAGGCCGATTTGCTCTCTCATTGTGATATTCTCACCTTCCAATTTTCCTATATCTCTATGTCGATCATACTTCATGAATTAAATTAACCTCAAAAATAAAAACATTATTTATCTTCTCCAATTTTTAACTGAATTATTTTGAACCCAATACGATTATATTCATCCACTTTTTTCAAAAACAATATTTGCAGGCTTATTCCTATTATAACTGCTATGATTAACTAATTCACAAAATATTTCTTGCGAACAAACTTGCAGTTCTATTATTTTTTATAAATTGCCAACGTTTATCAATTGACGTAAATAAAAGGTTATACAGCATAATAAAAAACTATGAAACAGATTATTACTATTTTTATATTGACTAATTCTATCTTGACAGCATACTGTCAAGACTTTAAAGATATAAAGCCACAATTAACAGATTCAACTAAGATTGTAAAAATCGATATTGATATCAAGAATGAATTCGAAAGAATATATTATATCGATTATGCTGCTAATTCACAAGCAAAAACAGATTTGACAAATTTTGAACCCTTTAATCTTGATCCTAGTGAAGAACTCGGAATGACTTACTTAAGAGTTATGAATAACTTAAAAAACAAGCCACCAAAAATAAGCTCAAATCTTCCAGAAAAATGGGTTAAAGTCTTTAAATATAAAGGAGATTGGGTTTTATACAACGACATTCCAAAGCGTTTGTTGACTGATACTTATTTAATTACTTTTTTCATGGACGGACCATTTATAAGTGTTATTATAGATTATAAACAAGATAAGAATAAATACGAATATAGCTTGATGTCATACAATTGGGATAATCCTACGACCAATCTAAAGTCTGGTTTACAGATAAAAATCATAGATCCAAAAAGCCTGATTGCTCTATGGAGATATGAATTTCAAGGGCAAGTTACTTATGATCTAATGATTCCAATAAATCAAATTTCACACTTTCCTGCAATGGTAATGTTGGAGAATAGTTTAATGGATGATGAATATGATATATTTGACGAGATTAATTATGAAGAACTCTGGAATAAATAAAATACGCGGCATAACACGTAGTCATAAGAGATTAAATTAAGCTGATATCGCTGCCCAACGCCTACATAAAAAGTAAAAAGAAGTATCACCAAGTATCACCAACCTTGTAACAACTTGATAATCAGATTATTCCGTGTGACACTTGGCTAAAAAAAAGTGTCACCAAGTATCACCAAGTATCACACTTATTTTTCAAGCATACGTTACATATAGAAAGAGTAAATAGCAAATTATATATAAACAAAAAGGCGGTTTTAATCTATTTATTTGCTCGTGCGGAAAAGCTGTGTACATCCGGGTGTACAGGCGCTATACACGGGGGTGTATAAAGTTTGTAGATCCGGGTGTAGGAGAGGTGTACACCCGGGTGTATATGGAATTTGTAAACCGTCAATTTTATAAACACAAAGCACTTGTTTGTGCAAAACATTATTTCAACAATGGCCTTTTTCAAGCACCACGAAAAAAGGCACATTTCGTGTCCGTTAAGCGATAGCAATACCCATCTTTTTCATCAAAAAGCATGCATTCATGTTTTGCGCAACCCCTTCTCTAATTCGATAGGAGAAGGTTAATTCATTATGGGTTATGTCGGCCTCGAAGCAATAGTTCTTAATTTGTCCCGGATACACATCGGCCAACGTCCCTAATTGAAGGTCGTGCGTAGCAATGATACCGTTTACCTGCAAAGTCATAAATTGTTTAATCAATGCCAGCGAGCCTTTCTGTTTATCGATTGAGTTAGTTCCTTTCAGTATCTCATCGAGAATGATAAACAGTTCGTCGCCCGCCAACCTACGATCAATGATGCTTTTCAGGCGCTTCAACTCTGCAAAGAAATAAGATTCGTTTTCATTCAGCGAATCGGTTGTTCGCAAACTCGTAGCCAGTTGGGCGGGGTAGACCTCCATCTCATCGGCCCACACAGGGAAACCGGCACATGCCATCAGGTAGTTAACGCCCACCGTGCGCAGATACGTACTCTTGCCGGCCATGTTGGCACCTGTTACCACCAGGAAAGCCGGCTGGGCGGTGATGCACACATCATTTCGCACACATTTGTCACGGCGCATTAGCGGATGCCCCATAGCGGTTGCCTTCATGCAAAACGTATCGACAGCCACGCGAGGGTACACATAATCGGGATGATTGTAGGCAAAAGTGGCCAGTGAACAATACGCATCCATCTCGCCCAGCGCATCGAGCCAGTCGGGTAGTTGCGAAGCGTGAGCTTCTTTCCATGCCTCGATGCGCATCATCTGTCGCAGCTCCCAGAACATAAGTCCGTTGAGCACAAAAGCAACCAAGATATTGTTGCGCTGATCGAGTCCGTTAAGCAGTTTGCTCAATTTATGCACCGCCTGACAGGCCGAATGATTGCCTTGTTTGAAACGCAATTGCAGTTGGCCAAGATTGGCAGTACGGAAAGATTGATTTTCAATGAGCTCTATCAGTTTGGAATGGGTGTTCAGAATTTGCATCTTCGCACCGTAAATCGACTGTATTTTGGTGATGTTTCTGGAATAAATAGTGCTTGCCAACGCAAAAATAACGACTTGCAACACAAAAAGACTAGCAGGGATGACGTCTAGTAAGAGCAGGGACAGAGTGATTGCATTAGCCACAGGTATTAAAACAGAAAGCAGCTTCGGCACTCTTTTTTGGTAATACCGCGAAGGCGATTGCGCCCATTGCCTGATTTCATCCTCATCGGCCAGCTTGCCTTTGTAAAGCAAACCCAGCACGCGAAATTTCTGTCGGAAAACCCGATTGGCAGTCAGCTCCTGAACAGCCTCCTGTCTATTAATGATGGCTTCTTTTTTTAGCAACGGGTGCTTCATCCACTCAGCCAGAGTCAGCTCTCCGCGACGAATGACCGTACGGTTAAGCGACTGGAAAAGAGAGGAGTTACCAAACAAATCGAGGTCGTACGAATAGCTGTGCGCCGGGTCAATAAACTCTTCGCCCGCATTGAATGCTGAAAAGTCGTAGCCAAGTGCCTGCAACTCCTGCGCATTGACTTCCGCTTTCTTTTCGAGGTAGTCTTTCTTATAAAAACAACGGTTGTGAACCTTGACAAGGTATAAAAAGGCAACAAGAAAAAGCAGCATAACAGGCACAACTACCACGGCACCCAAAGGCCATGCATACACTGTAGCCACAACCCCTCCGGCAAAGACCGAAATTCGTAAAAGAGCAATGCGGTATATCTGTTGTTTGGCCGAGGCGATGCGTTGTTGCGTTTCTTGCAGCTGTGACCGATAGGTCGATTCTATTTCCGGTAGAGAATTCATGGTATTTTGTTTTGGGCGTAAATGTAGCATTATAATGTGAAACAGCCAAAACCAGGCACATAAGATGCTTGATTATCAAATAAAGCACTAGAAAAAGAAAAAGCCACCCTCACGGGCAGCTTATCCTTTTGTTAACCTTAAAATCTAATCCTATGAAAAAAAACTATTCAAATATAGGCATAATTTGATTATCAGCAAATTACAGATGCTTTTCAGATGGAAATATAACAAGGTTTAAACCTATTATCGTCCTGTTAACAATAAAAGGTATTTGTGTTAATGATTAACATTAATAAGTACAAGCATAGGCATTACCTGATGCATTGCAGCTAAAAGAAATATCTCTTTCATAGATAGTTTTGCTAAAAAAAGCATTATTTGTGTATATTTGCTTTTCAATAAAATAAATACCTGTCAATTTAATCGGCAAAAGAATGAAAATAAGACCAAAAGGAAACATAGCAAGCATTCCGTTATACATAAAAATACTGGTTGGCATGATAGCCGGAATAGCAACCGGCATGCTTTTTATCTCATTCGGGCAAGGAGAGGTGGTTCAGTTGTGGATAAAACCTTGGGGAAACATCTTCATCCGAATGCTTCAACTCATTGCCGTGCCACTGGTATTGGTTTCACTCATCAAAGGTGTTACAGGTATTGAAGACATACGACGGTTTTCACAAATCGGACTGAAAGCTCTTCTTATATATATGAGCACTACCGTTTGCGCCATATTAGTGGGACTAGCTTTGGTGCTGTCAGTAAAGCCGGGTAATTTTGTTGATGCTGCCGTGGCAAGTCAGATGAAAGAAAGCTACCAGCATGTGGTGAATGAGAAAATGTCGGCTGCCGAATCGACGAGCGAACAGGGGCCATTATCGTTCTTAAATGACATCGTTCCCGATAATCTTTTTGCCGCATCGAGCAACAACAGTAAAATGTTGCAGGTAATCTTCTTCGCCATCTTTTTCGGGATAGCAGCCATCAGTTTACCTAAAGAGAAAACCAAAGCTGTCTTAAAGGTCGTTGATTCGCTTTATGATATTATTCTGAAAATGGTGGATTACATCATTCGTTTTGCACCTTACGGCGTATTTGCCCTCATGGCGGCACTAGTGGCCGATAATTCAAGTAATCTCAGCATTTTCGCAGCATTGGGCATGTACACCCTTACGGTAATTGGGGGATTGTTGCTGCTTATCTTTGTGTTTTATCCTTTGTTGATTCATCTGTTTACACGGATCCAAACCAAACATTTTCTTCGCAGCATGTATCCGGTTCAACTACTGGCCTTTACAACCAGTTCCAGCGCTGCCACATTGCCGCTGAACATGGAAACAACCGAAAGGGATTTGGGCATATCAAAAGAAATCACCTCCTTCGTTCTGCCCGTTGGAACAACCATTAACATGGACGGAACGAGTTGTTATCAGGCCATAGCGGTTGTATTCATTGCCCAGGTTATGCACATTCATCTGGGTTGGAGCGAACTTATTGCCATTGTGCTGCTCACCACCATTTCATCCATCGGCACACCGGCCATTCCCGGAGGCAGCTACGTCATACTAACCATGGTGCTGTCGTCCGTGGGTATTCCGGCCGACGGACTGGCGTTGATATTGGGAGTAGACAGACCACTCGATATGCTTCGCACTTCCGTCAACGTAACAGGCGATGCTACCGTGGCATCCATCATTGACAAGCCCCGCACAAAAAGAAAATAGGATGTGCACAGCGTATTTGCTTTCTGTACACATCCTATAAACTTTCCGCGCACAACGAATTTAGCGCGTATTTGGGGGCTAATAAATGCTACCTGCCATTGTTGGCATGTTTGCTCTTATTCTTATTGCCTTTATTCTCTTTCTTTCCTTTTGCTTTATCGTTGCCCTTCATCTCTTTCGACTTCTTATCAAAATTTCTATAAAGATCTGACTTTAAAGCTGTTCTCTTCTTGTAAGCAACTTTAGGATTCTTTTTCTTACCATAATCTTTAAACGTATTTTTCCAATAAGAGTCTTTCTGACTCATCTGACTTTTCAGTCTCTTAAACTGATCGGAACCGGGCTTAATGCCCATCTCTTTGGCAATAACACCCCAGCCTTTACCCTTGTTCTTGTTATAACAGCTGTACACATCATACACGGGTCTGTTCAAATAGTTACTCAATTCGAGCGTTGCTGCCACATCTCCCCAATTGTTATTGTATGATACGTACAAACTATTGAGTGTATTCATAGGCACACCGTAGTGCTGATTAAGCAATGCCGATATTTCGGCACCTTTGTAATTTACCGTCAAACCAACCATTGTCTTGGCAAAGTCACCCAAAAAATTCTGCGCCCGTACGCCTGTAAAAGACGTAAACGCAACTAAAATCACTAATAAAATCTTTTTCATGTTATTCTGTTCTGTTTAAGTTAAAACTAACAAGAAGCCAAATTTGTTCTTAAAAGAAACGAATTAAATCAATCAGTATGGAATACAGAATAGAAAAAGATACGATGGGAGAGGTTGAGGTTCCTGTAAATGCTTATTACGGAGCTCAAACGCAAAGGAGCGTGAACAACTTCAAGATTGCCACAGAAACCAATCGTATGCCGCATGAAGTCATTGAAGCTTTCGCCTATTTAAAAAAGGCAGCGGCCTTAACCAATTGCGAACTGGGTGTACTTTCTGTAGAAAAAACCGAGTTGATAGCACGGGTGTGCGACGAAATTATGGAAGGTAAATTACTCCATGAGTTTCCGCTTGTTGTGTGGCAAACGGGTAGCGGCACGCAGAGCAACATGAATGTCAATGAGGTAATTGCCAACAGGGCGCATGTACTTGGGGGCGGTCAACTGACGGATGCACACAAGGTTTTGTCGCCCAACGACGACGTGAACAAATCGCAGTCTTCTAATGACACGTTTCCCACCGCCATGCACATTGCAGCCTACAAAATGCTGGAGGAAATTACCATTCCGGGAATAGAGGCTCTCAGAGATACTTTGCAGGTTAAGAGTGAGGAGTTCAAAAAGATAGTCAAAATAGGCCGGACGCACTTCATGGATGCTACTCCCATCACACTGGGACAGGAGTTTAGCGGCTATGTGGCTCAGCTGAATTACGGACTTCGGGCTATCAGAAATGCTCAGAAGCATTTAGCGGAGCTAGCTTTGGGAGGTACAGCCGTGGGAACGGGCATCAACACGCCCGAGGGGTATGCCGATAAAGTAGCGGAAAAGATAGCCGGACTCACCCGACTGCCGTTTGTTTCTGCACCCAACAAATTTGAATCGCTGGCCAGTCACGATGCAATGGTCGAAACGCACGGAGCACTGAAGACAGTAGCCGTAAGTCTGATGAAAATAGCCAATGACATCCGCATGCTGAGCTCGGGACCGCGTTGTGGAATTGGTGAAATACACATTCCCGAAAACGAACCGGGCTCTTCCATCATGCCCGGAAAAGTGAACCCCACGCAGTGTGAAGCGCTTACCATGATTGCCGCACAGGTAATGGGCAACGATGTGGCCATAAGTATTGGCGGGGCCAGCGGACATTTTGAACTCAACGTATTCAAACCGCTTATTATATATAACTTTTTACACAGTGCCCGCCTGATAGGAGAAGGGTGCCGCAGCTTCAACGAGCATTGCGCCATTGGCATTGAACCGATTCCGCAAAACATTGAGAAGCATTTAGAGAATTCATTGATGCTGGTTACCGCCCTCAATCCTAAAATTGGTTATTACAAGGCTGCCGCCATAGCGCAAAAGGCTTATGCCGAAGGAAAAACGCTGAAAGAAGCTGCTTTGGAGTCGGGCGAAGTTACATCGGAAGAATTCGATGCATGGGTTGATCCGCACAAAATGGTTGGCAAAACAGATTAATAGGGCTGTTTGTCACCTTGCAAACGAAATAAAAAGGCTGTATTAGTATAACTAATATGGCTTTTTTTAGTACTTTTGCATCCATTAAAAATGAAAGAATAGAAATAACAATATTAAAATGGCAAAAGAACTGAAAGATTTGACCAAACGCAGCGAAAATTATTCGCAGTGGTACAATGATTTGGTAGTGAAAGCCGACTTAGCAGAGCAGTCGGCCGTGCGTGGATGTATGGTTATTAAGCCTTACGGATATGCTATTTGGGAGAAAATTCAACGTCAGCTTGACGATATGTTCAAGGAAACCGGACACGTGAATGCTTATTTCCCGCTACTGATACCGAAATCTTTCCTGAGTCGCGAAGCAGAACACGTTGAAGGCTTTGCCAAAGAATGTGCAGTGGTAACTCATCACCGTCTCAAAAACTCTCCCGACGGAAAAGGGGTAGTGGTTGATCCGGAAGCTAAATTAGAGGAGGAACTCATTATTCGTCCTACTTCTGAAACCATTATCTGGAATACGTATAGAAATTGGATCAACTCTTACCGTGACCTGCCTATTCTTTGCAATCAGTGGGCCAATGTAATGCGTTGGGAAATGCGTACCCGTTTGTTCCTTCGTACGGCCGAATTCTTGTGGCAGGAAGGACACACCGCACACGCTACCCGCGAAGAGGCAGAAGAGGAAGCTATCAGAATGCTGAATGTATATGCTGATTTTGCTGAGAAATACATGGCTGTACCGGTTGTGAAAGGTGTAAAATCGGCCAACGAACGTTTTGCCGGTGCTTTAGACACTTACACCATTGAAGCTATGATGCAAGATGGAAAGGCTTTGCAAAGTGGTACGTCTCACTTCTTGGGACAGAATTTCGCCAAAGCTTTTGATGTTCAGTTTGTGAACAAAGAAAATAAAATGGAGTATGTATGGGCTACTTCATGGGGTGTTTCTACCCGTTTGATGGGAGCGCTTATCATGACTCACTCTGACGATAACGGTTTGGTATTGCCTCCGCACTTGGCACCCATTCAGGTGGTTATTGTTCCCATCTACAAAAACGAGGAACAGCTGAACCTGATTAACGAGAAGGTTGCCGGTATTGTAAGCAGTCTGAAAGCATTGGGTGTTTCAGTAAAATATGACAATGCTGATAACAAGCGTCCGGGATTCAAATTTGCCGACTATGAGTTGAAAGGGGTACCTGTTCGTTTGGTAATGGGTGCGCGCGACCTGGAAAACAATACCATGGAGGTAATGCGTAGAGATACACTCGAAAAAGAAACGGTATCTTGCGACGGAATTGAGGCTTACGTTAAGAATTTGCTGGAAGAAATTCAGGCTAATATCTACCAAAAGGCTCTTGACTACCGCACTTCACATACTATCACTGTCGATTCTTACGATGAGTTCAAAGAAAAGATTGAAGAAGGTGGCTTTATTTTGGCTCACTGGGATGGTACTACCGAAACGGAAGAGAAAATCAAAGAGGAAACCAAAGCAACCATTCGTTGCATACCTTTAGATGGTGATAAAACGCCGGGCAAATGTATGGTAACAGGCAAGCCGTCTGCTTGCAGGGTTATCTTTGCCAGAGCATATTAATGATAAAAACTCCCGGTAATTCAAGAAAGCCTTGATTACCGGGAGTTCTTTTTATATGGTTTTCTTCGGAAATTACCTTCGGTAATTTTTAATCCAAAAAACGCTTAGTGAGTCCGCCATACTCATCTATACGCCTGTCGCGCAGGAACGGCCACCAACGACGCACGTTCTCAGAGCGTTCCAAATCAATTTCCACTAATAAGTTTTCATTCTTGTCATTCGATGCCTGAATAAGGAATTCACCTTGAGGACCGGCAACGAAACTGTTTCCCCAAAACTGAATGCCATTGGTTTGGCCCGACGGGTCGGGTTCATGCCCCACACGGTTTACCGAAACAACCGGTAGGCCATTGGCTACCGCGTGTGCTCGCTGAGAAATAATCCACGCATTGAGTTGACGCGACTTCTCATCTTCCGTATCCGAACTTTCCCAGCCGATGGCTGTAGGGTAAATCAATATTTCGGCTCCTTTCAATGCCATGAGGCGGGCAGCTTCCGGATACCACTGATCCCAGCACACCAAAACTCCCAGTTTGCCAAGCGATGTTTGAATGGGTTCAAAACCGATGTCTCCGGGGGTGAAATAAAACTTTTCATAATAGGCAGGATCATCGGGGATGTGCATTTTACGATATTTACCGGCTATGCTGCCATCCGTGTCGAAAACAACCGCCGTATTGTGATACAGTCCGGGTGCGCGTTTCTCAAAAAGTGAGGTAACGAGAACGACTTTGTGTGCGGCTGCCAACTCGGAATAGAAGCCTGTAGACGGACCGGGTATGGGTTCGGCCAGGTTAAATAGATCCGTATTTTCAGTCTGGCAGAAGTAAAGTGAATTATGCAGTTCCTGCAACACAATTAATTGAGCACCTTTCGAAGCACACTCTGCTATGCTGGCTGCCAGATTTTTGAGATTGGTGCGTAAATCGGGTGTATTTGACTGTTGTATGATTCCAGTTACTATTTTTCTCATTGTCTTCTTTTTACGAAATTATAAAACTCCTTTGGGGTATTGCATGGTTACGCAGTGAAGCGAACCGTGTTGTTTGATGAGCGCAGTGCAATCAATTCCAACTATTTCGTGTTGAGGAAATGCTTGCTGCAGCACACGGGCTGCCGATTCATCATTTTGTGGCTGATTGTAAGTGGGGTATAACACCGCATCATTGAGAATCAGGAAGTTAGCATAGGTAGCGGGCAAGCGCTCGCCATCGAAAACTATTTTATCGGCCATGGGTAACGCCAGTAACCGGTAAGGTTCACCGCTTAACGTGCGGAACGTTTTGAGCTGATCTTCCATTTTTTGCAACGCCTCGAAATGTTCATCTTCGGGATCGGTGCATTTGACGTAAGCAATTGTGGTAGGTGAGCATAAACGAGCCAACGTGTCAATGTGGCTGTCGGTATCATCACCTGCCAGATAGCCGTGATCCAGCCACAGCACTTGCTGCAAATGGAATACGGAGCGAAGGTATTCTTCTATTTCTACCTTGTTCATCTGACCGTTTCGATTGGGCGACAGCAAACATTCGGAGGTGGTTAGCAGGGTACCCATACCGTCACTTTCCAGGGAACCTCCTTCTAATACAAAGCCCAGCCTGTTTTGGTATTGCCCCTTAAGCACGCCTTTTTCAACGGCTTTGAGAGTAATCAGATTATCTTTATCGGATGCAAACTTCAGTCCCCAGCCATTAAACTTAAAATCGAGTAGGGTAGCCGCACTACCATCGAGCATGGTAATGGCTCCGTGATCACGAGCCCAAGTATCGTTCGTTTCTGCTTGCAGGAAAACTACATGATCCATATTGACTTGGTTCTCAATCTGCTTCAACACTTCATCGGGTTCAGGTGTCACTATCAGTAGTTTTTCGCGCGAAGCTATTTCGCGGGCAATCTGCACAAAACATTGCTGTACTTCTTCCAGCATATACGCCCAATCGGTTCCTGCATGGGGCCAGGTAAGCTGAACTCCGCTCTGCGGAAACCACTCAGCAGGAAGGTGAGGGGTACGCATTTCTACTTGCTCACTAATCGGTAATCCGAAATTCAGTTGCAAGTCTTTTTCGGTACCGCCTATATTGGGATAGCCAACTAATATGCCCATAATTATGTTGTTTTAGGTTTACGATCGAAAAACGGATTCTTTGACGATGCACTGACGGGTATGGCCATTACCATTTTACAACCCTTCAGCCAGTCGAGCCGTTGCGCTGCCAGTCCGGCCGAAAACATCACTCGGGTGTCAACGCGCATATCGGCCGCGGTAGCACAAGCCGAACCAATCGCAATGCCCACGTCAATGGAGTTCAACGCACAAGGTACGCCGTTGTCACGACTTTCGCAGGTTGCATAACCGCAATGACCGCAATTCAAACCTTGCGCTTTCTCGTGTGTACCAATAAGCACAACGCATTCGGCTTGCAGAATGTTGTCGGCGTCACGAAGAAAAAACTTCATGCCATGTTCTTCTACCATAGCAATCATAACATCCGAAAGGATCTTAATATGTTCTCCTTCTATCAGGGCGGTTTCAATAATATCAATACCCTTTCCTTTGGGGGCCGTTCGCGCAGCTGTCATCATCTGTCTGCCAATTTGCAATGCATGCTCATGGCGAGTGTCACGTTCATTCAGTATCATCGTTGTTATTCATTTATTTTTCAGGGCAAAGATAAGTTTTTTTATGGTTATCACTCATTCATAAGCACTAAAAACGGCTTATTGAGCGCCGACTTTACTTAACAATAGAAAAATGATTGATCAAAAAGATGGTTTATTACAGTATATGTATTATCTTTGCTTCAAATTTTCCATAAAATGAAAATTAAGGAAGTAGTAAGCGCCCTTGAAAGGTTCGCGCCTCTGCCTTTGCAAGACGGATGGGATAATGCCGGCATGCAAATTGGACTGACAGATGCGGAAACAACAGGGGCTTTGTTGTGTCTGGACGTAACCGAAGCTGTGATTGACGAAGCTATTGCTTTTGATTGCAACTTGATTATTTCTCATCATCCTTTGTTGTTTAAAGGCTTGAAATCTTTAACGGGAAAGGATTATGTGGAGCGTTGTGTTTTGAAGGCAATAAAGAATGATATTTGCATCTATTCGGCTCATACTAATTTAGACAATGCCTCCAATGGAGTAAATTATAAAATAGCAGAGAAAATAGGGCTACAAAACATTCGCATACTATCTGAAAAAGAGAATTCGTTAGTTAAGTTGGTTACTTTTGTTCCATTTGCTAAAGCCGACAATCTTCGAAATGCTTTATTTGAAGCGGGTTGTGGTAACATTGGAAATTATGACTCGTGCAGCTTTAACCTGGAAGGCGAAGGTACTTTCAGAGCGAAAGAGGGAGCGAATCCTTTCTGTGGCTCAATAGGTGAAATGCATCGGGAAGGCGAGGTGAGAATTGAAGTTATTTTACCTTCTTTTAAAATGGAACAGGTAAAAAAAGCGCTCGTAAATAATCACCCGTATGAAGAACCGGCTTTTGATTTTTACCCGCTGCTCAATGCTTGGCAACAAGTCGGAGCCGGGGTGATAGGAGAGTTGCCTAGTCCGGAAACGGAGCTTGACTTTCTGAAACGTATAAAGAAAACATTTGAAGTGGGTTGCCTGAAGCACAACAAGTTAGCAGGAAGAGAAATTCAAACGGTAGCGTTATGTGGTGGATCAGGAGCATTTTTACTAAAAGATGCAATCAAAAATAAAGCGGATGTTTTTATAACCGGTGAAATGAAATATCATGATTATTTTGGTCATGAAACAGATTTGCTGATCGCTGAAATTGGTCACTATGAAAGTGAGCAATTCACAAAAGATATTTTTCAGTCTATACTGAAAGGGGTCATGCCTCACAATCAGATATTTATTAGTAATGTAAATACAAATCCCATAAAATATTTATAGTAATATGGCTAAAGAAGCAAAAAACGAACCGAAAGAGTTGACAGTTGAAGAGAAATTGAAAACGTTGTATCAACTGCAGACTATGTTGTCTGAAATTGATAAGATCAAAACATTGAGAGGGGAGCTTCCTCTGGAAGTTCAGGATTTGGAAGACGAGGTAGCCGGTTTAAGTACGCGTATAGACAAGATCAAGTCTGAAATTGATGAACTGAGAGCTTCTATTGCTGCTAAAAAAATTGAAATTGAAACAGCTAAGGTTGCAGTTGAGAAATACAAATCTCAACAAGATAATGTACGCAACAACCGTGAGTATGATTTCTTAAGCAAAGAAATTGAATTCCAAACGCTTGAAATTGAACTTTGCGAAAAAAGAATTAAGGAATTCACTGCTGAAGAAAAAGATAAGAACCAAGAACTAGCTAATAGTTCACTGATTCTTGATGAAAGAAAAAAAGATTTGGAACAGAAAAAGAGCGAATTGGATGAGATCATTTCTGAAACCAAACAAGAGGAAGAAAAATTAAGAGATAAGGCCAAAAACTTGGAAACTATTATTGAACCTCGCTTGCTTCAATCTTTCAAAAGAATCCGCAAAAACTCGCGTAACGGTTTGGGCGTTGTTTATGTACAGCGTGATGCTTGTGGAGGTTGTTTTAACAAGATTCCGCCTCAGAGACAACTCGATATTCGTTCTCGTAAGAAAATTATTGTTTGCGAATATTGCGGACGCATCATGATTGACCCTGAATTGGCAGGCATTGATCTTGAAGTGAAAATAGAGAAAACTGGAAAGAAATAAATTCCGATCTATAAGGTATTAGACCCTTATTTAAATTTGTTGTTCGCAACGGTTTAAATAAGGGTCTTTTTATAGCTGTGGGTAATCGGGTATGTCTTCCAAGAAGATGTATTTCCCACTGGCATAATCCATCCGGCAACAGAAATGTTGCATTCCATTACTAACAATCAGGTAATCGACCTTTAGCACCATATTGTAACGGGTTATTTGATCAAATACCGATTGGGTAATTTCTATATGCGGCGCTTTGTATTCAATAATCATCTTAGCCGATAAATCTCGGGTGTATAATACAGTATCGCATCTTTTTTTTGTTCCATTTAAATTCAGCAATACTTCATTGGCCAACAAAGCAGATGGATACTGTTTGTGATCAATAAGAAAGTGCACAAAGTGTTGTCTGACCCACTCTTCGGGGGTCAATGCAACATATCGTTTACGAATTACATCAAAAATCACCCTTTTTTCATCGCGCAAACTGATTTTTGTTTCAAAAGCAGGTAGGTTTAATGATAACATTTACTATTTTTGTATGTTAAATATTGGTTCCTGTTTAATGGAAATACAAATTTAATGGATAATTTATGAAAACAAAGCAAGAAATTGTAGAGAATTGGCTTCCCCGCTACACTAAACGTAAACTGGAAGATTTCGGAGAATATATCTTACTGACCAACTTTAATAAGTATGTTGAAATATTTGCAGAGCAATTCAATGTACCTATTTACGGCCGCGATGCAAATATGACTTCAGCTACCGCTGACGGAATAACTATTATAAACTTTGGCATGGGTAGCCCTAATGCTGCCATTATTATGGACTTACTAGGTGCTATTCACCCAAAAGCATGTTTATTCTTGGGTAAATGTGGAGGTATTGATAAAAAAAATAAGATTGGCGATTTGATTCTACCTATAGCTGCCATAAGGGGTGAGGGTACATCAAACGATTATTTTCCACCCGAAGTTCCTTCGCTACCGGCATTTATGCTTCAAAGAGCTGTGTCATCAGCGATACGTGACTATGCACGCGATTACTGGACCGGTACAGTTTATACAACCAACCGACGTATTTGGGAACACGACGAAACTTTTAAAGATTATCTTAAAAAAACTCGTGCCATGGCTGTCGATATGGAAACTGCAACTCTTTTCAGTGTGGGGTTTGCTAATCACATTCCCACTGGCGCATTGTTGCTTGTTTCTGACCAGCCCATGATTCCTGAAGGGGTAAAGACTGACAGAAGTGATACCATCGTAACTCAAAATTTTGTTGAAGAACATGTGCAAATTGGTATTGCATCTCTTAAAATGATTATTGAAGAAAAGAAAACGGTAAAACACCTCAAATTTGACTGGTAATAGAAATTAATATGGCTAAAAAGGAATTGACTTGCGACGATATTTTAAGTGAACTGAAAAAAAAACAATTCTATCCCGTTTATTATTTAATGGGTGAAGAGCCATATTATATTGATATTATTGCCGACTACATAACCGATAATGTTCTTACTGATATTGAAAAGGAATTCAACTTAACAGTTGTTTACGGTTCCGATGTGGATATCGCTACGGTAATAAATGCTGCCAAAAGATATCCAATGATGTCAGAATACCAAGTAGTCATTGTAAAAGAGGCGCAAAACATTAAAAACATAGAGGAGTTAGCTTTTTATTTACAAAAACCGCTAACTTCTACTATTTTGGTTATTTGCCATAAACATGGCGTACTTGATCGCAGAAAAAAACTTGCCGCTGAAATTGAGAAGAGCGGCGTATTGTTTGAATCCAAAAAAATAAAAGAAGCCAATCTTCCTTGTTTTATCGCTTCTTATCTGAAACGTAAAGGAGTGGACATAGAACAAAAAGCAGGAGAGATGCTCACTGAATTTATTGGCAATGATTTGTGCCGACTCACAGGTGAACTGGAAAAACTTATCATCACTTTACCTACTGGTCAAACTAGGGTGACACCTGAGCAAGTTGAGAAAAACATTGGAATAAGTAAAGACTATAACAACTTTGAACTGCGAAATGCACTGATTAATAAAGACGTATTAAAAGCAAATCGTATCATCAAGTATTTTGAAGAAAACCCCAAGTCGAATCCTATTCAAATGACTTTGCCACTTCTATTTAGCTTTTTCTCTAATTTGATGCTGGCTTACTATGCACCCGATAAATCGGATCAAGGGATTGCCAGCATGTTAGGGTTAAGAACTCCATGGCAAGCTAAAGACTATATGTTGGCTATGAAAAAATATTCCGGTGTAAAAACAATGCAAATCATTTCTGAAATAAGGCAAGCTGATGCAAAAGTGAAAGGTGTAGATAATGCCTCCTTATCCGACAGCCAAATTTTAAAAGAACTGGTTTTTAAAATACTCCATTAACGTCGTCATTTCCTTTCTTCCATCTACTTAAACTTCATTTTTATCATTATTTCGATAAAGAATAATGGTAAACAGTCTTTTTATGCCTTCTAATCAGCATAATAATTCTAGAATATCCTATTTTACATTTTATAAAAATAGGATTAAACTCCTAAATATCAAACAATTACATTAAAAACACCCCTTCTAGAATTGCTTAAAAAATATAGCATAAGGAATTACCCCAAATATGAAAAGGATTTGGCGTTTACGAGTAATATACTATCGCTTTCATCTTATAGATAAGTGATTTTAATTGTTTATTTAACTTTATCTTATTACATACGTAACATACGCGTTTACATATATAAAAGTATAATTGTAAAAAGATGCACATATGTATATAAAACAACGTACACACATATGTAAAAACGAATATTACAAATAAAAAATTGCCTATTTAAAAATGTAACAATATGCTTTTAACAAAGCATTATTTAACCAATAAAAATATGATTATCAGTACTTTATAACAATTGAATGATTCTAATACTTTAATTCAATAAATTGTTTTATGAAACAAATGTGAACTAGGCTATAAACAAGAAGTATATAATAACATATAATACTGATAATCAATTAATTACATTATAAATATAATCTAAAACTATAATATAAATACAAAAGTAAAACAAGGCGTTTTGGTCATAATATTCCATTAGTAAATCAGGTTTGTATTTTTGTAATAATTCAATTTTATATAATTAATTTGCAAATGTGATTTCTTTCTATTACTTTTGTATAATCAATTAAGATTGGTACATTATTGAAATTCATAAAACAGATGGATATAAAAGATAGAATTAAAATGCTCATGGAGAAAGAGAACATGACCTCAGGCGCCTTTGCCGAAAGCATTGGCATACAGCAGTCCACTCTTTCACACATTCTTAATGGTAGAAACAAACCAAGCCTGGATGTCATCATGAAAGTTCACCAAAAATATAGCTCAATTGATTTAGAGTGGTTATTATATGGGAACGGCAATTTGAATGAACAAAGTCAGAAATCTATTTCAATGGATTTTCTGCCCTCTCTGTTTGACGAGAATGCAATAAATACGTCCAATGTATCAGCAGAAAGAGAATATCGCAAGGAAATGCCATTAAGAGAGCCTGATTACAATACTAAAGAGCCTGTAAAACAGGAAGTTAAGTATATAGAAAGACCTCCTAGAAAAATAACGGAAATAAGAATTTTCTTTGATGATAATACCTATGAAACCTTTAGAGGAGAAAAATAAGTAGTAATTTCTAATCTTTGAGCTTTTTGCCGTATCTTTGCAAGGTAAATCAAGAATTAATACTCTTCTATTTATCCACATGAAAAAATATATTTTAGACTTGGTTGTCTCTGAAAATATTCAGCTAAATGACAACTATGTATTGCTCAAGATGACCGCTCCCACAGAATTGCCCGACATGCTACCGGGGCAGTTTGCGGAACTGGAAGTGGAAGGATCTTCAAAAACATTTCTGCGTAGACCTATATCCATTAACTTTATCGATAAAGATAATAATGAGGTATGGTTTCTAATCCAATTAGTTGGCGACGGAACAAGGCATTTAGCGGCTGTAAAACGTGGACAAACAATCAATGTTATCCTACCACTTGGAAACAGCTTCACAATGCCTGAAAACGCATCAGAAAGGCTATTATTGGTTGGCGGAGGTGTAGGTACTGCCCCAATGCTATTTTTGGGTGAACAATTAAGCAAAAAAGGATTCACTCCAAACTTTTTATTAGGCGCCAGAAGCCAGAATGACCTGCTACAACTCAACGAATTTACTCAATATGGCAATGTCTTCACCACTACAGAAGATGGAAGCATGGGAGAAAAAGGATATGTAACTCAACATTCACTTTTGTCAACGCAAACATTTAATAAAATATATACATGCGGGCCTAAACCTATGATGATGGCTGTTGCAAAATATGCAAAAACAAATAATATAGAGTGTGAGGTTTCATTAGAAAACACCATGGCTTGTGGCTTTGGAGTATGCTTATGCTGCGTTGAAAATACAACAGAAGGGCATATTTGTGTTTGTAAAGAAGGTCCTGTTTTTAATATTAAAAAACTATTATGGCAGATTTAAATGTAAATATTGGAGATTTAAGATTAAAGAATCCTGTAATGACGGCATCAGGGACTTTCGGATATGGTGAAGAGTTCGAAGACTTTATTGATGTATCGCGAATAGGTGGTATAATTGTAAAAGGGACCACTCTTCACAAGCGTGAAGGAAACCCATATCCCCGAATGGCAGAAACACCTGCAGGCATGCTAAACGCTGTAGGATTGCAGAATAAAGGAGTTCACTACTTTGCAGATCACATTTATCCCCGCATTAAACACATTGATACTAATATTATTGTAAATGTATCGGGGTCTGCTATAGAAGATTATGTGGAAACAGCTCAAATAATCAACTCACTTGACAATATTTCGGCTATAGAACTTAACATATCTTGCCCCAATGTGAAGGAAGGAGGAATGGCTTTTGGCGTAACCACAACGGGAGCAGCCAGTGTAGTCAACGCAGTTCGCAAAGCATACGATAAAACACTGATAGTTAAGCTTTCACCAAACGTTACCGATATAGCAGAAATAGCAAGAGCTGTAGAAGCAAATGGAGCCGATAGTGTTTCATTAATAAATACGTTATTAGGCATGGCCATTGATGTTGAGCGCAGAAAACCGCTCTTATCTACTGTTACAGGTGGCTTGTCAGGACCAGCAGTAAAGCCGGTCGCATTAAGGATGGTATGGCAAGTTGCTAAGGCAGTAAAAATACCAGTCATTGGAATGGGTGGTATTATGGACTGGAAAGATGCTATTGAATTCATCTTGGCAGGTGCATCTGCTATTCAAATAGGAACGGCCAATTTCATTGATCCTACTGTTTGCGTCAAAGTAGAAGATGGTATCAATAACTATCTTAACAAACATAAATATCAGTCAATAACAGATATTATTGGTGCTCTTGAGATATAACATCAAAACAAAAAAGAGCATTCGCAAATAAAAGTAAATCAAAATGATATATTTATAAAATAAAAAAGCATCGTTTATAGCAAACGATGCTTTTTTATTTTATAAATAACAATAGAGGGTATCTCAACTTCATTTTTTAAAATAACAGCTTCATTATTATCTGTTTAAAGACGAAATATTAAATCAACATATTTAACATACAGAATTCTCACCAAAAACTAAATGTTTATTTTTATAACAAACATCTTTAGTTCTATTTAAAGTTCATTTTCTATACATTTTATTCATTCAATAAATCAGGGCGCAATCTTCTAGTCCGTTCCAAAGATTGTTGCAGTTCCCATTCTTTAATTTTAGCTTCATGCCCTGAAAGCAAAACATCGGGAACTTTCCACCCATTGTAATCGGCCGGTCTTGTATAAACAGGAGCCGCTAACAAATTATCTTGAAATGAATCAGATAAAGCAGACTGCTCATCTGAAATGACTCCGGGTATTATTCGAATAATAGCATCTGCAATGACTGCAGCGGCTAATTCACCACCGGTTAATACATAATCGCCGATACTAATTTCTTTTGTTATTAAATGCTCCCTGATACGATAATCAATTCCTTTAAAATGCCCGCATAAAATAATTAAGTTACCACTCAATGATAACTTATTTGCCATTTTTTGATTGAATTGTTCGCCATCAGGAGTAGTAAATATCACTTCATCATAATGACGCTGAGCTTTTAAAGTGTTAATACATCGCTCTATGGGCTCTATTTTCATAACCATACCTGCAAAACCGCCAAAAGGATAATCATCTACTCTACGATATTTATCTTCCGTATAATCTCGTAAATTATGAATATAAATCTCGGCCAGCTCTTTATTTTGAGCTCGTTTCAAGATGGAGCAGTTAAAGAAGCCTTCAATCATCTCCGGCAATACTGTTATTATATCAATTCGCATAGTTTTTATTTTTGCGCAAAAGTACTAATATTCGAAGAGAAACAGTTATTTTTGCCCAAAACAATGTTGAATATGACCGTTAAAGAACAAATAGAGCAGCTACGTTCCTTACTGCATCAGCACAATTATAATTATTATGTATTGAATACGCCCAGTATATCCGATCAAGAATTTGATTCATTAATGCGGCAACTTCAAGAATTGGAAGAACTACATCCGGAATACCAAGATGAAAATTCACCAAGTGTGCGCGTAGGAAGTGATATTAATAAAAATTTCACGCAAGTCAGCCATAAATATCCAATGCTTTCACTCTCCAACACTTATTCTGAAGGAGAAGTTAATGAATTCTACCAACGAGTACGCAAGGCTTTAAACGAAGAATTTGAAATTTGTTGTGAAATGAAATATGACGGTACTTCAATTTCTTTAATTTATGAAGATGGCAAACTAATGCGTGCTGTAACTAGAGGTGATGGAGAAAAAGGCGATGATGTTACAGACAATGTAAAAACAATAAAATCAATTCCTTTGGTATTACATGGCAGCAACTATCCCCCAGTGTTTGAAATAAGAGGGGAAATATTAATGCCATGGGATACTTTTGAAGAATTAAATCGGGAAAAAGAAGCACGAGAAGAGCCTCTTTTTGCTAATCCGCGAAATGCAGCTTCAGGCACTCTGAAATTGCAAAACTCATCAATCGTGGCATCTAGAAAGCTAGACGCTTATCTATATTACCTATTGGGTGATAATTTACCATTCGACGGACATTACGAGAATTTACAGGAAGCCCAAAAATGGGGATTCAAAATATCGCCTTTAATGAGAAAATGTCATTCTACTGAAGAAATTTTTGAATTTATAAATTATTGGGATATTGAAAGAAAGAATCTCCCAGTTGCTACCGACGGAATTGTTCTAAAAGTAAACAGTTTAAAGCAACAAAAAAACCTCGGTTTTACAGCAAAATCTCCACGATGGGCTATCGCATATAAGTTTCAGGCCGAAAGAGCATTGACACGACTTAATAGGGTGGCTTTCCAAGTTGGCAGAACAGGAGCTGTAACACCTGTAGCTAATTTAGAACCCGTACAGCTATCGGGAACAGTCGTGAAAAGAGCTTCTTTGCATAACGCAGATATCATTGAGAACCTGGACTTGTACATCGGTGATATGGTATACGTTGAGAAAGGAGGAGAAATTATTCCCAAAATTACCGGAGTAGACACTGCATTACGTAGTTTCATGATTGGTGAAAAGGTCAAATTCATAAATCAATGTCCCGAATGTGGAAGTACATTAATTCGCTACGAAGGGGAAGCTGCTTATTATTGTCCCAATGATTCAGCTTGTCCTCCCCAAATAAAAGGTAAAATTGAACATTTTATTAGCCGAAAAGCGATGAATATTGATGGGCTGGGGCCCGAAACCGTAGACTTATTCTACTCATTGGGACTCATACAAAACACAGCTGATCTTTATCAATTAACAATTGAAAAGATTAAAGACCTAGATGGTAAAGGCGAAAAATCTGCTGAAAACATAATTAATGGGATTGAGCAAAGCAAAAAGGTTCCCTTTGAAAGAGTTATATTTGCATTAGGAATTCGCTTTGTGGGTGAAACAGTAGCCAAAAAAATAGCTAAATCTTTCACCAATATAGATGAATTAATAAATGCATCGAAAGAAGAACTCATTAATATTGATGAAATTGGCGAGAAAATTGCTCAAAGTATACTGAATTTCTTTAGTAATGAAACAAACAGAACGCTTATTCAACGCTTGAAGGATGCAGGGCTTACTCTGCAACGCTCAGAAGAAGAACGTGCTGATTACACAGATAAGTTATCTGGCCTCTCGATAGTAATAAGTGGAGTCTTTACTCACTATTCGAGAGATGAATATAAAGCTATGATAGAAAAGAATGGAGGCAAAAATGTGAGTAGCATTTCAGCGAAAACAAGTTTCATTTTAGCCGGTGAAAACATGGGACCTTCAAAGCTTGATAAAGCCAACAAATTAGGAATAAAGATTATTAACGAAGAGGAGTTTCTAAAACTCATTTCGTAACATTTTTAAGCCTCGTAGTTATTTTATATAGCATTAAACGAGGTAAAAGAGAAAATATTTGTACTTTTGTATTCATATTACTTAGAGATTATTAATAATACTCATGATACAGACTAAATTGAGAGGAATGGGGGTAGCATTGATTACTCCTTTCAAAGAAGATGAAAGCGTTGATTACAATGCCTTAATGAGACTGGTAGATTATCTAGTCCAAAACAATGCTGATTTTTTATGTGTGCTTGGAACAACAGCCGAAACACCGACATTGACAGAGGAAGAGAAAAAGAAAATAAAAAAGCTGGTTATAGACAGAGTTAATGGACGTATTCCCATTTTACTGGGTGTAGGGGGTAACAATACTCGAGCTGTAGCTGAGCAATTAAAAAATGATGATTTCACGGGAGTTGACGCTGTGTTATCAGTTGTTCCATATTACAATAAACCTTCTCAAGAAGGAATATATCAGCACTACAAGGTTATTGCCGAATCAACAGAATTACCAATAGTACTCTATAATGTACCAGGGAGAACGGGAGTAAACATGACAGCAGAAACAACATTGAGAATAGCCCGTGATTTAAAGAATGTAATAGCAATTAAGGAAGCATCTGGAAATATCACTCAAATGGATGATATCATAAAAAATAAGCCGGCGAATTTTGAAGTTATATCAGGAGACGACGGCATAACCTTTCCATTGATTACACTTGGTGCTGTTGGAGTTATATCAGTTATTGGAAATGCATTTCCCAGAGAATTTAGCAGAATGACAAGATTAGCGCTACAAGGTGATTTTGCTAATGCTTTAGCGATTCATCACCGTTTCACTGAACTATTTGATTTGCTATTTGTAGATGGTAATCCAGCTGGTGTAAAATCTATGCTTAGTGCAATGGGAATGATTGAAAATAAACTAAGATTACCCCTTGTGCCTACCCGCATTACTACTTTTGAAGCCATTAGAAAGGTTTTAAATGAACTAAATATAAAATGCTAATTTCACTTCCCAAACATTCCCCATAAACATGTGGAAATGTTTGGGAAAAATTACATTTAGATACATACCAAAAAAGAGATACCTAATAAGTATCTCTTTTTTGGTGATCGCGACAGGATTCAAACCTGTAACCGGCTGATCCGTAGTCAGCTACTCTATTCAGTTGAGCTACGCGGCCATTTGTTTAACGGGTGCAAAGATACGCACTTTTTCCGAACCAGCAAGCTTTTCAGAAGTTTTTTTTAAAAATAAAAATCACTCAATAAAGCGATAATTAAACAACTGCCAACCTAAAGTTAACCCCACATTCCACTCCTTACTTGGTGAGCTATAATGATTTACGTAAGCCGAAATAGCACCAAAAGGCAACTGACAAACCAAAGAAATTTCACCTAAATATTCAAACTCAGAGAACGATCTCCCATAGTATGCCTTATTATATTCATTACGCCTAATTGGGAAAATCGGCATAAATCCATAAAATTCACCACGAAGATGAAACAAGTCATTTAGATGAACAATTGGCATTATTCCGCTCGACACATATTGATTGGCACGAAACGCTTCATTATATGTTAAACGACTATGTGCAGTTGGCGTAAATTCACCTGCTTGTAATACACTAGCAGTATAATTCTGAGAAAAATTCTTAGATGAAATCAATCCGTTTACATACCAACCTAGAGTGAATTTTGGAGATAAACGATGATACTTCTCTCTTAAGTACGAAAGTTGCAACCATGCATGATTTTTTTTGTAATTATCAATACTACTTGAATAAGTTTGTGTGCCAGGGTTAAACCTTTCTGTACCTGTATATATTTGAGCAACAAGTGCATCTTGGTATCCCTGAGTTGGATACTGACGAGCATTAAGAGTACTGCCATTAAAACTGATAGAGCCACCAAATATACTATATGTACTTTTATCGTTTTTGTCATCATCAAAGTTTATCACGCTGCTTTGATAATAGCGATCTTCGAAACGAGCTAGTCCGACGCTAAATTCAGCTTTCTTGCTGGAAAGGAAAGGAAGTGCCATTTTCAACTTAACAAATCGTTCCTCTTTACTATTAAATGCAGGCACATCATCACGAGAAAACAATTTATCCTTTTTAAAATAATCAAATGTACTCATAGAAGCAATAAAACGATACGAAGTTGGTAGGGTCGTTGGCAGGTCTATTTTCGCCATTAGCTGAAGATTATTATATATCTTACCAACTTGTGTATCAAAACTGATTTCTTTAGAGTAATAATTCAAATCTTGATAAGAAATTCCAAAATAAATTTGGTTAGAACTTGTTGTAGATATACTTCCACCTACCCGAAGAGCAAATTCTGAGTCTATTTTTACTTTTAAAAAAAGGTCATAAGATTCATTATCTGGATTATATCGGGCATGAGGTATGATCTCAGAAATTATGTTATCAGATAAAAGTCTGAAATAAGCCCTTTTTAATTCTTCATAAGTAAAACCGTTATCGTCTGATTGATGAAATTCCTTCTTTATGTAGCTTTCTTGCTGAGGACTAGCTCCTTCAATATATATATTTTTAAAACGTAGTTCGGGCAAATTACTTTTATAAACCAGACGTCTTAAACGCACATTTTCATAGTTAACCCGCCTATGTATTCTATTTTTAATTGAGTCCATAATACTAATTGTACGATTATAACCAATAGACTCAAGTTCTTTTAAACGCTGAAAATCAAGCAGATTAACATCTTCATACTTGAATGTCATTAATATTCCTGCCGAGTCAGGCAATGTATAATCCGTACGTTGCATTACCATATTCTCAATTTGGCTCATAATATCTTTTTCATCAGGAATTGTAGGGTTCTTAGCAACAACACTACCAATGATTAGATCAGGCTTAAAGTCTTCTCGCATTACGTCCGTAGGGAAATTATTATAGATACCTCCATCATAGGCTAAAACTCCATCTATCTTAATAGGACGGAATACAAACGGAAAACTCATCGAAGCACGTACAGCATCACCTAAATCTCCATCACGCATTACAATTTGCTTTTTATTATATACATCTGATGCAACACAACGGAAGGGAACAAACAGTTTATCAAAATCATTTTCACAAGCCGCTGTAGCTCTAGCAAATAAGTCAATGAAAACAAGATTCATCTGAATAGGATTTACAACGCTAGTGGGTAAGATCTGAGGCTTTAGATAAATTGAATCTTTAATTGCAAGTTTAATATTAAAAAACTCAGGCGTAGGTAAGTTTTTCTTAAAATAATAAACATATCCTTCCTCAACCTGCCCGGAATACCAGCGTTTAAACTCTTCAGAACCAATAAGCGTTTCCATTTCATCAGGGGAATACCCCATTGCATATAAAGAGCCAATAATGGCCCCCATTGATGTTCCTGTAACATAATCAATCGGAATGTTATTTTCTTCAAGCGCTCGTATAATTCCTATGTGAGTGAGTCCCTTAGCTCCACCTCCGCTAAGTACCAAGCCTACTTTTTGTGCTTGCGCAAGTGAAAAAAGGAGACTAATACTTATAAAGGCTAGAATCAATCTTTTCATAATGAAGGAAATATTATAGAGTTGTATCCAAAATTAAAACTCAAATATAAATAAAAAAAATATGAATGACCGATTTTACTATAACTTTATATACGTTATATGCGATAAAACAAAAGTATCTCAGGTATAATGTTAATACCCAAGATACTTTTTATTCAAATCCTTAAAAAATAATTCTTATATCAATTCAATACTTCTCTTAACAAAGTTACTCAAAGATTCTCCTTTAAGCATATTGTTCTGTAACAAAGCTAAATCAATTAATTGGCGAATTATTTTATTTCGACTTGCGTAATCTGAAAAGATAGATTCTTTTTTATTTTTCAAATCATCCCATTTATCATCAAGACTCTTCAATTCATCTTTTTCTGAAACAGGAATATCTTCATCTTTCTTATTTTTCTGTTTATCTTGAATTTCTTTTCGAAGAATACTAATTCCCTCTATTTCTTTCTCTATTGGATTAATTAAAGCACCACATTCCTTTACCTCATCTTCAAGTACTGATTTTAGTAATTTATGATCAGTATTAAGAATCAAATTAAACATATCAGGCATTTCTCCATAAAAGCTCATGCCTGCTTGTATATTTGCCATTTCTTTCATACGTCTCATATATTCACTTTGAGTTATTACAACAGGGGAGGCGTTTTCTCCCATAGATTGTGCCATTACGTTAAATTCTACTTTATTGATGTTAGGCAATTGACTCTTAAAAGCTGTAGTCAAAGCTTCCTGCTTTGACACCTCGAGCACATGAGCATCTTTATCCTCTTTAATTATCAAATGGTCAACAATATCACTATCGACACGGGTAAAACGAGCCTTTTCAAATTTTTGTTCCAAAGTGCTAACTAAAGCAACATCAAGCTGACCATCCATTAAAAGCACATTATATCCTTTATTTACAGCAGCTTCAATATAACTATATTGTTCATCTTTGTGATTGGCATAAAGATAAATCAAATTGCCTTCTTTATCTGTTTGATTTTCCGCAATCAATGTTTTGTATTCTTCAAATGTGTAGTATTTGCCATCTGTATCACCAAGCAGAGCAAACTTTTGAGCTTTCTCATAAAAGTCCTCTTGCGTAAGCATACCGTAATTGATAAAGAGCTTCAAATCGTTCCATTTTTCTTCAAATTGTTTACGATCATTTTTAAAAATAAATTGTAAACGATCTGAAACTTTTTTTGAAATATGACTAGAAATTTTCTTCACGTTAGAATCACTCTGAAGATAAGACCTAGAAACATTTAAAGGAATATCCGGAGAATCAATAACACCATGTAGAAGCGTTAAGAAATCAGGCACAACTCCTTCAACTGAATCAGTTACATAAACTTGATTGCAATATAACTGAATCTTATTTTTATTCAAATCAATGTTACTTTTAACTTTTGGGAAGTAAAGAATACCTGTAAGGTTAAACGGGTAATCCACGTTCAGATGAATCCAAAACAATGGTTCATCGGACATAGGATACAGTTTACTGTAGAAAGATTTATAATCTTCGTCTTTTAATTCATTAGGCTTTTGTGTCCATAATGGGTTTGTTTCATTGATGATGTTATCTTCAGATGTTTCAATCTGTTTTCCGTCTTTCCACTCTTTCTTTTTTCCAAATGAAACAGGAACCGGAAGAAAACTACAATATTTGTTTAAAAGAGAGGATATACGAGTTGTATCCAAAAATTCTTTGCAATCATCATCTATGTAAAGTATTATATCTGTTCCTCTATCTTCTTTATCAGCATTTGTAAGTGTATATTCCGGACTACCATCACACGACCATTTGATAGCTTGAGCACCTTCTTTATAAGATTTGGTTACAATTTCCACTTTTTTTGAAACCATAAAGGAAGAATAAAAACCAAGACCGAAGTGACCAATGATAGCATTAGCATCATTCTTATACTTTTCAAGAAAATCACTCGCACCGGAAAAAGCAATTTGATTGATATATTTTTCTATTTCTTCTGCGGTCAAACCTATTCCACGGTCCGAAATAGTTATTGTATCGTTATTTAACGATACTCTCACCGTCAAATCACCCAATTCTCCTTTATATTCACCCATTGAAGAAAGTGTTTTTAGCTTCTGAGTAGCATCAACAGCATTAGAAACTATTTCTCGTAGGAAAATTTCATGGTCACTGTACAAAAACTTTTTTATGATGGGGAAAATATTCTCCGTTGTAACCCCAATATTACCTTTTTGCATAATAACTTATATTTTTTAATTATCAATAATAACAGTAGTTTTAAAAACAATCACAAAAAAAATGCCAGGCAACATTACCTGACATTTTGACGGTTGATTATTTAGCTTATTGATTACCTTGTCTCGTAATATCTAAAGAATTCATCTCCGAATTAAAGGTTACTTTTATGATGTCGCCTTCTTGTAAATCAGAAGTAATAATCATTTCAGACAAAGGATCTTCCAATAAAGTTTGAATTGCACGTTTAAGTGGACGTGCACCATATTGAATATCATAACCTTTTGTCGCTATAAACTTCTTGGCTTCTTCATCAATCGCTAGAGAATATCCAATATTTTGAACCCTTTGACACAGACCTTTAAGCTCTATGTCTACGATTTGGATTATAGCGTCCAAAGATAATTGATCAAACGTTACTAATTCATCAACTCGATTCAAAAACTCAGGAGCAAAAAATTTATTTAGAGCCTTCTGAATAACACTTCTTGAAAATTCTTTATCATCCAAACGGCTTTGGGTAGCGAAACCAACCCCTCTACCAAAATCTTTCAATTGACGAGTTCCAATATTTGAAGTCATAATTATAACTGTATTTTTAAAATCAACCATTCTGCCATAACTGTCAGTTAGCCGTCCTTCATCCATAACTTGCAGCAAGAGATTAAAGACGTCAGCATGAGCTTTTTCTATTTCATCGAGTAATACAATAGAATATGGCTTCCGGCGAACTTTTTCTGTTAACTGTCCACCTTCTTCATATCCAACGTACCCTGGAGGAGCTCCAACCAATCTGGACACCGTAAATTTTTCCATGAACTCACTCATATCAATACGAATTAATGCTTCTGAAGTGCCAAACATATATTTAGCCAATTCTTTGGCTAAATGTGTTTTACCAACCCCAGTAGGACCTAAGAACATAAATACACCAATAGGTTTATTGGGATCTTTAAGCCCAACGCGACTGCGTAAAATTGCTTTTACCAATTTATCTATAGCGGCATCTTGAGCAACAACTTTGGATTTAAGATCAGTCTTCATATTAACCAATTTTACTCCTTCAGCCTGCGCCATTCGCTGTACAGGCACACCAGACATCATAGAAACAACATTCGCTATATCTTCCTCATCAACAGTTTGTCTATTGTCTTTAAGGGTTGCTTCCCAATCTTTTTTCATCTGTTCTAGTTGTTCTGAAAACATCTTTTCTTTATCTCTGAAACTAGCTGCCAATTCATAATTTTGCAACTTAACAGCTTCGGTTTTCTGTTGTTTTGTTTCTTCAATCAGCTTCTCTTGGTCTTCTATTTCTTTAGGTACCGTAATATTGGTCAAGTGAATTCTGGATCCTGATTCATCTAGCACATCAATTGCTTTGTCTGGGAAATTTCTATCAGTAATATATCTATCTGTTAACTTAACACACGCCAGCAATGCAGCTTCTGTATAATTAACATTATGATGGTCTTCATATTTTTCTTTTATATTACGTAATATCTGAATCGTTTCATCAGGCGTAGTTGGTTCTACCAACACTTTCTGGAAGCGACGTTCAAGAGCTCCATCTTTTTCTATATTCTTACGGTATTCATCAAGAGTGGTAGCACCAATGCATTGTATTTCACCGCGAGCCAAAGCGGGTTTAAGCATATTTGCTGCGTCCATAGAGCCTGCAGCTGATCCTGCACCAACTATAGTATGAATTTCATCAATAAAGACAATTACATTAGGATTATTCTGTAATTCTAACAATATAGTACGAATTCGTTCTTCAAATTGCCCACGATATTTTGTACCGGCAACAATCGATGTCATATCTAAAGCTACTACTCGTTTATCAAATAATATACGAGATACTTTTTTTTGGATTATCCTGAGCGCAAGTCCCTCAACTATAGCCGACTTACCAACTCCAGGCTCTCCAATTAAAACTGGATTATTCTTTTTCCTACGACTAAGAATTTGTGCCAAACGTTCAATTTCTTTTTCACGTCCAACAACAGGATCTAACCTACCTTCTTGAGCAGCCTTTGTCATGTCAACCCCAAAATTATCAAGTGCTGGTGTATCATTTGAAGGTTTACGAACTGCCTGGGTTTGGTGGTGTTCTATACTTCCTGAACTGCTACTCGCTCGGGAGTCTTCCATATCATCTTCCTCCTCATCGTCTTCCGAGAAACTTGAGCTTGCATTAACGTCAGGTAAGTATGACATATGTTCCAAAAAGGCTTTGTAATCAATACTATTTTCACCAAGAATAGTAGCAGCTGTGTTATTACGATCCTTTAAAATTGCTAATATCAAATGTTCCGTATCTGCAACATTGCTTCTGTAAAGATGCGCTTCTAAGATTCCAAGTTTCAGAATTCGAGCTGTGTCATTAGATAACGGAATATCAGCGTCAGGTAATAACATATCATCTTGATGAAATTTCAAAATTGACTCAATGCGTTTTTTTAGATCATTAAGATCTATATGGAGTGTATTTAATACCTCAATAGCTCTGCTTTCACCATCCCGAATTAATCCTAGAAGTAAATGCTCAGGTCCTATATAGCCATTTTTGAGGCGATTGGCTTCTTCCTTGCTATATATAATGACTTCAGAGACTTTTTGCGAAAACTGATTATTCATCTTCATATTTTATAAAGGTTATTAATGGCAAATGTAGAAAAATTCTATTTAAGCCCGTTTTATATCTCTTTCCTTATTTATCTATCAACAAATGTCATGCCAGTTTTGATTAAAATAGTCCTTAAAACTAGAGATTAATTTCATCAATAACACGTAAAAAGGCATTAATATTATTGTTTTTTTCAAATTAATATGGTATGTTATAAATGATCTCACGACATTCATTAACAACAAGGGAATACAGACAATAAAGTTTTTAGCTGAATACTTTTGTATATCGTGAAAATGTAGTACTTTAGCGTGGTTTTTCATAAGCCACGAATGTATAATTAATAATCTTTTTAAATGCTTGAACAAGACAGAATTATAAAGATTAACATTGAAGAAGAAATGAAATCGTCATACATAGATTATTCTATGTCTGTTATCGTATCGAGAGCTCTTCCTGATGTTAGAGATGGATTTAAACCGGTTCATCGCAGAATTCTATATGGAATGATGGAACTAGGCAATACTTCAGACAAACCTTATAAAAAATCGGCAAGAATAGTGGGTGAAGTACTCGGTAAGTACCACCCTCATGGTGATTCTTCTGTATATCTTGCCATGGTGCGAATGGCACAAGAGTGGGCGATGCGTTATCCTTTAGTAGATGGTCAAGGTAACTTTGGTTCTGTTGACGGTGATAGTCCGGCAGCGATGCGTTATACAGAAGCACGCTTAAACAAATTGGGTGAAGAAATGATGCAAGATCTTTATAAAGAGACTGTAGATTTTGATCCTAACTTTGATAATACACTTGTTGAACCTAAGGTAATGCCGACACGCATTCCTAATCTTCTTGTAAATGGTGCTTCAGGTATTGCTGTGGGTATGGCTACTAATATGCCTCCTCACAATCTATCTGAAGTTATTGAAGCGTGCGTTGCTTATTTAAATAACAAGCAAATCACTGTTGAAGAATTGATGGAATATGTAAAGGCTCCGGATTTCCCCACTGGAGGATTTATATATGGAATTAGTGGAGTACGCGAATCTTATTTAACTGGACGAGGTCGTGTAATAATGCGTGCAAAAGCAGAAATCGAATCAGGACAAAACCACGACAAAATAGTTATAACTGAAATACCATATAACGTAAACAAAGCAGAACTGATTAAAAATATTGCTGATCTTGTTAACGAAAAGAAAATAGAAGGTATTTCAAATGCAAATGATGAGTCAGATCGTGACGGCATGCGTATTGTTATTGATATTAAACGAGATGCCAATGCTAGTGTCGTTCTAAATAAGCTTTACAAAATGACAGCATTGCAAACTTCTTTTGGAGTTAACAATGTAGCACTTGTAAATGGTCGTCCAAAGACGTTGAATTTGTACGACTTAATTTCTAACTTTGTTGAGCATAGACATGATGTCGTTATTCGCCGTACACAATTTGATCTCAAGAAAGCAAAAGAAAGAGCTCACATTTTAGAAGGTCTTATTATTGCATCAGATAATATTGATGAAGTAATTCGTATTATCAGAGCAGCAAAAACGCCTAACGATGCAATTGCAAACTTAATATCTAGATTTGAATTAAGCGAGATACAAGCTCGTGCAATTGTTGAAATGCGTCTACGACAATTAACAGGCTTGTTGCAAGATCAGCTCCATGCTGAATATGCAGAAGTGATGAAGCAAATCGCTTATTTCGAAGAAATTCTCTCAAATGATGAAATTTGCCGGCAAGTAATTAAAGATGAGCTAATTGAAGTCAAAAATAAATACGGAGACATTCGTCGCTCTGAAATAGTATACTCTTCTGAAGAATTTAATCCAGAAGATTTTTATTCGGATGATGAAATGATTATCACGATTTCACATTTGGGTTACATCAAGAGAACTCCATTAACAGAATTCCGTGCTCAAAATAGAGGTGGGGTAGGTTCAAAAGGTTCAGAAACTCGTGATGAAGATTTCGTAGAACATATATATCCGGCAACTATGCACAACACAATGATGTTCTTTACTCAAAAAGGTAAATGTTATTGGTTAAAGGTGTATGAAATACCCGAAGGTTCTAAAAATTCGAAAGGAAGAGCAATTCAAAATCTATTAAATATAGATTCAGATGATGCTGTTAATGCATATCTTCGTGTAAAAGACTTATCAGATCAAGATTATATTAACAACCATTATGTGCTCTTCTGTACCAAAAATGGCGTCATCAAGAAGACTTTATTAGAACAATATTCCAGACCACGTCAAAATGGCGTTAATGCAATCACAATTCGTGAAGATGATCGTGTCATTGAAGTACGTATGACCAACGGTGATAATGAAATTATTATTGCCAACAAAAATGGTCGGGCAATTCGTTTCAATGAGAACACGGTTCGTGTTATGGGACGTACTGCGACTGGAGTACGTGGAATGTCCCTTGATGAGGATGGCGAAGACGAAGTAGTTGGAATGATATGTATTAAAGATTCCGAAGCAGAATCTATTATGGTCGTTTCTGAACAAGGTTATGGAAAACGCTCTGATATAGAGGACTATCGTAAGACCAATCGCGGTGGAAAAGGTGTTAAAACCATGAATATAACAGAAAAAACGGGTAAACTTGTCACCATAAAGTCTGTAACTGACGATAATGATTTGATGATCATTAATAAATCTGGTATTACTATTCGTTTAAAAGTAGCTGATGTTCGTATTATGGGACGCGCTACCCAAGGAGTAAGACTAATTAATCTTGAAAAACGCAACGATCAAATAGGCTCTGTTTGTAAAGTGACGTCTGAAAATGAGGATTTATTAGAGGAAGAAGTGGAGACTGCTAACAATGCTATTGAAAGTAGTGCCGAAGAATTTAATGAACACCAAGAGAAGTAATATTGAATAGACATAATATTAACATTTAATTAAAAACATCATGAAAAGAGTATTATTTTCAATGATTTTACTTATTATAGCTAGTTTTGCTTTTGCACAAGAGAAAAATGTAAAAGAAGCAAAGAAAATTGCTAATGAAGTAAAACCTGATTTTAGTAAGGCTGAACAATTAATAAATGAAGCCTTAACAAATCCCGAGACCAAAGATAATCCCGAAACATGGGATGTAGCTGGGTTTATTCAAAAAAGAATAAATGAAAAAGAGATGGAAAATGCATATTTAAAAAAGCCATATGATACTCTAAAGGTATATAATAGCGTTTTAAATATGTATAACTATTTTTTAAAATGTGATGAATTAGCTCAAACTCCTAATGAAAAAGGTAAGGTTAAAAATAAATATAGAAAGGCCAATGCTGCAACTATGATTGCAGAACGTTCTAATCTTATCAACGGTGGTATACAATATTTTAATTTAGATAAAAACAAAGAAGCTTTGTCTTTCTTTGCTGCCTATGTTGATGCTTCTGCACATCCTATTTTTGAAAAAGAAAATTTTGTAGAAAAAGATACTGTTCTTCCTCAAGTAGCCTATTATGCATCACTTGCTGCTGCTAAAATGGAAAATTATCCAGCTGTACTAAAATATGCTCCATTTGCTAAAAATGATAAGGAAGTCGGTAAATACGCCTTGGAGTTTATGGCCACAGCATATAAAGCTCAGGCGGACACAGCTAAATGGGTTGAAACATTGAAAGAGGGAATACAAAAATATCCTCAACATGCATTCTTTTTTGGTCATCTAATTGACTATTATAGCAATACAAATAAGTATGGAGAAGCAATGCAGTTTGCTGATGATATGTTGAATAAAGATCCTAATAACACATTTTATTTATATGTTAAGGGATATTTATATCATAATATGAAGGATTATGATAAGGCAATTCAGTTCTACAAAAAAACAATTGAAATTGATCCTAAATACGCAGAAGCCTATTCAAACTTAGGACTAATTTACTGTTTGCAAGCTCAGGATTATGCATCAAAAACAACAGCAGACGTTAATGATCCTAAGTATTCTAAAGAACAAGCTAAAATAAAAAAGTTCTATGAAGAAGCTAGACCATATTATGAAAAAGCTAGAGATTTAAAGCCAGACCAAAAAGATTTGTGGATTCAAGGTTTATACAGAATTTATTATAATCTCAATTTAGGTAAAGAGTTTGAAGAAATTGATAAATTAATGAATAATTAATATCAATAACATATTAACATATAGAAAAAGCTGTCCCAATTAATTAATTGGGACAGCTTTTT